>Ga0157375_10006709_pt1 | contig 10028 bp, 6 predicted proteins | sample M35metaG_FD_115311 | JGI IMG/M metagenome (GOLD analysis project Ga0157375, IMG submission 115311) | Miscanthus rhizosphere microbial communities from Kellogg Biological Station, Michigan, USA - M3-5 metaG | ecosystem: Host-associated > Plants > Roots > Rhizosphere > Soil | place: USA: Michigan... | reverse complement strand
TGATTTTCGGTGGTCCAGCATTCGAAATCGCAACCATTGGAGTCCAGCCCTGGAAGCAAGTAGGCTGTCATGCCAGAAGATGCCGGCTCAAATTTGTTTTCGGAGCACACGATGGTGGTCGCTGTCACACTCGCAATCGGACAGAGTCCACGCCCGGTTCCCGCTCCGTCTACGCTGTTCCAGGTGAATGCAACCCAGGCCTGTCCAGCGAGCGGGGTTCGTAAATCGGCCGTGGTCGTGATGACGTTACCTGGCGTCCACGATACCGTCCCGGGCAGCGCCGCCCCGAGTTGAGGCGGCGCAGAGAGTGCTGTCGTGGCGATGTTAGTACCGGCACCGACTTCGGCCAAGTCTCCATACGGCCATGGATTTGCCGTGGCATCGGCGATGACCAGCGGCCCTAACAGATTGTCCATGGCGGAAGACAACCCCGTGACCACGACGGCCTTGGAGTCGGTCGAAACAGCACCCACCGGGACCGATGACGTAGCAGCGCACTGCCCGGTGGAATCGCATGCCGAAAGCTGGATGGTGTAAGTGCCTGCCAGCGGAGCCGTGAAGGCAGAGCTCGCCGCCACGCGGCTCGAAAACGAACCAGTTATCGGACCGCCTAGCTGCTGCCAAAAGTAAGAAATGGATGCATTGTCATTCGAGCTGAAAGAGGAGCTGGCTAACTGCAGCGAGCCGGCCCCCGCGCGAATCGTGTTGAGCGTCGGCCAAACATTGAAGCGCGCCGCCGGCAATAGAACAGGCGTCGCGGTGTAGCCGGCGCCCGTCATCGTCATATTCAAGCCGCGGCCCGAACAGTCGTTTCCATTGGCTTCGAGCTCGAAATCCAGCAGGTCCCCCGCGCACGTGGTGTTTCCCGGCGGGGTGCCCACCGCAACCGTGGTCTGAAACACGCGAACGTAGGAAATATCGCCGTTGAAGGCGCCCACTCCGAAGCCAGACCCGCCGTCGTTCGGAGTGCCCGGCGAGGAAATACCGCAGCGGTTGGAACCCAGGTTCGCCCCGGTTTGATTGTCGAAGGCCTCTGCCGTCAATTGCGCGCTGCTCAGCCGCTGCAACCGAATGGTCACGTCCGTCCCGGCGGCCGCACTTACGGAGCAAGCGCTAGAGCCGTCTTGCCATGATGTCAGCGTAAATCCGCCAGGAAGCGTTCGCACGAAGAAAGAGGCGCTGCCATAAATCAGCTGAACCGTGGACATTGTCCAAGGGCCGTGCACTCGGAATTCTATGCGGAAGCTCGACAGATTGGTGAAGGGCGCGCTATTGGGCATGTTTCCGGAGCCCGACCCGGCGCTCAGCGACTGCGAAGCCTGAGCCAATTTTGCCAATAACAGCACCAGAAGGCTCAGTTTGTGATGGCGTGGCATTAGTAGATGGACCTCCATGCGTAAGCGTCGGCTGCGTCCTTGGCGCATACCGTGACCGCGTCTTTCACGCCCGCCGCACCTAGCGTTTGCCAGAAACGCCCGCGCTGCGAAACATTGCACGCCGGCTGAGCGGCCGCACTGGCAGCGTTAACCGCGGGTGTCATCAGACGAAATACCACGCCGTCGTGCCAGACGGTGTATAGGCGTCCCGCCACGATATCGGCGCTGGCGGGGTCGGTTACGCCGTCGGCTTGCTTCACGGTGACAGCTCCCAGCGTGTCGACATTAAGCGTGGTGGCGCCGCCCGCGCCGTTAATATTGGGCTTCCAGGCCAGCATCATGCCGGCGGTATACGCTTGCAGAGTCGGAGAGAGACCGCAGGTGTAAGCGCTGGATGAGCCGGCGGAGCTGCACAGCCACATGGCGCCACTCTGCGCGTTCGCCTTGCTTGGGATGACGCTGGTGTCAACGCTCTGTTGAATATTGATCTGCGTGCCGGTGTCGGAGATTGTGTTCACCACGCCCACCCCGCCGATCAGGTTCATCACGTTCCGCGAGCCAACGAGTGTCCCGTTGTTGTCGATGGCGAGGGCCCCGCCTCCGCCTCCCGACTGCACGGTCCAGGTGTTGGCGCTGGCGCACCCGTACAGGTTCGAGCCCGCCAGTGCGCTAGTCTGAAAGAACAAGTCTCCTACCGAGCAAGTTGACGGCAGGATCGTCCCGGTCTTCACGGGCCGGGTAAACGAGGCCTTGGTGAAATCGACATTCTTGGTCTGCGAGTCAAGACTCAACAGTGTCTGGCCGTCAGCCGCGGTCGCCAGCAGCGCAGCGAATAAGATTCGGTACATAATCTCTCCTGCCCCTGTGGATATCCCGCCGATGTGCCGGTCGGCCTTGGCTCAAAGCGGTGAGTCACTCGAAACACGCGGGATATTGGTGCGGAAATGCATGTGAACGTCTCTTCGGGAGCGGTGACGCCGAACTGCTTCTCTATAATTTCGCCTTGGTTCTCTAGCGGCGCCGGTCGCCGGAGCTCGTTCGTACAGAAAACGTGCCGGTGCGCATCGGTTGCTCCTCTCGCTCGAAAACTGGCTGCGGCGCGAAACCTACGACTAAAGGGAAGGTCCGGAGCTAGGCTGTCTGGACGGTCGGCCAAAATTTCGCAGAAACACCTCCGCCGGATTGCCCAGCGCGAGCGAAAAGGGAGGGATATCGGATATCACTACGCTATTGGCGCCAATCACCGCGCCTTCGCCGATGGTCACGCCTTTCATGATGTGCGTGCCGTTGCCTACCCAGGCGTTTTTGCAAATCCTCACGGGTTTTACGTCCCGTGGATGGGCCGGAACATTTTGGGCACGTAGATCCGATTCACGCGGATGGCCATCGGTATCGGAAATCCGGCAGTCGTAGGACACGCGTGCGTGCTCTTCAATTACCACCTGCTTGGCGACGGAAATGGTCACGTTCCAGCCTATTTCCGCGTATTCCTTCATCACAAACACCGGCGTGTCATCTACTCGGGCGGACAGAATCGAGACATTGCCGCCGATCCGGACATGATCCTCGATGCGGATTTCCACGGGACCGCTAACAAATGGAAGCCGATCCACGACAACATCCCGCCCGATTGAAGCGCAGCGAGCTTGAAACAATGGATGGCAGTAGCAGACGTTCCAAAAAAGGTGCCAAAGCCTTACGACGCCGAAGTGGAGTAGGTACATTACCCGGAGCGGTGCGCGCAACACTCCAGGAATGGGAGGAGCATGGGGATACAATATTGCGCCCGCAATCTTGCGCAGAGTCCGAAATAATGGTGTCTCCCCACGCTTGACTTTGAGAAGAAACGAGCTAGCGAGACTCATCCGCGGGGCGTGTCCTGGCGTTGCACGTGCGTCGCGTCGTTGACATCAGTTTGGTGCATTACTCCGAAACACTGCTATTCATTTTGCTTTATTCTACGATATCGCTCATTCACTGATCTCGCGTTGCCCGTTCATCGCTGTGGACCTCGGCGAACTGGTATAGTCAAAGCGTTATGAGCCGCGAGGAATTCTTGAAGCAGCTGGACGAAATGCTAGAATTGTCGCCGCCCACTCTGCAGGGCCCAGAGAAGCTCGACGATTATCCCTTGTGGGACTCCACCGCTATTATCACTTTCATGGCTTTGGCCGACGAACACAGCGGCTCCCGGCTGACTCCCCGCCAGATCGCCGCATGCCAAACAGTGGACGATCTCCTGCAGCTTGCCAAAGTCGAAAAGTGAGCGACTTGCACCCATGCATGCCGCCCTTCGCGCCATAGAATTTCATCTCCCGGCCGCTACGCTTTCCACGTCGCAACTTGCGGCGGAGTTTCCCGAGTGGACCGTGGCCAAAATCGATGCGAAGACCGGGATCCATTGCCGTCATCTTGCGTCACCGCAGGAGTGCTCCTCCGATTTGGCGGTGACGGCTGCTAAAAAGCTTTTTGACTCCGGCGCCTGCGATCCGCAAGATGTGGATTACGTGTTATTGTGCACCCAAAGCCCGGACTATTTTTTGCCCACTACGGCGTGCCTTGTCCAGGATCGCCTGGGGATTCCCACTTCAGCAGGAGCTCTGGATTTCAATCTGGGGTGCAGCGGCTTCATCTACGGACTGGGATTGGCGGAAGCGCTTGTCTGCTCGGGGCAAGCCAAACACATTCTGCTGTTGACAGCCGAAACCTACAGTAAATTTCTGAATCCGCGGGATCGTAGCGTGCGTACCATTTTCGGCGATGCCGCGGCAGCGACGCTGCTGAGCGCGACCGATTCCACTGTGCCATTACTGGGGCCTTTCGTCTACGGTACCGACGGCTCGGGAGGACCCAATCTGATGGTGCCCGCAGGCGGGATGCGCTACCCGCGTTCGCAGGAAACCGCTCTGGAAAAAGAGGACGATCAGGGCAATGTACGTGCCGCCAATGACCTCTACATGAACGGCCCTGAGGTTTTCAACTTCACTTTGGAGCGGGTGCCGGACACCGTGAGGCGCTTGCTGGAAAAATCCGCCCTGACGCTCCAAGAAGTCGATCTGTTCGTCTTCCATCAGGCGAACAGCTACATGCTCGATCATTTACGAAAACGTCTGGGGATTCCGCCAGAAAAATTCGTCGTGGCCATGGGAGACTGTGGCAACACTGTATCTTCCACGATTCCCATCGCGCTCAAACATGTCGCCACAAGCGGCAGACTCGCTCCCGGAATGTCGGTCATGGCGATTGGCTTCGGCGTGGGTTATTCGTGGGGCGCAACAATGGTGCGCTACGACCAGGCTCTTGTCTAAATACGCGGGCGGAATCCTTCCGCGCTAGGCTTCCGCTGGTTAGTTCCGAGCGCTGGCCGCACCGCGCGGAATGATCGTATTTTGTTTGGCGCCCTTTATTGGCCTACCCGGCATGCGCCGCCCAAAGCGGCGTTCACCACCCGCTGAACATCGATCACGTCGCAGGTAGCTCCTCCGTCAAGCCTGTTGGTGCATGCAGTAGTTCCGAGGGCCTGGCTAACCATCGACTGCACGTCTAAGACGTTGACGATCCCATCGGTATTTAGGTCGCACGGCGACGCACTTAAGCGCCAAGCCAGTGCATTATCGATCCCGGGCGCGCCAAAGGCTTCCCCAAAGTTCTTGCCCAGGTTTGAGTAGAGATAGCCGCCATAAACGCAAGGAGCGGCCTGCGTATTGCAGTTCGCCGCCGACGCCACCAGATCGTTTACGTACCCATCGCAGGCCGGACCGGAGCACGGCAGCGTGACCGAACCGACATTAACCGCAGTGGTCAGCCCCGCAGTGGGGCCGCCTAGAGTGGCCGAGAGGCACTCATCTACCCAACTCTTGTGGACCGTGCTCAGCGTGACCGAGTACAGCCATCCAATCGCTCCGCAGGTCGTGCGCGTCAGATTGCGGTCACCGCCCCCGGCCCCGGTATAGCAATATGATGCGCTCGAGCCGCCGCACGACGACGATGCGGACGGCGCATAGTCAATTGCGCTTCCGCTCGCGTTGGAGGTTTCCCCATACAAGCCATAGGGCACCGACAGCTTTGCAACTGTGTTGCTGGTGCAGGACGCGATCTTATACACCGTGCCCGACGAACTGATTCCAATAAAGTGAGTTCCGTCGCAGTACCCGGCGGTTTGCCAGTTGGTTCCCGATCCGGCGAGCGTCGTCGAGGATAGATTTATTGATACGGTTCCCGTTCCGTGGGTAGTCGCCTGATCGTTTGACTGACTGTTCACTTCGTAGAAGACCCCGCGGTTAGTGGTATCGCGGCCATAGTTGTACTGCCAGGCCACGGCGTTGGTGATCGCAGTAAGTGTTGACGTCGCTACGGTGGGGTTGTTGCAGCCCTGTGATGTCGTGTCGTTCAGGGATTCGTACGCCGCTTCCAGCGCCTTGATGTTGATCGCGATGCGCCAAGGCGACGTCTCATAGACGAACGGCGCGGAGAAGGACTTGGGAGCGGAGACGTAGCTGCGGTTCATAGCATACTCGTTCTCCCCCCAACTTCCATCTGCTGATTGCTTCGAATTCCAAACTGGGACAAACGTGTTCAGCCAGGAGCAGTATTGTGCGTGGCGCGCGGGATCGGGGTCCGTTTTTGCTCCTAGTGCGATATTCCAGAGCATGTATCCGCTTTCGCGGTTGTCGATGTTTGGAATATTATCTGGGACGGCCCACGGCGGCACTTCGAGGCTGATCCAGTTGTAGAGACCGGGAAAGCGTTCGCTGTGACCTTCCATTGCGCGGAAGAACTGACTAATCATAGAACTGGCACGAGGCGATACTATGCGGTAGCCGTGGTCCAAAGTCCACTGCCATTGAATGTCAGAGTATGCCCTGGCTTGCGTCTGATAGGCGGTGTTGCCAGTTCGGTAGTAGAGCCGGTAAAGACCGATTGCTACATCGTAATAGTTCCAGGTCATGCTTGGATTTTCCGTCGTCCACGAGGTGAAATCCCAGCCATGTGAATCTCTGCCGGGCATTATATAACCCGTCACACCCGAAGATGCCGGCTGGAAATGGTTTTCGTAGCAGGTGATCGTGGTGGCCGTTACATTCTGGATGGGGCATTGCATCCGCCCGGTTCCAGATCCATCCACCGAAGTCCAGGCATAGACCACCCATTGCTGTCCAGCGAGCGCAGCTCGCAGATCCACGGTCGTTGTAATGGTCTGGCTGCCCTGCGTCCATGAGCCGGTTCCGGGGAGCGCCGTTCCCAACACCGGAGCTTCCGCGAGCGCCGCGGGAGCCATGTTGTTAGCCACTGCGGTCTCCGCAAGGTCGCCAAAGATCCATGGCGAATTCCCCGACGGAATCAAGGGGCCAAGCAGATTATCTTGGGCTGCCGGCAGACCCGTCTGCACGATACCCAGGTTATTTACTGCGACCTGTCCCCACGCCACTGCCGAGACTGCGATAAATATAAATCCGAACTTCATTAACTTCTCCTCTACGAGTTTCGCAAGCACCAATTCTCATATTTGGGCTACCTGGTTTCAGGGGGTGATCCCGGATCTTCGCCGGCCCCATCCGCACTCGCGCCTGCGTCGTAATCGTCACTCTTTGGGAAAAAGGTTAGCTTGCTGGCAAAGCGATGACAGCGATGGGCTTCATTCAGAGCCTCTTTTCGTCGGACATCTGGCGCCTCGTGGTGGATTGGGATTTGATGAGTGGAGCTGTGCACTGTTGTTGCAACCAAAATCACGAGAGAGCGGACCTACTTACAAGCTTACAGGGCTTGGAACGGCCGAAGATCAAGGCGTGAGCCGCGCCTGGCATTATGTTGGCAAGGAATTTCCGGATACTCCAAGGGCCTGCCTGGGTGCGCCAATCTATCCGAGCATCAACCCAGCCAGCGCCGCATCAATCATGATGGACGCGTCAGAGTTCGATTCATATTCAAAAATCAATCTGGTCCGATTCCTGTTAGGGCATTCCACCATCTTCGCCAGCGCAATCCGCATTCTCGGCTTCGTCGAAAATCTGCGTCGCATAGATAGAATACCCGACAGTCCTTGGTAAATGGCTTAGCCATCGCCAAAACGCTGAGAGGGATAGGTTTCGCTCGGAAGCTGCTTCAAGGGGTCTATGTCTATATAGCAGCGGTTTTGGTGGCACTGGTCGCCATCAGGCCCGCTTTGTAGTACCCCCTGTTATGGCACTTAATCCCCCCCTAACTGTATTCCCATTACTCCCTAGGTAAAAGTCCCACTGACCGCGTACCCCACATAGATCGATAGACAAAATGTGACACGCAATATTTTCCTTAGCACTGTGATCCTACTGGGATTGCAGACGATTGCCCTCGGGCAAAACGTAGCACTTTCGATTGGATCCGGGTCTGGAGCGGCGGGGGGCACGGTAACTGTTCCGATCACAGTTGCGTCGACCGGCGGCGCCCAAACCACTGGGCTCCAGTGGACCTTCACCTATTCCTCCGATATCACGGGTGTCACTGTGGTGGCGGGAGCATCCACCAATAATGCGGGGAAATCGCTCTCCTGTTCTGGAAATAATTGTCTGGTAGCCGGCTTCAATAGCACCGTGATTGCCGATGGGACGGTTGCGTCGGCCACCTTCCAAATCGCGGCGAATCCTTCGAGTAACCCGATTCTTATTCAGCTAACCACCGTAGTAGCGACCACGGCGGGCGCGACCTCTATTCCTTCCAGCGGCGGTTCTGGAGCAATTTCTCTTCCGTCGGGGACGGTCGCTTTAAGCAGCCTCAACTGCAGCAGCTCAACTATCAATACGCCGGGAAGCACCTCTTGTACAGTGGCCTTGACCGGAGCAGCCTCAGGGAGTGGATTCGCAGTATCGCTCTCCAGCAACAACGCCAGCCTCACGGTACCTTTGACCGTAACCGTCGCTTCTGGACAGACCAGCAATACCTTCACTGCAACCGGCGCGCTGGTCAGCACCAATCAGACCGGTGTGGTGACGGCGAGCGCGGGAGGAGTGACCAAAACGAGCACCTTGAGCTTGGTGGCTCCCGCTCAGCTCACATCGATTGCCTGCGCGCCTTCGAGCCTGGGCAGCAACGCGTCGAGCACCTGCACGGTGGCGTTAAATAAGGCCACCACCAGTGCGGCGACGGTATCGCTCGCTAGCAACAACGGATTGCTTACCGTCCCCGCCAACGTGACAATCGCGACGGGTCAAAGCAGCGCCACCTTTACGGCGACTTCGGGAACTGTGAGCAGCAGCCAGAGCGCCCTAGTCACGGCGACTCTGAGTGGCCAGAGCCAACAGGCGACCATCAGCCTGGCGGCCGCCGCTCAGTTGACCAGCTTGACCTGTTCGCCGGCTACCGTGAATGCTCCCGGGACTTCGATTTGCACGGCCACCTTGACCGCGGCCGCTTCCAGCGCGGCCAGTGTCACGCTCTCCAGCAACAACGGGAACATCACGGTGCCCGGAAGCGTCAGTATCGGCAGCGGACTCAGCAGTGCGACGTTTACCGCCACGGTCGCCGCGGTGACCACCGATCAAACCGCCCTGTTGACGGGCACTCTCAACGGTCTTTCCCAGACTTTCACGCTTAGCGCGGCTGCTCCCGCTCAGCTCACGTCGATTGCCTGCGCTCCTTCGACCCTGGGCAGCAACGCATCGAGCACCTGCACGGTGACTTTGAATAAGGCCGCCATCAGCGCGGCAACCGTCTCGCTCGCGAGCAACAACGGAGTGCTTACCGTACCCGCTAACGTGACCGTCGCGTCGGGCCAAACCAGCGCCACCTTTACGGCGACTTCGGGAACCGTGAGCAGCAGTCAGAGCGCCGTTGTCGCCGCAACTCTGAGTGGTCAGACCAAGCAAGCCACCATCAGCCTGGCGGCGGCGGTTCAGGTCAGCAGCTTAACCTGCTCGCCGGCTACCGTGAATGCTCCCGGGACTTCGACTTGCACCGCGACTTTAACTGGGGCTGCCACTAGTGCCACCAGCATCACGCTGTCGAGCACCAACGTCAACATGACCGTTCCTGGAAGTGTCAACATCGGCTCTGGACTCAGTAGCGCGACGTTCACCGCGACCGTCGCCGCCTTGACCTCCAATCAGAGCGCTCTGCTGACGGCCACCCTCAACGGTATTTCGCAGAGCTTCACGCTTAGCGCGACCGCTCCGGCTCCTGTGCAGCTCACATCGGTGGCTTGCGCACCTTCGACCATGGCGAGCAACGCGTCGAGCACCTGCACGGTGACATTGAACCAAACCGCCACCAGCGCAGCCGCGGTATCGCTCGCAAGCAACAACGGATTGCTTACGGTTCCCGTCAGCGTTACGGTGGCATCGGGCCAGAGCAGCGCCACGTTTACCGCGGCCTCGGGAGCCGTGAGCAGCAGCCAGAGCGCCATCATCACGGCGACCCTGAGTGGCCAGAGCCAACAGGCCACCATCAGCTTGGCGGCAACCTCCACTCAGTTGACCAGCTTGAGCTGCTCGCCGGCTGCGGTGACGGGTCCCGGGACTGCGACCTGCACCGCCACTCTGACTGCGCCCGCTTCCAGTGCCGCGAGTGTCACGCTGCTCAGCAACAACACCAGTGTGACCGTTCCCGGAAGCGTCAATATAGGCGCGGGGCTCAGCAGCGCGACATTTACTGCAACCGTCGCGGCCGTGACTACGAATC
>Ga0157375_10006708_pt1 | contig 10029 bp, 8 predicted proteins | sample M35metaG_FD_115311 | JGI IMG/M metagenome (GOLD analysis project Ga0157375, IMG submission 115311) | Miscanthus rhizosphere microbial communities from Kellogg Biological Station, Michigan, USA - M3-5 metaG | ecosystem: Host-associated > Plants > Roots > Rhizosphere > Soil | place: USA: Michigan... | reverse complement strand
TTTACAAGAGGTGAATAGAATCTTCCCGAACCCTTAAAATTATCAGCACTTTCTTCAGCTTTTACCTCCAATTGATCTAAGCCCGGTATAAGCTCGTCAACAATAGGCACTTCTTTGAGTTCTTCAGGTATATTTATTTCCTGCGCTTCGTCAACTGCCACAGGAGTTTCTTCAGCTTCTTCACCACCTTCGGTTTCAATCACAGCAATCACCGATCCCACCTGAACCACTTCATTTTCACTGCAAAGCTGCTGAATCAATTTACCTGATACCGGTGAGGGTACTTCAGAATCAACTTTATCGGTAGCAATTTCCATTACCGCCTCATCAGCCTCAATATAATCTCCTGGGTTTTTATTCCATTTGATTATGGTAGCTTCAGCAACACTTTCGCCCATTTTTGGCAGTAACAGTTGATATTTGGCCATATAGATCTATATATTGTTGGTCAAAATTAGTTATTAGTTTTAAATTCCTCTAGCAATAAGTGCAGCATATTCAACGCTGCTATCGCCGTTCTTTCTATGTTCTGTTGACGCTTGTTGCCAAACTGAAATTTTTTAGTGACCGTTTTTTCCGCATTAGCCACGCCTATCCACACAGTACCGACAGGCTTTTCGGGTGTCCCTCCATCTGGCCCTGCTATTCCTGTTACGGCAATAGCATAGTCTGATTTAAAATTCAGCAAGGCTCCTTCCACCATTTCGGTTACCGTTTCTTTGCTAACTGCACCATACTGCCAAAGTGTTTCGTTTTTCACACCAAGGATACTCTCCTTCAATTCATATGAGTAAGAAACCGCTCCGCCAAAAAAGACGTTTGATGAACCCGGATGCTGGGTGATCAAATGTGCAATATATCCGCCCGTGCAACTTTCCGCAGTTGATAAAGTAAGCTCTTTTTCAGCCATGTAATTTAATATAGCCTTTTCGAGTGCGATATCTTCTGTGGCTACTACCGACTTACCAACACGTTCAACGATCTTTTCGGCAAACGATTCAATTTCATTTTCTAACGCGACCTCGTCCCCGTCATATCCGCTTAAACGTAAACGTACTTGTCCAAGTTTAGGTAAGTAAGCTAATTTTATATAAGTGGGTAAAGAATTCTCAATATCAGCTATTTTTTCAGCCAGATATGATTCCCCTTCTCCTGCTGTTAGAATGGTTTTATGAATGATAAACGGAAGACTAAATGTGGCTTTAAGCCTCGGTATTACCGACTCCTCCATCATATACATCATTTCGTGTGGAACACCCGGCATTGACATGTATACTTTGCCCTGGTAGTTAAACCACATACCCGGTGCGGTTCCATTTGCGTTCAGTATTACTTCGCAGTTTTCGGGAACAAGGGCCTGCTGCTTATTTACTTCCAATAATTCAGCTGATGGCCCCCGTAATCGGCTGAAAATACTTTCTACGTTTTGTAAGGCTTTCTTATTTTCTATCAGTTCAACGCCGAAATATTCCGCCAGAGTCTTTTTGGTAATATCGTCTTTTGTGGGACCAAGGCCACCTGTAATCAGGATGATATCTGCCCGTTGATGAGCTTCGGCAAGTGCGTTAAGAATATGTTGTTTATCGTCTGATACGGAGGATATTTGTTTTACTCCTATGCCGATGGCATTTAATCTCTGTGCTATAAATGCAGAGTTAGTATCGACGATCTGTCCTATTAGTATCTCATCGCCAATAGTAATTATTTCAGCTAACATTCCGCAAAGTAAGCGTTTTTTATTGATTAGGATTGTAATATTGATTACTGGTGTAATCACTCCTCTTGGTCAGTTTCAGGTCCTGCAGAATTGTAGCCTTCACGCGTAGCGTTACATTATAAGATTTATAATAACCAAAGGGCAACCATTGCATGGATAAATCCCAACAATGCAGGTCGCGATAAATACCAAACGAAGTGGCACTGCTTAACTTGCCCTGTCGCAGGTCATAGTTCGTTGTATATTGCACCTTCCATTTTGGCGTAACATTTAAATCACCGCTCAGCTGAACCGTATTTGTCACGTAAGTGGATATGTAAGAATTGTTATAGTTGAAACTATAATTGACAGATAAATTCCATGGCACGTTAAAATCCACGTAAGCGCTTGGATCGCTATTAAGCAGTGCCAGCTTGGCAGCCTGTTCCGGATTCATGTTTTGTAAAGTATTACCTGGAGTGGGCGTTGTTGTTTTGGGCTTGAAAACTGCAGGATTTAAACTAGCACTTGCGGATACGTTAAATGACGTTAAAGCAGGAAATTTCCCATTCTGAAAAGTATACCGGTTAATGGGCACTTTATATCTGATGATCGTCCCGTTTCCAATTGAGTCGCGCACCTGAGTTACATACGGATCTAAACTTCCCCCGATGGAGACATTCAGTTTTTGCTTAAAAAGCGCTGTATGCCCCGAGAACGATATTGCTGATAGTTTAAACGAGTCTGCCGCAAAATTGTAAAAGGTAGAAACATTGAAACCATCTAATATCTTTATTTTTCTAGCTGTTCCCGATGTATCTGTGCTCCTGGCCCGCATTTTGGCCTCAATATTATTATCAATAGTTAGACCTAAGCCCGCTGTTTTGCCTGTTGACGGCCCTCCGTATACAGCATTTTGAAAAATGGAATATTTCTGATAACTGATCGGGTAAGGTATAGTCGCGGAACTAATTGCATATTGATAATATCCAAATGAAGGATCAGAAAAATCGGGGTGATAACTAAAGCTTAAAGAAGGTGTTGCTACATATCTTATCGCTTGTAGATTACTGTTTTTGAAGCTTAATGTACTATAAATTTTTGTGGATAAAGATGCGCCTAAGTTATACTGACCACCTCTTTTAAAACCACTAAGTGTATCAAAAACCAGTGAATCACGTCCGGGAACACTTCCACGCGCAAAACGCTCGCGGTAATGCTGGAAATACCACCACTCCTGGTAATTAACGTTGGCACTAAACTGGAAATACTTAAATAAATTCTGATTAAACCCTATCGGAATATTGTGCTGAAATCCATTCTGGAAACGTTTTTTCAGCGTCTCGCTTTTAAATAATTCAGCCTCAGGTACACTGGTAACCTTATTGGTACCCTGCAAACTATAGCCTACTGTGATCTTCTGATACCATTTTTGTGTTCCTACTCTTTCTTTTGAATCAAAGGGACTGATGGTCGACATATTGAAACTAAATGTCGGCAGTTCCAGCGTTACTGTTTTGTTAACCAGATCCTGGCTATGTGATAAGTTAGCCGTAAAGTTGAATGGCGTACCTTCCCATGTTTTGCCATAAGCAATACTTGAGCGTAAACTACTTGAAGTAAGGTTGTTCAGATTATATCCCTGTGTGGCCGGATTATTCTTAAAAAATCCTGATGTACCCGCATTAACTGAGGCACTGAAAGTTCTACCTGGGTGAGCATTTGAATTCTCGCTGTGCGACCAGTCAATATGAAAGTCCTTGCTAGCAGGGTCGCCTGGCAAGCCATAGTTAGTCGAACTATAGCTCAATGATAACGATCCCGAATATTTGTAGCGGCTCAAATACCTTGCAGTAGTATTTACTTCATAAGAGCCTTTTGAATAAAGCGTCCCTGTATTGGTCAGGTCTAAATAATCATTTAAGGCGAGGTAATAACCGAAATTTCTTAAGTAAAACCCTAGCCGCTGGTCTTCGCCAAAGGTTGGTATTATAACCCCGGATGATCTCGCATCCGGCTTGGGAAAGAAGCCGAACGGAATGGCTAACGGCAATGGGATGCCTTCAATTTCGAGGAAAGCAGGCCCTGATATGATCCTGTTTTTTTCTCCGATGCCTTTGGTAATTACTATCCCAAAGTGTGTTTCAGGATAAGGCAGGTCACAAGTACTAAAAATAATATTGCGGTATGCCGCTTCCGTCTCATTTAGTTTCTTTACCTGCCCGCCTGTGATAAAATTGCCATCCTGCTCGGAGGATGCGTTATATATTTTACCTTTTTTTGTCTCGTAGTGAAACAACAAAGAGTCGGACGTTGCTGGTTTATCGTGTCCTTGTTTAGAAATTGGCCGCCCGATATACCTTTTTGTAAGCGGATCTGTTTGGCCACTGGCAAAAATGATCTTGTTCTTTTGATCTACCCTTATGTAGTCGGCATCAAGCTCAAAGTCCTCATAGGTTACCCGTGCCCTCCCATATAGGTATAATATCTGGTGCACATCATCATACCTTGTCGAATCTTCAGCATGGGCAGTGACTATAGATTTTAAACCACTATTCTTTTTTGTAGTGTCATTTTTAGCTGTGGGTGTTTTCGCCCCTTTAGCCGGCTTTTTATTTCTGAGAAGTTTTTTATCACGGACGGTATCCAGCTTTATAATAGTGTCGGCAACGGTTTTATAGCTTTTATAGCTGCCAACCTTTGCAGATGCTATTACGTTTACCGTTAAAATAATTACAAGCAGAAAAAACAGGCTTACGAATTTCAAAATCGAATATGAATAGTATTTTTGCAGGTATAGTTAACAGCGTTCAAAAATAATGAAAAATAAGGCATTGAAAAGATTGATTTACGGTTTATTGGCATTTCTAATTTCGCTACCCCTATTCTCCTTTGGATCAGTTAGTCCCATAAAAAATATTACCACTGACAGTACCTTTAAACTCAGGACTATCATTGTTGATGCAGGGCATGGAGTGCGTCCTTCGGGCGCAGCGGGGCACTTTTCTCCTGGTGCATCTGGTTCATATTCCAATGAGAGAGATGTAACGCTTGCTATCGCAAAAAAATTGCAGATTGCGATAGAAAAAGAGCTTACAGGAGTAAAAGCGGTGATGACGCGAAAAACCGAAGAAGACGTTTCATGGCAACATCGTGCTGATATCGCAAATGGAAACAAAGGTGACCTGTTCATATCCTTACATTGTAATTCATTGGCCCCAAGGCGGATCAGAGAAGTTGTAGGTCATAAACATCATAAACCCGTTTACAGAACGGTTGAAGTACCTGACCGTTCAGGGAAAGGTGTTTTATTACTGGTATATGGGTTTCATAGAACCAAAGAGGAAGAAAATGCCATAAAAAATACGCAGATAGAGGATGATCCGGAAATGAACCAAACAAGTGCCGACGTTAATGATCCGCTGACAATGATCCTCATTAATGATTATAAGACCAAATTCCGGAAACAGAGTATTCACCTTGCAAACCTTCTGAATAATGAATTTATTGAAGATGGCAGGCGCAGCGAAGGTATCAGGGAACAGGGGCTTTTAGTATTGTGCCATAGCGCCATGCCGGCAGTGTTGGTTGAAACTGGTTATATTAATAATCCGGATGATGAGGCGTTCCTGAATTCGGAAAATGGGCAGAATGAAGTTGTCGATGCTATTGTAAGGGCTCTTAAGAACTACAAAGACGAGATAGAACAAGTAGCAAAATAATTATATTAGATTTGAGATGTTAGATTTGAGATATGAGACAGGATTGTAGAAAGTGAATTTTTAGCTTAATAAACCAATCCTATTTTATATCTCACGTCCCAATCTCATTTCTAAAATCTACTATATGAAAATATCAAACGAAACCAAAATAGGAATACTGACAGCCCTGGGGATAACCATCCTGATATTAACCTACAGTTATTTACGGGGTAATGATACATTCTCAGGAACCAATAAGTTTTATGCGATTTATGACAGCGTGGAAGGACTTGCTATATCTAAACCTGTTCTTGTAAATGGTTTTCAGATCGGCCGGGTTTCAAAAATGGATTTACGGCCCGATGGCAGAACTATTGTTCAATTTAAGATCGAACCTAAATACAATGTACCTAACAACACGCTCGCCAAACTGGTAAGTACCGACCTTTTGGGCACAAAAGCGATCGTTTTTGAAATGGGTAACAGCAAAGTTTATGCTGAGGATGAAGATACATTAAAAGCCGATATTCAGGGTAGTTTGGCACAAAGCCTGCAACCGATACAAAAAAAGGCTGAACACTTGATCAATAAATTAGATTCTTCATTAGCTGCCGTTAATAAAATTCTGAACCCGGAATTCCAAAAAAATGTCGATCGGAGCTTTTTGAGTATTGCTAACTCGCTTCAAACACTGGAAGGTACTACCAGGAAGCTTGATGCGCTTGTTGCCTCGCAAAGCGGCCACATTAATGAAATAATGTCAAACGCAGAAGACGTTTCCGGCAGCCTTAAAACAAGCACATCTCATTTAAATACAATAGCTACCAATATGGAAACGTTGAGCAATGATATGGCTCACGGCAATATCAAGCAAACGTTGGATAATGCCAATAAAGCGGTGGCCGATCTGCAAGCTGCTATTAATAAGATAAATAACGGCCAGGGCTCGGCAGGCTTATTATTAAATGATGACAAGTTATATAAGAATCTTAATGATGCATCAGCAAACCTGAATGCCCTGTTTATCGATCTTAAAGCGCACCCTAAACGCTATATCAGCTTCTCGGTGTTTGGTGGAGGGAAGAAAGATAAATAGATGTGCGGATGTGCAAATGCGAGGATGTGCAGATGGGTTTGATGTCCAAATGGCTTTATTAATTTTATGCAATGAACAAGACAATTCTTTCATCTGCACATTAGCATATTCGCACATCTGCACATCAACTCTCGATAACAAAAGTCTTCCCCTCAACGGCTACTTCTGTTTCCGGGAATACACTTACGGCTTCGTCTAAAAGCTCAATTAAGGTTTTGTACCGAGCTGAAAAATGCCCGATTAATAGTTTTTTGGCTCCTGTTTTTAAGGCTATCTCACCAGCCTGCAAAGCAGTGGTATGAAAGGTGCTTTGTGCACGGTCCAGCATACTATTTAAAAAGGTCGCCTCATGATACAGTAAATCAACGTTACTTATTTGGGCAAAATAACTTTCATTATAAATAGTGTCAGAACAGTAGGCGTAGCTCTTAGGCTCTTTCGGATTATTCGTTATTTCCCAATTTTTATAAACGATACCATCCGCAGAAATATAGTCTGCCCCCTTTTTTATAGCGGAAAATTGGTCAATAGGAATATTCAGCTCGACAATTTTTTCCTTGATGATCTTTTTGAGACGTTTCTTTTGCTTGAATAAAAATCCCGTAGTCGGGATCCGGTGATCGAGCGGAATACTTTCGACAGTGATATCAGTAGTATCCAATATCACTTCGGGTTTATCTGTGCGCGTGGCTATAAAATCAATCGGATACTGTAAGGTTGTATCGGAGTATTTTAATTGGAGGTCAATAATCTCTTTTAACTCAGCCGGGCCAAACAACTTCAATGCCTTTACCCGTCCGTTAAGATGCATAGAAGATAACAAACCCACTAAACCCAGGTAGTGATCGCCGTGAAGGTGACTGATAAAAATATGATCAATACGACTGGCTTTTATATCAAAGCGCAGCATTTGTTGTTGCGTGCCTTCGCCGCAATCAACCAAATATAAACGATCATTAATGTTGAGTACCTGTGCCGACGGGTTTCTGTTGTAGATTGGAGTTGCCGAACTGCTGCCAAGTATTGTTACCTCAAACTTCATATTAGGTAAACAACATTGGATTTTATTTTGCTTCTTTCTTTAATTGTTTTTCAACTTCTTCCATAAAAACAAGATCAATCGCTTCTTCAGTGGTCGGAACAATAGAAAGTACGGAGTCTAATTGGGATATAGCGATCAAACGAGCTACGGCATCATTTAAGCCGGAAAGAATAAAAACACCAGATGCATTTTTGCACAAACGGTGGCCAACTAATAAACTGCTTAATCCGGATGAATCAGCAAATTTTATCTGCGAAAGGTCCATGATGATATTTCTCTGCCCTTCAGTATTGATCAAAATCAATTCAGATTTCAGCTGCGGAGTTACCAACGAATTCAGCTTGGATTCGTTTAACTTCAACAAAACATATTTATCGTGCTTATCAACAGTAAATTTCATCTCGTGTTGTTAATTATGCTACTAAGATATAACTTTTTTATATACAATAAAAAATTACAAGGCTCCGAGGGCGTTATTTATTGCTCCTTCTACCCGGTCCAAAACGGATTCGTTGTCAGACTTAACAAAGTTTTCACCTGTTATCTGTTCAAATAACTCGATATAACGATCAGATATAGAATTAACTATATCTTTAGTCATGGCAGGCACCACCTGCCCTTCCTTTCCCTGGAAACCATTTTCAATCAGCCACTTTCTTACAAATTCTTTTGATAACTGTTTCTGTGGCTCATTATTTTTCTGACGTTCTTCGTAGCCTTCTTTGTAGAAATACCGCGAAGAATCTGGCGTATGAATTTCATCTATCAGGTAAATCTTACCATCAGCTTTTCCAAACTCGTATTTAGTATCCACCAAAATCAGTCCTCTTTTTGCTGCAATTTCAGTACCACGCTGGTATAAAGCATGTGTGTATTTTTCTAATTCAGCGTAATCTGCCGCTGATACGATGCCACGTTCCAGAATTTGTTCTTTAGAGATATCTTCGTCATGCCCAACAGATGCTTTAGTTGTTGGCGTAATAATCGGTGAAGGAAGTTTGTCATTTTCTTTTAAGCCTTCAGGCAAGCTCACGCCACATACTTGTCTCTTACCAGAGCTATACTCACGCCACGCGTGACCAGCTAAATATCCGCGAATTACCATCTCTACTTTAAAAGGGTCGCAAATGCGGCCAATGGTCACGCTTGGATCTGGTACGGTAACCACCCAATTCGGAACAATGTCGCTGGTATCATGCAAAAATTTGGCAGCGATCTGGTTTAATACTTGTCCCTTGTAAGGAATCGGCTCAGGCAGTACCACATCAAAAGCCGAAATGCGGTCGGTAACCACCATTGCCAGGTATGTATTATCAATAGTATAAACATCCCGAACCTTACCTTTATAAAAGTTGGTCTGTTTGGGAAAATGAAAATGAGTCTCTTTTATCGCGTTCATTCTTGTTTAGATTTGAGATGTGAGACATGAGATATGAGATTAAAAATCCCTGTGTCTCAAATCTCACATCTAATATCTCATATCTGCTACTGAATATCTCCGTATGCCTCCAGTATGCGTTTCACCAATTTGTGGCGCACCACGTCCTCTCCTGTCAGATAGATCAGTTCTATTCCTTTAATATCTGTTAAAATCCTTAATGCAGTATGTAAGCCAGATTGCTGTTTTTTAGGTAAATCGATCTGAGTTACGTCGCCCGTTACGATAAACTTAGCCGACGGCCCCATACGGGTTAAAAACATCTTTAACTGCATATCGGTAGCGTTCTGTGCCTCGTCTAATATCACGAAACAATTATCGAGCGTACGACCTCGCATAAATGCCAGTGGCGCAATCTCGATAGTGCGATTCTCAAGATAGACTTTCAGTTTTTCTGCCGGAATCATGTCATCGAGCGCATCGTATAATGGCCTCAGATACGGGTCGATTTTTTCCTTCAAGTCTCCAGGTAAAAAACCAAGGTTCTCGCCTGCTTCTACTGCCGGACGGGTCAATATAATGCGTTTTATCTCCTTGTTCTTTAAAGCGCGGACTGCTAATGCGACAGCGGTATAAGTTTTACCAGTACCGGCTGGACCAATGGCAAACAGAATGTCGTTTTTATCGATACCAGTCACCATGCGTTTCTGATTGGCCGTTCTCGCTTTCACCAGTATCCCGTTGGGACCAAATACCAGTACCTCGCCCGTGGTCGATTTATCATTTAAAGGTTCGGGTGCTGCATTTGGTGACGGTTTTGAGCCCAAAATCCTCTCCAGGTCGGTAATATTCAGGTTCTCAAACTTTTCAACATGATTGAGTAAATGCGTGAATTTCTCATCAAAAACCGCCAGCTCATGATCGTCCCCTAAAACCTTCAACTCGCTACCTCGTGCAACTAATTTTAGTTTGGGGTACTGTTTTTTAATGATCTCGAAGTGGTCGTTGTTTGGGCCCCACAGTACAGCAGGGTTAACATTATCTATAGATATTTTAAGTTCGTTCAACAGTAATGAATTTATAGTTGCAGAATTTTTTATGAATTAAAAATTGAAT
>Ga0157375_10006707_pt1 | contig 10029 bp, 8 predicted proteins | sample M35metaG_FD_115311 | JGI IMG/M metagenome (GOLD analysis project Ga0157375, IMG submission 115311) | Miscanthus rhizosphere microbial communities from Kellogg Biological Station, Michigan, USA - M3-5 metaG | ecosystem: Host-associated > Plants > Roots > Rhizosphere > Soil | place: USA: Michigan... | reverse complement strand
CGCGATCAGTGCGATCTTGAGCCGCCGACAGACGACGCCGGCCAAAGCCGACGCCAACATGAACCAAGCGGCGATCAATACACCCGCTCTTTCGGCTGGATATAAGCGATCTCATTGGAGAGGGTGAAGCTGTGTACGGGACGGAAGTCGAGGGTCACCTCGTGGGTGGCGTCGTCGGCCCATGACAGCGTGTGCTTCATCCAATTGACGTCGTCGCGCTTGGGGAAGTCCTCGCGCGCATGCGCGCCGCGGCTCTCCTCGCGGGCGAGCGCGCCCTGCACGGTGACGGCGGACTGCGAGATCAGATTGTCGAATTCGAGCGTCTCGATCAGGTCGGTGTTCCAGATCAGCGAGCGGTCGGTGACGCCGATATGCTCGATGTCGTCCCACACGCCGCGGATCGCCTTGACGCCTTCCTGCAACACCTCCTTGGTGCGGAACACCGAGCAGTCGCGCTGCATGGTCTTCTGCATGCGCAGGCGAAGCTCAGCCGTCGGCATCGAGCCGTCGGCATAGCGGAAGCGGTCGAGCCGCGCGATCGAGTCATCGCCCGCGCCTTTGGGCAGCTCGGGGATGGCGCCACCCTTCTGGATGAGCTCGGCGCAGCGATGCGCGGCGGCGCGGCCGAATACGACCAGGTCGATCAGCGAATTGGAGCCGAGCCGGTTGGCGCCATGCACCGAGACGCAAGCCGCCTCGCCGAGCGCCATCAGCCCCGGCACGGTCGCGTCGGGATCGCCCTCCTTGGGCGAGATCACCTCGCCATGCATGTTGGTGGGAATGCCGCCCATATTGTAGTGGCAGGTCGGGATCACCGGGATCGGCTCCACCTTGACGTCGACGCCGCCGAAGATGCGCGCCGACTCGGAAATGCCGGGCAGCCGCTCATGCAAGATGTCATGCGGCAGGTGGTCGAGATGCAGATGGATGTATTCCTTGTCGGGGCCGACGCCGCGGCCTTCCCTGATCTCGATGGTGATGGCGCGCGAGACCACGTCGCGCGAGGCGAGGTCCTTGGCCGAGGGCGCGTAGCGCTCCATGAACTTCTCGCCCTTGGAATTGCGCAAGAAGCCGCCTTCGCCGCGCGCGCCTTCGGTGATCAGCACGCCGGCGCCATAGACCCCCGTCGGGTGGAACTGCACGAACTCCATGTCCTGGAGCGGCAGCCCGGCGCGCAGCACCATGGCATTGCCGTCGCCGGTGCAGATATGCGCGGATGTGCAGGAGAAATAGGCACGGCCGTAGCCGCCGGTGGCGAGGATGGTCTGATGCGCCCGGAAGCGGTGCAGCGTGCCGTCCTGCATGGAGAGCGCGACCACGCCGCGGCAGCGGCCCTCGTCGTCCATGATCAGGTCGATGGCAAAATATTCGATGAAGAACTCGGCCGAGTGACGCAGCGCCTGGCCGTACATGGTGTGCAGCATGGCGTGGCCGGTGCGGTCGGCCGCGGCGCAGGTGCGCTTCGCCTGGCCCTTGCCGAAATCGGTGGTCATGCCGCCGAAGGCGCGTTGCAGGATCTTGCCGTCCTCGGTGCGCGAGAAGGGCACGCCCCAATGCTCGAGCTCGTAGACGGCCTCGGGCGCGTTGCGGCAGAGATATTCGATGGCGTCCTGGTCGCCGAGCCAATCCGACCCCTTCACCGTGTCGTACATGTGCCAGCGCCAATCGTCGGGGCCCATATTGCCGAGCGCGGCGGCGATGCCGCCTTGCGCCGCCACGGTGTGCGAGCGGGTGGGAAACACCTTGCTGATGCAAGCGGTACGCAAGCCCGCCTCGCTACAGCCGACCACGGCGCGCAGCCCCGAGCCGCCGGCGCCGACCACCACCACGTCGTAAGCGTGGTCGACGATCAGATAGGCGCGGCCATTGATCTGGACCGCGTTGTGCGGCGGTGTGTCCTTGGGTGTCGCGTCTTGCGGCATGAAGCTAGGATCCGAGACTGATCTTGACGATGGCGAGGAGGGACGCCAGGCCGATGCCGATCGCGAAGAAAGTGGCGAGCAGGATGGCGACGATTTTGGCGCCGCCATGCACATAGTCCTCGATGATCTCCTTCAGGCCGATGCGCATATGGATGGCGGCGGAAAGGATCAGCGCGGCGAATGCCAGCGTGACCAGCGGCCGGGCGAGGAAGGCGTGCACGTCGCCGTAGCTCGCGCCGATATGGGTGACGATGGCGAGGATGAGAAAGACGACGAGCGGCACGTTGGCGACCGCCGTCAGGCGCTGGCGCCAGAAGGTCTCGGTGCCGTGATGGGCGGTGCCGAGGCCGCGAACGCGCTTGAGCGGTGTCGCCATCGCCTTACGCCCCCCGCAGCCAATAGCCGGCGATCCAGACCAGCACGGTAAGCACGGTCGAGCCGATGATCGTTGCCCAGGCGAAGATCTCGATGCTGACCTTGTCGAGGCCGCGGCCGGTGTCCCAGATCAGATGGCGGATGCCGCCCAGCATGTGGTGGATCAGCGACCAGCTGAACAGAAACAGCAGAAGGCGGCCGGGAATGCCGGCGAAGAAGCTCGAGACCTCGGCATAGGCCTCGGGGCCCGAGGCGATGGCGAGCAGCCACCAGACGAGCAGCAGGAAGCCGACCGCGTTCGCCGCACCGGAGATGCGGTGGGCGATCGACATCATCATGGTGAGCATCGGCCGGTAAATCGACAGATGCGGGGAGAGCGGCCGCTCAGCCCCCAATTTGGCGTTGCCCATGGGTTTTCGGTGCTGTTGTTGCCCAGACGAGCTTTGTCATAACGCAAGAGGCGGGCCGGGGGCAATCGAGGCGAACTCCCTCCCCCTGAAAGGGGGAGGGCCGGGGAGGGGGTCAAACGCTGTCGCTCGGTGACCCCCACCCGGCTCGCAATGCGAGCCGACCTCCCCCTTGCAGGGGAGGCATGGAGCTTGCCGCTTCGCCCTCCCTCTAAGGCGAGGTGATGACGCCGCAGGCGATGCGGTCGCCGGCATTGCCGGCGGGGTCGGTCGTGTAGTCGTCGGCGCCGGCATGAATGACGATGGAGGCGCCGTCGGTGTCAAGCAGCGCCGCTTCCTGGCTCAGGGTCACGACGGGATCGAGAAACTCGGCTTGCAGCTTGCCATCGGCGGGGATGTGCAGGTTGGGCAGATCGCCGGCATGCGGACCCTCCGGGTTCATGGTGCCGTGCTTGGTTTGGTCGGGATTGAAATGCGGTCCGGCGGACTCGAATTTCGGCGGCTCGCATTTGCCGACCGCATGAATGTGCAAGGCATGCACACCGGGCGGAGCCGCGGTCAGCGTCAGGTTCAGGAGTGCGCCGCTCGGCGTTGAGGTGAGCGTGGCCCTGCCGACCTCGTTGCCGCTGGCGTCCTTCAGCACGGCGGAGGCGGTGCCGCCCGCGAGCGCGGGCGAGGCCGCCAGCAGAGCTCCGGCAATCGCCGCTGCAACGAGCACGGCACGCGGTCGCATGGCATTTCTCCTAGCGCGGCAGGGCGACCCAATAGTCCATGTCGAGCACGACGCCGTCTTCGGGGCTGCCGTCGGCTTTCAGCCCGGGGAAGTCGGCACAGGCGCGATCCTTGACGGCGAAGGTGCGCAAGCGGATCGCGCCCATGTCGTTGCGCGCCGGCAGCTCGGCTTTGTCGAGCACCTCGCTCCAGGCATAGATCGTGTCGCCGGCGAAGGACGGCGCCACATGCCGCGCGCCGTTCAGCCCGAGAATGTGAAAGGCGTTGGCGAGCCCGTTGAAGCTCAAGCTGCGCGCGATCGAGATGATGTGGCCGCCATAGACGAGGCGGCGGCCGAAGCGCCCTTTGCCTTCGACATGCTGATTGAAATGCACCCGCGCCGTGTTCTGGAACAGCCGCGTGGCGAGCTGGTGCTCGGCCTCCTCTATTGTCTGGCCGTCGACATGATCGATCTTCTCGCCCACCTGATAGTCGCCCCAGCGCTTGGGCGAGCCGGCGAGGGTGTAGTCGTAGCCGCCGATGTCGAGCGGCGGCAGCGCCGCGCCGAGCGTTGCCGGTTCGACGCTCGAGGCGAGTTCGGGCACGACGGGGGAGGGGGCCGGCGCATCGACGTCGCGCTTATTGACCATCACCCAGCGCGCATAAGACAGCACCGGATGTCCGCGCTGGTTCTTGCCGGTCGAGCGCACATAGACCGTGCCACTCTTCTTGTTGGAGTTCTCCTTGACGCCGATCACCTTGGAGGTCGAGGCCAGCGTGTCGCCGGGAAACACCGGGGCGAGGAAGCGGAACTCGGCATAGCCGAGATTGGCGATGGCGTTGCGCGAGATGTCGGGCACGGTCTTGCCGATGACGATGTGGAAGACGAGCAGATCGTCGATCGGCGAGCGCGGATAGCCGATCTCGTGGGCGAAGGCGTCGGAGGACTGCACGGCGAAGCGCGACCCGTACAGCGCGGTGAACAGGCTCGTGTCGCCGACGGTGAGCGTGCGCGGGGTCGCGTGCACGATCTCCTGGCCGAGCTTGAAATCATCGAAATAGTTACCGGTGACGGTCTTGTCGGGAATTTTTGCGTCGGTGTCGTTCATTGGCGCTTACGGCTCTGCTTGGGTCGAGCGGACCATAGTTTGCGGCTCCGCGTCTGTCACCCCTCGCTGGAAGCCGCCGCCGCCGCCTTCGGGAACAGCAGCCGCTGATAGAACCAGCCGATGCCGATCAGCACCGCGCCGAGGCCGAGGAAGGACAGCGCCCGGTAGATGCCGGTCAAATCCGACATATCGATGAGGAACACCTTCAGCACGGTGAGCACCACGACGGCGGCCGACGCCGCGCGCAAGGGCAGCGAGCGGAGGAAAATGCCGGCGGCGAGCAGCGCCACGCCGAACACGAGCCAGACGGCCGAGTAGGTATATTGCTCGGCGTCGGAGGTAACGCCTTCGGTGAGCACCGGCCCGTGATAGAGCCTACAAATCTCGAGCGAGAGATAGGCCAGCGCGAGGGCGAGCGCGGTCGCCGCCGCGGTCGTGCTGTACCAATACGGCCGTTTGCCTCGAGTCATAACCGCGAGAATGCCCGCGAGCACCACCGGCAGGCCGTAGCCGAGCATGATCAGATTGACGAAGCGTCCGCCGACCGGCTCGCCGGTGAAGAAGGGATTGTCGCTCACCCCCAGGCTGAACACGATCATGATGAAGACGATGGCGGCAAGGAACTGCGCGCCGAGATCGTGGATCACGCTGCCGCTCTTCAGGCGCAAGCGCTCGAGCCCGATCACCACCGCCAGCAAGAGCGACACGTCGAGAGCGGTCTCCGCCAGCGGGCTGCCCTCGCCATAGGGGTCGCCAGTCAGGTAATGCCGCACCTCGAACACGATCAGCATCACGGTGAAGAGAATGGCGGCGGCGTCGATCACCCTGGCCGGCGCGTCGTCGGCCTGGCGCCGCAGCATATGGCCGGTGAGCCAGAAGGATGCAGCCGGGACGCCGTAGCCCCAGAGCAGCCAGTTGAACACCGGCATCGTGCCGAGGGCATCGGCGACGATGCGCGGTTCCCAGATGATGCGGCCGAGCACGCCGATCGTGACCGCGGCGGCGAGCCAGCGCAGCCAAGGCCAGGTGCGCTTCTCGGCGACCCAGGCAATGCCCGGAACCATCAGCGCCAGCGCCACGGTGAGCCAGCCCTTCTCCAGCGCGAGGCTGAGCGCCAGCGCGAGCGAGGCGATCGAGCCGGTGGCGAAGATGGCGCTCGCCACCTCGCTGCCCGGCCGCTCGCCGCTTTTGCCGATCGCCTCGGTGCCTAGCGCGAAGGCACCAGCGAGCACGACCGCGGCGCCGGCGAAGGGGATCGAGCGGTCGAAGCCGGCGATGCGGTAGTAGAGGGCGATGAGGATGGCGATGGGGGCAAACACCGCCGTCGCGCTCCATAGAACGCCGATCAGCGTATTGGCTGCGCGCGCTTGTGCCAAAAAGCCCCAGCCGCCGAACAGCAGGGCGAAGAAGCCGCCGAGCATGAGCGGCGCGCCGAACAGATAATGCTCGGGCTTCCACAGGCTGTCGGGCACGGGGCCGCCGGGAAGGCCAAGCTCGCTCACGTCGAAATCGAGCGACCAGTGCAGGAAGATCAAGGTGACGAGGATGGCGGCGGCCGGAACGGCGGCGGTTGCGGCGTCGCTCCGCCAGGCTATTGCCGTCGTCGCGGTCACGAGTGCCACAAACAGCGTGAGCGCGAGCGTGTCCTGGCCGGTGGCAAGCACAAGCACCATCGCGGCGAACAAATAGGCGGCGAGCGCGGCGGATGAGACCAAGTCGATCTCGCCCGGCGCGGCATCGGGCCCGAACAAGAAGCCCGAGACGATCAGCAGGACCGCGAGCACGAAGCCGGCGGCGATGTAGAAGGCGTGCGGGCCGAGCGCCTGAAGATCGCCGATGCCGGGCAGGGCCCAGAGCACGCTGGCGGCAACGGCGGTGACGGCGAGCCAGCGCCACAGCCGCGCCCGGGCGAGGGCGAACGACGCGGCCGTGACCACCGCGAGATAGAGATAGAGCGCCCAGTAATTCGGTTGCTCGGTCGAGACGATCAACGGCGTGAGGAAGGCGCCGACTAGGCCGAGACCCGCCAGCGCCGGTCCATGCACGAGAGACGCGGCGAGCGTGCCGAGGGCGACGATGCCGAGCAGCACGAAGGCGGCCGCCGGACCAATAAAGCCGTACAGCGCGTAGGCCGCGTAGGCGTCGGCATAAGCGACCGCCGTGCCGGCGGCGGTGAGCACGCTCGGGATGTCGGCCTTGGACAGCCCCATGGCGCCGGTCGAGATCTCGCGGCGCCGCGCCCATTCGCCCGCCCCGATCAGCGCAAGCGCGACGATGCCGGCGATCACGACGCGAGCGCCGGGTCCGAACCAGCCTTGCTCGATCGAATAGCGGACCAGGAAAAAGCCGCCGAGCGCCAGCGCGATGCCGCCGGCCCACACCACCCATTGGGTGCCGAAGCGCTCTTCGAGGCCGATCCGTCGCGGCGCGGGCGGGGGCGGGGTCGAGGGCGCTGCTGCCTCCTCGGGCTCCGCCGGAGGCCGCGGCTCGGCCGCGGTCGCCAACGTCTTCTCCTCTTTCGCCGGCTCGGGAATGATTGCAGTGACAGGCGCGGCCGGAGGCGCCTGGTCGCCAAGCGCCGCGAGCTTCCATTCGAGCCCGGCGATGCGCAATTCGAGTTGCTTGAGGCGTTTCCGCGCGCTCATCGCCACGATGAGACTGATCACAGCCAGCACCGGGATGGCGAGAACGGCGGCGATGAGAAGGTCGAACGTGTCCATCACTGCAGGCGATTGGCGTGGGCGCGGGCAAGTGCTACGGCGTCGAAAGGATGGAACGGAATGTGGAACGTGAAGCGCCTGAGCGAGGCCGAATCGAAGCGCCCCATCGTCTTGCTGGTGGCCATCGCCGATATGCCTCGACCTAAGCGGGAGGCTTATCTAGCCCGAGGCTGAGGGCGAGGGGAAGCGAGGCGGTTGGGGAAAGCCGGGAGACGACATATCGGCGAGCGGGGGCTGAAAGCAGAAATGGCGATCCCCACTTTCGTGGGGACCGCCACCTCACGCGAAAACTCGTAAGATCGACGCGGCTAATTAAGCGCGGTCGAGCTCGGCAGGCAGATAGCTCGTAACTTCCATGCCAGCCTCAGACTCGGAAATCTCGGGTTTCAGCCACTCTTTCATTGGTCGTCTCCTTCGGTGAACTTACGAGTAGGATACTTGGCTATTTGCGATGGATGCCGCATGAAGCCCCCATGAAAAGCACCTGAATGCCAGATTAAGAAATTCTGACAGGAAGGATTGGCAAGACTACGCATATAGCAAGGGCAGTCCTGCTCGCCCCAACATATTGATCCAACAATGGAAACTGCGCCGAGCGAGCCGTCTCGCCCACGCCAGTCGGCGCTACTGGAACAGGGCGAGCGCCTTGTCCACGGTGATCCAGACGCCCCAAAGCAGGGGGATGCCGACCGCCGCCCAAGCCAAAGGCGCGATCTCGAGCCGCTTCGGGCTCAAGACGATGCCAGCCAGCCAAAGCGCGAGCCCGATCCAGATCAAGAAGGGCCGATAGGCGAAGCCGCCCGCAAGCTCGGACTTGGCGATGGTGTCGAGGCAAGGTGTGGCGCTGTAGACCAGGCACTCCCAGGCGCCGCCGATGCCGCCGGCCTTGGTGTAGAAGGTGATCCACCAAACGACGGCAATAGCGATCAGCGCCATGCCGATCGGCTGCAACAGGCGGATGCCGGGATGCCTGTCCTCGCCTCCCCTGATCTCGACCGCATGCATCGCGCGCTCGCGCGCCGTCTTGGTTTGCAGCGCCTCGACCTCCTCGGGCTTCATGAACCATTTCGAGGCCAGCGGCCTGATCAGAAGATTGCAGATGAAGCCGGCCACCAGCAACCCGGCCAGCACGTAGAAGATCGGGTGATAGATCTGGTCGGGAGGCACGCCCTCGGCTTTGCGCGAGTCGTGCATGTAATTGACGATCACCGGACCGACGATGCCCGCGGTCGACCAGGCGGTGAGCAGCCTTCCGTGGATGGCGCCGACGAATTGCGTGCCGAAGATGTCGGCGAGATAGGCGGGGATGGTGGCAAAGCCGCCCCCATACATCGAGGCGATCAGACAGAACGCCGCCGCGAATAGTCCGAGCATGCCGAGCGTCGCCAGCGTCGGCGCTGCGGCGTAGCAGATGAAGCCGAGGATGAAGAAGATGAAATAGGTCACCTTCCGCCCGATCTTGTCGGACAGCGAGGCCCAGAAGAAGCGGCCGGCGATGTTGAACAGCGAGAACAGGCCGACAAAGGCCGCGCCGACCAGAGCCGCCTTGGCCTTCTGGTCGTCGGTGAAATTGGCGAAGCCGACCGATGGATCGCCGAACAGCCTGCCGCCGAAGGTCTCCTGCAACATCGGCGCCGCGGCGCCGATGATGCCGATGCCGGCCGAGACGTTTAGGCAGAGCACGGCCCAGATCAGCCAGAACTGCGCGGTCTTGTGGGCGTCCTTCAGGTCGACGTGGCCGGTGGTGATCATTGCCTTGGCGCTGCCGGGCGGCGTCCAGCCCTCGGGTTTCCACCCCGTGGGCGGCAGCCTGTAGCCGAAGGCGCCGCACATCATGAAGACGAAATAGATCGCCGCCATCGCCACGAAGGTTTCCCAGACGCCGACCGAGGTCGGAGTGGCGAAATATTTCATCAGCAAGGTCGCCAGCGGCGAGCCGATCATGGCGCCGCCGCCGAAGCCCATGATGGCCATGCCGGTCGCCATGCCGCGGCGGTCGGGGAACCATTTGATGAGCGTGGAGACGGGCGAGATATAGCCGAGGCCGAGGCCGACGCCACCGATGATGCCGGAGCCGAGCCACATCAGCCAGAGTTGGTGGATATAGACGCCGACGGCCGAGATCAGCAGCCCGCCGCACCAGCAAATCGCCGCGACGACACCCGCTTTGCGCGGGCCGACGCGCTCGAGCCAGCCGCCCCAAAGGGCGGCGGAAACGCCGAGCAGCACGAAGAAGAGGGTGAACATCCAGCCGAGGTCGAACTGGGTCCAGTCGCAACTGGTGGCGAACAGGGCGCGGGCGGTGATGCCGACCTTGCCCCAAAAGGTGGCGGCGTCGCCCGGGCAGGGGATCGCCGTGTCCGACCCTTGTGCCACGCCGACGGCGCGGCCGAGCGGCAGCCAGAACACGCTGAAACCGTAAGCCATGCCGATGCAGAGATGGATGGCGAGCGCGGCGGGTGGCACGAGCCAGCGGTTATAGCCCGGGTCCGCGATGATGCGCTCTTTATCGAGCAGGCCGACGCTGTGGTCGGCGGTCTCTGCACGTGCGGCAGTCGCCATGTTGCTCCCCCCAGAGAGATTGGGCTCTTGGTGGACCATGCATTTGCAAACAATTTGACCGGGCTTGGCCCGGATCGCAAGGGTTTATGGCGGGTCGAGACGTCGATCTCGCGACGCGCAATTAGATTTCTTTACCTTGCAGGGACTCGCCTTGCGTGCAGTTTCGGTTCTGTGCACACATGTCGCACCCGTACCTGGAGGACGAGACCGTGGCGACCAACCT
>Ga0157375_10006705_pt1 | contig 10031 bp, 7 predicted proteins | sample M35metaG_FD_115311 | JGI IMG/M metagenome (GOLD analysis project Ga0157375, IMG submission 115311) | Miscanthus rhizosphere microbial communities from Kellogg Biological Station, Michigan, USA - M3-5 metaG | ecosystem: Host-associated > Plants > Roots > Rhizosphere > Soil | place: USA: Michigan... | reverse complement strand
TTTAAATTTCCCGTTAACCCGTTTGTATACTACGCCTTCAGATTTTGATACTATAACATAGGTATCACCTGATTTGACGTCTCCCCAATTTTCCAGGTATTCGCCAACAATGATCGTTCCTGATACCAATGGCAGCATTGAGTCGCCCTTGATTTCAAAAGCGCGATAAGTGCCCTGTTTAAACATCGGCAAATAGAACTTAGGCAAAGCCGCCACATATTCCGGATCGGCATAACCATTTAAATATCCGGCGCTTGCCTTTAATGGTACCATTTCAATGTTCTCGTTATCCTCCTTATCTACTGATATACTTAATATACGCAGATTGGCAGGATCGCCTTTGGGTTTCGGCGCCCATTTCTCATTTATGGTTTCATTTATAAAATCATCTACGGTGATTTCAAAAAACGATGCTATTATTTTTAGTAAATCGTATTTTGGTTCTGCTCTTTCTTCCTCATAGGCACCTACAAGCGACCTTTTTATACCGATCTGGTCCGCGAACTGTTGTTGTGTAAGGCCCTTCTTTTTTCTGAGGAATTTAATATTTGATGAAATTATTGACATAAAATTTGCAATTGCTAAAATTATTAGTATTTTTATGCTCATAAAATTAGTAAATATTTTTTAACCCGCAAATTTTTATTGAAATGAAACGCTTTATTTATATTATAACTGACAGAAACAGAAACAATTTGCATGTAGGATTATGTTCAGATATTTTGAAAACGCTGCAATTTTACCGCGAAATGCCGACCTTATTTTTTGATACAGCGCAGCAACTGAACCGCCTGGTGTATTTTGAAGAGATCAATACTGAAGAGCAGGCAATGGAGCGTTTTAAATTTGTGAGCACATTTACCCGCCCGCAAAAAGAAAAGATGATCAGATCTGTAAACCCTGACTGGGTGGACCTGACCATCGGATTAAATTTTGAGCATAATGCCCGGACAAGATCAATGATCCGCCCGTCTATCAGCGCTGCGCGTAAAATGGTTACTTTTTAATGAATTTGAGCGCACCGGAGTTCATGCAATAGCGTTTGCCGCCGCGATCAGCAGGACCGTCATCGAAAACATGGCCTAAGTGCAGCCCTGTGCTTTTTTCAATCACTTCGTCGCGTGCCATACCTAAGCTGTTGTCCCTCACTATTTCAACTTTGTTGGGGTCAACCGGTTTTACAAAGCTTGGCCAGCCTGTATGGCTGTCGTACTTATCATCCGAGCTGAATAAAACCTCGCCTGTTGCAGCGCTGACATAGATACCTTTTTCGTGATTATTCCAATATGCATTTTTATAAGGCGTTTCGGTACCGCTTTCCACCATAATATCATATTGGTCGGGCGTAAGTAACTTTTTCCATTCTGAGGCTGGCTTGCTTAATTTTCTTTTAGCCTGGGCCGTGCCGTTTTGAGTGCCAAACAGAAACAAAGCACTGGCTGTGATTACAAATAGAATTATCTTCTTCATATCCAGAATTACGAAAATAGTTTTACTGCGGTTTGTTATTCCCTTGTGATTCTTGTGTCAACTTAGGCGTCAGTACCTGGGTTACCACATGAAGTATTCCATTGCTTTGCTGAACATCCAAACGGCTCACCACACTTTGTCCGCCATTCTCATCAGTCAATACTATATTCCGGTTTTCATTAATTTTTGCCGTTAATGTTTCTCCCGATAAAGTTGAAAAGATAGCCTGCCCGTTTCCAGCTTTAATTTGTCTTTCTATATCTTTTGCTGTGATCTTTCCGGCAATAGCGTGATATTTGAGTAGATCGACTAATTCGTTTTTATGATTAGGTAATAATAGCGTGTCGGCTGTTCCGGCAGGCAGTTTTTCAAACGCTTGATTATCCGGTGCAAAAATGGTGATTTGATTGTTGCTATTAAAAGTATTAGTAGTATCAGCTTTAATAATAGAGGATAGCGTTGAGAAATTGGGCGACGATGAAATATTTTCCGCTATGGTCTTCGACGGGCTCATTAACGATCCATCCACATTCCTCGCTTTGGCCGGTTTACTCGCAACCGACTCGGTTTTTTGAGCAAAAACAAGAGAACTGTTGAAGACTATTAAAAGAAACAGGAGTAGTTTATTCATCGTGCGATTTGTATGCTTAACTATTAAGACCAAAATAGGTTTTAAATAAAAAACGTCCCGATAATTATCCGGACGTTTTCTGCAATGTGTCTTCTGTTACCATCCCGGAGTAAACCCTAAACCAAACACAGGCTTACTAATGTCAGTACGGTTAAACGGCCATGCAAAGTAAGGCTCCAGTACAAAGTAACCAAACAAGTTTACACGCATGGAAACACCTGCGCTCAACGCGGGTACTTTTGAATATACCGAATTTACCTCCGGATTGCCTGATGAATCCAATGCTGGGGTTCCATTTGCATTAAGTATAGGTTCTGTGCGCACTAAAGTTGGATTGGATCTAAATTCCACTTTGTCCCTTGCACTCCAGGCTAAGCCTGCATCAAAAAACAGATTGAGCTCGGTAAAAAAGAATTTCGATTTGAACTGAGAAAGTTTTTCAGGTCCTGTAAAAGGCAAACGTACTTCGAAGTTTGCGACTGCCAGGTTATTCCCGGATAAGTCATTAATAGTAAAATTATTGGTGGGTGTTTTGTTGCTCCCATAGAAAGTTTGCGCCTCGTACCCTCTAATATAAAATGGATAACCAAGAAATTGCGGATATAATTTATCTACAGTCCCGAATCGTCCATATCCCAACAGTCTTGCTGCAAAGGTTACTGGAGCAGCCCGGATATATTCACGCAAATCAATAGTGGGTGCAAAAAAATTAAACGAGCCAAAATCATATTCCGCTTCTAAACGGTAACGGAAACCAGTGAGCGGTGAGGCAACTCCAAAGAATGAGTTGTCGCCAATAAGGGATGCGTTGACCTGAAGAAGTGTATATGGCTGCAGATTAGTACCGATTAAAGTACCTTCATCGTTGTTAGAAACTCTGCTTTTATCAGACCCGATATAGGTTGAATTGATTTGACTTTTACCATTAGTGGTAACGGTATCAAGTTTATAAAAATCGCTATAACGGTCAACCCTGTAATAAATCCGGGTTACGCCACCACCAAATTCAATTCTTGTTACCTTAGAAAAGGGGTATGCAGTAAAAACCTGGGCTGCATCCTGAAAATTCCTGAGAATATCAGTATTTTGAGACAAAACAGTAACGTTTTTACCCCCAACATTCCTGGTCGGGAAAGTATTGGTATAGAAACCATACTGATAAGGGATATGCGATATCCCGGTTCCAAAATTCCAGCGCCCTTCCTGATTAATATAAATAAATTGCCCGCCAAAGTCGTACACCTGCCCATTTATATTAAGCCCGCCATATATGAGATTGCGTCCCAGAATGTCACTAAATACACCCTGAACACCACTCGCAAAACCAGCGCCAAATTGACTAACAGAAGCGCCCACGCCACTGCTCGCCAGATAATCCAGTTTGAACATGGGTTTGTATGGCGCCGCTTTGATGGAATCAGCGGGGATTTTCTTGTAAGCCAGGTAATTGTTCAGGTTTGAGTTGATCAGGTCGACGCCTACCGATCCGAATGGTGGCAACATAGCAGCATCAAAGTTTAATGCCTGCTTATCCACATCTTTAGGAGTAAAATCTGATGCCTTTGCATTGTACAAAACATATTTCTGAGCGAAATAATAGGAGTAAACGACATCATCATTATTCGATATGCTGATTGCCGGCGAGTATTCAGTAATACCACAAATCCCCGTAAACAGATCGGTCATTTGCTCTACCTGTCCTGTAGTTAGCGTATAACGATACATATTACGGAAGCCATCTCTATTGGAAAGAAAATATATCTTCTTACCGTCAGCTGAATACTGAGGGTCTAAGTTATTCGCCCCGTTAAACACATTGATATTGGCAACTTTTCCGGTAGCAAGATCAAGTTCAGCAAGGTTAAAGGTAATATCCTGTGATAGCGACTGATCATAAGTAGTGCGGTCACTTGTAAAAATGATCTTCCTTCCGTCTCTTGAAAAAGACGGCTGATAATCAGAAAACTTATCATTAGTAAGCTGGGTGACCTTTTTTGTGTCGAAGTTATACATGTACAGGTCGCTTTGTCCGTCCGACATTCCCTGGCATACGATGTTTTTTCCATCAGGTGACCAGCTCAAGTTACTGAACTGCTCCGCTTTCTCCATCGAAATATTATCTGAAACACTGCCACTTGGAATATCAACAACCAGCATACGGTTGCGGCCATGACTGAAGACACTGAAGGCAAACTTCTTGCTATCCGGTGACCAGGTGCCCGCCGATTCTATAAAGTTAAATTCATCAATATGCGTGTTCGATATCTTGCTCGTTAGCTTTTTTATGACTCGACCGGTATGAGCGTCGGCGAGATAGAGATCAATGGTAAACAGGTCCTTTTCAGACAAAAATGCCAAATAATTACCATCAGGGCTGATGGCGGGGGCCACGTTCAATTCGCCCGAATTTTTATTATCTATCAGTCTTTTACCAACCGGTTTTTGTACCGTGTCTTTTAAAAGTGGCTTATAGGCCGCTTCAATTGAGTTTTTCCAGAGATTAGATAAAGTTTTATCGTCATAACCAAATGTTCGGCGGATCCCATATTCCAACCCAAAGCGGGCCGTATTTTTAAAGAACGGCACTATGATGGTATCGCCGTAAGTCGATCCGACAAACGACCAAAAAGCTTCACCGTAACGATAAGGGAAGTATTTATTTGTTTCCGTCAGGTCACGTATTGTAGGAATGTTTTTGTTCAAATAAGCATCCCTTATCCACATGGCCGTGTAAGCATCCTTTTTACCGATAGAAAGATACTCGGCCATACCTTCAATCATCCAGAGTGGTATATTGTTGATGTTCTCATACATAGCCGAATCGCGGCTCAATAGAGCGTGATACTGAAAGGCATGCACCAATTCGTGGCCAATTACGTGGCGTGTGGTTTGGTTGGTTTCCATCATCGGCATTACCACACGGTTTTTTAATCCTTCGGTAACACCGCCTGTACCTACACCAATCTCGCCATCAATAGCTGTTGTTTGCTGAAAATCAGGGTGATCGGCATAAAGAATAATTGGGTTGGGCCTCCTGAAAGTGTCCCTGAAAACCTGCTGGTGTATAATATACCACAGTTCGCTTTCCTGTGCAAAACGTTTGATAGTACTATCATTTTTGATATAGTAGTAAATCTCGAAATGCGGAGTTTTATATACCTTGAATTTAAGATTCTTGTAACGTACCTTGTTTTGTCCGAAATATTGTGCTTTGGCATCCTGGCTGATAGTTAACGTAGCAATAATGCACAATAGCGCTAATGCACATTTTTTGAGCCGGATAAAGGTTGGGTATAGTTTATTCATAGATTCATTTAAAGATAAATCTGCAGATGAATTTGGTTTTCTTTTTTATATAAACAGTTCAATATAGAAAAAATTATTCTATGCCGCACCTGATGTTAATTTATCTGTTTTGCTGATCGGGCGTTTTGTTTTCCGGGTTTTCTTCCTCCTTACGCATATCCTCTAATTGCGCTGAATCAATCTTAGGCGCATTCAAACTATCTGTTTGCAAACTGTCAACCTCTATGCGGGGTGATGGGCAGTTATACTCCTTGGTGATCTTTGTCCACGGTTTCGGGAACGGCCCATAAGTATATCCCGATTTTGGATCGGCATAAACCTTCTCCATAAATCGTGCAAAGATCGGTAATGCCGTATGCGAACCTTCTCCGGTTTCAGAGCTGGTAAAATGCACGCTGCGGTCATCGCAACCAACCCACACACCGGTTACAAGGTCTTTGGTAATGCCCATATACCAGCCATCAACATATTTGGAAGATGTGCCGGTTTTGCCGCCAATCTGGTTGTTTTCTTTCTTCCATAAGCCCTGGTAATCCCACAAAGCCAGCGAAGTACCACCCGGTTCTTCCATACCACCCCTGAACATGTATAGCATCAGCCAGGCAGTTTCATCGCTCAGCACCTTTTCGGTCTTTGGCTTAAACTCAGCCAGCGTATTATCATCCTGATCAGTTATTTTACTTACGAGGATAGGATCGATACGGTTGCCCTTGTTCAAAAAGGTGCTGTAAGCGCGCACCATTTCATAAACCGATACATCATTTGTTCCTAATGAAACCGAAGGAACTGATTTCAAAGGACTTTCTATCCCACATTTGTGTGCATATTGCACTATTTTATCCCAGCCCACTTTTTCGGTTACCTGTGCGGTGATCGAATTGACAGATTTACCCATTGCCCAACGTAGCGACATATCCATGTAAGTAAAATGGAAGTCGGCATTTTGAGGAGCCCACACGTCAGGCTTACCATTATCCATAAAGTTGATGGATACCGGCTTGTCGGTAAATTTATCGCATGGCGTAAAACCATTATCCAACGCGGTGACATAAGCAAAAGGTTTAAAGGTTGAACCTGCCTGGCGCCTGGACTGGTTTACGTGGTCGTAATTAAAATAACGGTGATTGACCCCGCCAACCCACACCTTTATTTTTCCGGTTGACGGTTCGATGGTCATCATGCCCGTATTCAATATTTTAGCGTAATATTTTATCGAGTCGATGCTTGAAAAAAGCGTATCCCTGTCACCGTTCCACGAGAAGATAGTCATCTTCTTTTTCTTTCCGAAATATTGATTTATCCGGGTAGTGTCGCCATGATATTGCTGTACAAGCAGTTTATAAATGGGTAAACGTTGTTCAGATTTCAGGATAAAATCCGGTATAATATTGCCATCCAGATCGCGCCACGGTATTTTATTGCCCCAAAGATTGTAAAAACGCTTCTGGAGCATCTTCATTTTTTCTGCTACCGCTTCTTCTGCATATTGCTGCAGGCGCGAATCAATAGTAGTATAGATCTTAAGGCCGTCTTCATAAAGGTTATAGCCATTATCCTTGCACCATTTATCCAACCATTTTTCTACTGCACGGCGTAAGTACGAGTCTCCCTGCCATTCATTATCAATATAGGTCAGATTAAGGTTTAATGGTTGTTTAATATCGGCCTCATATTCAGCTTTGGTAATATATTCGTATTTCTCCATCTGGCTCAACACCGTGTTGCGCCTTTCCAAACTTTTTGCAGGGTTCTTAATAGGGTTGTAGGTGGATGTAGCTTTAAGCATACCAATCAATATGCCTGCTTGTGGTGCCGTTACCTTATCAGGAGTGATATTAAAATATTTAAGGGAAGCCGCCTGGATACCGAATGTGTTGTTGCCAAACGGAACAGTATTGAAATAAAGCGTCAATATGTCCTGCTTGCTATAGTTACGCTCTATCTGGAAGGCGGTGAACCATTCCTTTACTTTCGAGACTATGGTGCGTATAACAGGTATGTGACTTGCAAGCCCCTGCGATTTCTTTTTACGCGTTTCAAAAAGGTTTTTAGCCAATTGCTGGGTAATGGTACTACCGCCCCGTTTATCACCTTTGGCAGTAGATAGCATACTGGTGAAGAAGGAGTAAAAATCGACGCCGCTATGCTTATAGAAACGAACGTCCTCAGTAGCTACCAGGGCGTTTACCAGGCTTGGTGAAATACTCTTGAAATCAACAGGAGTACGGTTTTCTTTTGAATACCGGCCAATTAACTTACCATCAGCATAATAAACCTCTGACGAGATAGATAATTCGGGGTTTTTTATATCATGAATTGTGGGCGAATAACCAAAGAGCCAGAGGAAGTTTAGTTCAATTGCACAAAAGAAGATGATAATAAAATAGATAAATATAACGAGATACCTTAGGAACCTGTTTTTTATACGTCTGAACATTCGGTAAAGATGGTAAAATTATGGCGCTAACTTGATTCAGCGTGGCAAATATAAGTAACGCATTTTTAACGGTTAAATTTTAAACTAACTTAGTAGAAACATGGTTTAATACAGATACAATCCTGATATGAAACAGTTTATTGATGCCTTTAAAATTTCAGACGGTCGAAAGTTTTCTCTTAAAGAGTTTGACACCGCTTTTACTGCCGAATATAAAAAAGAGGATGCCGGCAAGATTTTGGAAGAATTGATCAGGAAAACGGCCACAATACAAGAGGAATTGTATGCTGATAGGCAATATTCCTTATTGATCATTTTCCAGGCAATGGATGCAGCGGGTAAAGACGGCGCAATAGAACATACCATGTCCGGGCTCAACCCGCAAGGTTGCCAGGTATTCAACTTTAAACAACCAAACAGTGAAGAATATGCACATGATTTCTTATGGAGACATTATAAAGCACTGCCCGAACGTGGGCACATCGGTATCCACAACCGTTCGCATTATGAAAATGTACTGGTCACCAAAGTCCATCCCGAGCTTATTTTGAATGAAAATATACCGGGCATAAATAGTTTAAAAAAGCTTACTAATGATTTTTGGGACGAACGATACAACAGCATAAGGGCCTTTGAAAAGCATCTGCATCATAATGGAACTGTGATTGTTAAGTTTTTTCTAAATCTTTCAAAAGACGAGCAAAAAGAGCGCTTTATTAAGCGTATTGATGATCCCGAAAAAAACTGGAAATTCTCTGCGGATGATCTTAAGGAGAGAGAGTTTTGGAATGACTATATGCAAGCTTATGAAAAGACCATAAAAGAAACAGCAACCCCCGAAAACCCGTGGTACGTTATCCCTGCCGATAAGAAATGGTTTACCCGGATCGCCATTTCAGAGATCATTCTGCATACCATTGAAGGCTTGAAATTAAAATATCCTGTATTGCCTAAAGCTGAGAAGGCTAAATTAGAAGAGATAAAAGCCGGATTGGAAAAAGAATAGAGGTGCCCCGGTAGCCCCGAACCCCTCTATTTGTTATATCAAAAATCAAATGCCACGAAACAAGGTTTGCGCTTTTTCGCCAATAAAGGGGATTGGTTTCTTTTCGCCGTTAACTGCGCCGATAAAACCAATAAGCCAAAGCACAATAAATATCAGTCTAATTATCCAGTTTATACCTACTATTCCAAACCAGCTCCCTGCAAAACCACCACTGGCAACAGACGAAAAGAATATCGCAGCGAAGATCATTCCCAATATCCACGAAACCAGGAACGATACAATATGTAGTAACAATGTTTGCCGGAGCTGATAGCTGCCCAGTTCGGTTTTGTTATTTTGATGCATACCAAAATAGGCGATCAACCAACCAATAATGGTGATGTAACTAACGATACCGACATTTTTCCCGTTGTCGGTAGTTGAAATGTTGTTGTTTGGTTCCATTTGATAATTAGTTATTTAGGTTCGTTTACTTATAGTAAAATTAAACTAATTATCGTGAGAAATCCAAATTATTCGATTTTTTGAGCTGAAAGCTGAAAGACTAAAGCTGAAAGCCTTTTTGAGTTGAATAGCGTTCGCTTTCTGCTTTAAGCTTTCTGCTTTACGCTTTCATTCGATGGTTATCTCATCGGCAAAAATGTACGATTGTTGCCCTTTACTTTCGTGCCAGTCGGGTAGCGGGCCATATTGTTTTGCCACCACTTTAATATATCGGGCTTTTACATTCAGATCCGCCTTAAACTCCTGTGCCTGTGCGTTCATGTCTTTAATATCGACTTTGTTGCTTACTGTAGCAGCCAGTTTGAAGTTCTTGTTATCGTCAGATACCCAATACTCAACGGATTTTGGGAATACTATCCAAGAGCCGGTATCCTGCAAAGTACCAAGCGATACCGATTTGATTGTTTTTGATTGCGCCATATCTATCACAGCAATCAGATCATTATCCTGGTAGCCCTGCCAGTGACCTATTTTCCAGTTAGATGTTCCCTTCAAACCATCTATCAGGCTTTCCTCGCCGTCGGCAGCGTAGGCTGGTTGATATTTAGTCAGCAGTGTTAATTTAATATCATCCCTTATTTTGTGGAAGGTACCGGCATCAACAAAGCTTTGTTTCCCATCTTTTATAGCAATAGCCTTTACTGTGGTAGTAGTAGATATAGTAATAGGCTTGCTGT
>Ga0157375_10006704_pt1 | contig 10032 bp, 10 predicted proteins | sample M35metaG_FD_115311 | JGI IMG/M metagenome (GOLD analysis project Ga0157375, IMG submission 115311) | Miscanthus rhizosphere microbial communities from Kellogg Biological Station, Michigan, USA - M3-5 metaG | ecosystem: Host-associated > Plants > Roots > Rhizosphere > Soil | place: USA: Michigan... | reverse complement strand
GGTTGCAACTTCGACGAGCCCGGCGCTGTTGCCGCCGAGCGGCGGATCGAGCTGGACCGAGACGACCCACTCGCCCGCGTTCAGCGCTCGGGACAATCCCGTCTCGCGTTGTTCCTCGCCGAGCGCCACCACGAGCTCGGGTGCGTCGAAGACAAGGGGAGCTCGCGGCTTGCGTTCTTCCTCGACTGCTGCGCGGATTGCGGAGATCTCCGCCGGCGTGGTGCCACAGCAGCCACCGATGACCTTCGCTCCGAGATTGCGAGCGTGCGCGGCGAACTCGCCGAAATACTCCGGCGTCGCGTGCGGGTAGATGACACGCCCGCCTGTCAGGCTTGCCAGTCCGACGTTGGGAAGAGCGGCCAGCGGCTTGCCGTCCTTGCCCATCTGCTCGAGGGCTGCGAGCGCGGCGAGCAGGCCCGCGCCGTGGTTCGCGCCGACGGCCGCGACGTCGAGGTCCATCAGTCGTGCGGCGGCTTCGGCGGCCGTGACTCCGGCCAGCGTTTCTGCGCTCTCGTCGAACGTCAGCAGCGCGACGATCGGGAGACTCGAGACGCTGCGCACCGCTTCGATTGCATCGACGACTTCCTCCAGGTCGTAGAACGTCTCGATCATGAAGACGTCGGCGCCACGGCCGTCGAGTACCGCGGCCTGCTCCGCGAAGAGCTCGCGGCGGATGCGCGACGTTGCGGGCTCGCCGAGTGGTCCGATCGAGGCGCCGATGAACACGTCGCGGCCGGTGACCTCCCTCGCGTCGCGCGCAAGCTTGACCCCGGCAGAGTTGATCTTCTCCAGATCGTCCTCGAGGAAGTGATGTGACAGCTTCCGACGGTTCGCGCCGAAAGTGTTCGTCTCGATCAGCTCGGAGCCGGCGTTGATGAAGCTGACGTGAAGGGAGACGACGGCATCCGGTGCGCGGAGGTTCGCCTCCTCGGGACTGCGTAGGCGCGGCACGGCTGCGGAGAGGAGCGCGCCCATTCCCCCGTCGCCCACGATCACTGGACCGCTCTCGAGGCGATCCAGAAAACGGTTGCGGGTGATGCTTTGCGCGGGCATTTCGTCTCCTTCCGGACTCGCTCGACACATCCACCCGGGCTCGCGGCCCGGCCGGGTTTGGCACCTTGCCCCGAAGGCAGGTTGCCGAGGCTTCACAGGGCCGGTTCCCTCAGCCTCTCTCGATGCGGAGCGGGACGTTGCCCGCTTCCGTACCGAAGTATAGGCAGGGCGCCTGTCGAGACCGTGTCCAGAAAACGCAAGAGGGGCCGCCGCCTGGCCCCTCCTGTGTCTCCTTTGCAGGAGATGTTCCGAGGTTGCCCCCGCCGCATCGGGGCCCGTCTCGGTGTGCTTTCTGACTATCGCGGTGGGGGGTCACTTGATCCATCACTCGTTCTCGGTTGACTGGCCCGGTTCACGGAAGATTTCGCTCTGCGATTGGGCTAAAGGGTGAGGGGCCTACTGCCGATTCTCGTCCTGACTCCAAGGCCTGGGACTGACGGCAATCACTCCTGCGGCTTGCGGAGCATTGAGAAGGCGGCGGACGAGGACTCCGCCGCCTTCTTCTCGTTACGGATGGATGACGCGGCCTTCCATGCCGCCGGCGACCGTGACCACCTGGCCGGTGACATGGCCGGACAGGACGGGCGAGGCCAGGACGACGACCTGGTTGGCGACGTCCTCGGGCTGCGCGACCTTCCGCAGGGCCATCGTCCGTGAGATTCGCAGCACTTGCTCCTCGGAGACATGGCCGCGCGTCATCGGGGACTCGGTCCAGCCGGGTGCGACCGCGTTGACCCGCGCAAGCGGGTTCTTGCGCACGACCTCGTTCTTCAGGCTCAGCAGCAGCCCTCCGAGGATCGCGGACTTCGCGGCGGCGTAGTCGGCATGGCCCGCTTCGCCGACGACTCCCGCCGTCGAGCCGACAAGGATCAGCGCGCCGTCGCCTTCGAGCCGGCGGAGAAAGCCGCGGGCCGTCAGGAAGGTCGCCGTCAGGTTCGTGTCGAGCGTGGCGCGCCAGCGTTCGAGCGGCAGCTCCCAGACGGGCAGGTCCTCCGCCGGCCAGACACCGGCGACTGCCGCGCAGACGTCAAGGGATCCGGCCGTCTCGAACATGCGGTCGACCTCGTCCTCGCTGGTCAGGTCGGCGCCGACCAGGCCCGCGGCGCCGAGCTCGGCGGCGAGTTCCTCGGCCCGTTCCTTGCCGCGGTGGAAGTGCACGACGACTTCGGCGCCTTCCGCCGCAAAGGCGCGTGCGCACGCGGACCCGATCCCGCCCGAGGCTCCCGTGACGAGCACGCGCTTCCCCTTCAGCCCGGTTTCCATCTATGGGATTCTCCCTGTTATGCGCGAGCAGATGACGTGGGAGGACCTCGGCATCGCCGTCGACGACCTCGCCGCGGGGATCCGAGCCGACGGTTTTCGTCCGGACGCCGTGCTTGCGTTGGCCCGCGGCGGACTACCGTGTGCCGGCGCACTTGCATACGCGCTCGGCGTCAAGAACATGGCGACGCTCAATGTCGAGTTCTACACCGGAGTCGACGAGCGGTTGGACGAGCCGCTCCTGCTTCCGCCCGTGCCCGACCTGGCGCTTCTCCGCGCCGACCGCCTTCTCGTCGTCGACGACGTTGCCGACACTGGCAAGACGTTGGCGCTTGCGAGCGAGTTCTGCGCGCAACACGTCCCGGAGGTTCGGACGGCCGTTCTTTACGAGAAGCCGCAGAGTGTTGTCCGCTGCGATTTCGTCTGGCGCCGGACCGACCTTTGGATCAACTTCCCGTGGAGCACACCTGCTCCTGTTGCAGTCGGGACCGAGGTCGGCTCGTGAAAATCTTCATCATCAGCGACATGGAAGGCGTCGCCGGAATCGTCAAGTGGGAGCAGACAGACGGCTCGAAGGAAAAGCGCGCCTACCACGAGGGTCGTGAGCTCTATACGGAGGAGATCAACGCCGCCGTGCGCGGCGCGAAGTCTGCGGGAGCAAAGGAAATCGTCGTCATGGACTGCCACGGCGCCGGCGGCGAGTGGACCTTCAACTCACTTGTTCCCGACAAGCTCGATCCTGCGTGCGAGTACGTGGTGCAGAACGACTGGACGGAGTACACGGAGTTCCTCGAGCAGGGCTGCGACGCTGCGCTCTTCGTCGCGATGCACGCGAAGGCGGGCACGCCCGACGGGGTCATGTCGCACACCGTCTCGGGCCAGGCCTGGAAGAACCTGTCGTTCAACGGCGTGTCCGTCGGCGAGACCGGGATCAACGCGGCTCTCTGCGGCCAGTGGGACTGCCCCGTACTGCTCGTGACTGGCGACGAGGCGACGTGCACGGAGGCCACCGCGTTGCTGGGCGACGGGCTGACGACGGTCGCGGTCAAGAAGGGACTAGGCCGCTTCAGCGCAAGACAAGTGACGCCGCTGAAGGCGCGCGAGCTGATCGAGGATGGCGCCAAGCGGGCCTTGAAGGATCTGTCGGCGGTGAAGCCGTACGACCCGGGCAGGCCGGCCGAGATCCGGATCGAGTTCACGACCCCCGACCGGCTCGTCGAGTACAAGAACCGACGCGGTACGGAGCAAGTCGACGACCACACCCTCGTCGTCCGGGGCGACGACTGGTGGACTGCGTGGTCGCAGTTCTACTTCTAGGTCCTACGCGGGAACGATCTCGAGCTCGTCCAGCAGCGTGAAGTAGGCCTTCGCGAACGGCGACTCCCGTGTTCTCTCGCGCACGTCGTCCCAGTCCACCTGTTCGCGGAGCGCACGCGCCAGCTCGAGGACGCTCGAGAAGTCGGGCTCCTGTTCCTTGAGCGCGAGCAGCTTCTGCACGAGCACGTCCTCCAGTCTTGCGACGTTCATCCGCATCGCGTGGACCTCGAGCTCTTCGGCGCGTTCGAAAATGCCGTCGTCGACCGGACCGTCCTGGGGGTCGAAGATCAGGTCGACCAAGACGCCGTCGTCATAGGCCTTCAACAACCAGCCCTCCGGCGGGGTCTCGGTGCGCATGCCTGCCTCCTCGAGCGTCTGTTGGGCGCGCTTCGCATCCTCTGGCTTGACGAGGAAGTCGACGTCGTGCACGGTCCTCGGGGCGCCACGTGCCCAGCAGGCGAGGCCGCCGCCGAGGACGAACGGGATTCCCGCCTCGTTCAGCGCCCCGCCCGCCTTCTTCATCGCGCCGAGCAGCTGCTCGAACTCCCGGTCCTGGTCAGTGGTCACGCCCGGGCGGTTTCCCATCCTGGCCAAACGTGGAACATCAGGGCATGGTCAGGATTGCCGCAGCGGGGGACGTGCACGCCTCCGAGACGACGCGCTTGCGGATCGCCGAGGCGTTCGCGGCCGTGGAACGCGACGCTGATCTCGTTCTGCTGGCAGGCGATCTGACGACGCACGGTGAGCCCGAGCAGGCGGAGGTGCTCGCCGACGCCGTTCGCGATCTCCGCGTGCCGGTCGCGGCGGTGCTCGGAAATCACGATCTCCATTCTGGGCACGGCGAGGAGATCTCGTCGCTCCTGACTGCGGCCGGTGTGCACATGCTCGATCGCGAGGCGATCGTGCTCGAGCTCGGGGATCAGGAGATCGGGGTCGTCGGCACGAAGGGGTTTGTCGGCGGCTTCAGCGGCTCGCAGCTACCGGACTTCGGGGAACCTTTGCTGCGCCGCGTCTATGCGGAGACGACGGACGAGGTCGACGCGATCCGCCACGGCCTGCAGGAGATTGCGCACTGCCCGATCCGCATCGTGCTCCTGCATTACGCCCCGACGTCGGACACGTTGCACGGCGAGCCCGAGGGCATCTGGACGTACCTCGGCAGTGACCGACTGGCCGCGCCGATCGCGGAGTACCGTCCCGACGTCGTCCTCCACGGCCACGCCCACAGCGGCAGCTTCGAAGGCGCCATCGGCGGCGTGCCGGTCTACAACGTCGCGGTCCACGTAACAGGCCGCGACTTCTACGTCTTCGAGCTCGAGGGGCACGACGTCGAAGTCGAAACGCGTGCGTGACGCGTCACGAAAACGTATCCGTGCCTGGCACCGGTACGGTCTCACGACGCCAGTCCCTCGTCGATGAAGTCGCGATACAAGGCGACCCCGAGCCCGGGATCGACATTGAAGAGCGCCAACAGCTCCCCGAGCGCGAGGTACGGCGGAGCCTCGTCGTAGCCTGCGGAGGCGCGGTAGCTGCTCCAACGCCATTCGGCAGGGTCGTCGCACATGCCGGCGCGGACCGGATTGAGAACGGCGTAACGACAGGCCTCGCGGAAATGTTCGTCCGTGACGATCTCGCTGCTGTTGAAGCGTTTGCCGAACAGATGATCCTCTCGTTCATGCCTGAGATTCGACCACCGAGCGAAGCTTCCGTTCAATTCGGACATCCCCTGCGAGAGCCCGCCGTCTGGAATCGAGACGACCAGGTGATAGTGCGTCGTCATCAAACACCACGCGTAGATCCGCCAGTTGTACTTTCGCTCACTGCGATCGAGCATCATCAGGAACACCGTGTAGTCGGTGGCATCGAGGAAGACGCGGCAGCGACTGTTGCCGCGCGTGCCGACGTGGAAGAGGCCGCCGGGGTACGCGTTCCTCGGAGGACGAGGCATCTCATCAGGATGCCGTCGTAGGGTTTCGAACTTTGGGTGGGACCCAAGTATTTGCGGTTCTGTGACCGTTTCGTACCGGTGCCTGGCACCGGTACGCTCGCGGGGTGCCCGTCGTCCGTCGGATCTCGATCGCTCCGGTGAAAGGTCTCGGCCTGGTTCATCCCGAATCGGTGTTGCTCGAGCACTGCGGCGTGCGGGAGAACCGTCGCTTTCACATCGTCGACGCTGACGGGCGCCGCTTCAATCAGTTACGCAACGGCGCGTTCGTGAAGATCCGACCCGAGTACGACGCCGAGACCGAGTGGCTCACGCTGCGCTCACCCGACGGGTCCTTCGCAGAAGGCGTGGTCTCGCTCGGCGCGGAGGTCACGACCGATTTCTACGGTCGCCCCGTCGTAGGAAACTACGTCGAAGGGCCCTGGTCCGAGGCGCTCTCTGGATGGGGCGGGCAGCCGCTTCGCCTCGTCCAGTCGCCGCCGGGGCTCGCCGTCGACCGTGCTCGCGGCCACGTGTCGTTGATCTCGACGGCATCCCTCGCCGAGCTCGGCCGCGAAGCCAAGCACGGCGAGCCGGTGGACGGGCGCCGCTTCCGGATGCTCTTCGAGCTCGACGGCTGCGAGCCACACGAGGAGGACGGCTGGGTCAAGCAAGAGGTCCGGATCGGCGAGGCCGCGATCAGCATCCGTGGAGACGTGGGGCGCTGCGCGATCACGACCCAGAATCCGGAGACCGGCACTCCTGACCTCGACACACTCCGCACCATCGCCGCGTACCGCGGCTTCACTGAGACCGAGGCGGGCGAGAGGCATATCCCGTTCGGCGTCTACGGCGAGGTCGTGGAACCGGGACGCGTGACTGTCGGCGATGCCGCCAGGCTCGCCGAACCGAGCCTACTCGACCAAACCAGCCGTCCCTGACACAATTCGGCGATGGCGGCTGTCACGAGCTTCGTGGTGGACGAGAACGACCTGGAACCGTTGCGGCAGGACGACGACACGGCGACCGTTCGTGTGGCATTCGACGCCGCCAACGGTTGCGAGTTCCTCGAGCAGCGCGTGATCCGCTTCGGGCCCGGCCGGTCGGCTGAGCGAAAGCTCGCCGGGCAACAGGAGGTCATGTACGTCGTCGAGGGTCAGGGCCGGCTTCACCTCGACGGAAAGACGCACGAGCTGGAATCGAACATGGGCGTCTTTCTCGCGCCCGGCGAGACCTACTCCGTCGAGAACACGGGCCCACAGGACCTGCACGTGCTCTCTGTGCTCGCGCCGGAGGACCGGGCCGAGGCCGCCGGCGAGCGCAAGGTGACAGTCCGCTTCGACGATCAGCCCGAGCTGGAGGCGTCGGTCGAGCGGAGCTTTCGATATCTCGTCAACGAAGACGTGGGCTGCTTCGACGTGACGCAGTTCATGGGAATCGTCCAGCCGAGCAAGGCGCCTTTCCACAGCCATACCTACGACGAGGTGGGCTACATCGTTGCGGGAGAGGGAATGGCCCACGTCGGCGGCGACTCATTCCCACTCCAGGCGGGTTCCTGCTTCCACCTGCCTCCTGACGAAGTGCACTGCATCGAGAACAGTGGCTCGGGGCCGATGCGGATCCTGGGGGTCTTCCATCCCTCGGGTAGCCCGGCCAACCGCACGTATCAGGACAACAAGTAGGCTCGAAAGGCGTCACATGTGGGAGAGGACCGGGGTAATACCAAGGAGGAAACTAATGAAGAGTAGAAGGGCAACTGCGGTTGCGGCCTTGCTGGCGCTTGGTGCCGCACTCGCAGTCGTAGCCGGGGCGTACGCCACCACCGACCGGGCGGCCGCACCCACAGCGCAATCGGGTAGTGCCTCAGCGTTGATCAAGTGTGGCAAGACTCGCACCATTGGATTCATGGCTCCGGTGACGGGGCCCGCTGCATCCATTGGCACCCAGCAGGTGCACTGGGCTCAGTACTACGTCTCGACCTACAACAAGACGCACAAGACGAAGCTGAAGCTCCAGACGGAGGACACGCAGTTGGGCGCACCGACCGGAACCGCAGAGGCGTTGAAAGGCGCCCAGGCGCTCGCCGGCAGCCCGAACGTTCTCGGCGTCGTTGGACCCGCCGGCAGCAACGAGATCGTCGGCGTGACGAAGTCGCTGAAGGACGCGGGTCTCGCGTGGGTGTCCGGCTCGTCTACTCGCACAGAGCTGACGACGGACGGAACCCGCACCGGCTACATGTTTCGCACCGTCCCACCGGACGCAATCCAGGGACCGACGGCCGCGAACTACATCATCAAAACGCTGAAGTACAAGCGCGTCTACATCATCGACGACCAGGAGACCTACAGCACGGGCCTGGCCGACAAGGTCCAGCAGGTGCTGAGGGCGGCCGGAGTCACCGTCGAGCGAGACGGCGTCAGCCAGCAGCAGTCGGACTTCTCGTCGCTGATCGCAAAGATCTCGCGCGACACCCAGCTCGTCTACATCCCCTGGCAGCTACCGCCGAAGGGTCAGGCGTTCGGCAACCAGATGAAGGCTGCCGGCAAGGGAAACATCAAGCTGATGGGAGCTGACGGCCTCTTCGATTCGTCGTTCGCCACTGTCGGCTCGCACGTGTACGACACGAACTTCCCCTTGAACCCGAAGTCCAAGATCATCACGGGATTCAGGAAGCAGCACGGCGGGGACGGCGAGTACTTCGGCGCCCCGACGTTTGCAGCCACGCAGGTCGTCGCCACTGCGACCGACAAGGCGTGCAAGAACGGCATAGCCACGCGGGCGGAGGTGCGGGCGGCGATCAGGTCGACCCGGATTCCCGCGGCCCTGTCGGTAATCGGCGTTGCGCTCCGCTTCAATCGCAATGGCGATCTGTCGACGGCCAAGAAGTTCGGCCTTTACAAGTCGAACGGGAACGTGTTCGTTCCGATCCCCGGCTAGAGGTAGAGCAGATCCATCACCGCGACTACGGCCCGTCTTCTGACGGGCCGTAGTCGTCTGTGACACATTTTCCCCGTGAACTGGAGCCTGTTCTTCGACCTGACGGTCAGCGGGCTGACGCTCGGCAGCCTGTACGCGCTCATCGCGCTCGGCTACTCGATGGTGTACGGGATCCTCAAGCTCCTGAACTTCGCGCACGGAGACGTGTACATGATCGGCGCGTTTATCGGGTGGTACGTGCTGCACGCACTAGGCGGGCCGTTGAACCCGACGTTCTCCGGGGGCGCGGTTCTGTTTCTGATGTTTGTCATCTCGATGCTCGGTTGTGGCGTGCTCGGCGTTGCTATCGAGCGGTTCGCGTATCGACCGCTCAGGAACGCGCCGCGGATCGCGCCGCTTATCAGTGCGCTCGGCGTCTCGATCTTCCTGCAGAACAGCGCTCTGCTCGTCTTCGGCGCGAGCTTCAGGGACTACAACACATTCTCCCTGATCGGTGTCAAGACCTACCACATCGGCGACCTGTTCTTTTCGGTCCCGCAACTCCTGGCGGTCCTGACGGCGATCGGCCTGATGGTGGCGCTCACCATCTTCGTCGCGCGTTCGCGGCTCGGCAAAGCGATGCGCTCGACCTCCTTCGACCGGGAGGCTGCGTCGATGATGGGGATCGACGTCGACCGGGTGATTGCGGTCACGTTCTTCATCGGGTCGGCGCTCGCCGGTGCCGCGGGCGTGATGTTCGGCCTCGTCTTCGGCCAGATCTACCACTACATGGGTTTTATCGCGGGCCTGAAAGGCTTTACGGCGGCCGTGATCGGAGGGATCGGAAGTATTCCCGGCGCGATGGCCGGCGGACTGATCGTCGGCCTCGCCGAGTCGTACGCCACCGGCTACCTTCCGCAGGGCTCGACGTTCCAGAATCTGTACGTCTTCGCCTTGCTCATCCTGGTGATCCTCATCCGACCGAGCGGCCTGTTTGGGCGCGCCGCGATTCAGAAGGTGTGATGGACCAGCCTCCCGACACGCCGAGGATCGGAGTCGACGAATGGGTCGCGAGCGTCGAGGGCAAACGCGACCGCTACTCCGGGCTGAGAGGCACCGTGCAGCGGAGGTGGGACCAACTACCTCCCGCCGCCAGGGTCCTCGTGTTCGCGGCACCGGCCGCCGCCTTTCCATTCCTCACGAGCCAGGGGAACGTTTTCCGGTACGGACTGTTCACGCTCGTCTACGCACTGCTTGCGCTCGGTCTCAACATCGTCGTCGGCTTTGCCGGACTGCTGGATCTCGGCTACGTCGCGTTCTTCGGTATCGGCGCGTATCTCTATGCCATCCTCGCGTCGCCGCAATTCGGCCACCACTGGCAGGCGGTGGCGGCAGTTCCGGTCGTCGTGATCGGAACTGCGATCTTGGGGCTCCTCGTGGGGCTGCCTTCGCGCCGACTTTTCGGCGACTACCTCGCGATCCTGACCTTGTTCTTCGGCCAGGCGTTTGTCATCTTCGTCAACAACGCCAACCGGATCGACTTTCCCTACTTCGGCCACGTG
>Ga0157375_10006702_pt1 | contig 10032 bp, 10 predicted proteins | sample M35metaG_FD_115311 | JGI IMG/M metagenome (GOLD analysis project Ga0157375, IMG submission 115311) | Miscanthus rhizosphere microbial communities from Kellogg Biological Station, Michigan, USA - M3-5 metaG | ecosystem: Host-associated > Plants > Roots > Rhizosphere > Soil | place: USA: Michigan... | reverse complement strand
TCGGCGTCATCGAAAAACGGCGGCAGCGTCATCAATCCGATCAGCTCGAGCCGTGGAAGCAATCTGACAGTCTCAACCAAATCTGCTAACGCCGCTTCGTGGACACCTGACTTCGTCTCTTCGTGGCCCAAGTCTACCTGAATAAGTACGGACAGGCTTTCTCTTTGTTTCTCCTGACACAAGCGATCGAGGCGTTGCGCTAAATCGATCGAGTCGAGAGAGTGAACTACATCAAACAGGTTTATCGCACGCCGCGCCTTGTTTGCCTGAAGGTGTCCAACCAGATGCCAGCGCACGTTATCGCGACCTACTTCGGCGATCTTCGCTTCCGCTTCCTGGACGCGATTTTCTCCTATGTCCGTTGCTCCAAGCTCGATCAGTTCCGTTATAGCGGAGGCTGGGTGGGTCTTGCTGATGGCTATGAGTTTGACCTCGCCAGGTGAACGGCCGCATCGCTGGGCAGCCGCGTCCAGTTGGACGCGAACGTGCTTAAATCGTGCTGCAAGTTGACCTTCGGACGATTCCAGATTCCCCATAGAGATGCCGGCAACCAGATTGATACGGAATCATAATAACCCAGACGGCAGAAGGTGGTGGAAGCGGCATCACGATTGATGGTAAGGTAACTGGTGCAAATTGCCCCTTGTACCTCATTGGACGCTGTGGTTTTCAAGGGAGGAACTTTATGAAACGTTTAAGTGCGAGAAAGGTGTTTGGAATTTTAGTGCTGGCGCTCGTAACGATGCTGAATGTGTCGCCCGACGTGATGGGCCAGGGGCGTGGTCGCAGGGTCTCGCACATGGATAGGAAGTGCGCGAAGTTTGTCAACTGTCACGATGCCAGCGAGGGCCGCTGGGATGGTCGCGGACCGAACCGCCGCATATCGCTAACCGACCGCATTTTCAGACGTAATCGCCGGGACCGGGATTTCGACCGAGGCCGGCGATGGCGGCATCGTGATCGTGATTTCGACCGCGCGCATTCCCGCCGGTGGCGCCGGTAGCCATTCTTGACACCCTTTCGGGGCATTCGCATAATGAACTCCCGACATTTTGCGGATGTGGCGGAACTGGCAGACGCGCAGGTCTCAGAAGCCTGTGATGGTGACATCGTGGAGGTTCAAGTCCTCTCATCCGCACCATAGAACCATCCTCAGATTACACGGATTTGCTGTGTAATCTGAGGATGGTTTTTTCCTGCAAAATTTTTTGTCACGGATTTTCGGAGGCTGGTGTTCTCGTATTAACAGGTCCAGTTCCGAAAGGGGAGTATTTAATGAACGTCGATCAAGCAGCTCTGATGGAAACCGACAACTTGAGAAACTCAGGTGTCAGCCAACTGCCTGAACGAGCTGTGCGTTTGAAACTCGCTGAGCGACCGGATCGAGACCGCATTCAACGCGTTGTCGATCTGGCAGACGCACTGTTGTCAGAAGCAGAGACGCTGGCACGTGATAAGTCTTTCACTGAGGAAGCAACCAGACTTAAACCGCTGGATATTCTGGGTGGGATCAATTTCTACGACGAAGTACAGAGGTTCGAGACCCACCTGATCAAAATGGCGCTGGCTGAGACTGGTGGAAACCAGGCGAAGGCAGCAAGGCTCCTTGGAATAAAGGCAACCACTCTCAATTCCAAAATTAAACTGTTCAAAATTGACGTAGGCTAGGCTCCCCAGCCACGGCTTAATTCACTGCCTCCGACGCACCGAGCAGCTCAGGCTCGGTGACGTCGGAGACTGTTAGTACCTGCTCTTCATAAAGGTTTGAATCGATCAGGGTCTGCACGACGTAACGGCCGGCAGTCGGGAACGTCACGTTAACGAGGAAACTGATGTTGTCGGCGAAGCCGCCCGAGGCAATTTCGAAACGCGTCGGCTGCGACACCACGACTGGCTGTTGCCGATCGGGTGTGAGGATCCGCACCTCGGACAGGTAACTGCCTTGCCCCTGCCAGTGGTTCACGACGGCAAACTTGATCAACGAAACCGGCAACTGCTGCACCATGATGTTTTGAAAAACACCCATGAAGGAGAGCTTGTTGCCCGCCTCCAGCCGCACGTCGTCACAAAAGAGTGTGTAAAGTAATTCGAGTTTCTTATTTGCTTCTGTGCTCATGTAATCCTGTTAATCCTGTCTAGGGTTCTTCCAACATTTCTTTAAAGGCAGCTTCGTCGAGTACGGTTACGCCGAGTGACTGCGCTTTGTCGAGTTTCGATCCTGCGGCTTCGCCCGCGACCACGTAATCCGTCTTCTTGCTGACCGAAGAATTAACTCGACCGCCTCGTGCTTCAATCAACGCGCGCGCCTCATCGCGAGTGAAGCTCTCCAGCGTCCCTGTCAATACAAACTGCTTGCCAGCAAAACGCTCATCAATCTTCGCGTCACTGCGACGCTCGATCTCTGTTCTGATTCCTGCCGCACGCAGCCTATCACAAAGCGCGCGATTCCCTTCATCGTCGAACCAATCGCGAACACTCTCCGCGACGGTCAAGCCGATCTCCGGGATCGCGTCCAACTCTTCAACTGAGGCGTTCGCGAGGCGTTCGAGCGAGCCGAGCTCGTGCGCCAGAATGCCGGCCGTCCTCTCACCCACGTGGCGTATGCCGAGAGCGTAAATCAGATTGGACAGATCGCGCGATTTACTGGCTTCGATCTGCGACAGCAGATTACTAGCCGACTTCTTCGCCATCCTTGTAAGACCGGCGACCTGATCCAGCGTCAGCGAATAAAGATCTCCAACGTCCTTCACCAGGTTCGCCGCGACGAGTTGTTCCGCGAGCACATCACCTAATCCTTCGATTCGCATCGCGCGCCGCGAAGCAAAGTGAAGCAGGCGACCCATCAACTGCGCCGTGCAATCTGCCGCCACACAGCGCGCCACGACTTCACCTTCCGGACGCGATATCAAGCCACCGCAAACCGGACACTTCTCGGGAGGTTCGAAGTCTTTTTCTTTTCCGGTGCGTTTCGAGGTAACAACGCTGAGGACTTTGGGAATGACCTCGCCGCTCTTCTCGATCAGCACCCAGTCGCCAATCTTGACACCTAAACGCCTGATCTCGTCTTCATTGTGCAACGTCGCGCGAGAGACAGTCGTACCGGCGAGAACTACCGGTTCCAAAATCGCGACGGGAGTAATTGCGCCGGTGCGTCCCACCGAGACCATGATGTCCAAAACCTGCGTTGACTCCTGGCGCGCGGGATACTTGTAAGCGATCGCCCAGCGCGGCGCTTTCGATGTCGTACCAAACTCATCTTGCAGCGAGGTCGAGTTAACCTTTACTACCAGGCCATCGATTTCATATCCGAGGTCGTCGCGGAGGGCTTCTTTCTCATTCGCAAAGTGGATCACTTCATCGATCGTCTTGCAGAGCTTGCGATGTGGATTAACGCGGAAGCCTGCCTGCTCGAGCCAGTCGAGCGACTCCCAATGAGTAGGAAACGGCTTGCGGCCATTCACCAGCAGATCGTAAACAAACATGTCGAGCTTGCGGCGTGCGACGAGACGCGAATCGAGTTGCCGGATCGCGCCGGCGGCCGCATTGCGTGCATTCGCAAACCGCGGTTGTCCCAGCTCTTCCCGCTCCGCGTTCGTTCTTTCAAAAACATCTCGGGGGATGAAAACCTCTCCACGCACTTCGAGAGCTGAGTCGATGCGTTTCGCCTGAGCTTTCAAACGTAAAGGAATGCTGCGAATCGTCCGCGCGTTTTGCGTAACGTCTTCACCGATGCGACCATCGCCACGCGTAACACCACGCACCAGCAATCCGTCTTCGTATTGCAATGAAAGCGACAAACCATCGATCTTGAGTTCCGCGACGTACTCGAGTGGACGACCTTCCGCCAAACGACGGCAACGGTCGTCAAACGCGCGCAGCTCATCGATGTTGTAGCTGTTGTCGAGCGAGAGCATCTGGCGGGTGTGAACGACCTCGGGAAATCCTTCCGCGGGCCGCCCGCCGACTCGCTGTGTCGGGCTGTCAGGCGTGATTAATTCGGGATGCTCTTCTTCGAGCTTCTGAAGGTTTTCCAGGAGTTCATCGTACTCGCGATCGGAGATCTCCGGAGAGTTTCCGACGTAGTAAAGCTCATCATGGCGTCGAATCTCCTCTCTAAGTTTTTCGATTTTTCGTGCGTCAGCCCTGGCGGCCAATGATCACTCCTTAATCCGTATTATCTGTGGTTGGCTTTGCACAAAAAGTCTCTTATTGGACTTCTTCTCTGTGCAACCTCTGTGTTCTCTGTGCCTCTGTGGTTGTTTTTGTTAAGCAATAGTGAACCACAGAGACACAGAGAACACAGAGGGGGCACAGAGAAGAGCGATCTGCTGACTTTTCGTGCAAAGCTTCTGTGGTTCATGTCTTTAGTTTTGGCAGCGGCGCGGTTGGTCTGGTGTCCTCCTGCACATCTGAAACCTGCTTCGACTTCGCCGCCGCGAGTTTATGAATCACCCGTCCAATGAGCTTGATGTTCTTCAAAAAATCGTCAATCCGGATGTTCTCATCCGGCCCGTGAGGATTGGATCCGGCGTAACTCGTTCCAAAAGACGCGACGGGCGTCGGTGGCTGCGACACACCACACACTGCTCCAACTGGTCCACTCGAAGGATCCATCGGATAGATCAGCGGCGGTTTGCCGTACACCTCAGTGGTCGACTCAATCACTGCCCGAGCCACACGCGACTTGGCCGACGATTTCGCGAGTGGTGCACTTCCGAGTTCGATAATCTCGATATCCTTGAACCCACGAACGTCGAGATGTTCGCGTAATAGTCGGACGACGATTTGCGCGGTGAGATCCGGGACGAGCCGGAAATCGAGTCGCGCCATTGCCGTGCTGGGCAAAACTGTTTTCGCGCCTGCTTCGGTGTGGCCGGTGTGAATACCGCAGATCGTGCATGTTGGACCAAAGATGTGTTCCTTGACGAGCGTCTGGCCTTTCATTGCCCTAACCCAACCCGCGATCCGGAACTCACGTTTTAATCCTGCTTCATCCAGCTCGATCGCTCGCAACACTTCCGAGTCTTCGTCACTGATCGGCGCGATGTACGACGAGAAGCCGTCGATTGTGATCACGCCTTTTGGCGAGGTGATGGTGGCAAGCGCCTGGACCAGGCGCCAGGCTGGATTGGGAACGATGGCGCCCCACTTTGAGTGCAGATCGGAGCGCGGGCCAAAAGCGCGGAGTTCAAGAAACGTAATGCCTTTGAAACCGAGGCTGATGATCGGGGTTTCTTTCGTGTCGCTGGAACCTTCATCCCACAAACAGCCATCTGCTTTTAACAAGTCAGCGTTCTCAGTGGTGAAGCGATAAAGACTGGGGCTGCCGAGGCCGTCTTCTCCTTCGACAATGAACCGGAACGTCACCGGAAGTTTGCCAAAGGTTTTTTGGTAAGCTTCGATCGCGGCGAGGCGAGCAATGAGATCTCCTTTACTGTTTGCGGCGCCGCGCGCGTACAACTTTCCGTCTTGAATAGTGGCTGCGAACGGGCCGTAGGACCACTCAGTCAGATGACCTACCGGTTGCACGTCGTAGTGGCCATACAAGACGAAAGTTTTTGGACCACCGCCGCATTCACCGTAGATGATCGGGTAACCGGAACCGACGCGAAACGCGCGCGTGCCAATCCCGACTCGCTGCATCGACTGTTCGACTGTTTCGGCGATGGCGCGCATGCCGCTCCCGCGCGCGGCAACTGACGGCATGCGGCAGAGGTTCTGCAACCGCTCCGTAAAGCTGTGTGCGTGGCGATCTACATAGCGGTCAAACTTCGTAAAGTTCATGTCATTGCCGATTGCCAATTGCCGATTGCCAATTTTTACCCAACCCTTCAGGAAATTGGCAATTGGCAATCGGCAATTGGCAATGCAGAAGGCTCAAATAACAGATATCGCGACTGCTCGTCGCCTCGTTCAAATCCGGCGCAAATCAGTTGTTGCGCAAACGCTTTCTGGAATTCCTCTCTCACACGCGCCTGCTCATCTCGCGCGCGCTGGGGATCGCGCTTAACAAGCGGCGCCCATTCCAATGGAATACCCACTGTCGCAACTGGCTTCGCTGCGATCGGTGCTGCTGAACTAGAAGCGAGCGCGCAAACACGATCTGAATTCAATTTCCACGTTGCGAACAGCCGGTCGCCTGGCAATCCACTGGTCTCGATACCGTAAAAGTTGTCAATGTAAGTATCGACGATCGCGCCCAGCCGGTTGAGATTGAAATGCGCGTTGCGCGCCAGCATCGGATCCCACGTCCACTTGATGAACTCTCTGCCTTCGCTGAGCGCACGCTCTCTCTGCGCCCACTTCAAACGCGCACCCACACCCTTATTCTGATAATCCTTCGCCACCGCCGCCACGTGCGAGTAGCCAAAGATCTCATTGCCACGCACCGCAGCGAGGTGATGAATAAAGCCGACCATGCGGTCGCCGGCAAAAGCACCCAATATCCACCCGCCCGCCCGGCGTGACACGATCAAATGACGACGCGGCGAGAGTTCCAAATCAGGAAAACCGAATGCCTCGCGTTGCAGTTGAACACATGTATCAAACTCTTCAATGGTCGTGCATTCCCGAACTGTCAGATCTTCCATCCGCCGCCATTATCCCTTCGCTGGACGTGCCGGAATTTGAATTGTTGCGGCAATCCCGCACGGAACGAGATTTTCCAAACTGACTTTTCCGCCAATCAGCTCGAGCAGCTTACGGCCGATAATAATCCCGAGCTCGTTGATGTCGGGCTCACGGGCCGGCGTGCCGTGTTCAGGATCGAAAACACTTGCCAGGTCCGCACGCCCCTCGCCGTTGTCTATCACCCTAATCCACAGCATTCCCTGGTCGTCGAGGTCAGCAGTGACGTTAACTGACTCACCGGCAGGGCTGCGACTAACCGCCCACGCAATGAAGTTGAAAAGAGTTTGCCGGAGCTTTCCCTGATCCGTCACGATGGTTGTGACTTCAGGAGCCAGTTCGTAATCGATCTTGACTTGCTGCTTCTGGGCCATCCTGGCCGCTGCCGCACACGACTCGCGCAGCGTCTCACGCAATGAAAACTCTTGGAGGAAGACTTCCGTTTGTCCGGCTTCGATTCGAGACAGATCCACTAGTTGATTCAAACTCGCCTGTAGCTGAAAACCCGAATCCTGGACCTTCTGACAAAACCGCCGCTGCGTATCGGTCAGCTCTTCTTGATCGAGCAGGATCTCGCTAAAGCCCAGAATGGAAGTCAGAGGCGTGCGCAATTCGTGCGACATCCGCGCCAGGAACAGCGAGCGGTAGTGAGAAACGCGTCGCAATTCACGATTTGCTTCCTCCAGTTCGGCGCTGCGCTTTCTTAATTCGTCGATCAGGAGTTCGACCCGTTGCGAGCTTTCTTCCGTCGCGGCACTGGCGGCTGCGCTATTGGATGTAGTCGTTATTTGCCTGTCGCTACCATTGTTTGCTCGTTCGTCCATATAGATCTCAACCTGCTTGAAGTTTTTCAACCGGGGTCAATCAGGGTTGTTTTGTGGCTTCAATATAATTTGCGTTTCTTCTCTGTGCAACCTCTGTGTTCTCTGTGTCTTTGTGGTTGGTTGTAGCGGGAACACCACAGAGACACAGAGAACACAGAGGTTGCACAAAGAAATCCCAAATCCATTTTGTGTCTTTGTGCCTTTGTGGTTAATTATGTTCCGGGATGAAAGGCCTACTGAGCGAGCAGCCGTTCGCGGAACTCATTCGTGAAATCTCGATGAAGTCTCTAGGCGGCCGGATGCGCCTCGAGCATGAGCGCGTCAAGGTTGTCGCCTACTTTGATAATGGCAACTGTGTCTACGCTGCTTCAAATGTCCGCAGCCTTCGCCTGCGCGACTATCTTCAGAAAAGCAATCTTGTTTCGGATCGGGATCTGAAGCAGTTTAATGATCGCGTTTCCGACTTCGATCTTTTGAAAGTGCTGTGCGCGCAAAACCTGCTGTCTCCGAGTGCTGCCGAGCAAGTGCAGGCTAAGCAGGTTTCGGACATTCTTCGCCTCTCACTGTTATGGACTGAGGGCACGTGGGAATTCGATTCGAAATCCCGTCTCAACGAACAACTAAACCTTAAGATCGACGCCGGCTCACTCCTGCTCGATGCAGCACGCCGGCTGCCCGCAGAGCTTGCTGCATCACGTTTCAGCAATCCTGGCGAATTGATTACTCCCCTCGTCGATCCATCGTTTCAAGGCAACTTACTGCCGGCGGAGGGCTTTCTCCTTTCTCGTCTCGAGAAACCGATGGTGTTGAAGGATCTCATCGCGGTTAGTGGACTCGGCGAAGCCGAGACGTTGCGAATCATCTACTCGCTTTGCTTGGCTGGTCTCGTCAAACGAGAACGTTGGCAGAGTGTGATTCGCGATTCGCAACCGAGTCCGCCACCGGCTCCGCAACCGGAACCTGAAAAGGAAACTGCCAGGAGAGAGCAATCAGAGGCCGACCCAGAGGATCTCGAGAAGTTCCTTGGACGAGTGAGAAACGCGCAAACGTATTATGACGTCCTGGGTGTCGCTGCTAACGAGCCGAGTCAGAACATGAAGAACGTCTATTACCAACTGGCGCGCCGTTATCATCCTGACAGGTTCCGCAAGGCCAACCCGTCTTTATTGGCTCGCGTCGAATCGGCGTTTGCGCGGGTCACGCAGGCATATGAAACTTTGCGTGATGACAATCTTCGAGCAACTTACAACGCAAAGCTCACGGCCAGAAAGAAAGCGGACCGGTTGGGCGAGTCGGCGCCGAAAGCAGCAACGCCGTCAGCGCGACCGGAATCAGTTGCTAAAGGTTCCGCGGAACGAGCCGAGGTTCAGTTCAAAGAAGGCTTTGCGGCACTCGAGTTGGGACAGAAGAAAGCTGCGATGGGACTATTCGCGGCGGCGGCAAAGGCAGTTCCGAACGAAGCGCGGTACCGCGCATTCTACGGTCACCTGCTGGCGGGCGATCAGAGTACGCGGCGCGCCGCTGAAGCGGAATTACAGGCAGCGGTAAAGCTTGACCCGGCGAACGCTGAATATCGAGTGATGCTGGCGGAGTTGTATCGAGACCTGGGATTAAAACTGCGGGCGAAGGGCGAAGCCGAACGGGCAGTAGCCGCGGATCCAAATAATCAAAAGGCCCGTGACCTGTTGCGAGCATTGACATAAATCATGTAAATCTTGTCAAAACAAACCATGGCAGCAGTTCAAACCACAGACTTAATCGATAGCGCGGCGGCTGACGCGTTCATACAGCTCGCGAAGACCGTAGACAAGTTCGAACGCTACGAGAACGCGCACGCGCAACGCATTGCCGGTATCGCCGACGAGATCGCGAAGGCGTTTCATCTTGCCCGGCACGATCGAGGATCGTTGCACACGGCAGCGTTGTTGCACGATCTCGGTGAAGTGGCGATGGAGCGAGATTACATACAGGCTACCAACGCTCTATCAGATGACGAGCGACTCGATTTGTTCCGCCATCCGGTGATTGGCGAACGCGAGGCATCGAGAGTCGGAGCAGATCGCGCCGCGCAACTGCTTGTGCGTTGGCATCATGAGTGGTGGAATGGCGCCGGATATCCCGACGCCCTCAGGCGCGAAGAGATTCCGCTCGCTGCTCGGATACTGCGCGTCGCCGATTCGTACGCTGCGCTCACTGACGCGCGGCCCTTTCGAGCGGCGTTGACCGGAGATGCTGCCAGGCGCAAGCTCATCGATCGTGCTGGAATCGAGTTCGATCCGGCGGTAGTGAACGTGCTTCTTAAACTCGAAGGACTTCCTGAGTTGGAGTCCTTTGCGCAGTGATCATCTATGCAGTTCTCAAACGGTTGGCTGGCTTTTGAATTGGGTGTGCTCCGGCGACTGAAGTTTTCTTCAGTTGCATTGCCGTTTACCGGGGAACCGGAAATGTGCGTTCACTTGAAGAACTGGAAAGTTCGTGTGGCTGCGAACGACCCGATGATGTGGTCTTACACCAAAGCATTCGCTCTCGTTGAAAATGACCGTGAGCAACTCGATGAAGACGATCTGAACCTCCTGCTCGA
>Ga0157375_10006700_pt1 | contig 10033 bp, 8 predicted proteins | sample M35metaG_FD_115311 | JGI IMG/M metagenome (GOLD analysis project Ga0157375, IMG submission 115311) | Miscanthus rhizosphere microbial communities from Kellogg Biological Station, Michigan, USA - M3-5 metaG | ecosystem: Host-associated > Plants > Roots > Rhizosphere > Soil | place: USA: Michigan... | reverse complement strand
GGCCTTGCGGCAGCTTGGCAATGTCACTGGGCCTGGCTGCGATGTGCCACTTCAGACCTTTTCGGGCCACGCGACTTTGAGCGCCCCGGTAGCCCGAGTCAGCCCAGACGTTCTGCTCCTTGCCGTGCAGCAGATCGGCGATCTGCTCGACGTCCGCCTCGTTGGCCGCCGTGGTGGTGACGGTATGCCCAAGCCGCTGTCGGCGTCGACTGCGATGTGCGCCTTCATGCCGAAATGCCACTGGTTGCCCTTCTTGGTCTGATGCATCTCGGGATCACGTTCGCCCTCGGCGTTCTTGGTCGCTTGGCGCCGCGATGATGGTCGCATCCACGATGCTGCCTCGCTTAAGCAGCAGCCCCTTGCGCGCCAGGTGTGTGTTGACCGCCTTGAGGATGTCCTCTGCAAGGTCGTTGGCTTCCAGCAGGTGGCGGAAGTTCAGGATGGTCGTCTCGTCGGGAATCGACTCGCCCAGACTCAGATGAGCGAAGGCGCGAAGCGAGGCAATCTCGTACAGCGCCTCTTCCATCGCCGGGTCGCTCAACGCAAACCAGTTCTGCATCAGGTGGACCCGCAGCATCGACTCCAGCGGGTACGGCCTGCGGCCACGGCCAGCGTCCGGGTAGTGCGGCTCGATCAGCCCCAGCAGCGCCTTCCAAGGCACCACCAGTTCCATCTCCTCGAGGAACACTTCGCGCCGGGTCTTCTTGCGCTTGCCGGAGTGCTCCGCGTCCGAAAACTGATCTGCCCCATCGCTCCTGCTCCTTCGTCACCTCAACGAGTTCGTGGCATGGTCGGTGGACTTGTTCAGACCTTCCCTAGCTGAGACCATGGCCGACCTCTTGCCCGCCATGATCATCTACGCGCAAGTGGACACGATCGCCATGCATGTCCGCGACTTGGAACTCCAAGAAGGTATAGCGACCGTCGTCGCCTTCGATGAGAGGTGTATCGAACTGGAATGTGCCTCTGAGCCACGCCCCGAAGCGTTGCGCTTCAAGAATGACTCCTGATTGTCCGATGTACTTGGGTCGTCGTATATTGCACGCGTCCCTCGGGCCAATATCAGCGATCTTCACGCTCTCTCCGATCGGAACCGGTTGCCCCTCGATCCTCCAATCGGACCGGCCCGCAAGAGGTGGCGAGACAGTTCGCGATTGACGCTCTTGCTTGACCAACATCCCGACAATCTGCAGGAGCTTAGGGAGCACTGTGCTGATGAAGAGATCCGCACCGTTGTATTCGCCGGTGATCCCTTTCTTCGTCAACTCAGCTTTGAAGGCTTTAACTCGCTCGAACTGCTTTTCCTCTTCTGACCCCTGCGGTGGCTTGAACTTCGTGCTGAAGTAGAAGGCAATCCACGGTGATCCGTGCTTGCGAAATTTGTCGTAAGCGCGTCTGTACTCCTCCCTCGGTGCCGGAGCCCGCGACGCCGGTCGGCGTGCCGAAGCGCTTCGCGAGAACACCAAGAAAGATTTCGTAAGACTCGACCTGCTCGTTCACAACCGGCTGCGGACCATCGGCGATTTGAGGGGCAACGTCGTCTTCCCAACGGATCAGTTCGACCCGAATACCGTCATCGGGCAACAAGGCAGCCAGGATGCGGTTCATCACATTAACGACGCCCAGCATGGCCTCCCGTTCACGCGGCACATCTCCCGGGGAGGAAAGGAAGATCCGGTAGGTCGTTGTAGGTATTGACATCGGGCTACCTCAAGTTTCGAGCGACCAGCGTCGAAGCTCCATTTCCAAAACCCGCTCACAGCAGGCCGGCACCACGAATCGAAAAGGAAAGTACGGCAAGCACCGCCGCAATTGCGGGGCCGGTGAGAGCGCTGGCTGCGTCCAACCTACTCAGTCCGTGGACGGTGATCTCAGCTTCGCGACCCCATTGTCGACGCTTTCCGCTTCCTCCTATAGGAAGCCGCAACCGTCAACCGCGCACGAAAGCTGTCCTTGGGGATGCCGACCCCCCAGCTGTGTAGCGCGACGCGCCTCAGCCGCCGACTAGTTACGGAACACCCGGCGAACACGGGGTTGAAGCGGAGTCGCTGTCTGTCAGGACGGCGTCAGACGCACAGGGATCAAAGTCGGCAGAATTGGAGCCGGGAGGTAGCGTTCCTGAGGAGCGAATCCTCGGGGCGTCATGGCCCAATCTATCCAACGCCTCGGCAAATCGACGATGAGTAGCATGACCGTTCGCGATGCGGTGTTACGCTTGCTGCGCGCATTTGGAATGCATCGCATCTTCGGCAACCCGGGCTCGACGGAGCTGCCACTCTTCCTAGGCTTCCCTGCCGACTTCGAGTACGTGCTCGGCTTGCAGGAATCGGTCGTCGTTGGCATGGCCGACGGCTATGCGGCGGCGACGAAGAATGCCGCCTTCGTCAACCTGCATTCGGCGGTCGGCGTCGGCCACGCGATGGGGGCGATCTTCACAGCGTGGAAGAACCGAACGCCGCTGGTCATCACCGCAGGCCAGCAAGCTCGGTCGCTCTTCCCATTCGACCCGTTTCTGTTCTCGGCGAGCGCAACCGAGTTGCCCAAGCCGTACGTCAAGTGGAGCTGCGAGCCTGCGCGTGCCGAAGACGTGCCGTTGGCGATCGCCCGCGCCTACTACATGGCCATGCAACCCCCGCGGGGACCTGTGCTGGTCTCGATCCCCTCCGATGACTGGGCGCGACCGTGCGATCCGGTCGACCCGCGTCGGATCGGCAACGCGCCGCGATGCGACGCCGAAGTCCTGGCGACGATCGGCGACCTCGTCGATCAGAGCCACCGGCCGGCGTTCGTGATCGGCGCCGGAGTCGACCGCGGCTGTGCCTGGGACGAGGTGCGCGATCTCGCGGAACGCCATCGCGCCCGCGTGTTCACCGCACCGATGTCGGCGCGTTGCGGCTTCGCCGAGGATCATCCGCAGTTCGCCGGCTTTCTGCCGGCGATGCGCGAGAAGATCGTCGCTGCGCTCGCCGGCAGCGACCTCGTGTTGGTGCTCGGCGCGCCCGTGTTCACGTACCACGTCGAGGGACACGGCCCGCACTTGCCGCCGGGCGCGACGCTTTGCCAAATCACCGACGACCCCGACATCGCCGCGTGGGCACCGATCGGAACGTCGGTCGTCGGTGACATGCGCCGTGCCGTGCGCGAGCTGCTCGAGCGGCCAGCGCGGCCCGATCGCGTAGCGCAGCCTGGGCGAGCGGCCCGGCCCCGCGCTGAACCTTCGACGCCGATGTCGGTCGCGTTCGCGCTGCAGACGCTCGCCGAGGTCCGGCGCCCCGAGCACATCGTCGTCGAAGAGGCGCCCAGCTCCCGGCCGGTGATGCACGGCTACCTGCCAACGCTGCGCAGCGAAACGTTCTACACGATGGCGAGTGGCGGTCTCGGCTTCGGATTGCCGGCTGCCGTCGGCGTTGCGCTCGCCCGGCCGACGTCGCGGGTGATCGGCCTCGTCGGCGACGGCTCGGCGATGTACTCGATCCAGGCGCTGTGGACGGCCGCGCAGCTAATGCTGCCGATGACCTTCGTGATTCTCAACAACCGGCGCTACGCCGCACTGCAAGAGTTCGCGCCGACGTTCGGCTTCGCGCCGGGCGCAAAGCTCGAAGGCACCGACTTGAGCGGCATCGACTTCGTCGCCTTGGCGCGGGGTATGGGCGTGACCGACGCCGCGCGCGTCGAGCGTCCCGATGGGCTTCGCGATGCGCTGGCGTCTGCTCTGCAATCATCTGCGCCCGCCTTGCTCGAGATCGTCGTTGCCTGATCGAACCAGCCCTGGAGACAAACAGACATGAACACCAAGAACCTCCGCTTCGTTGCTTGGTCGCGCCTCGCGCGCCAACTGCGGATTGGCGCGCTCGCCGCCGCGGCGATCGCCGCGTCGTTGTCGCTTCCCGCCGGCGCGCAGGACAAGCCCGTCGCGCTCAAGCTCTCGAGCTGGGTCCCGGCGCAACACCCGCTCAATCCGGCGCTCACCGCGTGGGCGGCGGACATCACCAAGGCCTCGGGCGGGACGATCACGGCGACGCTCTTCCCGTCGGAGCAGCTCGGCAAGGCGTTCGACCACTACGACATGGCCAAGGACGGCATCACCGACTTCGCCTACGTCAATCCCGGCTACCAGCCCGGGCGCTTTCCGGTCATCGCCGGCGCCGGCCTGCCGTTCATCTTCGCCAACGGCAAGGGCGGCTCCGCGGCGATCGACGCCTGGTACCGGCAGTACGCTGCGCGCGAGATGAAGGACGTCAAGTTCTGCTTCGCCTTCATCCACGACCCGGGCACCTTTCACAGCAAGAAAAAGCTGCTGCTGCCGAGCGACATCAAGGGCCTCAAGGTGCGACCGGCGACGAGCACGATCGGCCAGATGGTGACGCTGCTCGGCGGCACCAATGTGCAGGCGTCGGCACCCGAGGCGCGCGACATGCTCGAGCGCGGCGTTGCCGACGCGATCACCTTTCCGTGGGGATCGATCATCCTGTTCGGAATCGACAAGGTCGTGACGCAGCACATGGACGCGCCGCTCTACACGACGCCGTTCGTGTGGGCGATGAACAAGGACAAATACGACGCGATGTCGGCGGCGCAGAAGAAGGTGATCGACGACCACTGCACGACCGAATGGGCCGAGAAGGTCGCGTCGCCGTGGGCCGACTTCGAGTTTGCCGGCCGCGCCAAGCTCACGGGGCAGCCCGGCCACGAGTCGTACAAGCTGACGAGCGAGCAGCTCGACGCGTGGCGCAAGGCGATCGCGCCCACCGAATCTACCTGGGCGGAGGGCGCAAGCAAGGCTGGGTACGACCCGAAGCAGGTGATGGACTCGCTAAAGAGCACGGTCGGGAAGTACAAGTCGGGCTTTTAAGCGCGCCATGAGCGCGAGCGCGGCGCCGGCGCGCCGGCGGAACGCCATGGATCGAATCATCGATGCGATCGAGTGGTGCGCCGCCACGTTTGTGGGCATCGTCGCGGCGAACATCTTCCTCGCCGTTGTCCTGCGCAAGTTCTTCGCCTGGCAGATTCCCGACAGCTACGACATCGGCAAGATGCTGCTCGGAACGCTGATCTTCTGGGGCATCGCGGCGACCAGCTACCGCGGTAGCCACATCACGGTCGACCTGCTCTGGACGGCAGCGAGCCCCCGCTGGAAGCGGCGCATCGACGTCTTCGCGACGACCGTGCTGCTGTTCGTCGTCGCGGTGCAGACGACCATGCTGTTCGACAAGGTGCGCGCGACCTTCGTCGACCACGTCCTGACCTATGACCTGAACATCCCGACCTGGCCGTTCTACGCCGTCGCCTGGCTTGGCGACGCGTCGGCGGTGGTGCTGATCGCGATCCGCACTTATCGGTTGGCATTTCACCCGGAGGACCTGGTCGGGGCCAGCGAAGCGAAGGTCGTCGAGTGATCGTCGTCGCCGCATGAGCAACGACGCCATCGCCTTCATCGGCTTCGTCGCGCTGTTCGTTTTGATGATGCTGCGCGTGCCGGTCGGCATGGCGATGGGTCTGGTCGGCGTTACGGGCTACAGCGTCATCGTCGGCCCCGGGCCGGCGCTAAAGCTGGTCGGCCAGACGTCGCTGCGAACCGTCACCGACTACACCTTCGGCGTCATCCCTATGTTCATGCTGATGGGGGCATTCGTTTCGGCGTCGGGGCTGTCGCGCGAGCTGTTCAAGGCCGCCGACGGCTTCCTCGGCCATCTGCGTGGCGGCCTCGGCATCGCGACCGTCGTCGCATGCGGCGGGTTCGCGGCGATCTGCGGCTCCTCCGTCGCGACGGCGGCGACCTTCTCGACCGTTGCCTATCCGGAGATGCGTCGCTTCGGCTATCCGCAGTCGTTCTCGACCGGCGTGATCGCCGCCGGCGGAACGCTCGGCGCGATGCTGCCGCCGTCGACCGTGCTCGCGGTCTACGCGATCCTCACCCAGCAGGACATCGGCAAGCTCTTTATGGCCGGCGTCCTGCCGGGCCTGCTCGCGATGGGGATGTACGTTGCGACGATCGCGATCATCGTCCGCATGCGGCCGCGGTTCCTCCCGGCCGGCACCGTCAAGCCATGGGGCGAGCGCGTGGCCGCGATGCGCCTGGTGTGGGCGCCGCTGGTCCTCTTCGTGTTCGTGATCGGCGGCTTGTACGGCGGCTTCTTCACGCCGACCGAGGCCGGCGGTGTCGGTGCGAGTGGCGCGTTCCTGCTCGGCGTTCTGCGCAAGCGGCTCAACCGCGCCAACACCCGCGAAGCGCTGCTGCAGGCGACTCGGACTGCGGCGGCGGTGTTCACCGTGCTGATTGGCGCGCTGCTCTTCGGCTACTTCCTGACCATCACGCAGACGCCGCAGAAGCTTACCGCGTTCCTCACCGGCCTCGGCGTCGGCCGCTACGGCGTGCTCGCGCTGATCATGCTGATGTACCTCGTGCTCGGCTGCTTGATGGACGCGATGGCGATGATTATCCTCACAGTGCCGATCATCTTTCCGGTGATCACCGCGCTCGGCTTCGATCCCATCTGGTTCGGCGTGATCATCGTTATGACCGTCGAGCTCGGCCTGATCCACCCGCCGGTCGGAATGAACGTGTTCGTGATCAAGAGCGTGGTCAAGGACGTCAGCTTCACGACCATCTTCAAGGGCGTGCTGCCATTCGTCGCCACCGACATCGTGCGGCTGGTAGTCCTGATCGCGTTCCCGGCGATCGCGCTTTGGCTGCCTAACCGCATGGGGTGAATGCTCGAAGGGCTCGCCGCGTCCATGCGAAGGGTACGCAGGGCCATAACCCGTCACAACACCCTAGGGCAGCGGGGATCCCCCGAGTAGCGATGCTGGAAGGAGCTGCCGTGATCTCAGCGCGCGCCGTCGAGGCGAGATTCAGTCACGCTGACGCGTGCGATCAGCCACGAGCAAGGCGCGGTTGCCGAACGACTGCGAATTCCTTCGCATGGTCATCCGCGTTGGGACCTTGACCGTGCAGACCCAGCCCCGGCCATGGCCATGGCCATACAGCGCAGCGAAGATGGGACCGACGGGACAAGTTGGCAATCCGCGTGCTAGCCGCCGTCTTGGCAATCCGCGTGCTAGCCGCCCCCTGAATTGCCCTACTCCGAGTTTTGGGCGTTTCTCATATGCTGATTTGCAGACCATGCGCGGCGAGAGCGTCTGAGTTTCAAGTGGCGGCCGTGGCTTTGTGTGCTGACCTGCAAACAAGCAGAGGAGACAAAGATGAAAATCACATCCTGGCTAGAGGGGTCACTGCAGCGGCGGAGTGGGTCCACAACCCGCAGTCTACTCAGGCTTGCGCCGTACTTTGCTCGATGCGAGCCGCTCGCGATCAATAGCGACTTCGCTGGTGCAGCGCGGAGAACAGAGTTCATCGCGATCGTTGCCGAGAAGCTCCCCATTGGAAGGCGGCCATTGAGGAAAGTAAGTATGAATACGACGTTCGCGGGACGCCTCTGCATCGTGACGGGATTTCTCGCCGCGCTGAGCACACTTCAAGGTTGTGGCGGGGGCGACGACAGTGGGCCTGGGGTCTCCACGTATCCGGTCGGCACCCAGAACTGCGACGCCGTCGATCAGCTCGCGCTGACGGCGACGCACATCACGCTAAAACAGTCGGTGCCGGCGGGCCTCGTTGCTCCGTCGACCGCTGCCTCCGGGACTCCTCCCACGATCCCGGTCCCTGACCACTGCCATGTGCAGGGCAAGATCAACGAACGCACGGGAACCGACAGCAAGAGCTACGCCATCGGCTTCGACCTTCGCCTGCCCAAGGTCTGGAATGGACGTTTCTTCTTCCAGGGCGGCGGCGGCACCGACGGTGTTCTGCAGGATGCTTTCGGCACCTTGCCGGGCGGCGGCAATACGACAAACGCCTTATCGCTGGGGTATGCGGTGGTCTTCACCGACACCGGACATCTCAACGAACCGGGCTCGGTCGGCAGCTTCCTCTTCGGCCTGGACCCCCAGGCGCGAGTCGACAACGGCTACAACTCCATGGACAAGACGACGGTCATCGCCAAGACGGTGATCAGCGCGTTCTATGGCAAGGATGCAGCGAAGTCCTATTTCGTGGGCTGCTCGAATGGCGGGCGCCAAGGAATGATGATGAGCCAGCGCTTCGCGGACTACTTTGATGGGGTACTCGCAGGTGCGCCGGCCTACCGGGTGCCCGAGGCGTCGGCCGATCAGGCTTACCAAACCCAGCAGTTCGCGGCCGCGGCCCTCGACCAGGCGCCGGCGGTGAATGGCCGGCCGGTGCTATCGAAGGCGTTTCCGACAGCCGATCTGAAGCTGGTGTCAACTTCGATCGCCAACACGTGCGACCCCCTTGACGGCCTCGTCGACCGAATGGTTCAGAACCTGCCCGCATGCAAGTACGACCCGGCGGTTCTCCAGTGCACCGGTGCGAAGAACGCCACGTGCCTGTCGCCAGTGCAGGTGACTTCGCTCCGGAATGCGTTCGCCGGGGCGCGCAACTCCAGCGGTCAGCTGGTGTACTCGGACTGGGGATTCGACGCCGGAGTCGGCGCCGGCGGGTGGTCTGTCTGGAAGATCGGATCGTCGGCGACGGATGTGCCCAATGCCATCAATACATCACTCATCGCCGGTGCGCTGTCGTACTTCTTCACGACGCCTCCGACCGCGACGACCGACCTGTACGGCTACATGCTCGGCTTCAATCTCGATACCGACGTTCCCAAGATCTTCGCCACCTCGGCCACTTTCACGCAGTCAGGCTCCGACGTTGTCGATGCGAAGTCGGACAACCTGGACGCGTTCCGCGCTCGCGGCGGCAAGATTCTCTTCTATCACGGCGGCAGCGATCCGATCTTCTCGTACCGCGACACCGTGGCTTACCAAAACCGGTTGGTCACGCGTTACGGCGGTGCGGCCACCGAGAACTTCTCGCGCCTCTTCCTGATCCCGGGAATGAACCACTGCTCGGGCGGTCCCGCGACAGACAAGTTCGACGGCCTTGCTGCCCTCGTCGATTGGGTTGAGAACGGCCATGCGCCTGACAGCATCCTGGCAACGGCACGCGCCAACAATGCCGACGTACCCTGGCCGAACCGCACCCGACCACTTTGCCCCTATCCGAAGCAGGCACGCTACAAGGGCACTGGCAGCATCGATGACGCCGCCAATTTCACGTGTCAGGTGCCGGCCAATTGAGCGCATCACCGAGGTCGCTCGTCAACAAACGCGCGCCGCCGGGGCGATGGTTGGGGGTGCGGCATTGAGTGCGTCCTTCGCGAACCCGGCTGCTGCCTTGTAGCGTGCCATGTAGGCGACCAACCTTACGCAAGTTCGCTTCGGTCGATCAGCGCCGTTCTGAACTGCTGGCCACAGTGGTTCGAAGCGGTCATCGGATTCGAGTAGCTAGAGAGCGGACCTTCGATTTCGACGCGACCGGCCAGGAGCTGCCGGTCGCGAACGGCAGCTTCCCGTCGGATCTCTACGAGTAGCACGTAAAGGCCGAGCACCTAGCCGGGGTCGGCTGTCCGTCTGGAAGCGTATCGAGCCGCGCAGGCCACATCAGTGGCGCACGGCGGATCCCGTATCCAGCCGGGATCCTGTCTGCCAGTCCATCGGTTGGATGCCCGCTCTGCGTCGATAGCTCACGTCTCCTAGGCCTGCAATCGGCCAACCCCTGTCGGTCGCAAACGGCAGCGTTCCGGTACTCGGTTTGCGAGGAGGTCGGGCTGCTCGGCGCCTTACGGGCAGATGCACTCGCCGACAGCCGCAGAGCGGCAGCTCACTGCCTCCGTCCTCCGAAGATGGAGGAGTTTCGCGACCTCGTACCAGTTCAGCGGTGATGCCGCTTTTGCAAACTGCCGATTGGCCGCGCGTGTCGCTCATGGGGCCTAACGAATGGAAGGGACTTCCCCGTCCCGAGCTAGCCGCGTAGCGGCGCCAGGCACCGTAGTGCCACGATGGGAGTGTCGAAGTCTCATCAACTCACTCGGAAGGGGAAGTCGTGGCCATTCTCTACGTCGGGATCGATCTCGCCAAGAACGTATTCGCGATCCATGGAGTCGACGAGCATGGC
>Ga0157375_10006693_pt1 | contig 10037 bp, 6 predicted proteins | sample M35metaG_FD_115311 | JGI IMG/M metagenome (GOLD analysis project Ga0157375, IMG submission 115311) | Miscanthus rhizosphere microbial communities from Kellogg Biological Station, Michigan, USA - M3-5 metaG | ecosystem: Host-associated > Plants > Roots > Rhizosphere > Soil | place: USA: Michigan... | reverse complement strand
TCCGACGCCGCGATCCCGGCGATCGTCTTGCCGACGACCGCCTTGCTCGTGACGAACACGTCGTACGTCGCCATCGGCACGTCGAGCGTGACCCGATCGTCCACCTCGAAGGCGCCGCCCGGGCCGATGATCTCGGTCAGCACCTCGCGCCGTGCGGCGAGTGCGACCACGTCGCCGACTTCGATGCGCGTGTCGGCGGTCGGCTCCAGCATGTGCTCGCCGCGCCGTATCCGTTCCATGAAGATGCGCGTATCGGGCAGCATCTTCTCGATCTCCGAAACGGATCGGCCCGCAATGCGACCGTTCTCCGCGACACGATAGGCCCGAAGCTCGAAGGGCCGCCACGCCGATTCCACACCGGGTTTGGTGCGATCGATGCCGAGACGCTTCTCGACGCTTTCGGCGGCATCCTTGAGATCGATGCCGAGCAGCTTCGGCCCGATCACGCTGCAGAACACGATCACGCCGAACGCGCCGAACACGTAGCAGATGGCGTCGCCCACCGCGACGTGTCCGATCAATCGATTGCGCTCGGCCTCCGGAAGTGGCAGCGCGTTGATGGCTTCCGTCGCGGTGCCGATCGCCGGCGATTCGGTGAGCGCGCCGGACACGAGGCCGGCGGCGTAGCCCGCGTCGAGCCCGAGAAAGCGAGCGACGCCGAACGCCGCGAAGAGCCCGCTGAACGTGATGACGACCGCGAGCAGCGCCCAGCGCCAGCCGTCACCCTTCATCGCCTGGAAGAACTTCGGCCCGACGGAATAGCCGATGCTGAAAAGAAACAGCAGGAACAGGATGGACTTGGCGGTCGTCGACACGGGCACCGTGAAGACCGACCCCACCAGCAGGCCGACCAGGAGCGATCCGGTCACGGGTCCGAGGCCAAAGCCGCGGAACTTGAACCCGCCCACCCAACAACCGACGCCGACGACCAGAAAGACAGCAAGCTCGGGGTACTTGCCGAACGTGGCGCCGATCCAGTCCATCGGATGTCCTAGTCAATTACCGTCATACACCTGATTCCATGCGCTGCGTCGCAGCCGACGTGCTCACCTCAATGCCCGTGCCGGCCGCAAGCGGATTGCGGCGCGACAACGGGCAAGACAGGCGGCAGTAGCTGATTCGACCTATTTGCGCGAGCCCCCCTTCGAGGCCTCGTACGCTTGCCGGTAGCCGCGCGCGATCGCGCGCACCGCCCGACCGATGTCGTCGTAGACATGATCGTCGAGATTCGCGAACGAAATGCGCACCGACCAATCCGGAGCCGCAAAGCCGCTGCCGTTCAGCAGCACGATGCCGTGGTCCGCGGCCAGCCGGAACACGATGTCGAGCGGGTGCACGTTCTTCTTCATCCACTTCACGATGTCCTCGCCGAGATGCTTGCGGGCGAAGAACTCGAAGTCGATGAGGCCGTAGTAGTAGTCGAAGAACTCGTTCGCAGGGACCTCGAGGTCCAGCCCCTCGAGCGTGGCGGCAACCCGCTTCTTCACGATGCCGATGCACGCCTTCTGATACTCCTTCTTCTCGTCCATCAGCTCGGAGAGCGAGAACAGGCTCATCATCACCTGCTGCGGAAGCGACAGACCTGCGGTGTGATTCAGCGCGACGTCGCGGCTGTCCGCCACGATGCGGTCGATGAACGCAAACTTGCGCGGTTCCAGCGTGAGGCCGCCGTAGCGCTTGTCGAGGAGCTTCTTGATCGGCTCGGGATGCTTCGCGATCATCTCGTCGAAGATATTGTCCTCGTGGACCACGACGGTGCCCAGGCGCCAGCCGGTGCAGCCGAAGTATTTGCTGTACGAGTAGACGCCGATGGTGTTCTTCGGGTACGCCCCCAGCAGCGAACGAAAGCCGGGCACGAAGGTGCCATAGACATCGTCGGTCAGGAGGATGAGATCCGGCCGCTTCTTCAGCACATCCCCGATCTTCTTGATCGTTTCGGGTGACAGCGCCATGGCGGGCGGGTTGCTCGGATTGACGACGAAGAACGCCTTGACCTTCGGGTCGAGGAGCTTCTTCAACTCTTCTTCCGGGTACTGGAACCGATGCTCCTGCGTAGCGTGCACCTCGACGAAGTTGAGGTCGTAGTCCTCCAGGTGCGCCATCTCGAGGTACGGCGTGAAGATCGGTACGCCCAGCGCTATCGTGTCGCCGGGGTTGAGGAGCCGGTTGCTCTTCAGTGACTTGAAGATGTAGCACATGGCGGCGGTGCCGCCCTCGACCGCGTAGATCTTGAACTGGCCCTTCGGCCGCGGGTTTCCGCACATCGCCCATTGCAGGTATTCGTGCACGATCTGCTCGTTGTGCACGAGCATGCGGTCCGGCACCGGGTAGTGATCGCCGATGATCGAATCGACGAGCTCGTGCACGAACTTGTCCGGATCGAAGCCGAATTTGTTGACGGTCCAAGGCACCATCCGCTGCAGGAACGGCGCGCCCGGCATGTCGGCGTGCTTCGTAAGCCAAGCTTCGAGACGGCCGGCGACGCCCGGTGCCTTCGGCATGCCGCCCACGCCGGGTGGCAGATCGAGCACGCGCTTGCTCTCGGTGATCGCGAACTGCCCGAGCAGAAAAAAGCCTTCGCGTGGCTCGGTGGCGACCCAGTTCGGATTGCCGCGGCCGGCGTTCAAGTACGACAGGGACGATTCCTGCGCGGACTTCGAGGCCACCTTGGCGACGAAATCCTTGATCTCGAACGGTCCGAGCTTCTCGTACTTTGTGAGGTCCAGATCATCCAGTGCCATCGATGTCTCCTAAGCGAGCCAGCCGCTCTCGGCGGTCGGCATGATGAATTCGGTCGCAGTGCAGCGGCGCAAAAAAAGCCTACGAGAGCAGCATGATGATGACCATGCCCCAGATCGTGAGCAGCGTGTTGCCCACCGCGTAGGTGACCGTGTAGCCGAGCGCCGGTATCTGGCTTTTCGCCTGGTCGCAAACCAGGCCGAGCGAGGCGGTCGTCGTGCGCGATCCGGAAACGATGCCGAGGTTGAGCGCATCGTGGAATCGGAACACGTACTTGGCGACGAACATGCCGAGAATCAGCGGAACCGTCGTCGCGAGCGCGCCCCACAGGAACAGACCGATGCCCTGCGTCTTCAGACCGTTGACGAAGCCGGGGCCCGCGGAGATGCCGACGATGGCGATGAAGATGTTGAGGCCGACCGAGTTCATGAACCACACGGTGGGTGTCGGGATACGCCCGAACGACGGACGCACCGAGCGCAACCAGCCGCCGATGATTCCGGCGATCAGCGCACCGCCGGCGGTCGACAGCGTGAGGGGTACCCCCGCAATCTTCACGACCAGCGCGCCGATCAGCCCACCGATCACGATCGCCGCGCCGACGAACGCCATGTCGGTGATGTCGGTCGGCCGGTCGGCGACGCCGAGCAGCTTGGTGACGGCGGCGGTGTCCTGCGTACGACCCACGACCGTCAGCAGGTCGCCCCGGTTGATCTTGGTGCCCGCGAGAATGGGAATGTCGGTCGCGGTTGCGCCGCGCGTGATCTTGCGCAGGAATACGCCACGCGCGCCCGGGAGCTGCGCCAGTTCGGCGAGCGTCTTGCCATCGACCTCCTTGTTCGTCACCAGGACGTCGACGCCCTCCACGGGCACTGCGAGCAGCTCCTTGTCGTCGACCTCGACCGCGTTCTGCAAGGCCCTCACAAGCACTTCGCGCTCACCCGCGACCGCGACGACGTCGCCTGCCTTCAGCACCATGTCGGCCGTCGCATCGATGATCTCGCCCCCGCGGCGGATGCGCTGCACGAAGATGCGCGCGTCCGGCACCATCGACTCGATCTCCGCGGCGCGAAGCCCCACGGCCTTGCCGCCCGGCTGCACCTTGTATGCGCGCAACACAAAGCGATACCAGCCATACCCTGCGCCGCCGACATCCTTCTTGCCACCGCCGAACTTCTCCTCGTAGTCCTTGCAGGCGGCGACCAGGTTGCTGCCGAGCAGCTTCGGGCCGAGAACGGCGATCACAATCGCCGAGCCCATCGTGCCGAACATGTAGGAGACCGCATAGGCAACCGGCATCGAATCGATCAGCGCCTTGGCCTTGTCAGCCTCCTGGCCCAGTCGATTGATGGCGTCGGTCGAAAGACCCATCGCGGCGGAGATCGTCTGCGAACCCGAGTAGAGTCCGGCCGCGTAGCCGAGATCGTAGCCGGCGAATTTTGCGATCAGGACGCACGCCGCCAGGCTGAACACGCACTGGACCACGGAAAACACGGCCTGCGGCACGCCGTCCCTCGCGATACCGCGCACGAACTGCGGCCCCACGCCGTAGCCGACGGCGAACAGGAACATCAGAAACGAGAACGCCTTGAGCGGCTGGTTGATCGTGATGCCGATCTGGCCGATCACGACGCCGGCGATCAGGGTGGCGGTGACCGACCCAAGGCCGATGCCCTTGAAGGTGAACTTGCCGAAGTAGTACCCGAAGGCCAGCGCGAGGAAGATCGCGATCTCCGGGTACTGCTTTAGCGCAGCGAAGAACCAGTCAATCATGTCGTGCTCCGTTGCGCTCGGCGTACCCGTTGCGTTCACGGGCGTTGACCGTCACCACCCCGGGCGGCATGCCGCCGCCCACTACGAGGAGCGGCAGGCCGCGCAGGTTCTCGGCCAGCCACTTCAGAAAGACCGCCATTTGGATTTCTCCTTTGGGTTCTAGCGTTGGCTCGCCTTGCTCTTGTGTGCGGCGAGCGCGTCGGGCTTCAGCAGCTCGAGGCCCTTGCTCGCGTTGAAGCCGTGGATCTCCTTCACGTCGAGCTTGCGCATGAAGGCGATCGTCTCGGCGGTGATCACCTGACCGGGAACCATGATCGGGAAGCCCGGCGGATACGGGATCACGAACTTGGACGACACCAGCTCCGGGCCGCTCTTCAGTCGCTCGTCGATCTGCTTGTCGTTGAGCTTGATGTACTCGCACGACGCCGCGTCGTAGGCCATGTAGTAGGCCGCGCGCATGTGGCCTTCCGACGTCTTGCTCTTCGGATCGTCGCGGAACGCGTCGTGGAACCGGCTGAAGTTCGGCAGGTCCGGCACGTCCTCGACCAGCGACTTCACCCGCGCCCCGAACGCCGCGCGCTCGGACTCGCTGCCGTCGGCGAGCCGCTTCTCGATACTGCGCGAGAGATCGGCAAGCGCCTTGATGAGGTGCGCCATGTCGCTGCGTGTGTTGTTGATGTTGATCTGCACCAGCACGCTGTTGCGCGACGTCTTGTTGATCTGGATGTCGTAGTCGCTCGCCAGGATGCCCTTGAACTGCGAACCGTCGAAGCCGGCGGCGCCGCACAGCACCGTGATGCGCGTGGGATCGAGGAAGAACTCGTCCTCGCGTAGCGTCTTCGCGGTCTTGGCGATGGTCCAGCCCGGCGCGCCGTAGTCCTGGAAGCCCGAAGGCCGGTATTGCTCGGGGATCATCTCCGCCGGCGTCGCGGCATGGAAATATTTCGAGATCAGCGGATGGCCGTTGATCTCATGACGGATCTCGATCGCGAGCTGAATCATGCGCTGCACGAGTTCGAAGCCCTCGAGCTCCATCTGCCGGCGCGCGAGGTCGAGCGACGCGATGATCTGCTGGTTCGGCGACGTCGAGGTGTGCGTGAAGAACGCCTCCTTGAACGCCGCCTCCACCTTCGGGAAATCCTGGTCGATCACGACGATGATCGAGCCCTGCCGCAGTGCGGACATGGACTTGTGCACCGAGTCGCTCTCGTAGACGCGCACGCGCGCCTTCCTGGGATCAGGCAGCAGCTCCTTGTCGACGAGCTTCGCGACGTCGAGCTTCGCCACCTCCGCCTGGTGCTTCTCGTAGCGTTGCTGATACGCGGGATCGCGAAACATCTGCTTGAGCTTGGCCGCGGCGCCCATCGCCGTGCGGCCGCGGAGGAACGGCGAGAAGCGCGCGTACCCGTACCACGCCTCGTCCCAGAGGAAGACGAGATCCGGCTTGATCGCGAGGCACTCGAGCATCGTGCGCTCGACGTTCGCGATGTGGCCGTCGAATGTGCAGTTGGTGAGCACCACCATCTTCGCGCGGTCGAGCTTGCCCTCCGCCTTCAGTTGCAGCAGCGCCTGCTTGATCGGCTTGATGGCGAGGCTGCCGTACATCGAATATTGCGTGAGCGGGAACGCGTCTATGTAGAGCGGTTGCGCGCCCGCGAGCACGATGCCGTAGTGGTGCGACTTGTGGCAGTCGCGGTCGATCAGCACGATGTCGCCCGGCGTGAGCAGCGCCTGGTGGATGATCTTGTTCGACGTCGACGTGCCGTTGGTCACGAAGAACGCCCGGTCGCCGCCGAGCGCGCGCGCCGCCTTGTCCTGCGCGACCTTGATGTTGCCCGTGGGCTCGAGCAGGCTGTCGAGGCCGCCCGTGGTTGCCGACGATTCGGCGAGGAACAGGTTCGTCCCGTAGAACTCGCCCATGTCACGGATCCAGTTCGACTTGAAGATCGACTTGCCGCGCGCCACCGGTAGTGCGTGGAACGTGCCAATCGGCCGCGCCGCGTACTTCTTGAGGTTGTCGAAGAAGGGCGTCTCATAGCGGTCCTTCAGGCCGTCGAGGATCGCAAGGTGGATCTCCATGGGCTCCTCGACGCCGTAGAACACACGGCGAATCAGGCTCGAATCGTCGGCGCCGGCGAGCTTCGCTACGTCGGCGTCGGTCACGGCGAAGAAATCGAGTTCGGGACGCAGCATCCGAACGACACGCGCGAGAGAACCGCTCATGTCTCCGCCACGATCCGCGGCGTCGGATGGCACGTGCGGCGTCAGGATCTCGCGCAGCACGGGGCTCGCGTGCTTGGAGGCGAAACCGAAGCCGTCGACGGCGACGATCGACTGGAGGTTGTAGTTGAAGAGCGTCGCCAGTACGGCGTCCTCGAAGCTGCCGACGACGACGGGCTCGTAGATGTACACATCGTCGTCGCGGCGAAGCTTGCGAAACGTCTCGCGAAGCTCGGGCCACGTCGCGCGCTCTCCGGCAGCGACGATCAGGACTTCGAAGTAAGGCCGTCGACTTTGCCCGCGCCCCACGGTGGGCGGGAGGATCGAATCGGACATCCGCGACTCGTTGTCCTCGTCTTCGCTCCACGCGTGCGCGTTGTCTCGATAGCTGTTCGACATCAGCGCGGCACTGACGCGCTGCACGGTGCGCGCGAGCGCTGCCGAATCGCCCGCTTCCAGCTGCTCGTTGATTTGCGCCATCAATTCCGGCCCCGGATAGCCGTTCAGTTCCTCCAGCGGCCGCAGCTCCTCGAGCAGTGCGTTCACCTCGGATCGCATCCGTTCGATTGCGCTCGCATCGGATGCCGCGAGCGCCTTCGTCACGCGATGCAGCGAGCGCCAGCGGTCGACGCGCGCTTCGGCTGCGGAGAAAAACTGGTTCAGTTCGACGTGTGGTGTGCCTTGGCTCTTCGCGCCGTTCGTGCCGGTCCTGTCTGTGGACTTGTTCATCGCTGCGATGCTCCTCGAAGACGGGGCGCCATCACTCGATGCAGGCGCCCTATGCTGGACAAAAGACGTTCGATGGTGCGAGCGATGCAGAGATCGCGTCTTCGCAAATCTCGACAGCGCGCGAAACGCTTGACGCGCACCACGAGCAAGACTGTCCAGAAATGTGAAGACATTCGTTCACGTCGTCATCACGATATCCACTGAGACTTGCAAGCGAGAGGTCCCGCGGGACCGGCTTCGCGTCGTGCGCCGCGCGTTGCGCAAAAAATCACTCGTGGTGCTGAGTCAGCGACTGCCAAGCGAGGGCGCCGAGCATGTTCGATGACCCCACGACCGTGATCGTGTACGTCTCAAGCCGAGGCCGGAACCCGCACGGCCGCGACTCTCTGCAGTTCGCATTGCCAATCGCATCGCCGGCATGAGACCTCGTGCTCGTCCGGGTCGGCGGCAGCAATCTGCATCGCGCATGCGGATGCATTGACCCTCGCGCGAACAGGTTGCCATGAGCGTCGAAGATCCCAACGGTGCGGTGAGGCCCATTGACTGTTATCGCGCGGCCGGGGTTATCGAGTGGCGGCTGGTCGATACCTGGAGCCGGCGTGTCGGGGACCTCATCAGTCTGCCGGTGCTTATCGCCAAGCTCGACATCGATCTGCCTCACGTGATGGCGGTGGCGGGGCTGCCAGTCGACGCGCTGAACAGCCCGGAGCACCGCGTCCCGCTCCAGGCAATCGGCCGGCTTTTTGACGCGGCGACCGATATGAGCGGCCAGCACGATCTCGGCCTCCGTCTCGGGAGCATGGTCAGACTGGACGATCTCGGGATCATTGGCGATCTCGCCCGAAACGCGGCGACGCTCGACGAAGCGCTGCGGTTCATGGTGGCCTACCAGCATCTGAACAGTGAAGGCGATCTGGTGTTCGTCGCGCGTCACGATCCGATCGTGGAAGTCGGCTACGCCATCTACTACCCCGGCGTCAAGGGAGTGGACCAGATGTGCGATTACGCGCTCGCCGCGTTATTCACCGTGCTGCGGGAGTTGGCGGGTTCGCAATGGCTGCCGTCGGAAGTGTTCCTGCCACATGCAAGCCCCCCGCAGGCGCTTCAATACGAGAACCTGTTCGGCGGAGCGCCTCACTTCAACGCCGAGTTCTGCTCGCTGCGTTTCCCTGCGTACTGGCTGAATCATCCGGTCGAGGGTGCGGACCCCGCGCAACGTCGTCGCGCGCTGGATGGGGTGCAGCAAGCCGCCGATGCGGACCTGCTGCAGCAGGTGTGTCGTGCGCTGCGCCAGCTGATGCTGTCGAACAGGAGCTCCGGCGATGATGTAGCGGACATGCTCTCGATGAATCGCCGCACGCTGAATCGTCGACTGCGGGAGCGGGGAACCACGTTCCAGCGCGTGCTCGACAGCGTGCGTTGCGAGGTGGCGCGGCAATTGCTCGTGCACTCGCAGCTTCCGCTCGAGGACGTTGCCGCGTCGCTGGGCTATGCCGGGGCGAGCCCGTTCATGCGCAGCTTCCGCCGTTGGACAGGGTCGTCGCCAGGCGATTTTCGCAAGCTCGCGCACCACCGCAAGCGGCCACACGGTTCGACGGAATCGTCTTTGAACACGCTGCGCGGCAAATCGAATGCCGACCCCGAAAGCGACGGACGATAGGTGACATCGCGAGCGGGAGAGAGCGTCATCAATCGGTGGGCACGAGCTGACCAGGGGAGGGACTTTTCCAGCGCCGCTTCGCGCGGATGAAGCTGCTCGGCTCGGCAAAGCCGAGAAGATAAGCGGTCTCCGAAGACGACAGCGTAGAATCTTCCGCGTATTGCTCGGCAAGGCGTTTTCGGGTGTCGTCGACGAGCTCGCGAAACGTGAACCCTTCGTCCTTGAGCTTCCGCTGCAGGTTGCGCGAGCTCATGTTCATCTCGCGCGCGATCCGCGGCTGATCGGCTTCAGCCGAAGGCAACAGGTGGACGATGCGCTCGCGCACGCGATCGACGAGCTGCCGCGAATCGATCCGCGCGGCGTATTGATGGAGTGCCTGCTCGTTGATTCGCAGAAGCACGGCGTTCGCGCCAGGCAGCGGAGCATCCACGTCGCGCGTCGGGAATACAAGTCCGTTGTACGTCGAACCGAACCCAACGCGGCAGCCGAAGAAGCGTTCGAGCCGTGCCCGCGTTCCGTTGTCGTCATGCATGAAGTGGACGCGCGCTGGCGCGAAGCTGCCTCCGCTCGCGCAGCGGCACAACACAACGATGGCCGCGAGGCCGGCCTGCACCGGCGCGGTCGTGTGCGGAAGGGGCTCACGGCCCATGAGTTTCAGAACGACTTCCGCTGCGCCACGCGCGACATCGACCCGAGCGCCGCTCGAGACGATCCGGGAGTAGCGCGCAAGGTACCCGAATGCCTCGCCGAGCGTCGCGGAGGCGAGCGCCGAATAGCCTAGCGCATGGAACGAGGTGGGGTGCCACGATTCGCCGACTTCGAGTCCGAAACAGGGATCGTTCGTCGCTTCCGTTGCCAGCGACCACAACCGGTATATCCCGGCGAGGGGGTAGCGTGCATTTGCGTCGTGCAACCG
>Ga0157375_10006688_pt1 | contig 10038 bp, 8 predicted proteins | sample M35metaG_FD_115311 | JGI IMG/M metagenome (GOLD analysis project Ga0157375, IMG submission 115311) | Miscanthus rhizosphere microbial communities from Kellogg Biological Station, Michigan, USA - M3-5 metaG | ecosystem: Host-associated > Plants > Roots > Rhizosphere > Soil | place: USA: Michigan... | reverse complement strand
CCGGACCCGAAAGGAGATCGGGCGCGTGCATCTGCAGCGAAGTGACAACGCCCAAAAGCGTGGCGAGCAAGAGCCACGCAACTGCGGAAGTGTAGAAGACCAATACCGGCAACCGGGTCGACGCATCGATCAGAGCGCGTTCGACGCGCTCGACATCGCTCGTCGTCACTTCCACATCGCCTAACGGCTCTTCAGTTACTCCAGCAGGCGTGTTCATGAATGGGTAACTCCAACGCGACTCTGAGATAGCGAAATCTTGCTACGCTTGCGGCCGAACCAACGGCGATACGGCATGACCAGATCAGTCGGCTGGCCGATGGGCTCAGCGCGGTCGAAGATGACCGCTGCGTTTTGATCTTGTCGCCTAAGATAGGCCAAAAATTCGGTCCAGTTCATCGGTGAGGCGGAGTGGCCGTGGCGGCGGGTGAAGTTCGGGCAGGGGTTAAACCAGACACTGGGAGGGGGGTGCCGATCGAATGTTGGACCGGCGTGTTCGTGGGCGAGACGGCCGGAACTTGCGAATGAGATTGCGGCGCGGCCGCGGGCGTGGCGGAGGCGCCGGGCTGCGTGGCAGGCGCAGCGTTCGGCGGGTTCGCTCCCGCGGCAGGCTGGCCTCGGTTTTCGGACTTCAAGCCTTCGATAGATATTGGAGGCGGCGTGGCGGACATCCCAGGCGAAGCGGCCGCTGACGGATTAGTCGGCGGCGCTGCACCGGTGGCTGCGGCCTCCGCCGGCGTCGGAGTCGCAATCGGGCCGGCTGCCTGCGGTTGCTTCGCTTGTAGATCTGACACCTCGAGCATCATTGCTCGTTGGATCGGAATATGCGCGACGCCCTTGGTTTTATCGACCCAGCCGTAGCTTTGCGCCGTCTTATTCCATTCTTCCTGCGCCGTCTTCAGTTTGTCGGCACGCGCCTTCGCTCGATCTTCCTCATAGGTTGACCCGCGGGACATTGCCCCGAAAGCGATCGCCACGATCACGCCGAAAAAACCAAATAGCACTACCGCCCAAACCCATGCGGGCAGGAGGAAGCGCGGCTGTTCGGGATGCGCGAGTGTATCTTCGTCGTTAGGCACGGCTAGTTGGTGAGGCGGAGAGATTCGATCAGGCGCGGATCACGGACGGGAAACAGCGAAGTCCATCCGATGAACCACAGGTAAAAAAAGGCGAGCGTTCCGCCGATGCCGATCAGCGGCAAGAAATCCAAAATGCTCAGATGCACCCCAGTCCCGTGCAGCGCCGGCAGGACAATCACGTAGACGTCGAGCAGTTGCATGCAGATGATCCATGCGGCGATTAAGCAGAGATAGGTTCGGTTCGTCTTAGTCACCCGTGGCAAGAGAAGGGCGAACGGAACAAAGAACCGAAACACGACCAAAAACCACGAGAGCACATTCCAGGATTCGGTGTTCCGAACGATGAAATACTGCGTCTCCTCGGGGATGTTCGCGTACCAATAGAGCATGTATTGGCTAAAGCCGATGTAGGCCCAGAAAACGGTGAAGGCGAGGAGCCATTTCCCCATGATGTGGTAATGCTCAACCGTCACCACACCCTTCAGATAACCGGCTCGTTGCAAAGCGGCGGTCACGAGAACAATCAACGCCATCGAGCTGCCCGCCGTCCCAGCGAAAATGTAAGGGCCCCACATGGTCGAGAACCAGTGCCAGTTCAAGCTCATGACCCAATCAAAAGCACCGAAGGTCAGGCAGAGGGCGAAGAGCGGCAGCCCGATAAACGCAGCTTTGCGCATCCGGATGGTGAACTGCGGATTGCCGTCATGATCCTGCCGGACTGACAATCGGCGCAACACATAAGCCAGAAGTGTCAGGACGATGAAGAAGATGATCGCGCGCGAAAAAAAGAACTCCAAGTTGAGGTAAGCGCGCTTCGAATCCAGAAGTGGATCCGCCCCGACGGGAACGTTCATCCATCGGTAAAGAGATTTCCGCAAAAACCAAATCGGCGCGAAGAGAACACCCAGAACCGGAAGCAGCAGGGCGATATTCTCCAGCTGTCGCCTAACGACCACGGACCACTCCGCATCGACCACGTGATGCACGATCGTCCAGAACAGACAGCCGATGCAAAGGGTGAAGAAAAAGAAGAAGGCGAAGAGCCAGGAATAGCTGAACTGAACCGGGTCGCGATAACCCGCGAAAATGCACAGGACCAACGCGACGATGCCGATCACGCCACAGATCAGCGACAACCCGGCAAAACGCCGCTTCTCAAAATATTCGCCTTCCGGTGCGGGCAAAACGTGGGATCGATCGCTCATTTCTTCTCCGGCTCCGCTTTCTTTTCCGGCTCCGCCTTCTTTTCCAAATCCGCCACATGTTCGGGCGGGACATCGCCCGCGCTCGCATGCTGGCTGCGCTGCAAGGCGCGCAGGTAGCAGATGATTGCCCAGCGGTCCTGCACAGTGACGCGCGGACCGTAGGCCATCATCGTGTTCTTACCGTGCGTGATGGTGTTGAAAATTTCGCCGTCCGCCATGTTGCGGATTCGGTCGTCCTGCAAAGTCACAACCGTGGTAAGGCCAAACTGCTTTACGATCCCGTCCCCATTCGCGAGCGGTCCATGGCAAACCGCGCAATTGATATTGAAGCGTTGCTCACCTCGTTGAAGGAGCGCCGGGGTCACATCGAGCGGAATACCAGTCCCCCAGTTCACGCCCATTTTGCCGGTGTTGTAGTAATCCGTTCCCTCGGTGAATCCAAAACGCGGGTGCATACCCATCTCGCCCTCTTCATCGACCGCCTGGCCTTCATCGTTAGGCAACGGAGCCTCGTAGCCGATCGGAACCGTCCCTGCAACCGGTTGCCGGCCGCCACGCTGGTCAGCAAAAAAATCGAGCGGCGCCTGGGCGCGCACTTTTGGTTGCCGCACCATGTCGGGAAAAATCTCGATCTCCGGCCGACTGCTTTTCTGTCCCCGAAACCCGAAGACCGCAATCCACGCGATCGTGACCAGGATGAAAATGAGAAAGAAGGCGCGCAGCATGGTTATTCTTCGTGCACCACCGTGATGTGCTGGCCACCGGTCCGTTCGAGCAGTTCGCGCGCTTCATTTTCGCTAAAGCGCGGATCACGCGCTTCCAAAACGAGGAAAAATCCGTCGTTCGTAACCCGCTTGAACCGCTCCCAGTTGAACATCGGGTGATTCCAGCGCGGCAGAAAGTTCATCGCCTGCCACGCGAAAAACGCCGCAAAGGCCGAGAACAAAACGGTCAGCTCAAACATGATCGGAAAAAATGCCGGCACCGTCCAAAAGTTGAAGGGCTTGCCGTGCACGATCAGCGGATAGAGAAATGAAGACGGGCCGAAGGTGAGAATGCAGGCCGTTGTAAGTCCGGTAATACCACCGCAAAGCACAACCGCGCTGAGCCAGGATTTGCCGAGGCCCATCGCGGCGTCCATTCCGTGAATCGGAAAAGGTGAATGGACGTCCCAGCGTTTAAAGCCAGCATCGCGCACTTGCTTGGCCGCTTCGTAAAGGGCGGACGCACTCGAATACTCGGCGGCCATCCCGTAAACACGATTCCCGCTCGGTGTAATCATGTCCGCTCCTTTCCGCCGGCCGCGATAACATGATGTTCTTCCGGAGTGGCGTGGTGCGGGTCAGCTTCCGGCAGCACGATTTTCACTTCCGACATCGCAATCATCGGCGCGAAGCGGATGAAAAGCAGGAAGAGCGAAGTGAAAATTCCGAAGGTCCCGGCAAAAGTCCAGATATCGACCCAGGTCGGGAAGAAAAGCCCCCAAGAAGAGGGAAGGAAATCGCGATGCAACCCGCCAACGATGATGATGAAGCGCTCGAACCACATGCCGGCGTTCACACACATGCAGACGAAGTAGACGACGTAGATGTTGTGCCGGCACCATTTGGACCAAAAGAGCTGTGGCGAAATGAAATTGCAGAAGAGCATGCCGACCCACCAGTACCACCAGTAGGGACCGAAAATTCGGTTATAGAAGGCAAATTTTTCGTACTCATTGCCGCTATACCAAGCGATGAAAAACTCCATCGCGTAGGCGTAGCTAACAATGGAGCCGGTCAGCAAAATGACCTTCGCCATCTTGTCGATGTGCTGCGGAGTGATGATGTCCTGCAGCCCGTAAATGGCGCGCGCGGGAATCATCAAAGTCAGCACCATCGCGAATCCGCCAAAGATGGCGCCCGCGACGAAGTAGGGCGGGAAAATTGTGGTGTGCCAGGTCGGGATTACCGAAGTCGCGAAATCGAAGGAAACGACGCTGTGCACGGAAAGCACGAGCGGCGTGGAAAGACCGGCCAGAAGCATGTATGCCATCTCATAATGGCGCCAGTGCCGGTTTGATCCGCGCCAGCCGAGCGCGAAAATCCCATAGAAGAATTTTTTGATTTTCGACGTCGCGCGATCGCGCAGTGTGCCTAGGTCCGGAACCAGACCGGTATACCAAAAGAGGACCGAGACGGTGAAATAGGTTGAGACCGCAAAGACGTCCCAGAGCAGCGGACTGCGGAAGTTAGGCCAAATCCCGTATTGCGTCGGGACAGGCGCAAGGAACCACGCCATCCAGACACGGCCGACGTGAATACCCGGGAAAATCGCGGCGCAAATAACCGCGAAAAGCGTCATCGCCTCCGCCGATCGGTTGATGGAAGTGCGCCACTTTTGTCGAAGGAGGAAAAGGATCGCTGAAATCAGAGTACCGGCGTGACCGATACCGATCCAGAAGACGAAATTGGTAATGTCCCACGCCCAACCGACCGGGGAATTCAGACCCCAGACGCCGACGCCAGTCGAGATCTGGTAGCCGATGCAAAGCAAACCGAAGAGGGCCAGCCCTGAAGTGGTAGCGAAAGCGACCCACCACCACCGCGGCGTCGGATTCTCCACCGCGCCGGAGATCCGATTGGTCACCCAATCGAAACTGCGCTTGTTCAGAACCAGCGGGACGCGCGCCAGCGGACGCTCGACCGAAGACGAAGCTTCGCCCGCAATCACGTCTGGTGCTGTGGTTGCGCCGTCCATCTACGATTTCCTCCCTAACGATGCGTTTCGCACACCCGTCGCCATCATCACGCGTCTCCTCCGATGCTCGCAACCCCAATCTCGCCGGCATCCGGCATCTTTGGATTCGGATTACGAATGCGCGCGAGATAACTCGTGCGGGTTTTCACGTTCAGATACTCGAGGAGCCGATAATTTCGATTCTCCGCTTTGATTTTCGAGACGCGCGTTTTCGGATCGGCAATGTCACCAAAAACAATCGCTCCAGCCGGGCAGGCCTGCGCGCATGCTGACGTGAATGAATCGCGCGGGATCAGAGTTTTGTCGGACGCACCGGCGCGAACTTGCGCGCCGATCTTGGCTTCCTCGATGCGCTGCACGCAGTAAGTGCACTTCTCCATGACGCCACGCATCCGCACGGTGACGTTTGGATTCTTCTGCAGCTTCATCGTATCGGGCGCACTTTTTTCCGTGAGCGGCCCGAGATATTCCTGGTAGACCGAGAATCCCGCGATCTTTTTCTTGCCGATGGGTCGCTGGGTAAAATCGAAGTAATTAAAGCGGCGCACCTTGAAGGGGCAGTTGTTCGCGCAATACCGCGTGCCGATGCAGCGGTTGTAGACCATGACGTTGAGCCCACTCTCGCTGTGGACAGTGGCGTTGACCGGACAAACTGTTTCGCACGGCGCATTTTCGCAGTGCTGGCACATCATCGGCTCGTGCACCATCTCCGGATTCTCCGGCCACTCGCCTTTGTCCTGGTTGTAAGGCTTGGAGCTCGCGTAGTAGCGATCGATTCGAATCCAGTGCATGGCGCGACCGTGGGTGACCTGCAATTTGCCGACGATCGGGATGTTGTTCTCCGCCTGGCAAGCAATGACACAGGCGCTGCAACCGGTGCACGTATTGAGATCGACCGCCATCCCCCACTGCTGTGGTGAATCGAGTTTCGGGTGGGTATAAAGCGAGGGCAGGATATGAGGCAATTCCTCATCCCCGGCGATTTTCTTCACGAACTCCTCGTCAGCGCGATAATTCTCGAGAGTCGCCTCACGAACAAGTCCGCGTCCTTCAATCGAAAAGTGTTCCTGCGTAGTGGCGAGCTTATAAGTGCCGGGGACTTTTTTGACCGTCACACTGGCGATCGCCTTTTTATCCGCCACGATAAAATGCGGATTGGACGAGGTGCGCAGCAGATAAGCGTTGAAACCCGCATCTTCTCCGACCGGGCCGGTGTGTTTGCGGCCATAGCCTAACGGAATCGTGACGGAATTGTCGGCGTGTCCGGGCAGGATCAGCGCTGGAATTACCAATTCTCGACGGATCGCCTGGCCTTTCGGATCCTTGGCGGTGTCGGTCACTGCGATTTCAATCAGATCGCCGTCTTTGACTCCGAGGTGACGGCCAAAATCCGGGCTCATCATGGCGGCATTGTCCCAGGACAATTTCGCAATCGGGTCGGGCATTTCCTGCAGCCAGCCGTTATTGATGTAACGGCCGTCGTCCACCGAGTAACTCCCGACGAGCACAATCTCAGGCGCATCGGGTGTCGGCGCGGCAATCTCGTTGCTCCAAAGAGTATGGGCCACGCCGCCGGCGGAATTGCCGTTGAAGTTTGCCGGATGATCCTGCGCCGGCAGATGGGTGGCATAACCGTCGTGCAGGAACTTGTTCCAAGCGGTATCGAAATCTCCGGGCGGCGCCGTCGCGCGAAAAGTCTCCTGCACGAGTTGCGGGCCTTGCGCTTTCGGCTGGCCAAGCAGGCTCCACATCAGCTCGATTTCCGATAAACCACCGAAAAGCGGTTCAATCATCGGTTGGATCGAGACGTATGCGCCGCTTCCCGTTAGGGCGTCGCCCCACGTTTCAAGGTAGTGCGCCGCCGGGATGTGCCATTGGCTCAAGGCCGAGGTCGCATCTTCAAAGTGTCCGAGTCTAACGACGTCAGGAACTTTCTTTTGCAGCTCCGCCCAATCCAACGGCTGTTTCGTCTTGCGATCCAGCGCGATCGAGCGCGGCGCGTTGTAAACCGGATCGCCGCCGAAAATGAAGAGCTGCTGGATTCGGCCGGAATCAATCTCCGTGGCCAACTGGATGATGCTGTTGGATCGGGTCGCCTTGGGAAGCGTGCGGACAAGCACCGTTGTGCCGAGATTTTTTAAGGCGGCGTTGATCCCGTAAACCATCAACTGCACCACCACCGGCTGATGCGGCCCCGCCACGACCAGACTTGCCCCCGGTTTCGCCAGCAAATCCGCCGCAGCCTCGTCCAGCCAGCGCGGGTCAAATTTCGCCGGCTTGATAGGCGCCTTGAGCGTGACGAGCGTTGAAGACAGACCCGGATCTTTTGTCGCCACTGCGATTTTGGTCGCAAGCGCATGGGTGATGGCCGGAATTTGGCTGGCTGGATAGCGCAGGCGATGGTCCGCCATTGCGCCAGTCAAGGTGAACCGGTTCTCGACGACATAGAGCCGATTCATAGAGTCTTTCGCTTCGCGCACTCGCCGCCGTGAGGTGAAAGCACGGATGGAAGCGAGATCGCCTTCGCCGCAGTTGAGGAAATCGCTGTCGAGCGCAAAAACTACGTCCGCCCTGTCGAACTGCGGAATCACCTTGGTGTTCTCGCCAAAACTGATCTGGGTGGAGAAACGTTGCGCTTCGCTGAGCAGCGGATCGTAAACGCACCAGCGCATTTTCGGGAACTGCTTCAGAAGTTCGTCCCGCAAACGCTCCCGCGTCGGCGAATGTGTTTCCTCGACAAGGAACGCGAGGCCCGCGCCGCCGTCCGCGCTCATCTTTGTCCGAAGATCAGCGAGGTATTTCTCGAAAGTCTCTCGATCTGAAAGCTTGTTCTTTTGCACGAAACGTCTCGAGCGCGACGGATCGTAAAGGTCGAGGATAGAAGCCTGGGCGAAAGTGTCGGTCGCGCCAAGGCTATCGGGGTGCAGCGGGTTGCCCTCGATCTTGATCGGTCGGCCGTCCACGGTGGAAACACACAACGGTATCGCGCCGTGACGCCGCGGCATCGCGGTCGAGTAGTAGAGCGCTTTGCCTGGGATGACCCATTCCGCGCTCTTCGTGAAAGGCACCAGATGCATTTCCGGTTTGCGACAGCTGTTCAATCCGAACCCGGCCAACGCCATCGAAGCGCCCATCAGTTTCAAAAAGCTTCGACGCGAAACTTCGTCACCTTCCAGTTCCGCCGCGCCCGCTGGGAATTCGCGTTCCAGCCATCCGCGAAACTCCGGCGTGTCGCTGAGTTCCCCGAGACTGCGCCAGTATTGTTTCCCGGTTTGGCTGGGCGCTGGATGTTGGAAAACGCGTTTCATCGATGGCACCCCTGGCAGTTAAGTGGCGGCTGAATCTTCCAGCGTTCTTTTAAGGTCAAACCGATTTCGCGTTGGGTGAGGTTTTGTTTTTTCGACCAATCTTCGGTCACGCCTTGCGGCTGGCCGTATTTCGCCACGAAGTCTGCCGGCTTCACGTCCTCCGGCTTCCAGTTCAAATTTGTAATCTGATCTTCCGGGCGCAGGAAATTCTCGGGCGCGCGATGGCATTCCAAGCACCAGGCCATGCCGTGGGGCTTGGCGTGATAAACCACCGGCATGTGATTCACTTCGCCGTGGCAGCTATAGCAGCTGATCCCACGATTTACGTGCGCCGAGTGATTGTAATAGGCGTAATCCGGGGTGCGATGAATCTGGACCCACGACACCGGCTGACCGGTTGTCCAGCTCGAGCGCACCGGTTCGAGCTTCGGGTTTTCCTTTTGCACCTGCGTGTGGCAATTCATGCAAACCTGCGTGTCGGGAATATTCGAGTGCGCCGCCACCTCGACCGCGTTGTGGCAATAACGGCAATCCATCCCGAGCTGGGTGACATGCAGATCGTGCGGGAACGGCACCGGCTGGGTCGGCATGTAACCGACGCGCGTATATTTCGGCGTGTCGTAATACCAGGTCGCGCCGACCAGCGCGGTCACGATCACGATTCCGCAGATCATGATCTTGAGCGGCAGCCAATTGGTCCAGCGCGGAAAAAAATTCGCCATAACGGATCAGTGCAGACTAAACCGACGCACGAAAGGCCGCCAAGTGGGAAAAGTGAGATCTGAAAAAAAAGGGAGTGGCGGCTTCAGAAAATGGAAAAAGAGGTTTTTAAAAAATCGGAACGCGTTAGGTGCGCGAGTGGGCAATACTATGAACGGGCAAAAGCTTGGCAAAATAATTTTGGAAAAGAACAGAAAATTTTTCCTCGCGCCGGAAAAACATTCCTAAGATTTGAACCACGGATACGCGGATTTGCCTGGCCTGCCTCGCAGTTCCGCTGAATGGAGCGAGCGGGGCGAGCGACATGGACGGGGAGCCGCGAGGGTAGCGGTGACCGAGCGGGCTGCGAGGGAATCAAACATCCAGGCTATGTCGCTAAAACTCCGTTCACGGATTGGAGGGACGGGCACAGCCTGCCGCCGTTGTGGATCTCGTCCGTGTGGCGCGTCGCGCCCATCGTTGTAGGCCGCGTGTCCCCGTTAGACAGGCTCAGGGTCCCGAGCATTTGGTCGAGGGGCTGACGCGGCGAGGTGTTGCTCCGTTCCATCGCGCGCCCCCGAAAAATCACGAACTTCCAGTAGAAAAAATCCGCGCAAACCTGCATTCTAGAAAATAAAGCGACCGAAAATCGATCGCCTGTTTCACTCCCATTTAACTCTCACCATGAAAAAATTTCGTCTCGCATTAGTCGCTTCCCTGCCGCTCCTTGTTTTCCTCTCTACTGCCAATTGCACTCCACCAGCAAAATCGGATCAGCCGAGCGGATGTATCGATAATAACTGGACGGCCACCAGCACCAGCGACGCGTCCGAAGGTCGAACCAATCACACCGCTGTGTGGACCGGCACTGAAATGATTGTCTGGGGCGGATACAACCAGAGCTTTTTGAACACCGGCCGGAGATATGATCCCAGCACCGACAGTTGGACAACCACAAGCACCACAAACGCGCCTGCTGGCCGACGCACCCACACGGCAGTGTGGACCGGT
>Ga0157375_10006687_pt1 | contig 10039 bp, 7 predicted proteins | sample M35metaG_FD_115311 | JGI IMG/M metagenome (GOLD analysis project Ga0157375, IMG submission 115311) | Miscanthus rhizosphere microbial communities from Kellogg Biological Station, Michigan, USA - M3-5 metaG | ecosystem: Host-associated > Plants > Roots > Rhizosphere > Soil | place: USA: Michigan... | reverse complement strand
TGGATTGCGTCGATGATCGCACGCGTGTTTTTCAAACTGATGCGCTTGCCGACGCCGTGACCGCCGCCGCCCCAGCCAGTGTTCACGAGCCAGACGCGCGCTTTGTGTTTGCGCATCTTCTCCGCCAGCAGTTCGGCGTACTTGCTCGGATGCCAGACGAGGAACGGCCCGCCGAAGCAGGGCGAGAACGTGGCCTGTGGTTCGGTTATCCCCATCTCAGTGCCAGCGACCTTTGCGGTATACCCGCTAATAAAGTGATACATCGCGTGCGCCGCCGAAAGCGAGCTGACGGGCGGCAGGACTCCAAAGGCATCACAAGTAAGAAAAATCACATCGGTCGGGTGACCGGCGACGCAGGGAATCTTCGCGTTGTGGATGAACTCGATCGGGTAGGCGCCCCGCGTATTCTGCGTGATACTCGTGTCCCTGTAGTCCACGTCCCGATCCTCATCCAGCACAACATTTTCCAGAACCGCGCCAAAGCGGAGCGCCTGGAAAATGTCCGGTTCGCTCTCGGGCGTAAGGTTAATCGCCTTGGCGTAGCAACCGCCTTCTATATTAAAGATGCCTTCGTCGCTCCAGATATGCTCATCGTCGCCGATGAGATGGCGCTTTGGATCGGCCGAAAGCGTGGTTTTTCCCGTTCCGCTCAGACCAAAGAGGAGCGACGACGCGCCGGTTTTCTTGTCTGCCGTGGCCGAGCAGTGCATCGAGAGCAAACCTTGTTTCGGCGCGAAATAATTCGCCACCGTGAATACGCCCTTCTTCATCTCGCCGGCGTATTCGGTGCCGAGAATAACCAATTCCTTATCTTCGATGCTGAGGTCGATGCTTGTGGTCGAGGCCATGCCGGTGGTCAGCTTGTTCGCCGGGAACGCACCCGCGTTGTAGATGACGAACTGGGGCTCGCCGAAGCTCGCGAGTTCTTCGCGCGTCGGTCGGATGAGCATCGTGTGCATGAAGAGCGCGTGATAGGGCCGCGAGCAAATGACGCGGACTTTGATGCGATATTTGGGATCCCAGCCCGCGAAGCCATCGAAGCAATAAAGCCGCTCTTGCGTGTTCAGATAAACCAGGGCGCGTTGACGGTTGATTTGAAAGGTGCGCTCGTCGCACGGGATATTGACCGAACCCCACCAGATATCGCTTTTCGACGCTGGATTCTCGACCACGCGCTTGTCTTTTGGCGAACGTCCCGTTTTGATACCGGAGTAGGCCACCAGGGCGCCGTTATCGGCTATGCTCGCATCCTTCTCAAAACGAATTGCATGCTCATAGAGCACGCTGGGTGGAAGATTGTGCCAGACTTCTCCAACTGTGAGGCCGTGGGCGGACAGGTCGAATGAAGAGTGCATGGCTGAGTTCATCTTCGGAATGCCCGGCTTTTTGGGCTCGTTACACTCGCACCCAGGGATGTCGCTGCCAACCCAATCGTTGGCAAACATGGTGCATTATTGGCCCTCCACAGCCAGAGGCAAATCGACGTCTGAAATATTCATGACCTTGGTCGTTAGGCACGATGGCGTGGCATACAGACCAATGATCGCGCCGGCGTCATCCGCCCAGGGCCATGGTCAGGCCGACAAGAACCGACCCAAGAACGACCATCGAAAATCCCACCAACCACGGTCGTCGGCCGGTCAGGCGCCCGAAGGCGTAGCCCGTCAGGAATAACATCACGATCGCGACGACGTTGGAGACGCGCAGGGCGGGCCCGGCGCTGTGCATAAAAATAAACGGAATCACCACCGGGAAAGTGGACACGAAGACGAGGAGAAAAACGCCAAAGGCGCCGCGCCAATCATCCCGGCTCAAACTGGCTCGCTCGAGCGGCTCGGGCAGTTGCTTCAAACGCTCGTGTATCGCTGCAAGTTCGGCTGGCGTTAGGACGCCTGCGACCACCGATGGCAGAGCTTCAGCTATGACACGCTGCGCTTCCTTCGGATTGGTCGCTTTGCGCATGGCGCGAAACGTGATCAGTCCTTGCCCCTTTTCTGCCAGACAACCCATCAGATACAAGATTCCGTCAATGATCCCCCAAGCCAGGTTGCATCCGAGCGCGCCAATTAGCATCGCGCGCACATCATCGCGCCCTGCCTCGGCCACGCTAAGCGAGCCGGTGAAAGTAAGGACCATGATTAGACCGAAAAGGACTTCGGAAACACGATCAATCGGATCTAACACGCGTTTGGAAGACTCACCTGGCTCTGCCGACATGGACTGGTGATTTAGATTACTAACTATTTTGCGATGGATCGCTCCATCACGGGGCCCGGGGCGGTAACACGTAAAGCGTCATGGCGAATATCAGGTACACCATCAAGACGAGAACCCCGACGAACCACGTCGATCGACCAGTGTTCGTAACCAGGGCGGCGGTCATCGTGGCGAGGAATATCATCACCACTGCGCCCGGCCAGAATTGCAAATCCATCGGAGTTGGGCCTAGGACATAACTCAACAGGACGAGCACCGGGGCGACAAAGAGCGCGATCTGGGTGGCGCTCCCCAAGGCGATGCCCACGCTCAGGTCCAGTCGGTTCTTGCGCGCGCCGGAAAACGCTGAGGCCATTTCCGCCGCGCCGCCAACCAACGCGACTACGATGAAACCTACGAACGCTGGAGTCATCCCGAACGCCTCGGCGGCCATCTGGACCGACTCGACAAAGATCTCGCTGACGAGTGCTACCAATATCGTAACGCCGGCGAGGGTGGCCAAAGCCAAACCCATGGGCCATGGCGCGTCGCCGGCCTCGTGGGTCCCGACGCTGGCAAACAACTCGCGGTGTGTCTTGAGCGAATAGAGCATTCCTAGTCCGTAGGCCACGATGAGCAGTAGCGCCAAACCCACGCTCAACTTGTGGGTGATCGTCGCCCCAGCGACCGGGTCGGCCTTGGCGATCGCCGACGGAATCAACAGGGCGATCGTGGCCAGGAAAAGCAGGTGCGCTTGGAGGCGGGCGCTAACCCTGTTGTATTCCTGCACGTGTTGCTTCAATCCGCCGAGAAGAAACGACGCGCCCAACATGAACAAAGAGTTGGTAACAATGGCGCCGGCGATGGACGCCTTCACCAATATGTATTGCCCGGCCTGTAAGGCAGCAAGCGCGATGATCAATTCGGTTAGGTTTCCGAGCGTGGCGTTGAGCAGGCCACCGACCGCATCCCCGGTTTTGGAAGCGACGGATTCGGTGGCGTGACTAAGCAGTGCGGCCAACGGCACAATGGCCAGGATTGATAATATGAAGAGCAGCGTGTGCGCCTCGGGTTTGAGCTTTGCGGCTGCCAATACCACGGGCACGAAGGCCAGCAGCCAGAGCAGCGGGTTATGAAGGATTTCTTTGAGGAGTGTTTTCATAGCGTCATTTTCGTTTTGTGTCCGCAGGCGACAGGTAAATCTTGGCTACCACCGCGAAGAAAATGCCGGCGGACAAACCGCACATGAGGATGCCGGCCAATCCCTCGACCGGGCCGAGCATTCGCCATGGCTCTTTCAGCACCAGATCGCCATAACCAATGGTCGTGTAGGTGACGCCGGCGAAATAGAACGCCGACTCGGCATCGGGCAGGCACTCCCGCCAGAAATAAAACAGTCCCCAGACCGAAATCTCGACCAAATGAATCAGGATCAGCCACCAGGCCAGGCGGATCAGCAACCAAGTGATGGGCCAGAAGTGCGTCGGCGCCAGGGGGCGCAAATTCGCCCAACGGCTCAGCACGAGTCCGAGACCGACTGCGTGTATGGCAACGGTAATGGCCACCAAGGCTCCAGCGATGAGGATTGTGTGTAACATGATCAGGGGCTGCTTTCGTTGAGCTTTATCAACTTTGGATCAGACATGGACTTGATGAGTTGGATTGTCAGCTAGGTGTGGAAGGATAACTCCTTCACTTAGAACAACGCGTGTGCCGGCCGAAGCCACTGAAACGTTCGGCGAGTGTGGTGCGGGCGAGGTGGAAAAACGGGCGGACATGTGACGTCATAGCAAATACCTTTTCCCAGCTTTCCAGGCAGCGTGCAAGGCCTTCCTTACGGTCATGGACTCCTGTCCTCCCAGTCATGCCATTCCACCGTGTGGGTCTTGAGATAGCTACTGACGGCCGAACCCAAGGTCGGAAAGAAGGTCTCCTTACCAAGCCGCGCGAAGAGCCCGAATCGCTTCAACTTATCCTTGACGGGATCCTTCATCTCCGCAAAGCACAACTCGATGCCAGCCGCGTGCAAAGTTTCGTCGAGCTCGGCCAGCATGTCTGCGGAGGTCACGTCGACGCTGGTGACCGGTTCCGCCGCAACGACCAGCCAGTGCACTGGAGTAGGCGATGCGGCCACCGCGTCCAGCACGCGGTCATGGAACAACTCGGCGTTGGCGAAAAACAAGGGCGCATCCCAGCGAAACAGGACCAGGCTGGGGATGCGGCGCGCCTCGGAATACCGCGTGATGTCATGGTAACCCTGGACGCCGTCGGCGCGTCCCAGAACCGCGGAGTACGGGCGCCAGGCATCCCACAGGAATTCGATGATGGCAATCACAATGGCCAGGCCGATGCCCGGAATCGCGCCCAGCCCGGCCACCGCGACTGTACAGACGATCGCTAGCCAGAATTCCCAACGCTGGATGCGATAGATTCGCCGCAGGTCGGTGACCTCGATCAGGCCGATGGCCGCTGCGATCACGACCGCAGCCAGTGCGCTGGTGGGTAAATTCTGCAGCAGATCCGGCGCAACCAGCAGCAGCAGGGCAACAGCAAGCGCGCCGACGACTCCGGTCATCTGGGTTCTGGCGCCTGCAGCCTCAGCCACGGGGGTACGCGACGAACTGCTGCTAATTGGAAAGCCCTGAAAGAATCCGGCGGCCAGGTTGGCGACGCCGAGCCCAACCATTTCCTGGTTCGGGTCGACATAGGTATGGGTCCGCGCCGCGTAGACACGAGAAAGGACGCTGGTGTCCGCGAACGAAACGAGGGCGACGGCGCAACCGCCGATCAGGACGGGGACGATATCGGCGGTGGTGATCCACGGGAGGGCGAACGCCGGCAGGCCTTGCGGGAGGGAACCGAGGACGGACATCCCGGCGCGTGTCGCAAGGTCCATTACACCAGTAACGACCGTCGCTCCTACCACAGCGATCAGGATGCCCGGTAAGCGCTTGTTGCCCTTTAGCAGCAGGATTATCGCGAGGGTACCTGCGCCGACCATAAACGTGGTCGGGTTTACGCTTCCATCCATGACCGCGATGGCGACGGCCCATAAGTCTCTCAGCGGTCCCTCGCTTTCAATCTTAAAGCCGAAAAGCTTGGGCAGTTGGCTGATCAATACCACCAGCGCGATGCCGTTCATGTACCCGTAGCGGATCGGCTTGGAAAGAAGCTCAGTGATGAAGCCCAGGCGGGCCACTCCGGCCAGGATGCATACCGTCCCCGACACGACCGCCATCATGCTTGCAAGGGCGACCGCGCGAAGTGGAACGCCGCCGGACAGTGGGAGAACGACCGCGAGGATGACAGCAGCCAGCGAGGAATCCGGCCCCAGTACCAGGATCCGACTGGGCCCGAATAACGCGTAAGCGAGCAGGGGAACGATGGTCGCGTAGAGGCCATAGATGCCGGGTAGGCCCGACGCCACTGCGTAGGCGATCCCGACGGGTATCAGCATCGTGGTCAGCACCAGTCCGGCTACGATGTCGTGCCGCAACCAGGACGACTTATAGCTGCGCAATGTTTGCAGCCCCGGAAACCAGCGCGTCCAGCCACGCTGACCAGAGGCTTTCTGCTGGCGCGTGATGCGACCGGGTTCCGGTTGGGGAATGGAAGAGTCGCTCATGCGGGATCAATCCTGCCCTGATGGGAAAGGAATTAACAGATTACAAAGTGAGGTCCATTGCACGGGCGAACGTAAGATCCGCCCCCCAAGCGAGCGCGGCGGCGACGAAATTCTGTTTATTTACGCGGTTGGCTAGCGAGGTTGATGAGCTGGCGGCCATGTCAGGCAGTTTGCGCTTGGCGTTTCAAATCAGATTTCCACCGGAGGCCCGGCTCCGATTTCTTGAAAGCTGTCTACCGCCGCGGCGACGGTGGTGAACCGATTCACCCCGCCCAAGTTTGCATCCACGCCTTCCGCCCGCAGTCGATCGCGCACGGACGACCGCGCTTCGACCACCTGCAGGCGCACTCCAGCTGCGGCGAGTTCATCCGCCACGCTCCCCAGCATCTGCGCGCTGTGCATGTCCACCCGCGGCGCCGCTGAAAGGTCCAGCACGACCAACTTGGGCGCCGTGGTTTCAGCGCGCACCCGATCCACCATTGTGTCACGCACGTGATCCATGTTGAAATACATCAGACCCGACTCGGGCCGGAAAATCATCACGCCGGGAATCAGCTCGTTGTCCGGATGCCGCCCGCGATCGGAGAACCGCCGCGTGCCGGGGATGCGTCCAAGAAGAGCGACGTGCGGTCGCGACGCGCGCCGGATCAACAACACCAGTGAGATGATCGCTCCGATCATCACGCCGCGCAGCAGTCCCTGCCCGAGCACGCCGACGATGGCCGCGATGGCGACGATGAATTCCGTGCGATCGCCGCGCCAGAGATGCTTGAGGGCGGAGACTTTGAACAGGCCGGCCACAGCCACTAACACGACGGCGGCCAGCACCGGCTGCGGCAATGGGGCCAGCAAGTGTGAGAAGAAAAGCACTACCACTAAAATGATCCCCGCTGCGAACGCGCCCGACAGCGGCGTGCGTGCGCCACCACCTTCGTTGACCAGCGATTGCGACATGCCGCCGCTGATTGGGAAACCGCGACCCAATCCGGCGGCGAGATTAGAAGCGGCGAGTGCGAGGAATTCCTGGTTGGCGTCCAGCCGGCCGCCATGTTTGGCCGTAAACATTCGACCAATCGCGGCCGTCTCCACCGCGCCAAGGAGAAAACACGCAAAGGCCAGCGGCAACAGATCGTCCCAATCCGCCCAGTGAATCGCTGGGAGTCCGAAGGCCGGGAGCCCTTGCGGAACTTCCCCCAGCAGCTTCACCCCGCGCGCGTCGAGGCCGAGCCAAACTGAAGCCACGATGCCGCCCACCACCACGAACAACGCCACGGGTTTGTTCTTAAGGAAGATCTTTCCCAGCACAAGAACGGCCAGCGCAATGCCTCCAATCGCGAGCGAGGTGGGATTGGTTTCGTGCAGGTGCTTCAGGAAGTTGCCACTATTAACCCAAAAATTCCCGTGGGCGCCATGGATGCCAAACAATTTGGGCAACTGTGTACTGGCGAGAAACAGCGCCACGCCACACTTGAATCCCGTCATCACGCTTTCAGAGATGAAATTTATAATCGAGCCCGCCTTGAACAGCCAGGCGATGAAGGCGATGAGCGCAACGAGCACAGCCGTGCCCGCCGCCAGCGCGCTGAACCTGCTCGTGTCGCCGCCTGCTATCTCGCCTAACGAGGCGCCAACGAGCAGTGAAATCGCGGACGTGACAGTGATGGTTGTGTGCCGCGAGCTGCAGAACAGCCAGAAGACCAGTCCTCCAAACAGGCACGCGTAAAGTCCGGCCTGGGGAGGCAGGTTGGCCAGCGACGCATCGCCCAAACCCGCCGGCAAGAGATAGGCCGCCAGTGTGATACTGGCGATAATGTCACCTCGCAGCCAGGTCCGGTCATAACGCCTTAGCCAGTCGAGGGCGGGAAGTGGGACATTCATCTTGTTTGCTCCGCCGCAAGGGCGCTGAAAAAACGGGTCAGTGCGCCCCTCGACATGATCTTTCTTCGTTCGTTAGGCTGCGGTCAAACGCGCCCGGACGCCTGCGACCGTTTCCGCTTCCTCGCCTTGGGCTCTTTGCCATCACCTTCGAGTTCCTTCCGCGCCGCCACCAACGCCTTCATCGCTTCCGGCGACACGGTCGGATATTTTAGATCGAGACCGTTGATCGCTCCAACCACGATGTCGGCCACCAGGGCGCGTGCGACGTACTTGCGGTCGGCGGGAATGACATACCAAGGCGCCCACTTGGTGCTCGTGGCCGAAATAGCGCTCTCAAACGCCTCTTGGTATTCGCTCCAAAACTTGCGCTCACCCATGTCGGACGGTGAGACCTTCCAATACTTATCGGCGTGGGTCAGGCGCTCAAGAAACCGTTTCTTCTGCTCGCTCTTGGAAAGATGCAGGAAGAATTTTAGGATGAGCGTCCCGTTGCGCGACAGGTGCCGCTCGAAATTATTGATATCCTCGTAGCGAGCGCGCCAGAAATCCTTGTCCGATTTCCCCTTTGTCCGTTTCTGGTCCAGCCACTCTGGATGCACCTTGACCACCAACACGTCTTCATAATAGCTGCGGTTGAAGATGCCGATGCGGCCGCGCTCCGGGAGGGCCTTCATGTAACGCCAGAGAAAGTTGTGGTCGAGTTCCTCGGCCGAAGGCTTCTTGAAGCTGAACACCTGGCAGCCCTGCGGATTCACGCCGGACATGACGTGACGAATAGTCCCGTCCTTGCCGGCGGCGTCCATTGCCTGAAAAATCAGCAATACCGACCGGGTGTTGTTGGCGTAAATGAGTTCCTGGACCTTGGCGAGCTCCTCCCGGTTCTTTTCCAGGATCTTCAGCGCGCGCTGCTTGACTTTGTCGCCGCCGACCTTCTTCGCCTCTTCCGTGCCGGCCCAGTCGGTGGTGAATTTCTTCAGATCAACCTTGGAGCGAGGGGAGACGCTGAATTGTTTGACGAGTTTTTGTTTGATCATGGCAGTCGATGTTTTGCTTCTGCGGGATGAACGACACCGCCGTTGAGTCGCGCATTTGATTTCACTAAAGTCACGTTCTTTGCTGGCTAGCGATGGCGTTCCTTGTATTGTTGCGCCCAGGCGCGCGCACCTTCTACGAGATTACTGCCCGTTTGTCGTGCGATCCATGCCTTGAGCCCCTCCTCATCGATCGGAAAATCGACAACCTGAGGTGGTCCGATTAGCCTGCCGAACGTGGTCATGACCTCGGCCATGGTTGGAAAAACCGCCTCATCTAGTACTTCTGGCTTCCCTTGGCACGCGTAGGCGTTGAAATCGACCCAGCGTCCATCCGGGCGGAGCACGAACATCTGAGTCCTGAGCCGCTCGGCGCGAGGCGCGACGCCAGTCTGAGTCACAAGATAAGGCCCGCGCTCGCTGCCGGAGCCGAGATTTAGAACCTGCGCATCTCGGTAATCATTAGTGATCGTGCGCATCTAGTACTTCTTGGGTTCCGTCCGTCTTTTTGCCACGCCAATCTGATCCCGACGTTGAGTCGTTTTCTGGCCGAAGACCGGTTTTTCTCGTCGTTTATTGTCTGGGTGTGCAGAGCAAAGCAAGCTCATTTGAGCTCGGCGAGGGCAACACAGCATCTTTTCTCTCAGTGATCAGCAGACTTCTTGCATCCTCTGGAAGTAAGCTGTTCCAGGTCACGCCAAGAGTAGCCGGCTTGCCGATTTCGTCGCTAAAAATGCTGCAAGAAACCAACGGGATCACTCCCGATTTTGGTTTCGCTGCGCTCTATTCTGTCGACTCTTCTTGCTCTTCCGGCCAGTCATCGTTAGTCGTTTTCCAAGTCTTGTCCGGATTATACCGATCCATGGTCTCGAACACCTTCAGGGTATCCGGCCCCAGATCTTTTTCGTAAACGACTCCGCTTGGTCCGACTTGGAACGTTTTCACTCCAGTTACCCGATATTGGGCGGGTGCGGCCGTCAAAGCGAATCCGCCGATCATGGCTCCTTCCATGACAAAATCCATCTCACCCTTGGGCGCCGCAGGACCCTGCCCTTTAAGCACCTTGAAGTAGTAACCGTGAAAAGGCTGGCCTTGCTTCGAATAGCCTTGTTCCAGCGCTCGCGCGATGCCTTCACCGACTGGACCTCCCCACGTGCCGTCGGAGTTTTTCCAGGCCAGACCATCGTGTTTGCCGGGCGTGCTGATGATTCGCTGCGCGTACTGATTCACCTTGGCATCATCATGCTTTTCCTGCGCGTATTCCTCCTGCGCTTCCACAAACCCACGACAGATTGTGATTGCATCCAGT
>Ga0157375_10006686_pt1 | contig 10040 bp, 7 predicted proteins | sample M35metaG_FD_115311 | JGI IMG/M metagenome (GOLD analysis project Ga0157375, IMG submission 115311) | Miscanthus rhizosphere microbial communities from Kellogg Biological Station, Michigan, USA - M3-5 metaG | ecosystem: Host-associated > Plants > Roots > Rhizosphere > Soil | place: USA: Michigan... | reverse complement strand
GAATACGCGGTGCGCTTTCCCGGACGCGGCGAGGATGGATTGCCGTGCTGGCTGCCCATCGACGCCAAGTTTCCACTGGAGGACTGGCATCGGTTGCAGGAGGCGATCGAGCGCGCCGATCCGGAAGCGGTCGAAGCCAGCCGCAAGGCACTCGAGCAATTCTTCAAGGTGCAGGCGCGCGCGATTCGCGACAAGTACATCGAGTCGCCTCACACGACCGATTTCGCAATTCTGTTCGTTCCGACTGAAGGGCTGTTCGCGGAGGCGGTTGCGCGTCCGGGACTCTCGGAAGCGCTGCAGCGCGAATTTCGCGTCACGATCGCCGGCCCGACGAATCTCGTTGCGATGCTGAACAGCCTGCAGCTCGGCTTCCGCACGCTCGCGATCGAAAAGCGCTCGACCGAGGTCTGGCAGGTGCTTGGCGCTGTCAAGACGGAGTTCGGCCGGTTCGGCGAGATTCTCGCCAAGACCAAGGAGCGTCTCGACCAGGTCGGTCGCACGCTCGACGAGGCGGGACGCAAGAGCACGACGATCGCGCGCAAGTTGCGCGACGTGGAAGCGTTGCCGCAGGACGAGGCGGACCGGCTGCTCGCGCGACCCGGCGAGAGCGAGGAGGCGGAGCGGCTGCTCGGACGCGAAGCGGCGAACGTCATCGACATCGATGACGATGCCGCTACGCCGTCACTCGCACCGCCGCCCCTCCGGTAGGTCGTAACGTCTCTCGGCAGCACCGCGCGTCCACGCAATCCCGCGGCAGATTTCGCCGATCCGCTCATGTTCGAGGCGCTGCGACGCTACCGGCGCAACCGAATCCTCCGCAAGGCGGGGCTGCCGGACGATTTGTGGAGCGACGCGTGCGGCGCGCTGCCGTTCCTCGCTGTCTATACGAAGGAGGAGCTCGCGCGGCTCCGCGATCTCGTCGTGCTGTTCCTCAATGCGAAGAGCATCGTCGGGGCGCAGGGACACGAGGTCACGCCGCTGCAGCGCACGATCATCGCGATCCAGGCGTGTGTTCTCGTGCTGAACCTCGATGTCGATTTGTACGATGGATTCGAGAACGTCGTCGTCTATCCGGGCGAGTTCGTGCCCGGGTGGGAATACGAGGACGAGTACGGCGTCGTCCATCGCAGGGAGGATGTGCTCGCGGGGGAGGCGATGGAGGGTGGACCCGTCATCCTTTCATGGCCCGACGTCGCGGACTCGGCGAATTGGGACGAGGCTCGGATGAATCTCGTCATACACGAGTTCGCCCACAAGATCGACATGCGAGAAGGCGGCGCGAACGGCTGCCCGCCGCTGCGCGACCCCGATGCGCGAGCCGAGTGGCAGCGCGTGATGCGCGAGGCGTTTGCCGATTTCACCGCACGCCTCGATGCCGGCGAGGAAACGGAAATCGATCCCTACGCAGCGGAGAGTCCGGGCGAGTTCTTCGCCGTGCTGTCGGAAGTCTTTTTCGCCGAGCCCACGCTGCTGCGCGACGAATACCCCCAGGTCTACGCCGCGTTCAGCCGTTTCTACAGACAGGACCTGGCCGAGCGCTACGCGGGGTGATGCGCAGGTCCACGTTGACGATGTCTACGGCGCTTCACATGTAGCCCCTGCCGCTGAGCCTCGCGTCTCGCGCATCGGGCGCCGAACTTGGCGGCGTCGATTCTGGCGTATTCTTGCGCCCGGTCAACGGGAAAGCGGAGCTTCGATGAAGTGCACGCTGGTCGGCTCACGGTACTTCGGCGCTGCCGTATTCGAGGCGCTCATGAAGGACGGCGTCGCAGAGATCGTGCAGGTCGTCGCGCCGGCGAATGACGATCGGCTTGCGCTCGCGGCGCAGTCTGCGGGCGTTCCGGTGCATATCCTTTCCAACCCGAAGATCGTCGGCGGGGAGGCGATCCCGGAGGGAACGGACCTCATCGTCGCCGCGCATACGCATGCTCGCGTGAGTGACCAGGCGCTCGCGCGATCGCGGCTCGGAGGCATCGGCTATCACCCGTCCCTGCTTCCGCGGCATCGCGGGATCGCCGCCGTCGAGTGGACGATCCTCGAGGGCGATCCGATCGCCGGCGGATCCGTCTATCACCTGTCGGAAGGCTGGGACGCCGGTGCGATTGCCGCGCAGGACTGGTGCTTCGTCGCGAAGGGCGAGACGGCGCGTGAGTTGTGGGAGCGCGCACTTGCGCCGATGGGGCTCGAACTGTTGACGCGCGTCGTTCGTCATGCGGCCGAACACGACAAACTAACCGCACGTCCTCAGGATGAGCGCTTCGCCACGAAGGCGCCGATGATCCGCCGCACGATCTCGCTGTCGGAGGAGGGCAAGTCGGTCGGTACGTCGCTCATCGTCACCGCGATCGGCGCCGACCGGCCGGGTATCGTCAGCATGCTGTCCGACCGTGCGCAAGGCTTCGGTGCGAACTGGGCGGGCAGTCGGATGACGAACCTCGCCGGCCAGTTCGCCGGCATGGTGCATTTCGAAGTGCCCGCACTAAACGCCGAGCCGCTCGCGCAGGCGCTCCGCGGATTGGAGGCTTCGGGCCTCCGCGTCGTGATCGCGAAAGTCGAGACGCCGCCCGCGCCCGCGGGTCGCCGCATGGTGAGACTCGAGCTTACGGGCCTCGACCGGCCCGGTATCGTGCGCGATCTTTCGCGCCGGCTCGCCGAGCAGGGCGTAAGCATCGACGACCTGCACACGGAAATCGTGGGTGCCTCGAGCTCGGCCGAGCACCTTTTCAAGGTCAAAGCGCTGCTCGTCGTGCCCGAATCGCTGTCCAATGAAACGCTGCGCCGCTCGCTCGATGCGCTCGCCAACGAATTGATGCTGGACATCGGGCTCGGCAATCACCCGGACGCATGAAGCGTTGACGACTACGTCATCGCGCGAGCGAGAATGCCCTGCGTATCGCACGATGCAGGAAGCACGCCGAAGGCAGCGCCTGCGTACCGTTGATCGCCCAATCGGGAGGCGCAGAAGGCGTCCGCCACCGGCGCCGGCGCATGCTTGATGAGCTCGGCAGCCGACACGACGACCGCGATCGCCTGGGCGAGGTGCCGTGCGTCCCCGGGATTGTCCACATCGCCGCCAAGCGTGCCTGTCAGCCGATCGAGTTCCGCGTCATAGCGGCGATCGCTGCCGGCGGCCGCGCCAAGATAAGCGACCAGCGCGTCGACGGCCTCGGGCTCACGACGCATCGCGCGCGCGACGTCGAGGCACACGATGTTTCCCGAGCCTTCCCAGATCGAGTTGACGGGCGCTTCACGGTAGAACCGCGCGAGCGGCGTTTCCTCGATGTATCCGTTGCCTCCCAGCGCTTCCATCGCTTCGCACGTGACGGCCATTGCGCGTTTGCACACCCAGAATTTCGCCGCGGGCGTGAGAATCCTTGCAACCGCTTTCAACGCGACATCGGCGTCCCGCTCGCTCGCGCGCGCAAGCAGCATCGCGAGCAGCATTGCCGCTTGGCATTCCAGAGCCACGTCGGCGAGGACGTTGGCCATCAGCGGATGATCGACGAGCCTGCGGCCGAATGTCGTGCGGTGGCGCGCGTGGTGCAGCGCCCAGCTCGATGCTCCGCGCATGAGGCCCGCACTGCCGATGACGCAGTCGAGCCGCGTGTACTGGACCATTTCGAGAATCGTCGCGATGCCCCGGTCGGCGGGGCCGAGCGCCCACGCGAACGCGTCATCGAATTGCACTTCCGCGGAAGCGTTCGACCGGTTGCCCACCTTGTCCTTCAGGCGATCCACTCGAATCGTGTTGCGGCAACCGTCGGGCTGCATGCGGGGCATCAGGAAGCAGCCCAGGCCCGCGTGGGTTTGCGCGAGCACGAGATGCGCGTCGCACTGCGGCGCGGAAAAGAACCACTTGTGCCCGGTGATGCGCCACGTGCCGTCACCGTCGGGGACGGCACGGGTGACGTTCGCCCGCACGTCGGATCCGCCCTGGCGCTCGGTCATGCCCATGCCGATCAGCGCCGACCGCTTTTCCGCGACGACAAGCCGGCGCGGATCATAGACGTCGCTCATGATGCGAGCGAGCCAGACATCGAGCGCGCCGTGTGACGAGGCCGCGTGACGCGTGAGAACGGGGACGCTCGCATACGTCATCGTCAACGGGCACTGCGTTCCGTTCTCCACCTGGGCATGCAGGTAGTACATCGCCGCGCGCGCGAGTTGTGCGTCCGCTCGCGGTGCCCGCCACGGCGTACAGTGCTCGCCCGCGGCCATCGCTCGCCGCATCAGCTCGTGCCATGCCGGATGGAACGACACGTCGTCGATGCGTTCGCCCGTGCGGTCGTGGGTCCGCAACTGCGGCGGATTCCGGTTGGCGGCGTCCGCGAGCGCGTAGGTCTCTTCCGAGCCCAGCCAGTCGCCCCATTGCCGCAACTCGGACGCCGCCCATGGAGCGCCTTCATCCACGACTGCGCGCAGCGCGGGATCGATGTCGAAGAGGTTGCGTCCTTCGAAAGGCGGAGGCTGGTTGGATCGTGCCGTTGACGTCATGGCGCCATGGTAGCGCGCGGAGCGACCTATACTTCCTGCATGCGTCCTCTTTCGTTCCGTTCATGAGCCGCATGTTCGAAACCGTGCAGAAACGCGCCACGGCGTTCGAGCGCGATGGGCTTGCGGTCCGCCGCCTCGTTGCGAGTTGCAGCAGTTTGCTCTCCGAACGCGGCGAAGCGGCCGGCGTATCGCTCGCCAAGGTCACGCTCGACTTGTACCGCGAGCTCGATCGACGCGATCAGGCCCGGTTTCTCGCTGCGTTGCTCGCCGAGTTTTCGCCCGATCCGGTGCAGGTGCTCGCCGCGTCCGAGGCGTATGCGGCGGAGCAGTCGGCGGCGAACCTGCTCCGTTTGAGCACGGTCGCCGAGCCGCCACGCCAGGAACTGCTGCGACGGCTGAACCGCGCGCCGAACGGAACCGCGACGATCCTGCACATGCGCGAACGGCTGCTCGAACTCAAGATGGAGCGCCCAGAGTTCGAGGCGATCGACGCCGATTTCCGGCACCTGCTGTCCTCGTGGTTCAACCCCGGATTCCTGCAGATGGTTCGGGTCGACTGGCGAAGTCCTGCCTATCTGCTCGAGCACATCATCGAGCACGAGGCCGTTCACGAGATCCGGGGGTGGGAGGACCTTCGGCGCCGTCTGCAAGCCGACCGCCGATGCTTCGCGTTCTTCCATCCGGCGCTGCCCGACGAGCCGCTCATCTTTGTCGAGGTCGCGCTTGCGGATCACATGGCCGATCGGGTCGAGCGGTTGCTCGATGTGCAGGCTGCGGCCGGCGATCCGGCGCGCGCCACGACCGCTGTTTTCTATTCGATCAGCAATTGCCAGCCGGGTCTGCGTGGTGTGTCGCTCGGCAATTTCCTGATCAAGAATGTGCTGGAAGTGCTTTCGCACGAGTTTCCGCGGCTCAAGGCGTTTTGCACGCTCTCGCCCGTTCCGGCTTTCACCGCCTGGCTTGCGCCGTTACTGAAGGCGGACATGGGCGATCGGTCGGACCCGTTTGCGCTAGCGCTGAAAGCGGTGGCAGCGCAACTGGGAACGGACATCGTCAAGCTCGCTGTCGATGCCGATAACGCCCGAGCGCGGCTCCCCGCGTTGAACGAGCCGTTGACGAGCCTGTGCGCAACATACTTGCTGCGGCCTGCGAGCGGTGCGGATTCGGCCGCGGACCCGGTGCAGCGTTTCCATCTGAACAATGGCGCGAAACTGGAGCGAATCAATTGGCTCGCCGATGGCTCGAAGAAGGCTCTGCGGGAGTCGCTCGGGCTGATGGTCAATTACCTCTACGAGCCGCAGGCCATCGAGGCCAATCACGAGAAGTTCGTGCGCGGCGAGATCGTCGCGTCGCGGCGCGTACGCGCGCTGGTCCTCGATGCGATGTGACCCGCTGCGCTTGCGCCGATCGCGCAGTGCTCCCACGCGGAGGAGGCGCCGCGGCCGCGTGACCTTCGTTACGGTTGCGCCGATTGCGCAGTGCTCGCGAGCGAAGGGGCGGGCGCGCGTGAGCTCGCGTTACGCTGGCGGCGGCGGGCGAATCGCGGACTTCGGCCGGAACACCTTGCACACGTCCTCGCGTGTTTCGACGTAGGGCCCGCCGATCAGGTCGAGGCAGTACGGGACCGCGGGGAAGATGCCGTCGAGCGTTTCCTTGATGGCTTTCGGCTGGCCGGGAAGATTGAGGATCAGCGCGCGGCCGCGCACGACGCCCATCTGCCGGGAGAGGATCGCCGTGGGAACGTAGCGCAGGCTGACCTGGCGCATCTGTTCGCCGAATCCGGGCAGCACTTTATGCGCCACGGAAAGCGTCGCCTCCGGCGTGACATCGCGAGGCGCCGGCCCGGTTCCACCCGTGGTCAGCACGAGATCGCATCCGACGGTGTCGACGAGTTCGATCAGCGTCCGCTCGATGGCCGGCTGGTCGTCGGGAATGAGACGCGTCTCGAAGCGGTGCGGCGTGGTGAGCGCCGCCGCGAACCACTCGGTCAATCCCGGCAAGCCTCGATCGGCGTAGACCCCCGCCGATGCGCGATCCGAGATGGAAACGAGGCCAATGGTGAGAGCGAGATCGGACATGGCATTGCTCGAGCGGTCGATTGGGTGCGTTAGGTGGCGACGGTCGATTGCAGTGGAGTAGGTGACGGCGTTCGGTTGGGTACGTTAGGTGGCGACGCGTTCACACACGCACCGGGCGTGCTCAATCCCCGCCGGGCGCCTGGTCAATGGTGCGTTTCAATTCCCGGAACAGCGCGCGTGATCTATGCGGCGGCCCGCCGCGCGCGCGTTCGTCGCGCGCCTCCGCCGCGAGTCGCGCCAGAACGTCTCGTTGCGCGAGCGGATAGGCGTCCACGAACGCCTGCACGCCGTCCGCCTCTTGCAGCACGCGATCGCGCCAGCGCTCGAGAAGCGCGAAGCGCGCACGCTCGCGCTTTGATCCCTGGGACCATTGCAGCAGCGCCGCGCGCAGCGGTTCGGCATCCACGTCCCGCATCAGTCGACCGATGTACTGGAGCTGGCGCCTTCGCGCCTCGTGACGCGTGACGGTCCGCGCGAGCTTGATCGCATCGGTGAGCCGCTCCGGCAAATCGAGCGAGGCGAGCCGTTGCGGATCGAGTGCAACCAGCGCCTCGCCGAGGTCCTGCAACGCATGCATTTCCTGCTTGCGTCGGGTCTTCGACGGCGGTTCGAGCGCCTCGTTCTCTTTGGGCGAAGCGTCGCGGGCGCGCATGGAGGTCGGCGGAGAAATTGCGGTCACCAGATCGGTGGAGCGAAGGCGCCGCCGTATTCGCACGCGGCCGCGCACTCTGTCGCACGGCGGTTGCACGAGTCGGCAACGTGACCGTTTGTTATGATAGCCGACGCTTCCCTCTGCATTGATCGATGACGGCAACCGCTCAACCCGCGCTCGCCTCGGCGACGCCATTGCGTCCGCGTTTCGGCGACGGAACTTCACACTTTCCCGTATCGACGGCGGCGCTGGAAAGCGCTGCGGCTGCCGTCCTCGACGCCGCCCGCGCGGGCGGCGCGACCGCTGCCGAGACCGAGGTGTCGCAGGCCGTCGGCCAAAGCGTTACGGTGCGCAAGGGCGAGGTCGAGACGATTGCCTACAACCGCGACAAAGGTGTGGGCGTCACTGTCTATGTCGGTGCGCGGCGAGGCCACGCCAGCACCGCGGATTTCTCGCACGAGTCGATCCGCGCGACCGTGGAGAAGGCGCTCGCGATCGCGCGTTATACCGCCGAGGACCCGTGCGCCGGCCTCGCGGATCCCGATCGTCTCGCGCGCGAGTGGCCCGATCTCGATCTCTATCATCCGTGGGACCTGTCGGTCGACGACGCGATCGCGCTCGGCCAGGAGACCGAGGCGTCGGCGCTCGCCGTCGATCCGCGACTCGCGAACAGCGAGGGCGCCAGCGTCTCGCGCGGCGAGTCCGAATTCGTCTACGCGAACAGCCTCGGCTTCTCGGGCGGCTACCGCAGCTCGCGGCATTCGATCGATTGCGCGGTGATCGGCGAAGCGGATGACGGCATGCAGCGCGATTTCTGGTACACGGCGGCTCGCGCGCCGGGCGACCTGCTCGCGCCGGCCGAAGTGGGCCGGATTGCCGGGGAACGGACCGTGCGCCGGCTCGGCGGGCGTCAGCTCGGCACCGTCGAATGTCCGGTCCTGTTCGAAGCGCCCGAAGCCGCCGATCTGCTCGGATCGTTCGTCCACGCGGTATCCGGTGGCAGTCTCTATCGCAAGTCGTCGTTCCTGCTCGACTCGCTTGGTCGCCAGGTGTTCGCGCCGCACGTGAACATCCGCGAAGAGCCGCATCTGCTGCGCGGCCGCGGAAGCGCGCCGTTCGACAATGAAGGCGTGGCGACCGAGCGGCGTTCCGTCGTCGCCAATGGCGTCGTGCAGGGATACTTTCTCGGCAGCTATTCGGCGCGCAAGCTAGGCCTGCAATCGACGGGGAACGCCGGTGGTTCGCACAACCTGGTCGTTGCGGGAACGGAAGACTTGCGGGCACTGATGCGCCGCATGGGCAAGGGCTTGTTCGTGACCGAACAGCTGGGGCAGGGCGTGAACCCCGTAACCGGCGATTATTCCCGGGGCGCCGCGGGCTTCTGGATCGAGAACGGCGAGATCGCGTACCCGGTCGAGGAAATCACGATCGCAGGCAACCTGAAGCAGATGTTCCAGGATGTCGTTGCGCTCGGTAACGACCTGGACCGCCGCGGCTCGCGGCACATCGGGTCGATGCTGATCTCGCGCATGACGATCGCCGGAAGCTGAGCAGGGCGTCGTTCGTGAGCGCTCTCGAGCCGATCGTCGACTGGCTGCGCCGCCTCAACGATCCGCTTCGCAACTCAACGCAGATCGGCCGCTGGATGGCGCGGCTGCCCATCGGCGACGTGCTGGAAATCCAGCGGCAGGCCCTCGAGTTGCTCGCGAACTTTCCCGTGGGCGGGCACGAAGCGACCGCGGCGCAGATGGAGGCGCTCCTGAAGCTCGACGCCCGCCTCGAGCCGATCATCCGGGACCTCACGCGCCAGTACACGCTCAATTATCAAAAGAGCTCGACCGTCGAGTCCCGTTTGTGGCACGCGGTGTTCGATCTGGTGAAAGGGTTCGTCAGCGCATACAACGCCGCGCTCCAGGCGGGATTTCCGCATGCCGAGAATCGGCGCTGGCGAGTGATCCTGCCCTGGGCGCTCGTTCGGCTCGCGCATTACAGGGGGCTCGACGGCAAGTTCCGGCTGTTTCGCTACAGCCACTGGATACCCGCGCAGTGGCGCGAATTCCACGAGGTGTACGAGCTCGCGCGGGCGCGCTCCTGGCAGCGCGAGCAACTGGTCTTTGGCGCAGGATCGTTTGCGAAGCCGGGCATCTTCGTCGAGCAGGTGTACCTCAACATGCTCCTTCTGATGCGCCTCGACTCGGGCAACTTCACGCCGGACCAGGTCGAATGGGTCGCGAACCAGCTCGAGGATTGGGCGCCGACGCTCGCGCTGTCGCAAACGGTCAGCGACAGTGCAGGGTTCTATGTGGACCTCACGGGTGCGCAGGGGCTGCGCCGCCGCGACAAGCCCGTGGTTGGCGGCCGGGTGATGTACGTGGACACGGGCCCCGTATACACGCGTATCGTCGGGCGGTTGCGCTGGCTGCCCGAGACGGACGACGAGCCGCCCGCCGCCGGCGATCTGCCATCGCGGGAGCAGCGGCTTTTGCTGATGCGACTCGCCGCGCTGTTCGGTCCCGAGGCGATCGCGCATGCTCCGCGCGCTTCGCGGCAATCGGCGGACGAGCACGTGCGAGTCGTGAGCGGGCTCTACGCGCTGACCCGCGCGGTCGCCGAAGTGGACCGGTTGCCCGAAGCGGCCCGCACACCGGGCGTGATGACGAGCTTCGATGAAGTTACGCTCATCAATCCGGGCATCAATCCCGCGTCGGTCGAGCGCCGGGTCCGTGGCACGCGCTGGAAGATGGTCGACCGCAGCGAAAGCGGTTGCCGGCTGCAGGCGCCGGCGAAGGAAGCGCCGGCCAAGCTCGGCGAGCTTT
>Ga0157375_10006685_pt1 | contig 10040 bp, 10 predicted proteins | sample M35metaG_FD_115311 | JGI IMG/M metagenome (GOLD analysis project Ga0157375, IMG submission 115311) | Miscanthus rhizosphere microbial communities from Kellogg Biological Station, Michigan, USA - M3-5 metaG | ecosystem: Host-associated > Plants > Roots > Rhizosphere > Soil | place: USA: Michigan... | reverse complement strand
GGGCCGGTCGTGATTACAGTCGGGTTCATTGGTTACCTGATCGCCGGTCTACCCGGAGCGTGTATTGCAGCATTCGCAACTTTTCTTCCATGCTATCTATTTACGATCATTCCAGCGCCTTACTTTAAAAAATACGGGAAAAAACCAGGATTAAAAAATTTCATCGACGGAGTGACCGCGGCTGCAGTCGGCGCCATTGCAGGAGCGGTGATTGTTCTGGGTAAAAGACAGTTTAGCGATTTAGTTTCAGTCGCCATTGCATTAGCGGCTGTTTTGATTTTGATAAAGTTTAAGAAAATACCTGAACCAATTATCATTCTTGCAGCGGCGCTCATCGGGTTAGCATTGAAAATAATTCCCTGGTAAACTCACAAAAGAAAGTTGGGAACATTCTATGCAGGAGAACACAAAGTTCATTTCCTGGCTTATTGCCTTCCCATAAAAATTTCAAGACAATTAGATGAACAAAAATAGAGATCGGATTGACTTGGATGGGAAATGCATTTTTCCGGGTCAGTTAAGAGCATCCTGCAAACCGGGTCAACATACAAACTTTCGGGCTTTTCCAGAGCGATCTCAAAGACTTCACTCTCTTCGCTTACATTTTTAAAATTATAATTCCCGATCGACCTAAATGAATAAAACTTTTTATCCCTCACTGCATCTAAAAAATCCTTTGAACACAAAAAAGAACCCGGTGGTGCCTTTGAAGCGATCCTGGATGTAAGATTAAGAGCCGATCCGAAAAGATTGTTGTTGCGCTGTAATATCCGGCCGTAGTGAAGAGCGCCATGTACCTGGAGAAAATTGTATTCCCGGAAAACATTCTGTAACAGAACTTCTGCAGTTGAAAGTAAATCATCCGCTGAATCAGAAACGATCATTACCTCATCACCAACCCTCTCATGAACACGACTGGTTCCAACAAGAGAATTGTTTACTATTTCAACATACTTGTCGATCAGGTCTGCGGCGGATGAGGCTCCATGAGTTTCTGTCAAGGCCGTGTATCCCGACAAATCCGCAATTAATATAGCTAAATCCTGCTCCATCATTTTCAACGCAAAGGTATCTAATGAGACTATAAGTGTATCATACTAACTTGTTATCTTGTGTTCTTACGACCTGAATGCATGGAAGAAAAAAGAAATAAGTTACTGATCAAAAATATGGTTTGCCAGCGATGTGTTCTTACTGTGGAAAATATTTTGACTGATCTCAAAATTCCTTTTCATAAAATTTCCCTCGGCGAAGTTGATCTTGAAGAAAAACTAACCGATACCGATTTGAAAAAGATTGACCAGGAACTAAGCAATGTGGGGTTTGAACTTATTGAAGGGAGAGTAAATAAAATTATTGAAGATATTAAGAAGGCTGTCATGGAATATTTGAATCTTGGGATGGAAAGGGAAAACCTGAAGCTTTCTTTATTTATTGTCAAGAGAATCCCTTATGATTACAGTTACCTCAGCGATCTCTTCTCCACCATTGAAGGAAAAACCATTGAGCAATTCTTCATTTTAATGAGGATAGAAAAGGTAAAGGAACTTCTTGTTTACGACCAGCTGTCACTTACAGAAATATCTTACCAAACGGGTTTTAGCAGCGTTCATCATTTGTCTGCCCAATTTAAAAAAGTCACCGGGCTAACACCCTCACATTTTAAAAAGATCGCTGCCGATAAACGAAAATATCTCGACCGCCTGTAATCCAAAAATTATATAAATCTTCCCCTGAATAGCATAAGGATTTCGCCTTCGTGCAGCCATAGCTTTGTATCGTACATTAATCAATAACATAAAAAACAAAATCATGGAAGCAACAGTTAAAAATCACGAATCAAATTGCTCTTGCAATCCTTGTCTGTGTGGCGAGAACTGCGCGTGCGGAACCGCGACTAAATGAGCAAAAGGAGAGAGGTCATGCGCCTCTCTCTTTCTTTGATGTTTATAACAATAAGAGCTGGATGAAGGAGTGATCATTGATTTTGTCTGTTTCTGACATCTTACCGTCCGTCGAACACTTACTTACTCGTCTAATTTTACATCATAAAATCAAAAAAATGAAAAAGCAAACAAAAGTAGTTGAATACAATCTTGAGGCTAGTGTGTTTAACTGGGAAATAGGTCCCGGAAAAACAGTTGAAGCGTGGGGATTTAATAAGCAACTCCCTGGTCCTGTACTGCAAGCCAATGTGGGCGATGCAGTTGTAATCCGCGTTACCAACAGTCTTACACAACCAACAACAGTACACTGGCATGGGCTGTGCCTCCCTGCATCCATGGATGGAACAGACGCTGCTCAAAAGCCAATAGCGCCTGGTGAGACTTTTGAATACCGATTTGAAGTTCATCAGGCAGGAACCTTTTGGTATCACTCACATACCAATGAAACGTTTCAGATGGAAAGAGGTTTGTACGGAGCTCTTGTCGTACATGAAGACACCGATCCGGTAACAGATCGAGACAGAATATTTATGATCGACGACATGAAGCTTGACGCTAACAATGAGTTTACCGCACCAGGCTGGTATGTTCCAAGGGTTATCGAAACACATGATGGGCGGCAAGGCAATACACTATTAATAAATGGTAAAGAAAACCCAACGATAAATGTGCATGCAGGGCAAATGGAGAGGTGGCGTTTTATCAACTCATCGAGTGCGAGGTATTTTTTGCTACACATGGAAGGCCGCGAGTTCAAAATCATAGGAACCGATGGTGGCTTATTGGAAAGCCCGAGACCAGTGACGGAAGTCTTAATAACTCCCGGGGAACGAATGGATGTCGTTGTGGGACCTTTTAATGAAGGAGAGACATTTTTAATTGAGTCCTTGCCCTATAACAGAACTACTTTTTTGAGACCAAAACGTGAATCGTTTGCTACGGTAAAGGTTGGGGAACGAAAAAAGTCGATCGCCTTTTTGCCTGAAACATTGCGAAAGATTGAACCGATCGCCCGCCAGGATGAACCGGTAACCCGAAAGATAAAGCTATCTGTTGGGCCTTCGTTTAAAAACGGAATGGATTTTAAGATAAATGATCATGTTCACGTCAACGACAAACCAGTTAAAGTTGGCGAACTGCAGGTCTGGGAAATAGACAATGTCAGCTTAATGGATCACCCGTTCCACTTACATGGATTTTTCTTCCAGGTTCTTGATGAGAACGGCAAAGAACCTGAATACAGAGCGTGGAAGGACACATATAATATAAAGCCACGGACAAAAGTTAAGATCGCCTGGATACCTGATAACCGCCCGGGGACATGGATGTATCACTGTCACATTTTAGAGCACCATGCCGCCGGTATGATGGCCAACTTTGATGTGATTGATGGGAGCAAGCCGTATATAGAGAAGCCGGCTCAGCACGTTCATCACCACCATATGTAAAAGACAATAAAAGGAAACCGGGAATTATGAAGTATCTCAGTAAATTAAACCTGGAAATTTAAAATTGAGAAATACAATATGAGAAAGATGGCTTTCATAATTCCTCCATTTGTTGAGATACTGGATCTCGCGGGGCCGGCCCAGGTGTTTACCGAAGCGAAATTTAATGGATATGAGTTATCTCTGGAATATTATTCTTACAAGAATGAAATCGCCAGTACATGCGGCCTCCCCTTTAACAACATCAGGAATTATAGGGACGCTGAACTACGCGAGGGCGATTTTGTTTTTGTGCCGGGTATGGATGATAAATATGTGAGAAGTATGAGTTTTAAAGTTGAAAAGGAATTCTTTGACTGGTTAAGGCAATGTTCGGCGAAGGGAATATTTGTCTGTTCGATCTGCAATGGAGCTTTTGCATTGGGTCACGCAGGTTTGTTAAGAGATACCGAGTGTACTACGCACTGGAGAAGGATCGAGGAAATGCAAGCAGAGTTTCCAACTGCAAAGGTAATTTCTGACATACTTTTCAAAAAGAGCAACAATGTGTATACAAGTGCCGGGATCAGCGCGGGGATTGACCTTGCCCTCGCTATTTTGGAAGAATTAAAAGGGCCATTGTTCACACATAAGGTTGCCAGGGGATTAGTGGTATATCACAGGAGGAGCGAGGGTCATACTCAGCAGAGCATTTACCTTGATTATAGGAATCATATCAACCCGAATATACACATAGTCCAGGACCACCTCGTCGAGCACCTCGCCGATGAAAATTCAATTGAAGACCTTGCATCTCTGGTTGCCATGAGTCCAAGAAATTTAAGCCGTGTTTTCAAAGAGAAGACCGGGACTACAATACATGAATACCTTACGCTTTTACGCCTGGAGTTTGCAAAAACAATGCTGAACAACCCAGATTTTACTGTTGAATATATTGCCTCCAAATGTGGATTCAAAACATCAAGACAATTACAAAGGCTTTTGAAGGCAAGTGAAAGTAAGAGGCATGTTGGCGCCTCTTAATAGTATGTTAGGACACTCGGTATGGAGGCCTGTCCGTTCATGACTTCTTCTGTCTATCGCATTGTTTCGCTTGTACAGGATTTTTTGGGAAATACTTTCACCTTGTTAAAAAAAGACAAATGATTGAAATAATTTCAGGCATTGTTACAGCCGTTGCGGTAATTATTCTTACACGGCTACTGTCCAAATTTTTTACTGCAAAGTTGATGGCGACAACCATTTTAGTGGCGATCGCATTTATCTACGTGGGATTCTCGCTAAAAGACAATCCTGTAACACTGATTGCTTTAGAAGTGAGCGTTGCTTTGATTTTATATTTCACGGCAATTGTAGGTTATACGCGAAATAATTCTCTAATAGCCTGGGGGATCATCTTTCATGGCGTGTGGGACATACTTCATCATAACGATACTCTCATACGCACCCATATTCCAGGTTACTGGCCATCGTTTTGCTTGGTCGTAGACATCATAGACGGGTTGTATTTTTTAATCCTGTTCAAAAACCAGAAAAGTGCAGCGATTAGCCGCCTTTAATTTCTCTTCTGTATCAATCGGCGTAGTTTCAGGCTCCCCTGCAAGCCCGAGAAAGGGCGGCGATCGTATTCGTCTGTTTCCGCCGCCCGATATCTCCTCCCTTTAACCCGGAACTGGTTCAACGCTCCGGTAAATATCACTTATTGATTCTTCTTTTCTACCAGCTCTTTTCCGCACTTAGGACAAACGCCCTCTTTGTCAAGTGCAACATCCGGGTGCATTGGGCAGGTATATGTCTTCGTTACTTCGGCTTTCATTTGTTCTTTTGGAGAAAGATTCATTTTCCTGCCGCATTTCGGACATTTGCCCGGGTTGTGACTGGCTACATCCATGTGCACAGGACATGCATAATTTTTTGTTACACTTGCCTTCATTTGTTCTTTGCTTGACAGGTTAAGATCCATGCCACATTTCGGGCATTTTCCTGGTTGCATGCTAACAACATCGGCATGCATTGGACACGTATAATAAGTAGCATGTTGGGCTGTATCTATTTGCCCGGCTTTTGACTGGGCAATAACGAATGATGATGTAATAAGAAGCGGCATCATCAGTATGATTATCTTTTTCATGATTCTTTGTTCTTTATGTTTATTAATAAATTCCACAGTTATCTAAGCGATAGTTTCAAAATTCAATTGATCAAACATTAGACCTTGTAAGATTGGCCTGATTTCCCTGATCTATATTTGATGAAGATGAACGCGCAAAAAGAATAAATCAAATTCGCAGGACCTGTATCAAAGAAAGAATTTCCCTGGGTAGAGCATTTCTTATGAAACTGTAGTTATTGATTCTTTTGACGAGAATGGGCTTAAACAAATCAACTTTTGTAATGGCAGGGTAGTTGCTCGTGTATTCTTTAAAAGATGAGACGGGTAGAGTTGTTGGCGCTTGAAGCATCGGCTGGTCGGTGCTGCACGCTATGGTTTCTATTTTGCAGCAGCCCATTTGAGCGAAAGGAGATTTGCAGTCAGCATTGTCAAAAGCATGTAATTTCACCTTCACTAAGCTCTTTCCGCAATAGAAACAGTCGATGCTTGTCCCAAATACCGCATTGATGTATAGAAGAAAAAACAATATGGAAACGATCTTTTTCAACACATCTATTTAATCACTCGAAAATAGTTTAGCCCATCTTTGATTTAAATGATATTTATCATGATATTGGGTGATTTGGGTCGATTTCACAATACAAAAACGGACTAAAATTAATCGCCTTTTGCCCATCTTTTGCGGAAGCTCATTGGGGCTATTGCCTTTTTCTTTTGCCCGAACTTTCCAACAAAAGCGTAGTTGTCGCAATTTTGAACGGGATTGGGCCCCTTACTAAGCAATAGCTGGGTGCCCTCATCTTTCTATTATCTCTGTCTTGAAGCAAAGTCAATAAAATAAAAATCACTGATCCTTCGTTTTAACAAGTCTTAAAGAAGATTTCCCTATAAAAAGTGCCTGTTATACATATATCTTTGGCGTCGCAATGAAAATAATTGCTTTCATCGTATTGGTGTCACATATCAACTTCTCCATGTTTATTGCGCAAATAGACGAGGTAGATGTTTTTGATAAAAATGGCCAGCAGCGTGAAGATGTCAACAGCCTGATCGAATACCTGGCCAACACTTTTCACGTAAAGCATAAGCCATTAAAGGACAGCGACGACGACAATGCCCGTTATTTTCATGTGGTCAAACTTCCCAGTTGTATTATTCCACAGCCCATCGTTGAAAAAGAGAATAATTTCAATTTCATCGATAAAAGCTTTTCCCTTTACATTGAAAAAAAACTGATCTCCCTTTCTCTCGATATCCAGGGACCGCCGCCTAAAATTTAATCCCCTGATTCCTTCCTTATCGCCCCTTGTTAATTGCTTGCCGGGAATGCGTTAGCGTTCTCAAACAATTAAACATACTTCTCAATTCTTAATCACTAAAATGAAAAAAAAGAAACAGTGGCGATCCTGTTTGTTTGTGGTGGTTATTGGGTGCATGTACATCGATGTTCATGCGCAACTTGTCCCGCCCATGCAGGACACCTTACACATCACTTTGCAGGATGCCGAAAAGCAATTCATTCAAAAAAATTTTTTGTTGCTTGCTTCAAAGTACCAGGTAAGCACAGCTGATGCCGCCATCATACAGGCAAAACTCTATCCTAACCCAAATTTTGCTATTGAACAGGGGGTTTACAACCAGGACACAAAAAAATGGTTTGATCTTTCTTCCACCGGGGAAACCGCACTGTCACTTCAGCAAATTATTATCCTTGCAGGAAAGCGGAATAAGCAGATTGACATAGCGAAGATCAATTCCCAGATATCCCTTTACCAGTTCTATGACCTGATCCGTACTCTTCGCTATGAATTACGAAGCTCATTTTATGGTATCTACTTTCTGCGGAATGCTATTGGGGTATACGATAAAGAGATAGAGTCGTTGAAAACATTGATCGATGTTTACACCATCCAGTATAATAAAGGGAATATTGCCTTTAAAGACCTCGCCCGTCTGCAAGCCTTGCAATTCAGTTTGCAGAATGAGCGACTTGATCTTGTAAAACAGTCCACCGAGAAACAATTAAATCTCGCGTTGCTGACCGGGGACACTTTGATGAGACTGGTAAGTCCTGTTATGAATGGCGGGTTTAATGAGATCGATGTAAACAACCTCAATTATCCCGAGTTGGTTGACTCTGCCCTGGTCAACCGCTATGATCTGAGAGCAGCGCATTCACAGGTTCAACTCAGTCAATCAAATCTCGCATTGCAAAAAGCGTTAAGAACACCTGATCTTTTGCTGGGAGCAAATTATGACAAGGCAGGAAATTACGTGCGTAATTACAATGCCCTTTCTGTAGCGATTGATCTGCCATTTTGGAATCGCAACCAGGGAAATATTAAAGCGGCTCAATTTCAAATGGAAACCAATCAACAATTGCAGTCGCAGGCTGAGTTGCAGGTTAGAAATGAGATCAGCAATGCGTACAGGCAATTGCTGGAAACTGACAAGTTATACAGAACGGCTTCAGTTCAATTTACGGCTGATTACGAAAAACTCCTTGATGGTATCACAAAGGGATACCAGAACCACACGATAAGCCTGCTTGAGTTCATTGACTACTATGAAACTTACAAAAATTCAAAATTGGAGTTGAACCATTTGCAAAATAATCGCCTTGACGCATTGGAAAATTTAAACCTGGCAACAGGTACAACTATTAAATAATTTATCCATTTATGAAAAAGCTTTTCTTCTTTTTGATTTTAGTACAAACAACAATACTAATGTCATGCGGTCATAAGGAAATCGCAAATAGCGATCCTTCTGAATTCTGTATTCCCGATTCACTGATGCTAAATATTACACTCGATACCGTTCATGCAGAATCGGTGATGGGTGATCTGAAACTGTCGGGAAAGATCAGTTTCAACGAAGACAATGTTGTAAAAGTATTTCCGCAGGTAAGCGGTCACGTAGGCGATGTAAAGGTTTCGCTGGGGGATTTTGTGCAAAAGGGACAACTACTTGCAACGGTCCACAGTTCCGACATGGCAAATTATTTCAATGAATACAAATCCGCTCAATCGGAACTTGATATCGCCAAAAAGAATATGGAAGTCGCGGCGGACATGCGAAACAGCGGGGTGAGCTCAGAAAGGGACTATCTCACAGCACAAAGCGAATACCGTAAGGCGCTTGCAGAGTTTACCAAAGTAAAAGAAGTGCTGAAAATATATGGAGGTGGTACCGAGACGAATGACTCTGCCGGCTCGGGCTATAAAATAAAGGCTCCGATCAGCGGGTTCATTGTTGAAAAAAATGTCAATACCGGGATGGAATTGCGTGCTGACGACGCTAATAATCTTTTTACGATCTCCGATCTGAAAGATGTTTGGGCAACCGCCAATGTGTATGAGACTGATATTGCGAAAATAAAACAGGGAAGTAACGCTGAAATAACTACCCTGACCTACCCGGATAAAAAATTTTCGGGAAAAGTTGAGCGGATATCGAATATTCTGAATCCCGAAACAAGCGTCATGGCCGTTAAGATCCGTTTGAGCAACCCGGATTATAGATTAAAGCCCGGCATGTTTGCAAACATCTCTATTCTTTTCCCCGAGACAGAAAAACGATTGGTCGTTGCTTCACGATCGGTGTTGTTCGATGATAACAAAAATTATGTCGTGCTGTTTAAGAAACAATGTGATGTCGATATGCAGCCGATAACTGTTTATAAATCTATTATCGATAAAACGTACCTGGCAGACAGCACGCTACATGAAGGAGATTTGGTTATCTCCCGAAATGGATTATTCATATTTACCGCTTTAAAGAAACTATGAACAGCGAATCTCCTAAAAATTCACTTTTTACCCTGATACCTGGTTATGGATAAACTCGTAAAAAATATTATCACATTCTCGCTGCGCCATAAGTTGTTTACTTTTTTTATGACGGCGGCGCTTGCTGTCATCGGGATATTTTGTTTTATCAAAACGCCCATTGTAGCTTTTCCCGACTTTACCAATACACAAATACGGATCATCACCCGCTGGCCCGGGCGAAGCGCACAGGAAGTAGAGCGCTTTGTTACCATACCTGTTGAAATAGCCATGAACAGCGTTCAGCGAAAGATCAATCTCCGCTCTCAATCCATGTTTGGTCTTTCAGTCGTTACCCTTGTATTTGAAGATGACGTGGATGACTCGTATGCACGCCAGCAAATAACAGCCCTATTACCCAATATCCTGCTACCTGAAGGAGCTGATGAGGAACTTACTCCTCCAACGGGTCCGACAGATGAGATCTTCAGGTACACTTTACATTCTCCGGTAAAGACCCCGGCGGAATTACGAACAATACAGGATTGGGTGATCGATCGTAATCTTCGCACAGTACCGGGTGTGGCTGATGTGGTGGCTTTCGGAGGTCCCGTTAAAACGTATGAAGTAAGTGTCAATCCCAATCTTCTGGCTCAATATGATCTTACTGCATTAGATGTGTACGATGCGATCACTAAAAGCAATGTGAATGTGGGTGGTGATGTTATCGAAAAATCATCGCAGGCATTTGTTGTGCGTGGCG
>Ga0157375_10006684_pt1 | contig 10042 bp, 6 predicted proteins | sample M35metaG_FD_115311 | JGI IMG/M metagenome (GOLD analysis project Ga0157375, IMG submission 115311) | Miscanthus rhizosphere microbial communities from Kellogg Biological Station, Michigan, USA - M3-5 metaG | ecosystem: Host-associated > Plants > Roots > Rhizosphere > Soil | place: USA: Michigan... | reverse complement strand
CCTTCTTCCTGGAAGTAGTACAGGCCTGCGACATAGTCGAGCTTGTCGCTCAGCGCCTTGCCGGTGAGTTGGAACTCCTGCGAGAACTGCTGCTGCGACTGGTGATCCGTGACTTCCTGGATGGTCTCGGGCAGACCGTCGAGATCCACGCCCACCTTCCAGTCGATGCCGCGCGCGGCGGTGATCGACTTGAACGCCGTCGAGTCCGACAGCGACCAGTCGAGCGTGATCGCCCCACCCCACGCGGTGTAGCGCGCAAAGCTCGGGCCGTTCGCGTAGGTCTTGTCGATGTCGCCGGTGTCCGTGTTGGCGAGGTTCCAGTAAATGCGCGGATTCGGGCCGGATGGATTTCCGGCGACACCGCCCGGTGTATACGGCACCGGACCGCCGACATAACCCGCGCCGCCCAGCGGCGCGCCACCCGTCGCCAGGTTCAGGCCTTGCGCGCGCGGTCCGCACAATCCGCCGACCGCCGTGCTGAAGAACGGCGGAGCGCCCGTCGCCGCGCTGAACGCGGCCGGATCATTGAGCAGCGCCGCTGGCGTGCTGATGCAGTAGTTGTATTGCGCGCCCATGAAGCCGTACGGGCCCGGCGGCCATGCACTGAATACCGTCGGCAGGGCATCGCCTGCCGGCGTCGTCACGTCGAGAACCGTCGTCGGGTACGACGGCTGGTTCTGGTAGGTGTAGTCACCGGCAATGGTCACTTCAAAATTGTCGGAGACCTTCCACAGCGCCTTGCCGCGCACCACCTGTTGGTCCTGCCCACCCTTGGTATCCGAGGTGGCATAGCCTGCCTTGGGGAAGGCGGTCTGCGGATCCACCACATACGGCACCTGGCCGAGTTCGCTGTCCGTCGGGAACGGAATGACCTTCTGATAGCCCTCGCGCCGCGAGGAAGAGAAGCTCAACGTGGTGAGAAACTTGTCCGAGATCGGAAAGTCCGCCGACAACGCGATGTCCTGGCGGTTGAAGCTGCCGCCGGTGACGCTGCCGGTGAACATCGCCTTGTCGCCAGGCCGGTGAGTGACGATGCTGATCGCGCCGCCGATGGTGTTACGGCCGAAGAGCGTGCCCTGCGGACCTTTGAGAATTTCGATGCGGTCGATGTCCAGCAGGCTCTGGTTCGCACCGATGGTGCGCGCCAGGTAGACACCATCTAGATAGACACCCACGCCGGGATCGAGGTTGAACGCGAAGTCGTCCTGGCCGATACCGCGGATGGACGCGGATAACACCGATGTGTCGCCCGAGAACGGCGAGCCAGTGTCGAGGTTGACGTTGGGCGCGAATCGCGTGAGTGCGCCAATGTCTCCAATCGATTTTTGCTGCAGCATGTCGCCGGTGAACGCCGAGATCGCGATCGGAACGTTCTGCACGTTCTGCTCGCGCTTTTGCGCGGTGACCACGATTTCCTCGAGCGTGTCTTCCTGGGCCTGGGCCATCGCCTGGCTGCTGACCAGTGTCGTGCCCAATGCGGCTGCTACGTAGTACCGCACCAGGTTCGAGCGGTGTCTGGCATTCGTCTTCACGGAACCCCCTCTTGTTCTTCAGGCCGAGTCGAACGCAATGCGCGTAAGGTACGCCTGTCTTGATGCAGAGATAAGGTAGTAAGAGCAAAACGCACGCGGCATCGCTGACAGACCTTCCGTTCAGCGGTAAGCGTATAAATATGCGCGCTCAGTTGAGACAGCCACGAAGGGTTTGCACACGCGGCTCAGTCGCGAGCCTTCAGCCGGGCATCATTCCTCGAAACCCGGCGGCAGATCGTGACCAACGGCCTTGTGACAGTCGATGCACGTTTCGCCGCGAGACAGCATGCGTTCCGGATCATGTTTTTTGCGGGCGCTCGCATCCTGCGCCTCGCGATCCATGGACGCGGGAGAATGGCAGTTCCTGCATTCCCTCGAGTCTGTTTCTTTCATCTTGGCCAGCACATCGTGGGCCATCTCGACACGCACGGCGGCAAACTTCTCTTTCGGCCTCAACGTACCCATCGCCCACTTGGGCAGCTCGTTGACGGTGGCAGCCATCTTGGCATTCATCTTCTGAAAAAACGGGCGGGGTACATGGCAATCGGAACAGATGGCCCGCACGCCGGAAGCGTTCTTGAAGTGCACGCTACGCTCATACTCCGGCTGCATGTTGTCGCTCATCTCGTGACACGAGGTGCAAAAGGCGTAGGAGTTGGTGTAGTGAAGCGTGGCGTCAAAGCTGGCCCAGCCGATCACGCCGAGACCAAAAAGCAGGAACCCGCCTATGGGAATGCCTAACAACCAGCGTCGCTTTGGCCTGCGCCACAGCTTCTGCCACCACGACATCGACCCGGCCTGTTGATCAGCCTCTGGCATTGTCAGACTGTCCGAAGGCCCGGCGCCTACTTGAAACTGCCGTAGTAGTTGGCGAGCGCGTCTATATCGTCCTTGGTGAGCTCATCGAATTTGGGCTTCATCTTCTTCGGCAACGGTCGCTTTCCTGAACCGAATTCCTCGAAGGTATGCCGGATGTAAGGCATCCATTGGCCGGCGAGGATTCCGGCATCGTCATCCGGGCTACTGCCACCATCTTCGTGGCACTTCATGCAGCCCGTATCGTGCAACTGTTTGCCACGTGCGACCTTGGCGGCGTCAGGCGACTGCGTGGCGCGCACGAAAGGTTTCTTCGACAGGTAGTCCGCGATCGCCGTGGCGTCAGCATCCGACAGCTTGCCTGCAACCGCGCACATGTCGGTGCTCTGCCCTTTCAGGGCGCCCGCGCGATACTTCACTTCGGGACAGGGACGCGCCTTGTTCTTGTAGTTCGCCAGGCTTCCGGAGAGGTAGGTAGCCGAATAGCCGCCGATGATCGGCACGTCGGATTCGGTGCTGGCGCCATCCTTGCCGTGGCAGGCGGCGCAGGTTTCGAGCACCGGCCCGACATCCGCCATGCCAGCCCCGCTCAACATGAGACCCAACAGAGTGCAGTGCCTCAGCCATCCCGACATGCGACGTCCAGTCATGCTGCTCATGCGTCGTGCTCCTCGCAATTAGGGGTCGTTCGCAGTTTCGCGATACCGCGGCGGATTACATACCGCAGTACTACGTATCGACAGTAGTATTTGGTCGCATAGGTGCCGGTTCTCCGCGGTGTTAGAAGTCGATTGCCAGCAACGGGAGCCCGCGATGAGAACCTATTGGCGTGCGCAATGGGGAATGATCCTGATCGTCGCCATGCTGGTGACGGGCTGCAGCCAGGACGCGGGGCCAGCCGGTCCCGCAGGTCCGCCAGGTCCGCCCGGACCCCCGGGACCTCCGGGTGGCAGTACCCCCGGAATGACCATTCCGTCTAACTCCTCGCCGGCCTCTGACGCGTCGGCGGCCAGCTGGGCAGCACTCTCGATGCACGTCACTGTCACCGGCGTCAGCATCAACAGCCCTCCGGTCGTCAATTTCACCGTCACTGACGATGCCGGCCTGCCGGTCAAAGGCCTCGGCAACACCTCGAAGAGCAGCACTGCGACGGTCCCGGGGCTGACGAACCTCGCGTTTTCAATAGCAAAACTGATGCCGGGAACCGATGGCAGCCCGAGCCAGTGGGTCAGCTACATCGTGACGAGCGTACCGTCGACAACATCGGCGAGCGCCCCCTCTCGCCCATCTACCGACATCACGGGCACGCTGGTCGACCACGGCGACGGCACGTACACCTATACCTTCTATCGCGACATCCGGCAGATCAAGGCCGAGGTCGACGCCATGACGGTGAGTGCGCCTAATAACAAGGCAGATCTCGGCGATCTCACTTTCGACGCGAATCTTGTGCACCGCATGACGATCCAGCTCTCCGGCAATGCCCCGGGCACGGGCAGCAACACGCCCGATGGCGTCGAGGTCAGCGGCTATCCAGGCGTGCCGCTGACCAAGCCTCTCGACGTGATCTATGACTTCGTACCGGCGACCGGGCAACCGGCCACGGCTTCGGGACGCGACATCGTGTCCACGGCGAAATGCAATGAATGCCACCAGCAATTGGGAGGCATTCCAGGCGACGACCCGGAGAGTTCAGGTGCCGGTTTCCACGGCGGTGCACGCTCGGAAACCCGCTACTGCGTGGTGTGCCATACGGAACAGCGCAAGTACGGGCGCACCGAAGCCGGATACGACCCGGGCACTCTCACCTTCACCAGCTCCAGCACCTATGTCGTGGACGGACGCGCAGTGGGCAACCTGCCCAACCACATCCACAAGATTCACATGGGCCAATTCCTGGCGAAGAAGAACTACAACTACGGCGGCCTCCTCTACAACGAGACGCTGTTCCCGCAGGACCTTCGCAACTGCACCAAGTGTCACGACGGCTCGGCGACCTCGACGGCCCAGACCGCGCAGGGTGACAACTGGAAGAACGCGCCCAGTCGTCGCGCCTGCGGCGCCTGCCACGACGGCATCAACTTCGCCACCGGCGCGGGCGTCACCATTGCGGATGCATTCGACGGGTTGACCGAGACCACCCGCTTCAACGGCCTGGCGCATGGTGGCGGCGCACAATCCGATGACGCCTCGTGCACGAGTTGTCATACACCGGACCACATCGACAAGGCACACCTGCCGATCACGCCGCCGAATACCGAAAGCGCGCTGCATGTCGCGGGTGGAGATTCCAATACCAACGCGGCCTGGATCGCGTCGAACACCAATCGCCTGCCAGCGGGCGCCATCACCGTCACCTATGACATCCAGAGCGTGTCACGCAACGCCAGCAAGCAACCGGTGATGGTGTTCCGCATGCTGCAGGACGGTCAGCGCGCGGATCTCAACAGCTTCGCGACGGCGACGGCCAATCCCGCCACGGGAACCAAGGAGATCTGGGACAACTTCATGGGCTCGCCGAGCGCGTATTTCGCGTATGCCGTGCCGCAGGACGGCGTTGCCCAGCCGGCAGACTTCAATGTCAACTCATCCGGCTATCTGAAGAAAATCTGGGACGGCACCGCCACCGGATCGGGCGTCGGTACCCTCACCGGCCCAGACGCCAATGGTTACTACACCGTGACACTCACCGGCGTGCAGGTGCCGGACAGTGCGGTGATGCTCACCGGCGGCCTGGGATTCTCGTACAGCGTGACGAACACACTGCCGCTGACGCAGACCAACGTGACCAGCGAGTGTTCGTTGGCGTTCAATCCATTTCAGCCGCGCCCCAACCAGTGTTATCCGGTTTCGCCGTCGCCCGCCGGGCAGGCCAACAAGATCGGCGGCCTGATCGCGATCGCGCCCAACGTCACGAAGGTCGCCAACGGATATACCGGCCGCCGACCCATTGTCGAAGATGCGCGCTGCAACAAGTGCCACCAGGAACTGGGCGCATTCACACGCGACGCCTTCCATGGCGGTCAGCGCAACGACGGCACGACTTGCTCGTGGTGCCATCGTCCGAATCAGACCAGTAGCGGCTGGTCGGGAGATTCGACCAGCTTCATTCATTCCATCCACGCCGGCAACAAGCGGGAGCATCCGTTCACCTGGCACGCCGAGGTCGTGGGTGAATCGTTCGCCAAAGTCAAATTCCCCGGTGTGCTGAAAAACTGCGAAGGCTGCCACGTTCGCGGCTCCTTCGATTTCAGCAATTCGGCGTCGCAGAGCGCGCTGCCAAACCGGCTGTATCGCACTGTCGCCACGGGCTTCTTCGCGCTCAATGAGGGAGACACGGTTCCGACGTACAGTGGCGCGAGTTGCACCGCGGGAGCGTCGGCGCCGCAGACTGATGTCGGTGCCTACTCGATCTCACCGTTTGTCATGGGTTACCCGGCTAACTACGGCACTGGATTCAGTTACAACGGCGGACTGATCGCATCGAACTCGTGCACCACCGACGGAACTCCCGTGAGCAATCCGCCGGGAGGCACCTTGCAGGCGGACTCGCGCAGCCTGGTGAATTCGCCAATCGCGACGGCCTGTTTCGCGTGCCACGACTCCGATCTGGCTCGCACACACATCGTGACCAATGGTGGCTCGTTATATGCGCCGCGCAGCACTGCGCTCGCCACGACGGAGACCTGCCTCATCTGCCATGACACAGGACGAATCGCCGACATCCGGGTCATGCACGCGAAGTAGCGCCTCATGCAATCGAGAATATCGGTATGGATTTCGTTGGCGTGTTTCGTGCTGGCGGGTGTCCTGATCGCCGGCCAGGCGCGCACCGGCCAGACCGAAACGAAGCCCGTGGAAGCCGCGCCCGCCGAGCAACCCGCGCCAGCCGAGCAACCTGCACCAGCCGAGCAACCCGCGCCAGCTGCGGAGCCCGCTTATACCAAGCGTGGCGCGGACACCTGCCTCAAGTGTCACGACGAAAGTTCAAAATTTCCAGTGCTCTCGATCTTCAAGACCAAGCACGCGCAAACCGCGGACGCGCGCACGCCGTTCGCCAAGTTGCAGTGTGAGACCTGTCATGGGCCAGGCGCCCAACATGCCGAGGAAGTTCCCGAAGGACAGAAGCAGGCGCCAATCATCAAGTTCGGTGCGGGCTCATGGGTGCCGGTCGAGAAACAGAACCAGGTCTGTCTGGGCTGCCACCAGGACCAGGCGCGCATCGCCTGGAAGAGCAGCCCGCACGGCGGCAACGACGTCGCGTGCGCGAGCTGCCATCGCATTCACGTGGAACACGACGCGGTGCTGGCGACGGCGGCGCAGCCGGAGGTGTGTTACGCCTGTCACAAGGTGCAGCGCGCCGAGTTCGACAAGCCCTCGGTGCATCCGGTGCGCTTCGCACAGATGCAATGCAGCTCCTGCCACGAGGTTCATGGCTCGATGGCGGCGAAGCTGCTGATCAAGCCCACGCTGAACGAGACCTGCTACAGCTGTCACGCCGAGAAGCGCGGTCCGGTCCTGTGGGAGCACGCGCCGGTCACCGAGAATTGCGCCAATTGCCACACGCCGCACGGCTCCATCAACCCGACGCTGCTCGTCAAGCGGCCCCCACTGCTTTGCCAGCAGTGCCACTCGCAGGCTGGCCACCCGAGCGTCGCCCGCACCGGCGCTGGACTGCCCAATGGAAATCCGTCGGCCTTCCTGCTCGGTGGCTCCTGCCTGAACTGTCATTCCCAGGTCCACGGCTCCAACGACCCGTCGGGTGTGAAGCTGATGAGATAGGTTCATGAACGGCAACCACATCAGGCCTTCTGTCGCACGCGGCGTCGCGTTACTGCTGGTGTGCGCCCTTGCGCCCGTGATGCGCGCCGGGGCCGAGGAAGCCCCTGACGTCGACACTTCGAAGTGGCCCTGCAAGTTCTGCACGTTCGAAGAACCCGGCTTCACGTTTACGCCGGATCTCGGTGTGGGATATGTGTCGGACGACTCCGCGAAATTCGGCGAATACAACGGCATGGATGAGCTGGGCGCTTACGTGGTTGCCGACGCGGATGGACGCTATCGCGGCAAGGACGGGCTGTGGCTCGACTTGTCCGCTGTCGATCTCGGGCTGGATTCGCGTTTCATCGGCGTCGAGGGTGGCAGGCAGGGCGACTATCAATGGCACCTGAGCTACAAACAGCTGTCGCACAAAATCAGTGACTCTGCCGTGTCGCCGTTCCTCGGCATCGGGACGGCATCGCTCTCCCTGCCCTCCAGCTGGGTTCCCGCCAGCACCACGGGCGGAATGACCGCACTGGATGCGAGCCTGCAGGGCACCGATTTCGACACCGAGCGCCAGTTGTTCGACGTGGGCGGTGCGTTGACCTCAGTCAAACACTGGGCCTTTGCCGTCAACGTCCGCCACGAAGAGAAGACCGGTACGCGCGGCACGGGCGGCTCGTTCATATTCAACGATTCGCAGCTGCCGATGCCCATCGACTACAAGACAGATCAGTTCGATGCATCCGCGGCCTACGACGCCGAGCGGTTCCAGGCGCGCGTCGCCTATTACGGGTCGATCTTCAAGAACGACGACGCGGCGCTGGTCTGGGCGAATCCCTATCTACCGCTGGGCACCGGAGCAACGACCGGGCAGCTCGCTCTCGCGCCCAGCAACGAATTTCACCAGCTCGTGCTCTCCGGCGCATTCAAGATCGCCGAGCACGCGCAGCTCACCGGCGACATCGCCCTGGGACACATGACCCAGGATGAAGCTTTTCTGCCTTACACCATCAATTCCAGCCTGCCGACGCAACCGCTGCCGGCCAGCTCGCTCGACGGGAGCGTCGACACCCTGACGGGCAACCTGAGATTCACCTCCACGCCGATCGCGGAGGCGCGAATCAATGCATCGCTGAGCTACAACGATCGCAACAATCAAACACCCCAGGCCGAATATGACTGGATCAGTACGGATACGGGGGCGGCAGCACCGCGCACCAACATTCCATACAGCTACACGCACACGGTCGGGAGCATCGATGGATCCCTTGCTCTGACAAAGTCCATCCGGCTTTACGCGGGCTGCTCGGTCGACGAATTCAAGCGCGATCTGCAGGAAGTGGAGTACACCAACGAAGCCGGCTGCTGGGGCAAGGCTGGCATCCAGAAAGAAAAAATCAACTTCACGCTCCAGTACGGGCGTACGCAGCGCAACGGCTCGAGCTACCTGACGAATCCCGACGGCACTCCGCCGCAGAATCCGCTGATGCGCATCTACACCATGGCGGATCGCAATCGCGATGAATTCAAGGCACGCATCGACGTTTCGCCGGGTGAGCGCTTCAACTTCGGGGTCGATACGAGCGTCACCTCGGATGACTATTTCAACTCGGTCATCGGGTTGCTCAACGGTCGTTCCTGGTCCACGGCCTTCGATTGCAGCTGGATGATTTCGGACAAGGCCAGCGCAACCTGCTACGCAAGTCACGAACTGATCGAGTCGCGCCAGGCAAATGCCGAGCAGCTCGCGCCGTCGCCCCTGTGGACTGGCGAAAATAACGACACGATCGACACTGCTGGAGTCGGATTCAAATACAGCGTGGACGAGAAATTCGATCTCGGCCTCGACTACACCTTCGCGCAATCGAATGGCGAGATCGTGATCAGCAGCGCCACGGTGGGATTCCCCGACCTCGAGACCCGCCTGAACAGTGCGCGGCTGTACGTCAACTTCGCGGCCGGCAAGAAGCTCTCGCTGCGCCTTTCGTACTGGTACGAGGACTATCGGAGTGACGACTGGGCGCTGGACGGTGTCGCGCCGGCAACCATCAGCAATGTGCTCGCTTTCGGGCAGCAGAGCCCTGACTACAAGGTGAATGTCATCGCGTTGTCGGGCCGTTACGAATTCTAGCCAGGATCGATCAATTGCCTGCCATTCCAGACTACCTGACAAAAACCTATTGGTGGGCTTACGTGCATCCAGGTGCGGTTTACCTGTTCGAGCGCCAATGGCTCGTGAACCTGATCCTGTGGGGAAATTTCGCGCGACTGCGGGAGGCGGCGCTCGATGCACTCGGACATGGACTCGAGGGCCAGACGTTACAGATCGCCTGCGTGTACGGCGACCTTACGGCGCGACTGGCTGCGCGACACTCACCGAATGCACGCCTCGACGTGGTCGATGTCCTGGCGATTCAGCTGAAGAACCTGGCGGCCAAGCTCCCGAATGCAAATGGCATGACGCTCATTCGTGGCGACAGCGCCAAGTTGCCCTGTGAAGACGCGCACTACGATCGCGCCCTGGTATTTTTCCTGTTGCATGAGCAACCGGAAAACGTCCGGCGCCAGACCCTGGCCGAGGCCCTGCGCGTATTGCGGCCGGGAGGACAACTCATCATTGTTGACTATCATCGGCCGCGCGCGCTCCATCCACTGTTCCTGCCGATGGCGGCCATCCTGGGCACGCTCGAGCCGTTCGCGCTCGATTTGTGGCGCCATGAAATCACGCACTGGCTGCCGGCCGGCCGATGCGTGACCGCGATCACCAAGCGTATTTTCTTTGGCGGCCTGTATCAGCTCGTCAAGGTCACCGTCTAGGGCACCACCGGCAACACCACCGCGCTCGAGTTGCCACCGCCAAACCACACGCTCTGCATCGCCTTTTTATAGTCGCCTGGCCTGGCGTACATGATGCTGTCGACGTAGGTCTG
>Ga0157375_10006682_pt1 | contig 10043 bp, 8 predicted proteins | sample M35metaG_FD_115311 | JGI IMG/M metagenome (GOLD analysis project Ga0157375, IMG submission 115311) | Miscanthus rhizosphere microbial communities from Kellogg Biological Station, Michigan, USA - M3-5 metaG | ecosystem: Host-associated > Plants > Roots > Rhizosphere > Soil | place: USA: Michigan... | reverse complement strand
GCGCCGACGCCGCGAATATTTCGATTGGGCCAACGAGGTCGTGCAGGCGATCGGTCCTGCGCACGCCAAGTTGCGCAGCCTGTTCGACGAGGCGCTCGCGGCACGGCCGTGAGGAAGTAAATCACGGGTGCGGCGATCCAGTTACTGCAGGTGCGCGTTCGTGTGCGACGCTGGTGCCGCGGTCGATTGCCGCCCCGGCTACGTCTTCTTGCCGATCGACCCGACGGCGATCATCGCGATGCCGATGCCGCCGACGACTCCGGAGACCGTGCCGACGATGCGCATCAATTCGGCCGGGTTGTTGGACTTCGACGCGATCGACAGGAACAACAGGAAGAACGCGATCGCCAGCGCGATCAGCACGCTGCCGACAATGACGAAACGCTGATTCTTCGATCGCATGACTGCATCCCCTGTTTGCAGACGACGGTGGCATGATGGCATCGCCGCCTGGCAATGACAATGCAAGGCACTACGCGCGACCCGGTCGCGCGCTGGCCGTTGAATCGACGGTATTTCAACCAAACCGGGCTGTTCTGCGTCCAACGACAACTGCCCGACGGAAAACCACTCATGCGCGTTGAACCCCTCCTCCTGCGGTTGATCGCGCTAGGCGCGATGTTCGTCGCTGCCAATGCCCACGCGCAATGGCTTCCCGCGAAGGCGGATTCGTTCTACTCGAATGTGCTCGGGCAAAAGCGGGCGATCGAAGTCTTTCTGCCGCAGGAATCGGACAAGGACGCCGCGCAGCGCTATGAAACGATCTATGTCCTCGATGGCGACTGGAACAGCAAGATCGTTGTCGACGTCGTCACGTTCATGCGCCAGGTCGGCTTCATGCCACCGGTCATCGTCGTCAGCGTGCCGAATTTCTTCGACGACAAGGGCGTCAACAGCCGCGACCACGACCTGACGCCGACGGTCGTCGCGGACCAGCAGCGCTCCGGCGGCGCCGCTGCGTTCCTGTCTTTCCTCAAGACCGAGCTCGTTCCGTACATCAATCAGCACTATCCGGCCAATGGAACGAACCTGATCCACGGCCACTCGTTTGGCGGACTGTTCCTTGTCTACGCGTTGTTGAACGAGCCGGCGCTGTTCGACGGCTATCTGATCCTGGATCCGGCCATGGGCTGGGACAACCACGCGCTCGACGCGGCGATTGACAGCAGGCTTGGCGCCACGCCGGCGAAAGGCAAGGCGATCTACATCGCCGGCCGCGAGGGCATGGCGTTCGAAGGCATGGGACTGGCCTCGATCGAGCCGATCCTTCAGCACAAGGCGCCGGCGGATCTGCATTGGCAACTCGTCGCTTATCCGGACGAAACGCACGATTCCCTCAAGCTCAAGGCCACGTACGATGCGCTCAAGTTTGCCTACCAGGGCTACACGGCGAAACCGATCGAAGTCATTCCGAACGAAGGCATCCTGATCAAGGGCAAGCCGATGCTCGTGCATGTCGAGAATGAACGCTTCGACATTCGCTACACGACCGACGGTTCGGTACCCGATGCATCCTCGCCGAAGGCCGGCGAAACGATTGCAATTTCAGATCCGGAAAAGACGGCGATCAAGTTGCTGTCGAACCGGGGCAGCTTCGATCGCGTGATACCACACCAGCTGAGAAGCGGTTTGGCGCTGCCTCCGGACAAGCCCGCTACGAGCAGCACGGAAAAGACCTGGCACTATGCCTTCTACCCGGCGTCAGCATCGCCGCGCGTGGGCCGGAGCAAGGCGTTCCACACAGGCGATACCGATCTGGGCATAGATCTGGCTCCCGCCGGGCGCGACGACTTCACCGGGCTGGTCGAACGCGATCTCGACGTGCCGGAAGATGGCTACTACATCCTGATGGTCGAGTCGACCGACCAGGCGCGCCTGTCACTCTCGGGCAAGGCGTTGGTCGAGGTCGACGCAACACACGGCCCCCGTGAGCGGGCTTACGTCGTTCCGCTGCGTCGTGGTCAGTATCATGCGCGCCTCGAGTTCCGGCACCCGGCTGCGGGGTCGGGCATCCGCCTGACCGTTTTCCAATGCAAGGAAGGCGAAGCGGCGTGGTGGAAAAATCGCCTGTTCCGCCTGTCGAACTGAGCAAGGCGCCGTCACCGCGCGGCGCCATTTCCGGACACGGCTCCGGCGTTCGACCGCACCGGCGCAAGCCATGCATACTATGCAGCGCCAACCCACGGGGCAAAACATGCAAATCACGGCATCCAGGAACGGCTACGGCGGCAGATCGCGCTTCGCACAGTACACGCCGTATGCGATGGCGTTGTTGCGAATCGTAGTTGCCTTTCTCTTCCTGCAGCACGCAACGGCGAAATTCTTCGGCGTGCCGCACGTCGCCGCCCTCGCCGGCGTACAGGTGTTCTCGCTGATCGGCGTGGCCGGCGTCATGGAACTGGTCGGCAGCGCGTTGTTGCTGATTGGATTGTGGACCCGTCCGACGGCGTTCCTGCTGTCCGGCGAGATGGCGGTCGCCTACTTCATGGTGCACGCAGCGCAGGGATCGGTGCTTTCGCCGATGCTCAATGGCGGCGAATCGGCCGTCTTGTTCTGCTTCATCTTCCTGTTTTTCGCCGCGGCCGGCGCCGGGGCATGGAGCGTCGACGGCACGCGCGGGCGACGCTGAAGCACGTGGCGCTGAGTCTGATTGCCGCGCTCGACCACAACCATGCGATAGGCCGCGGCGGCCTCATGCCGTGGCATCTGCCGGACGATCTCAAGCGCTTCAAGCAGTTGACACTCGGCAAGCCGGTGCTGATGGGCCGCAAGACCGCGCTGGCGATCGGCAAGCCACTGCCTGGCCGCCGCAACCTCGTCCTTACGCGCAGCGCCGCTGCGCCGTTCGCGGGACAGGAAATCGTAGCGTCCATCGACGCTGCGATCGAACTGGCGCAAGGCGCCGAACTGGCCGTGATCGGCGGCGGCGAGGTCTACGCACTGGCGTTGCCGGCCGCGACACACCTGCACCTGACCTGGGTCGATACCGCGGCAGAGAATCCCGATGCGTTCTTTCCGCGCTTCGACGCAACCGAATGGAGCGAGGTCGCACGAATTCCGCATGCCTCCGATGCGCGGCACGAGTATTCGTTTACATTTGTGGATTATGTGAAGAGAGCAGGGCTGAGGGCTGAGGGCTGAGGGCTGAGGGCTGGAGGCGTCGCTGCCGTGCACGTGCGTGGTCTTCTCAGCGCAGCTGCAAGATCTTGGGGGCGCGCAAATTGTCGGATGCAAAATGCTGCTGCCCTCAGCCCTCAGCCCTCAGCCCTCAGCCCTCAGCCCTCATTCAATAAACTTCCCGCTCGGCGTCGGCCGTTTCGACTTGATCGCAATAAACTCAGGCTCTTCGCAGTCCAGGCGTAGCGCAATCAGTTCGCCGCCCCACACGCAGCCGCCATCGATCGCGTACACGCCCATGCCCTGGAAGCGCCCGAGCGTCGACCAGTGTCCGCAGACGATGCGGATGTCGCGAGGCTTCTGTCCGGGCACTTCGAACCACGGATAAAGACCGGCCTTCTGGGTTCCCGGAGGTCCTTTCTCGTTGTAGGCAATGCGACCGCGCGCGTCGCAGTAGCGCATGCGGGTCAGCACGTTGATCGAAGCGCGCAGACGCTCGATGCCCTGCAGGCGCGGACTCCACAGGTCCGGCTTGTTGCCGAACATGGCCTTGAGCAGGCGCCGCGAGTTGTCGCTGCGCAGGCGCTGTTCGACTTCACGCGCCGCGCGTTCGGCGCCTTCGATCGTCCAGCGCGGCGCCAGGCCGGCGTGCACGAGCATGAATTTCAGGTCCTGGTCCGTATGCAGCAATGGCCGGGCGCGCAACCAGTCGAGCAGCCTGTCGCGATCGGGCGCGAACAGGACCTCGCGCAATTCCGGGTTTACCTTGCCCTGGTCGGATTCGTCGCGCTCGGCAACAGCGAGCAGGCTCAGGTCGTGATTCCCGAGCACGGTGACCGCGCACTCGCCGAACGAGTGCACGAGCCGCAGCACTGCCAGCGACTGGCCGCCACGGTTGACCAGGTCGCCGCAAAACCACAACGTGTCGAGCGCGGGGTCGAACCGGATCTTTTCCAGCAGTTGCTGCAGTTCGTCGTAACAGCCCTGGATGTCCCCGATGGCATAGGTTGCCATCAGTGCACCGTGCGCGGCACCGACAACGTGAACTGGGGGATGTTGGCGTCGAAGTGGCTGCCGTCGTCGGCAAGCATGTGGTAGCTGCCGCGCATCGTCCCGACCGGCGTTTCGAGCACCGCGCCGGACGTATAGTGGAAGTCCTCGCCGGGCCGCAGCCATGGTTGTTCGCCGACGACACCGTCGCCGCGGACTTCCTCGACCTTGCCGTTGGCATCGGTGATGATCCAGTGGCGCGAAATCAGCCGCGCCGCCATGCTGCCGGCGTTGGCGATGCGGATCGTGTACGCGAAAACGTAGCGGCCGGCATCCGGCGTCGATTGCTCGGACAGGAAGCGCGTCTGCACAGCGACGGTGATTTCGTGGGGGTTCTTTTCGGCCATGCCCCGATTCTCCGGTACGCGGCGCAATCCGGCAAGCATCGGATCGCGGAACGCTGCAGGGCGCGACAAACCTTGATTATGCCGCACGTGGCGCTGTTTGATGCGGCGCGACAATAGTGGCGTGCGAGGTCCGATGGCGGTGCGCGGAACACAGGCGTAGCATGGTCGCGTCTCGATGCGCCTGGGGGCGTGGCATGAGATACGCCGCAATGTTCGAGCGGACTCGTGTTCGCTCGAAAATCGTCTCAGCCTTCGTGCTGTGGATCGCCGCTATTCCGTTGCAGGCGTCCACGTTTACCGTGACCAATACCGGCGATTCGGGTGCCGGTTCGCTGCGCCAGGCCCTGCTCGACGCAAATGCGCACGCCGGCGCCGATACCGTAAATTTCGACATCAAGGGCGGTGGCGTACAAACGATTGCGCCATTGACTGCGCTCCCGGTCATCACCAGTCCGGTCACGATCAACGGCTATAGCCAGCCGGGCAGCAGCGTCAATACGAGTGCGATCGGCACCAATGCGGTGCTATTGATTGAACTGAGCGGAGCCAGCGCAAAGGCGGCGATTGGTCTGAGCCTGGCTTCCGGCGCCGCGCCTTCCACGATCCGCGGCCTCGTGATCAACCAGTTCATCGGAGGCAGTGGCAATAACGGCAGCGGCATCGTGTTCTCCGGTACCGGCAACAGCGCCGGCGCGGTGCAGGGTTGTTTCATCGGCACCGACGTCACCGGCACCGTAGCCGCGCCGAATGCGAAATCCGGCGTGGTCTTGCTGGGTGGCTTCGTCGAGCAGATCGGAGGCGCGCTACTGGCCGACCGGAACCTGATTTCCGGTAACGCCTTGCATGGCATCGTCCTGAATACGGACGGCATCGCGGCGCAGGGAAATCTCATCGGTACTGCGGCGGACGGCCTCGGCCAGATCGGCAACGGCGCCCATGGCATCGAAATTGTTTCCGGTAGCGCAAATCTGATCGGCCCTGGAAACGTGATTGCCGGCAACAAGGGTACTGGCGTACTCGTCGCCGGATCTGGCATCGGCAACACGATCACGGGCAATTCCATTGCTCACAACACGCAGCTTGGCATCGATCTGAACCCGACGATCAATGGACAAGGCGATGGCGCAAGCGCCAACGATGCCAGCGACGCCGACAATGGACCAAACAATCTGCAAAATTTCCCGGTATTGACGGAAGCATTGGCGGGCAGTGGCCAATTGTTCGTCAGCGGCAACTTGAACAGCATCGCGAGTCGCACATTCCATATCGAATTTTTCGCCAGCGACAGCGCCGATCCAAGTGGTCTTGGCGAAGGCCAGACGTTCATCGGATCGATCGACAGGACGACGAACGCCAACGGCGCTGTCAGCTTTACCCTTGTTGGCGTCGGGCCAATCACGACGCGTCAATACGTCACCGCGACCGCGACCGATACCGTCACCGGCGACACCTCTGAGTTCTCCCCGGGGCTCGTGACGCTGTCGGACACCACGGTCAGCAACACGAATGACTCGGGCAAAGGTTCACTGCGCGACGCCATCCTCAACGCAAATGCACGGATGGGCGCCAAGGTCATCGACTTCGCGATTCCCGGTGCCGGCGTTCACGTCATCAGTCCACTTACGCCGTTGCCGACGATCACCGAGACGGTCACGATCGACGGCTACACGCAGCTCGGCGCAGTGCCCAATACGCTCGGCGATGCAAACAATGCGGTGCTGAAAATCCAGATCGACGGCGCGAATCTCAGCACTTCGGCCGAGGTACTGGCTGTGTGCGCACCGAACTCGCTGGTGCGCGGACTATCAGTGACTGGCGGGCCACTTGACGGTGTCGTATTCGGAGCCAGTAGCTCCGGTCAAGTTTGTGGTTCGGGTAGTGCGGATGGTTCGCAGCTTGCCGGCAGCTTCGTCGGCGTCGGTCCCGACGGCAGTCCAAACGGTAACGGCAGCTTCGGTGTCTTGCTTGTCGGAAGCAAGGGAACGATTGGCGGAAGCGGACCCTACGAACGAAACGTCATTTCCGCGAACACCGGCGGCAGCGTAGCGCTCTTGGACGCGGCCGACAGCGTGGTCGCTGGCAATCTTATTGGATGGGCCCCTGACGGGGTCACCGCCAGGGGGGGGTTCCATGGCGTGTCGATCGGCGGCTCAGGTGGAACCACGGTCGGCCAGGCGAATGCGCCGAATCGGATCGGCAACAATTTCGTAGGGATATTCGCATCTGATTCCAGCGCCGGAAATGCGTTATTTGCAAATTCGATCGGCCCGAACACGGGCCTCGGTATCGATCTGGCGGGCGATGGCGTGACCCCGAACGATGTCGACGATGCCGATACGGGGGCGAACGATCGGCAGAACTACCCGGTCCCGAACAGCGTCACGCGCACCTCGAATGGTCTGCATATCAATGCCAGTCTCGACCGCCCGTCGGGCGCGAGCGCATTGAGCTATATCATCGGTGTGTATTCGAATAGCGCCTGCGACACGTCCGGCCATGGCGAGGGCCAGACCTTCCTGGGGTCGTTCACGTTCGACTCTCCGAACGGATCGACCGAAACCATCGACAGGAATTTTGTCAGCGCCGCGGAAGTCCCGATCGGCGCGCAGATCACGCTGACGGCTACCGACGCGAACGCCAACACGTCCGAGTTCTCCTTGTGCGCTCTGGTGGATGCGGCGACAAAAACATATGTCGTGAACACCACCGCCGACACCGACGACGGCAACTGCACGGCCAGCGCCGGCGGCTGCACGTTGCGCGAGGCGATCAACGCGGCGAATGCGCACGCCGGCGGCGACACGATTGGTTTCGCCATTCCCGGCGCCGCGGTGCGGGTCATCGCGCCGACGAGCGCGCTTCCGGCGATCACCGAGGCAGTCACGATCAATGGCTACACGCAGCAGGGCGCTGCGCCAAACACCCTGGTCGAAGGCGACAACGCCAATATCCTCATACAGCTCGACGGCAACAACAGCGACGCCCCCGCCGCACTCGCCGTTTGCGCTAACAACACGGCCCTGCGCGGCCTGTCGATCACGCACTGGCCGGCCTACGCGATGCTGCTGGGCTTCGATGCGACTTTCGCGGTGTGCCCAGCGGGTAGCGCCAGCGTAATCGATGGGAACTTTCTTGGATTGACGCCCGATGGAAGCGCTGCTGGCAACCTGGCCGGCGCGGTATTCGCGCCCTATCGGTCGGCCCGAATAGGCGGCCGCATGCCTGCCGATCGCAACGTCATCTCGGCGAACGGCACGCCATCGGAGTATATCGGTGGCGCCGTCCTTGTCGCCGGAGGGCCCATCGTTGGAAATTACATAGGCACGGACCCGAGCGGCACGCTCGCGCGCGGGAATCTGGGCGAGGGAATCAGCACCGACGGAGCCGATATCACGGCCAACCGCATCGCCTTCAATCGTAACGGCATCGCTCGCGGAGCCAGCTACGGCAGCGCGATTCTTGCCAACGAGATCTTTTCGAACACGGGGCTCGGGATCGATTTGATCCCGAGCGGCGTGAGCCTCGACGGCGTCACGCCCAACGATCCCAATGACGCCGATAGCGGTACCCAGGGACTGCAGAACTTCCCGATCGTGAGCCAGACCGAGGAAATCGGTGGATTGCTCACGATCTCGGGCACCCTCGACGTGCCTGCCGCGACGAGCGGCGCTGCTTATCAGATCGGCGTGTACTGGAGTCCGGCCTGCGATGCCAGTGGCTTCGGCGAAGGCAAGGTTCCGCTCGGCACGGGGACCGTATCGCTGTCCGGCAACGCCGAAGCGTTCCACTTTGCGTTGCCGGTGCTCCTCGTATCAGGTGGTGTGATCACGACAACGGCGACGTCGCCTGCCGGCAGCACCTCGGAGTTTTCCGCGTGCTCGAAACTCGTTGCACCGCCGGACAATATTTTTTCCGGCGACTTCGAGTTTTGATGCCAGGAGGCGGGATGCCTACGCGGTGGAGGACGAGCGAAGCATCGCAAGGTTAGGGTGAGCTCGCGAACCCCAACACTAAGCGCAAAACGCAAACACTATTCGGTCACGTGGGTTCCGCCGAGCCGCTGCGCCAGCGCGACAAACGCCGATGGCGCTAGTTGCTCGGCGCGCGCGCGCGGATCGATGCCGGCGGCGTCGATCTGCTTTGCTGTCGCCAGATCGCGCAGCGCATTGCCCAGGGTCTTGCGGCGCTGGCCGAATGCAGCGCGGACGAGGCGCTCGATCAGTTTCGCATCCGCGTCGGGCAGCAAGTGCGCGGGCAGCGGCGTCAGGCGCACGATCGCCGAATCGACTTTCGGCGGCGGACGAAACGCGCCGGGCGGGACCTTGAACAGCGGCTCGACCGTGCAGCGCAACTGCAGCATCACGCTGAGCCGGCCATAGATCTTGCTCCCAGGCGGCGCGGCCATGCGGTCGACGACTTCCTTCTGCAACATGAAGTGCATGTCGCGGATCGAGCCGGCGTAATCGAGACAGTGAAAAAGTATAGGAGTGGAAATGTTGTAGGGCAGGTTGCCGACGATGCGCAGCGGCGTATTGCCGGCCAGCTCACCAAAGTCGATCGTCAGCACGTCGGCGCTGATGAGGTTGAGAGCGCCAATGTCGCGCGTGCGCGTCGTGAGCGACTCGATCAGGTCGCGGTCGAGCTCGATCGCAGTCATGTGGCCGGCGGCGCGCAGCAGCGGCAACGTCAGCGCGCCTTCGCCGGGGCCGATTTCGACGATGCGGTCATCGGGTTTCGGGGCGATTGCCTCGACGATGCGGCGCAGGATGCCCTGGTCGTGCAGGAAGTGCTGGCCGAAACGCTTGCGCGGGACGTGGGCGTGCTGCGGCCCGAAGTCGCGGTCGCCGCTCATTTCAGTTTGCCGCCATACGCCGGGGGCGCCACCCGAAGTTCCTCGACCAGCCAGTCACGGAACAAGCGCACCGACGGCTTGTCGCCATGATGCGGCGGATAGACCAGGTAACAGGTCTGCGGCGACGCAATACGCTGCTTGAACGGCGCGACGAGCAAGCCGGCGCGCAGTTTCGCCGCCGCGAGCGAACCGCGCGCGAGCACCACGCCCTGTCCCTGCATGGCCGCCTGCAGCGCCAGCTCGGAATCGTTGAACACCGAACCCTTGCGCGGCTCGGGCAGGTCGACGCCGGCCGCGGCGAACCACGGCGCCCAGGCGTGCGTGCGAATGCGCAGCAACGGGACGCGCGCCAGGTCGGCCGGCACGCGCACGCGCGCGCTGCGCGCCAGCTTCGGACTCATCGACGGGAACAGTTCGTCGTCGAACAGCTTGATCGTCTCGAAGCCTTCGTAATTGCCGCTGCCGTAGCGGATCGCGACATCGACGCCGTCGTTGCGGAAATCGGCGAGCGCGGTCGTGCTCTCCAGGCGCAGTTCGATGTTCGGGTGCAGTTCGAGAAAGCCGCCGAGGCGCGCCACGAGCCAGGCCGCAGCGAACGACGGCAGCACGCTGACCGTGATCGAGTTCGCGCTGTCGCCACCGCGCACGCGTTCGACGGCGGCGGCCAGCGCGTCGAG
>Ga0157375_10006680_pt1 | contig 10044 bp, 9 predicted proteins | sample M35metaG_FD_115311 | JGI IMG/M metagenome (GOLD analysis project Ga0157375, IMG submission 115311) | Miscanthus rhizosphere microbial communities from Kellogg Biological Station, Michigan, USA - M3-5 metaG | ecosystem: Host-associated > Plants > Roots > Rhizosphere > Soil | place: USA: Michigan... | reverse complement strand
GCAGCGCCTTCTGGACCGTGAAGATCGTACCCTTCACATTGGTGTCGAAGGTTTCGTCAATGTGATCGGCGGTGATCTTGCCGAGCGGAAGCGGGCTTCCCGCCCCGGCATTGGCGAAGACGATGTCGAGGGTTCCGCGCTTGGCCTTCACCGCCGCGTAGAGTCGGTCTAGATCGGCCAGATCGGAGACCGAGCCCTGCACCGCGCGGGCATTGGGTCCGAGGTCGGCGACAGCGGCGTCGAGCTCTTTCTGCCGGCGGCCGAAGATGAAGACGAAGGCGCCCTCCTCGATGAAGCGCTTTGCGGCGGCGCGGCCGATGCCGGTAGCGCCACCGGTGATGACTGCAACTTTTCCTTCAAGCTTGCCCATAATTGCTCCCTTAGGTAGATCCATAGCACTCAGTACACTAGAGTAGAGTCTTTTGACGGTGGACGAGAACTGCTTAGGAGTCCTAAAATTTTGCCTATTCGTCCAAAACAGGGGGGCTAGCTTGGACCCGGTAACAGACATCTTCACAACGATGCACGTCACTGCTTTCGGTCAGCACAGGCTCGAAGCTACAGCCCCATGGGGCTTGATGCAGGAGAATCAGACCGAAGAAAAAGTCACGCCTTCCGGCAAGAACAATTCCCCCACAGATTTGGCGCACTTCGCCATGCTGTCGCGCGGCAACTGCTGGCTGAGTGTGGAAGGGATTCCGGAGCCGATTCCCCTCACCGGTGGTGACTGCTTTTTGCTGGCCCGGGGAACTTCGATTGTTTTGCGCGACAGCCCGCGAACACGTCCGAGGTGGACTTTCCGCGAGATCGGGGCCAAAGCCAACGGCAACGTCGTTCATTGTGGAGGTGGTGGCGCAGCGACGACGATAGTCTGTGGGTCCTTCAGTTTCGATCGCGCCAGTCTGAGTCCCATCACTCAGTTATTGCCCAGCTTCATTCTGATTAAGGCCGATCAGGGACGCACACTTGCTCTTCACGGCACTATGCAGGCACTGGCGTCAGAAATGGCAGAACAGGTGCCGGGATCTGAAATAGTCGCGAATCGGCTAGCCGAGGTTCTCTTTATCCAGATACTCCGGGCGCATATCGGGTCTGGACCGGAACGCAACAAAGGATGGCTGCGTGCTGTTTTCCATCCTCAAATTGGAACTGCCCTGAGCGCCATTCACGACAGAGTGAATACACCCTGGACGGTCGAATCCCTGGCCGAAGCAGCGGGCATGTCTCGCTCCGCATTCGCAGCACGTTTTAAAGAGCTACTCGGACAAACACCACTGGAATATGTAACCGAGTGGCGGATGCAGAAGGCGATGCAGTTACTACAGCAGCGCGACAAAAAGCTCATAGACGTCGCTCGGTCGGTGGGTTACGAGTCCGACGCTGCGTTCAGCAAGGCGTTCAAGCGAGTTGTCGGAGCCAACCCTGGTGAATACCTCAAACGCGGTATTTGAAGACCAGGGTCATGCCGGAAATGGCGGATGATTTTTGAAGCGGAGAATTCTGGCGTTGCGGGACCCAGGTGCCATGGAAATTCTTGGGTATGACGCCGAGCTGAGGTTCCGAGAAAAGTAGTGGAAGTATCCCGGAAACAATGTGATCGCTCTGAGATCGTTGGTAATCGCGGGGAGCAGCGCCGATCAGTTTCCCGCAATAGTTGGCAAAAACTGAAAAGCGAGGATACGCCTTTCGCGGACCGCGCGGCGGAAACGGGCCATGGTAGAGCAGGTTGTGCTTTGGTAAACTTACCGAATTCCGAAAGTTATGGCCGAGAGTGAAGATATGAATGCTCCAAGTTCCGTACCGCAGGCGCTACCGCCGCAAGCAGTGGTGATGCAGATGGCGATGGGAGGATGGGTCGCCCGGGCAATCTCGGAGATCTCCGAACTGAACATCCCCGACACGCTCGATGTGAATGGCCCGCTGACGGCTGCGCAACTGACTGCCACAGGGCTGGATGTTAATACGGGAGCCCTCGAACGGGTCATGCGGGCATTAGCCAGCGTTGGGTTGTTTACCGAGGATGGTGAGGGCCGCTTCGGACCGACGCCGCTGTCAGAAGTCCTGACCGCATCGGCGCCGGGCTCAGTAAAGATAGTCGCACAAGAGGTAGGGGGCACGTGGCTGAGGATGCTTAGCGAACTCGGAGAGACGATTCGTACTGGCGAGCCGCAGAGCCACCGCGTCTTCGGCATGGGATGGTGGGATTGGCTGAATGCCAACCCGAACGAGTTGGCCACTTTCGGCGAAGCAATGAAAGCCAACAGTCAGAACTCGATGCGAGGCGTCTTGGAGAAGTGTGATTTTCGTAACGCGAAGAAGATCGCCGATCTCGGCGGCGGGTTCGGACATCTTGTCATAGCGCTCCTGGAAAAATATCCGAGTCTCAACGGAATTCTGGTCGATCTTCCAGAGTTGATCCCGGTGGCCCGGGAGAAGAATCCCGCCCCCGATACCGTCGCCCAGCGGCTCCAGTATATGGGACAGAATATTTTCGAGTCCGTGCCGCCGGCTGAAGTATACGTCATGAAACATATCATCCACGACTGGGACGATGAGCACTGCCTTCAATTGCTGCGGAATTGCCACCAGAGCATGGAAGGTGCTGGGCGTATTATCTGCGTGGATTCCGTGCTGCCACCGATGGGCGATGTTTCCGGAACATCGGCCAAGTTTCTCGACCTCTTGATGATGAGTGGGATTCGCGGCAAGGAGCGCACGCTGCGGCAGTGGAAGGATCTCTATGCGGCAACGGGGTTCCGCGTTACCAGTGTGATTCCGCTGCAGGATAACTTCGGGACGAGCATTATCGAGGGAGACAAGGCGTAGTCATCCCTTGAAGTTGGCATGCGGTGTTCATGGGCCGCATTTGTCGCTGGAAGAAAGCGCAATCTGTTTGTCAGAGCTAACCCGATCAGAAGGCGGAGCGCCTAGAGCCTCCGATAATGGCTGATTAACGGGACGCGCAAGTAACCCTTAACCAAGCTGCACTTGACCACTTGTACGGTTTGCGCGTTACCCGTCTTAACCCATCAATTCGTCGGCGGCTGCTCGATGTGGTCCACCACTAGGAATTCCTGTGGAGCCTGAGTTGGTATAAGCTTCAATCCAAGTTGATCCTCCACCGCGGCGAATAGCGTCGGCCCTTGCCAGCCTGGCGGGGGTGCGCCAAAACCTTCGGGGACACCCATCGCCTGGAAGTTTGCTATTTGAATCTGATCCGGCGCCCATTCGAGATTCAAATCGTAAATACCGGTGAGATGTGTCGCGTCCGTAACAGTCTGGCCGAGAATTTCGGAAAACTGACCCGCCACGCCCCGCATATTGGTGCTTTGCGTGATGAGGCGGCCGCGACGAACAATGTACACGGACGGGCGCCCACTCGTAACCGGCAGGTCCTTGCGCCCGGCTAGCTGTGGGATCGTCGGATCGGAATCGTGAACTTCTCTGATCTTCAGGCCGTAATCAGCGATTGTAAGCGAGTACCCAGGCATCGCTTTAGTTTCCCGGCGGACAGCGAGATGGAAGCGGTCCGCCAGTAGTGACTGGAGCATGAGCTTGAACTGGCTGCGGTCCGTTGGTCCGGGCGGTTTTGCGGCGATGTCAAAAAGAGTTGAGCCCGTCCAGTCAGGCGCGCCTTCAATCTGAAAATACTGGACGTCGTACGCCAGCCGGATTAACGATCTCACCGTGGCGTTGGCGGCAGTGAATTGGCCGCCGGATGCATCGGGACCCTTGAAGAAACGTCGGTGATCCGCTGAGGTGCTGGTTTTTATGGAGCTTGTTTCGAAAGCTAGTTGCGGCTGACCGTACGATGTGCGCATCGTGCCAACCAGGATAGGCAAGGCCACCGCCGCCGCACTGAGCGTGCCAATCGCAGCTTTCTTGGCAAAATTGAGTTTCAGCACGATTCGACCTGTCATAATTGCCTCGATTCTTTTCTTGAGATCCGCTCCGCTCACGCCCGCCACACACGACAGCGGCGATTCCACGTACCTTTTGCATACCGCGAGGATGGCATCGGCGTACGTTTTCGCATCGGCGTCCGTACGCAGAACTTCTTCGTCGCAAGCAAATTCGCGTTCCTCTAATAACCGCGCTCCAATCCACCACACCAGCGGATGGAACCAGAACAGCGTTTCGACCAACATGTGAATGGCCGAAGTCAAATTATCGCGACGCGAAATATGGCATAGCTCGTGCGCAATTACCGCATCCAGCTGAGCTGGGATCAAGCTCTCTCCGATATCGGACGGCAACAGCAGCATTGGATGCAGCCACCCGACCACACCTGGTTCTAGCAAGCCTGGGCAGGATCGAACTGATATTTGCACACGCCCAAGTTCTAACGATTCACCGGCGCGCATTGCCGCGCGCACACGTAACCACCCTCGAATTCGCACGAGAGCAATCGCGCAAAACCCGCAACTCCAGAGAATCAGAAAGGCGACAAGCTTCCAATCGGCGGGCCGGTGCGATCGAGGAGCTTCCAGAACGACCTCCGGGAACGGCTGCGCGATTTCCATCATCCTGAGTGAAACCGCAGGCGGCATAATCACCCGCATATGCGGAGGCTTTTGCAGAAGCCCCCAACACTTATCAGCAATGAAAACGGGATAAGGAATTTGATCGACGCGCTGAACCAGATTGCAAACCGAACGCGCGCGGAATTTTTACGCAAGACGAAAGCCAGTACTGTCGCCACCACCGCGAACACCGTCGACTGCCAGAGATGGTTCGTAACACCGTTCATCATTTACGCTTTTTCTCCGCATCCAATCTACGAATGGTTTTCTCGAGCTCGCGGACGTCTTCGAGAGTGAGCTTTCCGGCTTCGGCAAGGTGGGCCATCATGGGCTGGGCGCGCCCCCCGAAAAGGCTGAGAATTTCATCCAAGAAGCGATGTCGCGTCACATCGCGGGCGATGGCTGGTTCGAAAATGTGGGCATTCCCGATCTTGCGCAGGCGCCGTACGGCTTTCTTGTTCTCCAGACGATACACGGTGGTCTGGATCGTCGTGTACGCGGGGCGCGGCTCGGGAAAGGCCTCCTGAATTTCCCGAACGGAAGCCTTGCCTTGCGCCCACAGGGCTTCCAAAATTTGCAGTTCCAGCTTCGAGAGTCTGATTTGCGGCATACAGTCTACGTCCGTCTAATAGAAACTACTATAGTGTAGTAGATCTTGTCAAGAATTTTTCTGACACTGAAGATTGCTAGCAGGCTTTCGGCAATCCACTTGGTTTGGATTGTCGGCAACTCACCGAAGTGGCTTTTGACGGCGTCGGTTCTTGTAGGAGGTGGTGTGCTATCAGTAATCAAATGGCATCCGACGAAGATTTGAAAGCAGAAATTGAACGGCTTCGAGCCGAGAACGAGGCGTTGAAGAAGCCTACAAGAGGCCAGATGTCGCTCAAGGTGAGCGAGAAGGGCGGTCTGTCGGTGTACGGGCTTGGGCGATTTCCTGTGACTCTTTACAAGGAACAGTGGACAAGGCTCTTGGCGATGGCCGATGAAATCCGCAACTTCATCCGTGAGAACGACAGCGCTCTGAAGACAAAAGAATAGGAACTGTAGCACTCGATTCGCAGAGCACGAGACTCAGGTTCGATTGAAGGCCCGTTGGAGAATCACTCCCAGACGACTTCCGTTAATAGGAATTAACGGGTCGCAGCCTTGGCCGTCAAGGCGTCGGCGTGCGAGGCGACACGCCGCAGTAATGATGGCTATGAAAGGCTGGCAGCCTGGGGAATCGAAAGGCGCGGGTTGGGCGGCGGAGGTCGTGAATGGGTTATTCACAACTCTCCCGGGTGAAGAGCCAGCCGCCGTCTGTGCAGCGGAATTTCACCGCTCTGTCCCAGCAGATGTCCCCACCTTCCGGCACGACCTTGCCTTTCCAAAGGCAACCCGGTTCGGGAACGCTCGGCTTCTCCGCAATCAAGTGAACAATACGTTCTTCGATTCTCTCGGCTTGCCAGTCAGGTACGCCCCAGAAGTCCTCGTAGCGAAGAATACGCAGATCGGGAAATAACGTCGGAAGTTCATTGTTCCCGAATAGTCCGCCTTCGGGCCATACCCTCCTTGTGTCGCGATGGCGGTCCTCGATCACAATTGCTCCACCGGGTTTCAAGGCACGCGCTACTCTCGGGGCTATCTCTCTAGCGGGCACATACATTAAAACGATAAGGTCCCAAGCATTCTCCCCAAAATCAAATTGATCGAATGTGCTCACACGGGCGTCGAGCTTGATGCCTAACCGAGCAGCCTCGCCACGCGCCACGCGCACTCCCTCATCCGAAGCATCGAAACCAGTAACGTCCCAACCGCGCCGAGCGAGATAGATGGAGTTCCGACCCTGCCCCATACCAACATCAAGTGCCTTGCCTGGTTTCCGGGGACGTGTGACCTCAACGAGAAATCCGTTAGGCTTTCGCGAAAATATGTTTCCTTCGCGGCCTTTGTAGATCCCGTTATACTCATTTCCCTGTCCGCAGGCGATGGTGCACGATATCAGGAAAAGGAGCGAGACTTTCATATTCTTCGTTTTAGACGGGAACCAGCCTTAGATTCTTCTGACAATTTTGAAACACCGCGATAGGGGCCAATTGGACTGAGGTGGCTTAGCCCGTTGACTTCCGATAATGTGACACCTCAGGCCAATTTGGCTTCATGCAATGCTAAATTACCAGCATATGGACTCTCCCCCAGCCTTCGGCATGGCTTTCGGGCTTTGGTTTAGTTTGGCCGCAGCAACTTCTTTTGCGCAAGCTCCGGCGGACAGGCCGATCCCGTCTGACACTGAGATCGGCCAGATTCTCAAGAACCATGTGGGCCCGGAAAATCTCGGCATAGGAATTGTGGTCGGAGTCATCGATGCGAGAGGCCGACGGATCGTGTCCTACGGCAGTCTTGCAAAGGATGATGAGCGTTCGCTCACCGGTGACACCATTTTCGAGATCGGGTCCATCACCAAAGTTTTCACCTCGTTGGTGCTGATGGACATGGTGCAGAAGGGCGAAGTGTCGGTGACTGATCCAGTATCGAAGTACCTGCCCGCGGAAGTCAGGGTGCCGGAGCGCAACGGCAAGAAGATTACGTTGCAAGATCTCGCGACACAGAGCTCCGGCCTACCGGTAGGGCCTTCCAGTGGAGACAGATCGAATCCTTACGCTGGGTACTCGAAGGAACAGCTTTACGAGTTTCTCTCGGGTTACGAACTTACACGCGATATCGGTTCACGATACGAGTACTCCACTATAGGCGTTAGTTTGCTCGGGCACGCGCTGAGCCTGCGGGATGGCAAGGATTACGATGCCATGGTAAGAGCCCGCATCCTTGCGCCTCTGGGGATGAATGACACTGGCGTCACTCTGTCGCCCGAGATGAAAGAGCGACTGGCGCCAGGACACGGCATTAATCGTAATCCTGTACCGAACCTTGACTTTTCGATAAGGGAGGTTTTGGCTGGTGGCGGCGGCTTGAAATCGAGCGCCAACGATCTGTTGACGTTCCTCGCGGCGAACCTCGGCTATACAAAGACACCCCTTGCGCCAGCTCTGGCAGCGGAGATTTCGATCAGACGGCCCACCTTACCTTCGATGGTTGGCATGGAGATCGCCTACACCTGGCACATTCAAACGAAAGATGGGAAGTCCATCATATGGCACAACGGTTCATCGCCTGGATACCGAGCCTACATCGGATTCGATCCGAAACGCGGGGCGGGTGTCGTCGTGTTGTCGAACTGCTTTTCGCCAACATTAACAGATGACATTGGTCGTCATCTGCTCGATCAGAGCTATCCATTGCCATAGCAGCGTTCCACCGAGCGGATTATCGTGGAGCACACACAGATTAAATATGTTGAATTTCTGGCCGGTTTACCAGCGAAGAACCTCTCCGCCCGAGAGAGGAAGGTCCAGAATCCTGAGCTGAGCACGGTCGAAGTTAACCGGTACCAACCGGCCCAGGTAACTTTTATGGACACGCAAAGTAGTTAGAACACCTTCCGGCTGCTTCACGCCGGCGGCCTTGAGAGCATCGCGAACTGTCCCACTCCCCTGGACGGCCACAGTGGCTCCATTAGCTCTAACCACCGGCATCCGTGCGAGCGCGGCGTCGCGAGGGACCTCGACACACGCACCTGAAGTTGCGAGATCCGCGCATGAGGATGGATCGGCTTCCAGACGTTTCGTCTCTTGATCGAGTTGCGACCTGGTCGCTGCGGCCAATAGCATCACATCGTGATCCGAATTGGATCGTCGCGTGATGGTGAACAGGCGGTAGTGCGCTACGTCTGGCGCAAAATGAAGATAGTCCAGGTGCGGGTGTTCGGGATGAGTCACTAAGTCGCCAACGCGGTCTTCGGCCGATAGAAAGACGATGCGAACGCCGGGCCGATCCGGATAAGGTTCGACCGCATACCATACCGTTTCAACACCCAAGAGGTCCGGTCTGGCATTGACTGTCAACGCCAGACCGGTCGCGGATGCGGATGCTGGCGCGGATTCGATCGCACGCGTTTCCGGGCTCGTTCCTTCGCGAAACAAAGGCCCTACGACGGAAAGTCTGCTTCCTGGATCAAGATCAACAAAAGCTCTCTCGGGAGGGTGAAGCAGGCTAGAGGCAATTCGAGGTTCGATGGGCACGATCTCAGCAACCTGAATGGCAAGGTTCTGGCTGTCTCCGACGGAGAGGCAGCCGCGCTGCTCCAGCGATTCGGCCCAACGCACCAGCCAACCGGCTGCCTCCGCACGCAACTCAGCCGACTTGACGGTCACGCGAACGGCCCGCCCGGCAGGCTTGAGCGTCACAGCGTCTTCCGACGCACGGCACATCGCAACCATTGGAAGAGTAACGGTCCGACTCGAAATGTCCGCTCTCCTCACACCAGGCGGGATCAGAACATGATCCGCCAAGCGGTACGCGCCCGGCCCGGCACAACCGCTCAGCAGGATTGCAAACCAAACAAGTATGCTTAACGCTTTCGTACGCATCAGGTTCCCGTGTGTGAATGAGCCCTGCCTCCACGTCTTCGAGCGTGCTCAATTCGCACTTTCAGCCGGTCGAGCTCCTCAGCCGAGAGCTTCGACGCGGACCCGTCAACCAGCGTAGCGGCTGCGGCAACCGCAGACCCATCGAAAAACGTATTAAGCACATGCCGCAAAGCCATGACACTAGCCTCTTGGCGAGGAACACAGGGGATGAACACGTAACGCGGGCCATCTTCTTCGTGGCGCACATGGCCCTTTTGTTCGAGAATACGCAACAGCGCGCGAGTTGTGGAATAACTGGGCGGATCAGGTAGCGTTGCCAATATCTCAGCCGAGGTAGCTCGCCCACGAGCGTAAAGAATGTCCAAGATCTGGCGTTCCCGGCGGCTGAGAGAAATCATGCTAGTTATTTAGCACCTCGATGCTAGATATTTAGCACTTTCCGCTGAACCTGTCAATGGAGAACTTGAACGGTGCATGAACGTTCAAATTGGTCGAGTGTTGGCCCGCCAGTCGCTCAGCGTTCGGCGCGAGAAGGGCCCAAGCCCACGCCGTCATGCGGCAAGACGCTACCGATAATGGTGGACATCGAGCAGTGAAAAAGGCCGGTCACTTCGACGGATTACCGACTCGTCCAATCGGATTCGTAAACACTACGCCGTCTTGTGAGACCTATCAGTCTTTTGACGGGATCTGCCTCGGGTCAGGGCCGAGCAAGTCCCACCGGTTTCCTTCTAGGTCAAAAAACACAGCAAATTTGCCGTAAGCCTCGACGCGAGGTTCAGAGAGAAAACGGACTCCGTCGTCCACCATTCCTTGGTACGACGCATCGAAATCTTCTACCCGCAGGAAGAGGCCAACGCGGCCCGCGAACTGCTGCCCGATCGCGGAAACCTGGCGTTCGCCATCGGCGCGGGCAAGGAGGATGCCTGTCTGAGCTCCGGTCGGCCTGACGATGACCCAGCGTTTCGGACGCCCATCGTTCGTCTGCGACGGTGTGTCTTCGACCAACTCGAACTTGAGCACGTCGACGAAGAACCGAATAGCGGGTTCATAGT
>Ga0157375_10006679_pt1 | contig 10045 bp, 3 predicted proteins | sample M35metaG_FD_115311 | JGI IMG/M metagenome (GOLD analysis project Ga0157375, IMG submission 115311) | Miscanthus rhizosphere microbial communities from Kellogg Biological Station, Michigan, USA - M3-5 metaG | ecosystem: Host-associated > Plants > Roots > Rhizosphere > Soil | place: USA: Michigan... | reverse complement strand
TGGCGTTCGCCGGCTGGAGGCGGACCCGCGATCCCTCCGGGTAGTACCGCTTGAGCGTCGCCTCCCCGCGCACGAGCGCGACCACGGTCTGTCCCGTCTCGGCCCGATCCCGGCGCGCGACGACGACGTAATCGCCGTCGAGAATCCCGTCGTCGACCATCGACTCTCCGCGGACCCGCAGCACGAAGTGATCGCCCTTCCCGAGCAGCGTCGCCGGGACTTCGATCGACTCCTCCTGCGGGAACGGCTCGATCGGCCGCCCGGCGGCGACCAGGCCGAGGAGCGGGATTCCCCGGCTCGCGGGCGGCTCTTCGCGAGGGGATATTCCGCGGCTCCGGTTCCAGTCGCGCGACAGCGCGCCCTTCTCCTCCAGGCGCTTCAGGTGTTTCTGGACCGTTCCGAACGAGGAGAGCTCGAAGCGCTCGCGAATCTCGCGCTGCGTGGGGGAGATCCCGTGATCCGTTCGATAGGCGCGGATGAAATCGAGGATCTCCTTCTGGCGCTTGGTGAGGTTCATGATTCGCCTTAATTCATTCGGAGTTTTTAAAGCGCTGCCAGAATAAGTAAGGCCGAGGGAACCACCGCGGCCGCCCGATGGCCATGTCGAGCCGGCCCATCGGCCTACTGCGGAGCAGTGTAGGCGCAAAAGAGGCGCAAGTCAAGCGCCCGCGGCGAAACGTCAGCGCGTCGGTACGCGGCGGCCATTCCTGCGGCGAGCCGGGGGCTTCGCGTCCGCGGCGCTCTCCCCCGGGGCGTTTCCGCCGCCTCCGCCACCCTCGACGTCGCCGTCGCCCGATACGCGTTCTCTGTCCGCCGCGGGTTCCCCGTTTTTCGGAGCGCGCGACCGGGCCTGCCGGCCCGGGATTTCCGCCTCGCCGTCGTCGAGGACCTGCCGCATCGTCCGGAGCATCTCGTCGAGCGTGTAGGGCTTCCGGATGAACCCCTTCGCGCCGCCCTCGAGCATCCGCGCGCGCATCGGCGGATCCAGGTAGCCGCTCACCAGCAGCGCGCGGACGGCGGGATCCTGCTGCTGCATCTTGCGGAACGTTTCCCAGCCCGACATCTCCGGAAGCTCCACGTCCGCGACGACCAGCGAGATCTCCGCTCTCTTCTCGCCGAAGATGCGCAGCGCATCCTCACCCGTGGCCGCCGGCAGGACGGTGTATCCCTCCTGCTCGAGCAGCTCCCGGACGGACTCGAGCAGCATCCGTTCGTCCTCGACGAAGAGCACGGTCTCGGACGCCTTGCGGCTGGACGCGGCCGTTCGGGCGCGCCGGTCGCGAGACGCTGGCCGGGCGCTGATCGCCGGGAAGTAGAGGTGCACCCGCGTTCCCCGCTCGGGCTGGCTGTCGAGCTCTACGAAGCCGCGGTGCGCGGAAACGACGCCGTAGACGACCGCGAGCCCCATGCCCGAGCCCGCGCCCCGCTCCTTCGTCGTGAAGAAGGGCTCGAACACACGGCTCCGCGTCTCGTGGTCCATTCCATGCCCGGTGTCCGACACCTCGATCCGGACATAGGAGCTCGCCGTCGCCTCGGGGAACCTGTCCCGGACGGAGCTCTGGTCGATCGACGCGGTGGAGAGCCGCAGCACTCCACCTCGCGGCATCGCGTCCCGCGCGTTCACGAACAGGTTCAGCAGCGCCTGGTGGAGCTGGTCCGGATCGGCCATGATCGCGGGAAGGCTGTCGGCCAGTTCGCTCTCCACGCGCACGTTTTTCGGAAACGTCTCGCCGACGATGACCGACACCTCGCGGACGACCTCGTTGACGGACGCGGCGCGGAACGCCGCCTCGTCCTTCCGCGCGAACGTCAGAAGCTGGCGGACGACGCCGGCGCCCCTCTCGACCGCCAGCCCGATCGCCTTCGAGCTCTCCAGGACCTTCGCCGTCTCGGGGCCGCGCTTGAGCGACTCGGCGTACGCCGAGATGATGTTCAGGATGTTGTTGAAGTCGTGCGCCATGCCTCCCGCGAGGCGGCCGATCGACTCCATCTTCTGGGCGTGGCGCAGCTCGGTCTCCAGTCGACGCCGTTGCGTCACGTCGGTGAGGGTGATCTGCGTCCGGCCGCCCGGAAGGAAGACCTTCTGCACGGCCTCCATGAGGACGGCGTGCCCCGCGCTGTTGGTGAACGAGATGTCCGAGAGCGGCGACCCGTTCGGTACGGCGCCGAGGATCTGGGCACGCAGGTTCTCCGAGCCCGACACGAACGAAAGCTCCCAGGGCGACTTTCCGACGAACTGCTCGCGCGGAAGGCCGAGGAAGTCCGTGAGGTAGCGGTTCACCTCCTGGATCCTTCCCGTCTCGGCGTCGAGGACGAGCGAGCCCGAGCTGCTCGAGTCGAAGAACCCCCGGTACTGCGCCTCGGAGCTCTGCAGCTGAAGCTGCGCCCGGCGCTGGTTGGTGACGTCGTCGATGGACAGGACGACGTGGGAGACCCCGCCCGCGTCCGGACGCGAGCGGCGCGTGCGCAGGAGCATGATGCGCCGCCCGACGGGCTCGAACTCCCGATCGAGCTCGATCTGCTGCTCCTCCTGCCGCCCGAGCCTCTCGCGGACCTCGGGCGTGTCCCAGTGCCCGCTTCCCAGCTCGAAGAACGAGCGGCCGATCGTCTGCTCGGCCTGCGTCCGGAAGAGACGGTAGAAAGCCTCGGTCGCCCGCGTCACGCAGAGCTCCTCGTCCAGGACGAGGATCGCCTCGGGCACCGTCTCGAAGATGGACTCCGAGAAATCGCGCTCGGCTGCGGCCTCGATCTGGGCGGACTTCTGAGCATGGATGTCCACGAACGCGAGCACCGCCCCGTCGATCTTGTTCTCGACGGTGCGATACGGCTGGACCTTGAGGAGATGCCAGCGTCCGTCGCGGCTCTGGATCTCGAGCTGCCTCGGTGCGGCGTCGTGGACGAGTTCGGGGAGATTCGGGATCTCGACGTTCGGACGGATGTTCTCGATCGGCCGGCCGACGTCCGAGGGAATCAGGTTGAGCAGCTTCTCCGCGGACGGCGTGAAGCGCCGGACCCTTCCCTCGGCGCCGAGCATGACGATCGGGATCTGGACGCTGTGGAGCAGGTTCACGAGGTCGTCGTTGATGCGGACGAGCTGCGCATTCCGGTTCTGCAGCTCCTCGTTGAGCGTCGAGAGCTCCTCGTTCGCGGACTGGAGCTCCTCCTTGGCCGTGTCCAGCTCCTCGTTGGTGGATTGGAGCTCCTCGTTCGACGAGAGGATCTCCTCGTTGGCCGACTTCAGCTCCTCGTTGGTCGCCTCCTGCTCCTCGATGACCGTCTGGAGGTACTCCCGGGTCGATACCAGCTCGCCCGAGAGACGCTCGACCTCGCGCTGCAACGACGAGCTCACCGCCCTGGAGCCCTTCCGCGAGAGCCCGGAGCCCTTTTCGGCTCGCTTCTGCGGCTTGTCTTTCTCTTCGTGAGCCGTCTCGAAGATGACCAGGTAGAGGCGGCCCGTCGGAGCCTCGCTCTTGAGCGGAACGACCTCGAGGTTCACGTGCTGGAACCCGCCGTTGGAGCGCACCCGGACGCCCTCCCGGCGCACGCGCGTGTCGCGGCTCTTCGCCTTGTGAATCGCCTCCCGGAGATCGGGAAGGAGGCCCTCCCTGGCCATCGACAGGATGTTCAGGTTCGCCGCGCCCGACGGAGGTTCCAGCACCATCCCCGTCTTTCCGCGGAACTGGACGATCTCGAGGTTGCTGTTGATCACCACGGCCGGCGGCGCGTAGCGGCCCATCAGCAGCCGGTCCACCTCGACCGGCAGCCCGGCATGTGACCGCCCGGCCTCCGACCGCGCACGCGATCCGTGATCCTCCAGCCGGGCCGGGTCGAACGGACGCGGCAGGAACGTGAGCGGCGTCTCGACGCTCGCGACGCGCTTGACGAAGACCCGGTGGCGGCGGTCGACCGCGGTGAACAGGTCGCCGAACGGCGCGGCGGACTCCGACGACCCGAGGACGAGATAGCCCGTCGTCTTGAGCACGTGGTGGAACAGCGGGAAGAGCTTGCGCTGCAGCGTGGGCTCCAGGTAGATGAGCAGATTGCGGCACGAGAGCACGTCGAGATTTGAGAAGGGCGGGTCCGCCGCGACGTTCTGACGCGCGAATATGCAGATGTCCCGGATTCCCTTGGCCACCTGGTAGCGGCCGTCGACGCGGTTGAAGAACCGCCGCATCCGGTCCGGCGACACGTTCAGGAGCGCACTCTCGGGATAGACGCCGCGGCGCGCCTGGTCGATCGCACTCTCCGAGACGTCGGTCGCGAAGATCTGGAGCTCGGCGGGACGGGCGACGTCCTGGCTCTCGGCGGCGCAGATCGCCAGCGAGTACGCCTCCTCACCCGTCGCACAGCCGGGAACCCACATGCGGACGGCCTGGTCCGATCGGCGGCTCTTCATGAGATCCGGGAAGATCCTGGTGCGCAGGAGATCGAACGTGCCCGGATCGCGGAAGAACGAGGTCACGGAGATCAGGAAGTCTTCGTTGAGCGCGACGACCTCCGCGGGAGTCTTCTTGAGGAGGGACAGGTACGCTCCGAAGTCCTCGACCTTGTTGACCGCCATCCTTCGGGCGAGCCGCCGCAGGATGGTCGTCTGGCGGTAGTGCGAGAAGTCCACGCCGGTCGCCGTGCGGACCATGCCGAAGATCTTCCGGAGCGTCTCCTCGTCGGGCCGCTGCTCCTCGCCCTTCTCCATGTACAGGAACGGGTGCTTCGAGACCCGGTCCAGCTCGCGGGCGATCTCCTCGGGAGGGAGGACGAAGTCCGCGGCACCGGCGGAGATCGCCGCGCGTGGCATGCCCTGGAACTGCGCGCTCTCGTCCTGCGCGAACGTGATGCCTCCCTCCGCCTTGATCGCGCGCATGCCGAGCATGCCGTCGTTGGCGTTCCCCGACAGCACGACCCCGATCGCCGCGGACCTCCGGATGCCCGCGAGCGAGGTGAAGAACTCGTCGATCGGCAGCGGCGGGCGCCCGGGCGCGCGTCGGCGGCGGCCGACGCGGAAGGAGCCGTCCAAGAGATCCATCGAGGCGTTCGGCGGAATGACGTAGAGATGCTGCGATCTCACCGGCATCCCGTCGGAGACCTCGCGCACCGGCAGCGGAGTCTCCCGCGAGAGGATGTCCACGAGCATGCTGTCGTGGTTGGGATCCAGGTGCTGCACGAGCACCAGGGCCATCGGGTTGTTGTTCGGAAGCGCGCGGAGAAGGCGCCTCATCGCCTCGAGACCGCCCGCCGACGCGCCGATGCCGACGATCGGAAAATGCTCCGAGCTCGCGTGCGAGACACCTCGCGCGGAGGATCCCGGCGCGGAGGTTTTCGCCGGGGGCCGCCTCGCCGGAACGCGTTTTCCGATACGCCGCGCGGGCGGCCTACCGCGTCTCCGGACAGACTTGCGACCGGCCATGGACACCTTTGCCCGGCGCGCTGTGCCTGCTCACCGAGGTGCTTTCACTGTATCAAGGAGCGAAACGACCGTGGGTGGATACGCCGGAAGGGCCGTTCCGGCGGGGCGGATCCGACCCCGGCTGGCTCTCTGCCTTTCTCCGGGTAAGCGCGTCTTTTCGTCGGGAGAGCGCGTCCCCCCTCGACCGGCGAGCCGACAGGCGCCCGGTGACGGATGCGAGGCGGGCCTTCTCGGCGCCGAGCATCTTTCGCAGGGCCCCCGCGTTGTCCTCGGCGTCCCGGAGCCGCTTCTCGTACATGCCGACCACGACCGGGAACTCGCGCCCGGCCGCCGAGGCCATGAGCTTCCGGGCGAGGGCGGCCTTCTCCTTAAGCGAGCGGAGCGCCGCCCGGAGCGCGCGCTCGACGTGCTCGTCGAGCCCGGCCGCGGCGCTCTCGGCCGACAACGCGTGGCCGGTGCCGCAGCGGAAGCGCACGAGAGGGCCCTCGCGCAGCTCCCAGAGAGCGCCGTGACAGTCCGGACACGCGAATCCGGATGGAACTCCTTCCGTGTCCGCCCCGCTGCGCCCGTACTCGTCCCGGTCGGGAACCACGTCGGAAGCGGTCGCCGGAACGGGCTCGACTTCGTCCTGGACGAGCTCCACGAGTCGATGTCCGATCGACGCGGCGCAGAGGACCTGGTCCACCTCCGCGAACCGGAGCGCCGCCAGCGGCATGTCCGGAAAGGTGGCCTCGCCCGGGTCCTGGACGATCGCGCGTCCGCCCGCCCGCTTGACCGCGATGAGACCGTCGGCGCCGTCGTCGAGCAGGCCGGAAAGCACGACGGCGACGACGCGCTCACGGTGCGCGACCGCGGCGGTCCGGAACATCGGGTCGATCGCGGGCCGGGCGCGGTTCTCCTGCGGGCCGCGGGAGAGCTGCACGGTGCCATCCCGGACCAGGAGGTGACGGTCCGGCGGAGCGAGGAGCGCCCTTCCCGGCTGGATCTGCTGGCCGTCGACGGCGTACGAGACCGGAATGCCGGTGGCCGTCGTCAGGATCTCCGCGAGATGCCCGGGCGACTGCGGGCTGACGTGGAGGGTGATGAGCAGCGTGCCCGGGAAATCGGCGGGGAGGAGCTCGACGATCTTGTACAGGGGCTCGAGCGATCCCGCCGATCCGCCGATCACGACCAGGTTACGGGTCGCCACGACCCCCGAACGAGCAACGACCGAGCCAGCTCCCGGCGGCGGGAGCTCAGCCGGTCGCGCCTCCCGGTTGGTGGTTGACGGCTTCGCTGGAAGGCTCCTCACCCCTGAGGGCCTCCTCGAGCTCCAGCGGCTCGACGGGCTTGACGAGATGGCGGTCGAAGCCGGCCTCGCGCGACCTCCGGCGGTCGTCCTGCTGACCCCAGCCCGTCAGGGCGATCAGCCGCATGGCGGCGCCGCCCGGGAGCCCGCGAATCCGCCGCGCCGCCTCGTACCCGCTGATGCCCGGCAGGCCGATGTCGAGGAACACGACTTCGGGACGGAACGCCTCCGTCACCGAGACCGCCTCGAGTCCGTCGTGCGCGGTCGCCACCTCGTGGCCGTCGAGCCGCAGCAGCGTGGCGAGCCCTTCGGCAGAGTCCTCGTTGTCGTCGACGACCACGACACGCAGCGTCCGAAGGCGGGGCGCGGCGGCCGCGAGATTCTTCTCGACCTCCGGCTCCTCCGCGACGACGATCGGCAGCCGCACCCGGAACTCGCTCCCCATCCCGGGCCCCTCGCTGCGCGCTTCGACGGAACCGCCGTGCAGCTGGACGAACGAACGGACGAGCGTGAGTCCGATGCCGAGTCCGCTCGGACCGCTCTCCGTCGTTCGATCGACCTGCGTGAACATCTCGAAGATCGCATCCCGCATGTCCGGAGGAATGCCGATGCCGTTGTCCGTCACCGTGACGAGGATCGTGTCCTTGCTCTTCTCGGCCGCCAGCGCGATCCGTCCGCCGGGCGGCGTGAACTTGGCCGCGTTGTTCAGCAGGTTGGAAAGGATCTGCGAGAGACGCAGCGGGTCCGCGTCCAGGTTGACCGGCTGCGGCGGCAGGGAGACGGAGAGCCGGTGCCCCGCGGCCTCGACGACGGGCCGGCTGGTCTCGACGGCGGCGTGGACGACGCTGGACAGCTCGACGTGCTGCCGGCGCAGCACGATCTTCCCGCTCGCCACGCGCGAGACCTCCATGAGGTCCTCGACGAGGCGACCGAGGTGCCGGACCTGGCGCTCGATGACCTTGCGGGCCCACCGGGTGTCGTCGGACGACGCGGACGGCGTCTGGAGGAGCTGCGCGGCGATGCGGATCGGGGCGAGCGGGTTGCGCAGCTCGTGCGCGAGCGTGGCGAGGAACTCGTCCTTGCGCCGGTCGGCGAGGCGCAGGGAGTCCTCGGCCTGTCGCCGGTCGAGGAACTGACCGACGTGGGCGCCGATCGTCGACATGGTGGCCATGAGCCCGGCGTCCGGCTCCTCGATCTCCCGGCTGAAGAACTCCATGATCGCCACGGTCTCGCCGCCGCTACGGATTGGGAACGCCGTCCCGCCGCGCAGGCCGTCCATCTCCGCGGCGCGGGCGCGGGGAAAGTTCGGGTCCCCGGTGACGTCGCGGACCCATTCGGGATCGCCGCTGGCCCAGACTCTTCCGGGCAGCCCCACCCCCCGGTCGAAGCGCGCCGCGCGCGTCGCCCGCTCGAAGTGGGGCACCGGGCGCGCGCTTCGCGACCAGAAGGCGACGCTGCGAATGCGTCCGTCTTCCTCCGAGATCGACCAGAGCGCGCCCGCGTCCCAGTCCAGCCCCTCGCAGACGGCGCGCAGGATCTCCGCCGTCGGATCGCCCGTCGTGGTCCGGCCGAGGAGGCGCGCGACCGCGAGCTCGGCCACGCTGCGCCTCTCCGCCCACTCCCGGTCGGCGAGATGCGCGCGGATCTGATACTGGCGAACGCGGGCGCGAAGCGCCGCCTTGGCCGCCGCGATGAGCGCCGTGACACGCGTCGGTCGCTCGAGCAGGGTCACGTTGCCCAGCGACTCGACGGCGCGCAGCACGGTGTCGGAGCTCGCGCCCGCGGCCGTCAGGACCAGGACCGGCAGGTCCGACCAGGGCGGCTGTCGCTCCAGGAACTCGGAGAGGCGGCCGGCGCCCCCGGCGATCGCCTCCTCGGTGATGAGAAGCGCGCCCGCACCCCGCTCGAGCTCCGGGAACAGCGCCTCCGGGCTGCGCACGTGCACCGACGGGACGTCCGCCCGGCCGAGCACGCCCCGGACCAGCTCGGCATCCCGGCCCGGCGGCCCGAGGATGAGGACCCGTCTCTCCAGCTCGGAGCGGGGATTCGCGCTCACGGCTCCGGCAGGCGCGCTTCGGGATCGCGGACGTTGAGCACCGGGACCCCCGTCAGGATGCCGCGATACTCGCGCAGCGGCTCGCCGAGCCGGATGCCGCCGGACTGCAGCCGCAGCTCGCGGATCGTCCGCTCGTGCTTGCCCGCGCGCTTCTTGATCACCGAGATTGCCTGGCGGACCTCGCCATGCATCTCGAAGTAGCGAAGCTGCACCACCGTGTCCGCGAGGTAGCTCGCGTCGACGGGATTGTCGAGGGTGCTCCCGATGAGGCCGTGCTGCACTCCCACGAGGATCGTCGCGATGCCGAGCTGGCCGAGGCTCGTGAGCAGCTCGTGGAGCTGCGTGACGAGGAACCGCTCCTCCGGCATGGCGTTCAGGTAGCCGTTCAGGCTGTCGATGACGATGATCGACTGGCCCGGCTGACGTCCCTCGGTGAGCACCGTCGACGCGAACTCCCCGGGCGAGAGCTCCGCGGGGTCGACCTGGCGGAGCACGAGCCGGCCCGCCGCGATGTGCTCCTGGGCGGGAATCCCCAGCCCCCGCGCTCGCGTCATCAGCGTCGTCGGCGACTCGTCGAACAGGAAGAGGCTCGCGCGCTCGCCGCGGGCCGCGGCGGCCGTGGCGTGCTGGAGCGCGATCGTGGACTTCCCCGTGCCGGCGGCGCCGGCGATGAGCGTGCTCGTCCCGCGCTCGAGGCCTCCCCCCAGGAGCGTGTCGAGCCGCTCGACCCCGGAGCTCAAGAGCTCTCGCGAGGACTCGTGGCGCTCGTCGGCCGCCACCACGCGGGGAAATACCCTGACTCCCCCCCGCCGGATGGCGAAGTCGTGGTACCCGCCCCGGTACCGCGAGGCGCGGTGCTTGACGACGACCATGCGGCGGCGCTCCGCGCCATACTCGGGATGCACCTGCTCGAGCAGCACGATGCCGCTCGCCAGGCTGCGAAGCTGGCGGTCGTCGTCTCCCCCGCTGCGGTCGTCGATCATGAGGGCCGTGCACTTGCAGCGGGAGAAGAACTGCTTCAGCGCCATCACCTGCCGGCGGTAGCGGAGCGCGTTTCCCGCGAGCAGTCTCAGTTCGGACAGCGAGTCGAACACCGCGCGCGTGGGCCGCAGGTTCTCGGCTTCCTCGAAAATCGCGCGCGTCGTCTCGCCGAGCTCGACTTCGGACGGATGGAAGACCGTGTACTGCGCGTCCGGGTGAAGGCTCTCCTCGGAGGGGATCAGCTCCCGGATCCGGATGCCGTCGAGCGACCAGCCGTGCGAGGTGGCCGCGGCGCGAAGCTCCTCCGCGCTCTCGG
>Ga0157375_10006673_pt1 | contig 10049 bp, 7 predicted proteins | sample M35metaG_FD_115311 | JGI IMG/M metagenome (GOLD analysis project Ga0157375, IMG submission 115311) | Miscanthus rhizosphere microbial communities from Kellogg Biological Station, Michigan, USA - M3-5 metaG | ecosystem: Host-associated > Plants > Roots > Rhizosphere > Soil | place: USA: Michigan... | reverse complement strand
GGCCCACGCGCGAGAAGTCGTACTTGCGCGGGTCGAAGAACATGCCCTGGAACGGCTGCGTGGCGGTGTCGAGGGTCGGCGGATCGCCCGGGCGCAGCTTGCGGTAGATTTCGATGAGCGCTTCTTCCGGCTTGTGGACGGAATCGCGCTTGAGCGTGTTGGTGATGATGTTGCCCACGTCGTCGCGCTCGGGGAAGAAGACCTCGAAGCTGGTCGCACCGCTGGCCATCACCTTGTGCAGGCGATCGGCGGTGAGCTCAATGTTGGCTTCGACGATGACTTCGCCGGTGTTGAGGTCGACGACGTCGGCGGCAGTGATGGCGCCATCAAGCTCGGCAGACTCGATCTCAACCTTGTCGATGTTCGCGGCGCGGATTGCCTTCAAAGAGCTGGCCGTGATCTTGCGGCCGGAGTGCGCGATCTCTTCACCCTTGTGGAGGACGGCGTGCGCCGGCTTCGCGCCCTGCAGGTGCGTCGCCGTCTTGGGATCATTCGTAACAGCCCAGTGCAGCTTGCCGTTGGCGATGTGGATGCGATCGATGGTGTAGAAGGTCTTGAGGATCTCTTCGTCCGAACGCAGGCCGAGCGCGCGCAGGAAGATGGTTCCGAGGAACTTGCGCTTGCGATCGATGCGGACGTAGAGGGTGTTTTTCTGGTCGTACTCGAACTCAACCCACGATCCGCGATAAGGGATGATCTTGCCGAGGAAGTAGGTGCGGTTGTTCGCCGTCTCAAAGAAGACGCCGGGCGAACGGTGAAGCTGCGAAACGATTACGCGTTCCGTCCCGTTCACAATAAAGGTGCCGTTCGGCGTCATCAGGGGAATGTCGCCGAAGAAGACTTCCTGCTCCTTGATGTCGCGAATGGTCTTGTTGCCGGTCTCCGCATCCTTGTCATAGATGGTGAGGCGGACCGTAACCTTCAGCGGGGCGGAGAACGTCATGCCGCGCTCTTCGCACTCCTGCTGGTCATACTTCAACTGCAGGCCGACGGGGTCGCCGCACTTGTTACAGAAGTCGGGAACGTTCTTGTTATAGGTGCCGCACTTGTGGCAGAGAACGTCGCCGGGAAGGAACGGATCGGTGATCACCATGGCGCCGCAATGCGTACAGGCGGTGCGCAGGTGGTGAAGACCTTTGAGGTGGCCGCACTTGCATTCCCAGTTGCCGATGGAGTAGTCGACGAAATCAAGCTGCGAGATACCGCGGAAGTCGGTAATGGGGAAGACAGAAACAAATACCGACTGGAGCCCCGAGTCATCACGCTCGTTGGGCAGCTTGTCCATCTGCAGAAAGCGCTCGTAGGAGCGGCGCTGCACTTCGATCAGGTTAGGAATCTGGGTTGCGGTAGGAATCTTGGAAAAATCGAGCCGGCTGCGAATCGCGCGCTTCTCGTTAGGCATGCATCACTCCTGAGTCTCGCTCACGCCAGCGCAATTGAGTTCGCGCCGGGCCGGCACCCGAGTCTCGAGGCGCCAGCAGTTTACGTAAAGAAATTCGATCAATCAGATTGGCACCCTGCCAGTTGCCAATCCTGTCCTGGAGGCGCGGCGATCATTTCGCCGAACTCCCGGAATCCCCGCGCCAAGCGTGTTTACCTGATTGAGGCGCAGTGAAAATCGCGCCACAGGCGTTGTCGTACTTCAGGGTGTTGCGCTAGACTGCGCACAATCGGTAGCAGACTGGCCAGTGTACCCGGCTCGAATGCCTGCAAATGAGTGGTAGATTTCGCTCAAAGAGCACAATCCGCCACGTTAGAGACACAAATGCCCGCGAGGACACAACTCCCTCACGAGCGCGGCTTACTGCCGATGCTCCCATCCGATTTTTGTTGCAATGCTATCGCCGATCCCAAAGCTCGCTTCTGCTGCCGCCGCCTGCCAATCGACATCCGTCATCGGGAACCCGCATATCCCTTTGACACGAGAGCACTTAACTTCGCGTTGATGGTCGCCCCAAGGCTGCTTGGCCCAGCCGAGGGTGCGAACATTTGTGCCCTTTAACTCTTTATTAAGACGCGCTGTAGTGGTTTTCGCCCAAACCGCGGAAATTCCAGCATGGGCCGAAAAGACGCGCAACGTCTATCGTAGCGCGTCCCGGCTCGTCTTGCAAGTCGCGTACCAAACTACTTGATTTCGACGGTTGCGACGCCTTCAAACTTCTTCTTGATCGCCTCAGCCTCGTCCTTGGTCGCGCTTTCTTTCAACGCCTTGGGGGCGCCGTCGACCAGGTCCTTAGCTTCCTTCAGGCCGAGCGAAGTAACTTCGCGAACAGCCTTAATGGTGTTGATCTTGTTCGCACCGGCATCCTTGAGGATGACCTGGAATTCGGTCTTTTCCTCAGCCGCCGGAGCTGCTGCCGCACCGCCGCCACCGGCAACCGCAACGGGGGCCGCTGCTGCTGCCGAGACGCCGAGGCGCTCTTCAAGCTTCTTCACCAGTGTCGCCGCCTCAAGCAGGCTCAGGCTAACAATCTGTTCTTCCAACTGTGCGAGATCCGCCATGTCTTTTCTCCATTCAATCCGTTGATATTGATATTCCCGGCCGCAACCCAAACGGTAAGTTTCCGATGCGCCAGACCCGCGCACTTTCCGTGTGATTTACTGCCAAAACTCTTTGAGTTCACAGTCCGAAGTTCTAAGTTCACAGCCTTTGGAAACCCGACTGCGAACTATGAACCAAGAACTTAGAACTGGCGTCGCTATGCGGCGCCTGCAAACTTCTCTTTTTCGACGCCCTGGTTAATGACTACTGCCAGGTCGCGTCCCGTTGCGTTCATTACGGTGACCAAGCGCTGCGCGGGGGCGTTGATGAGGAAAAGCAGCTTGGAGAAGAGTTCTTCCTTGCCCGGCAACTTCGCCAGCGCCTTTACCTCTTCCACGTTCAGCAACTTGCCGTCAACGATGCCCAGCTTGAACTGAAACTCCGCATTCTCGCCGGCCCACTTCGCGAACACCTTGGCGAGCGCGACGGGGTCGCCGGAGGTGAACGCGACCGAGTTCACGCCCTTCAAACCCTTCAGCGCAGGAGCAATCGAGCTGCCCTCGCTGGAAACGGCCGCCAGCTTGTTCTTGACCACGCGATACTTGCCACCCGCCTCGCGGATGACTTTGCGCAGTTCGTAATCCTTGGCAACGGTCAGCTTGCTGAAGGTGCCGATAATTGCGGTTGTCGAGGTCTCAAGCTCCTTAGCCAGCAGCTTGACCTTCTCCGTCTTTTTCGCTTTCGAAATAGCCATGTCTTTGCTCCGCTCAGACAGTTTTCAGTTAAGAGTTCTCAGTTCAAAGTTCTGAAAACCTACCCTGAATCCTGCTTCCAATCCATGCGCCCTGTTGGGGCAGCTTAAATCCCTCTACTTCGCGCCAGCTCTAGCCGAGAACTGTCAACTCAGAACTGACAACTGTCTCTCTTAGTGCTTGCCGGCCGCGTCGGCTACTGCCGAATCCAGCGGAACTCCGGGGCCCATCGTCGAGCTCAGGGTGACGCTCTTGATGTACTTTCCCTTGGCTGCCGAAGGCTTGGCACGCACGATTGAGGAAATCACCGTGGTCGCATTCTCCACCAGCTTTTGCGGATCAAAGCTCAGCTTGCCCACCGGTACGTGTACCAGGCTGGTTTTGTCGGCGCGAAACTCAACCTTACCTGCCTTGATCTCTTTAACCGCGGCGGCAACATCCTGAGTGACCGTACCGGTCTTGGGATTTGGCATCAGGCCCTTGGGGCCCAGAACCTTACCCAGACGGCCGACAACCTTCATCATGTCGGGGGTCGCGATCAGCGCGTCGAATGCGGTCCAGTTCTCTTTCTGAATCTTTTCGACCATCTCTTCGCCGCCCACGAAATCAGCGCCGGCTTCCTGCGCTTCCTTCTGGCGATCGCCGCTGGCGATCACGGCAACGGTCTTGGTCTTTCCCAGTCCGTGAGGCAGAACCACCGTTCCGCGCACCATCTGGTCGGCGTGCCGGGTGTCGACACCCAAACGCATGGTTAGGTCGACAGTCTCGTCGAACTTGGCGTACTTAACCTGCTTGAGCAGGGTAACCGCTTCGTTGAGCGGATACGCGGGCTTGGTTACAGCCGCACGCGCTTTCGCAATATTTTTGCTGACTTTAGCCATTGATCCTCGTCTCCCACCGCATTTGCCAGCCCCGTTGCCGGGGAACCTGGAAGCTTCTCGCCATGAATCTCGGCGTTCCGCCCTCGAACAGGTCCAAAAGCCGTGGTGTTATTGACGGCCCAGAGATTTCTCCAGGCACATCTTTGAATATTAGCGGATTGGTATCTGAAATGCAAACGATGATCAAAATTGTTTGCCCCGATTCAAATGCTTCAAAAAAGACTGTTTATCCTCCATCCCGCAACAAATTTTGCCTTTGGGCATCTAACTGAAAGGGAAAGATGAGAAGAATACGCTCGCGAATCAGTGATTGCCACCGAGCGCTCGAATGAGGAATAGGTATATGAAAAAAATAAGATTAGCTATTGCATTAACCGCTGCAAGCGTACTGGCGGCGTGCCCTGCATTTGGTCAGAGGAGCGATCAGTCTGGCCAAGGTCGAGCCGTTGTCACGATATTGCCATCTCACCCAAACGATAACCTCGGGCAAATTCCGCAGGATTTCAAACTCAAGGTCAATGGCAAGGACTCGACGGTTTTGAACTTTACGCCGCTGCAGGAGTCGAACAGCCCGGTTGAGTTGGTTCTTTTGATGGACGGAGGCTCACGCACGAGCCTGGGCTCGCAGTTCAGGGATATCGAAGCCTTCGTCAAGGAAATGCCTCCGAACACTAAGATCGCGATCGCCTACATGGAGAACGGCCGAGCCAATTTCTCCAGCCAGCTCTCTTCCAGTGCGGACGAGGTGCTGAAAGGACTGCATCTGAGCAACGGATTCCCGGGGTCAAACGCCAGTCCCTACTTCTGCTTGTCTGATCTGGCAAAACGCTGGCCATCGCACGACCGCACCGCTCGTCGCGAGGTCCTGATGGTGACCGATGGCGTGGACAACTATGACCGGAGCTTCGACCCTCAGGATCCTTATGTCAACACAGCTATCAACGACTCAGTGCGGGCTGGGCTGGTGGTGTATTCGATCTACTGGAAGAACATGGGACGGGCTAACAACACCTGGTATGCGACCAACGCCGGGCAGAATCTGCTTCAGATGGTGACACAGGCCACTGGCGGAAACAGCTACTGGCAAGGTACGGGCAATCCAGTTTCGCTGCAGCCGTTCCTTCAGGACCTTCGACGCCGGTTGAATCATCAGTACGAGCTCAGCTTCTCGGCTCCATCAAGTGGAAAGCCCGAAGTTGAGAGCTTGAGAGTCGACCTGAAAGTTCCATCGGCCAAGGTGGATGCTCCGCAACGGGTATTGGTAACCAGTGCTGCCAGCGCTCGTGAATAAGGGCATGAAGTAATGGCATTGCCTAAAAAACTTTCGGCAGGTGATCTTACAATCACCTGCCGGTTTTGTTTATGCCTACTGGCAAACGCTAGATTCCTGCTGTCTGGGTGAAAGAGCTTTCAGGCGAGCGATAAGAGCGCTCTGCGGAACCGATGTAGCCGGAATCCTTCTCCTTGCGACCGTCTGATCCATGTTGTTTTACGAGCTTATTGTAGATACCAAGAAGCAGGAATGGAGCCGCCCACTGTCCTACGAACATGGATTCGTGCTTCTTGTTGAAGGCCTGGAAAGTTGCTGATACAGCCATTGCTCCTATCGCGAGAGCGAGATATGCACTGCTCGGAATTCTGGATGTTGTTTTTTCGATTGCGGCGGTGAATTGATCCTCTTCGACTTCACCGGGATTTACGCGATAATCCGTCATGATCAGTACTCCTTGGCGATACTTCTGATCGCCTAAGTGAGATGCTGTGTATCTAAAAAAAAGCGGCCTGCAAAACGAAGGAATTGCTGTCCATCAAAATCCTGTCAATGGCTGTTCACCGCACCGCAACAGACTTAACTTGAGGCTTCAAGAATGAACCAGACCCTTCCGAAAATCATCAGCCTGAAGGTCGAGGCTTCGCCGCTGAACGGATACGACAACCATCCGATTGCTGCAATCAATGACCATGTGGTGCGGATTGCCACCATGTCGGAACCCTATCACTGGCATTTTCATCCCAACTCCGATGAGACATTCCTTGTGATTGAAGGGGAACTTGCCATCGACTTCGAGGGTGGATCCATGCAGCTGGGTCCCGGGCAAATGATCACGGTTCCACGAGGGATGGTACATCGGACCCGGCCTGTTGGTGCGCGTTCAGTCAACCTAACTTTTGAATTGGCCCAATCGGAAAGCGTCTCGGTTTGATCCGCGGACTTTAGGGGTCTCGGTTGACGAAATTGTTTGGCCTTCTCCATCTGGCCAGACACGGGCAATCTGCGATCCGCGCTTTATTTCTGAAATCGAACTCGATACCGTATAGTTTTTTGAAGCCGGCAATGCCCGGACGGGCTTCGACCATTTCACTCCTTCCCCAATGAAAGCCCGCCGATTTTCATGCCGCCATTCTGCACGGCACGGATACGAACGCGACGGATCATTGTGTCTTGCCTCGTTAACGTCTGCTGCACGCAGAGCATCTTTGCGAGAAGAGGTTTATGAGACACGTCCGGTTCGCTTTGGTTTTTTCTTCTGTCTGGATATTTACGGCAGCCGCTTCACTCCACCCGCAAGCTTTGAATACCAACTTCGCTCGTGACCCGCAGCAGGCCGTCGATCAGGAATACACAGACCATATTCACAAGTACACGACGGATCCTTCGTTCGTATCGCCGTTGGTGGATTATCTGCCTGCATCGAAGACGGTGCCCACGCCGTCCAAAGTGCTGGGCGATGTCTCGGGCGCGCCAGACATCTTGCCTTATGCCGAAGACGTCTATAAATACTTTCGCCTGCTTGCTGCCGCCAGCCCGCGGGTAAAGGTTGTGACGATCGGCCATACGGAAGAAGGCCGCGAGATGATCGCGGTGGCCATCGCGGACACCGACCTACTGAAGAATGCCGACGCCAACAAACAGAGGCTGGCCCAGCTTGCTGATCCGCGCACTATCAACTTCGACGACGCGAAGGCGCGGGCTCTGATCGACCAGTCGTATCCGGTCTACTACATCACCGGTACTATCCACTCCCCTGAAACCGGAGCGCCTACGGCGCTGATGGAGCTGGCCTATCGCCTCGCCGTCGACGATTCGCCATACATCAAGTTCATCCGCTCGCACATGGTGGTGCTGATTACACCGGTGGTTGAAGTGGATGGCCGCGACCGCATGGTCGACATCTACCGCTGGCACAAAGCCCATCCGAACGAAAAGTGGCCGCACCTTCTTTATTGGGGCCACTACGTTGCGCACGACAACAATCGCGATGCCATGGGGATGACGATGGACCTGACGCGCAACGTGCTCGACACCTATCTTGACTGGCACGCGCAGGTGTTACATGACCTGCACGAATCGGTTCCATTCCTCTACGACAACACTGTCGGCGATGGGCCTTATAACGCGTGGGTTGATCCCCTGCTGGCCGATGAGTGGGCTGAACTGGGTTGGAACAACGTGGCGCAAATGCAGACCTTTGGTATGCCCGGTGTGTTTACTCACGGCGATTTCGATACGTGGAGCCCGGGCTACCTTATGTTCCTCGCAGCCATGCATAACGGCATCAGCCGGCTCTATGAAACATTTGGCAATGGCGGAGCGGACACCGAAAAACGCATTCTGGATCCCGAAGAATATTCACGCACGTGGTACCGGCAGAATCCACCTCTGCCTATCGTCACCTGGTCGCAGCGCGACAACAACAACTACGAGCAAACCGCTTTGCTCACGACGATTTCATACTTCGCGCAGCACTCGCATCACTTTCTTGAGAACTACTACATCAAGAGCAAGCGGTCGATTCAGAAGCCTACTCTGGAAGGTCCAGCGGCTTATGTAATTCCCCCCGATGCAGCGGCGACGAATCGCGAAGTTGAGTTGTTGAAGGTTCTCAAGCGCCAGCACGTCGAGATTCAGCAACTGTCTGACGCGACTACGGCGGATGTCGCAGGAGAGAAGCGAAGCGACAAGCCCAAGCCGCAAAACTTCCCCGCGGGCAGCATCGTGGTGCGCATGGATCAGCCCTATTCGCGCATAGCCGATGCCCTGCTCGATCGCCAGTTCTGGGCGCCGGATGATCCGCAGAAGCACCCTTACGATGACACGGGATGGTCGTTCCCCCACCTGTTTAACGTGAAGGTCGTGCGGGTGTCGGATGCTTCGATCCTAAAGGCAAGCATGAAGCCGGTTGATGATCCGGCAGTGCTGGCCGCCAAGCTTGATGGAACAGGTTCCTTTGTCGCCGTGAATAACACGGGGCAGATGTCGTTGCTTTCGCTGGTGTACAAGCTGAAAGCGGCGAAGATTCAGGCCGCTGAAAAGCCCTTTGACTCCGATGGCAAACATTTCGCGGCAGGCTCGCTGGTGATCAGCGGAGCAGACGACAAGGTCGCCAGCGCTCTGCACGATCTAGCGCTTGACGGCTCGCACCTGGGTGCGGCTCCTTCTGTCTCGATGCATGATGTTACGGCGCCGCGCATCGCCTTCATGCATACCTGGCTGGCTACGCAGACTGAAGGCTGGTGGCGCTATGCATTCGACAATGCCGGCATTCCGTTCGATTACATGAGCACGCAGACGGTTGCGAAACAGGATGATCTGCGCTCGAAGTACGACGTCATCATCTTCGCGCCCGTCGGGCGAGCCTCATCGATGGACATAATCAACGGGCTGCCGATGTGGAACAATGCGATGCCGTGGAAGAAGTCGGACCTGACTCCGAATCTCGAAGTTCTCGACTCAACAGACGATATTCGACCCGGCCTCGGGTATGAAGGACTGGCACATCTGAAGAAGTTTGTGGAGCAAGGCGGCCTCCTGATCACTTGTGAAGATACTGCGCAATTTGCCATAGATGCAGGTCTTGCGCCCGGGGTAAGCATCGCGCCCCGTGCCGATGCGCGGGTAGTTGGGAGTGTTCTTAACACGGTGCTGGTCGCGAAGGATCATCCGATCGCCGAAGGCTACGGCGCGAATCTGCCGGTGATCAGCGCCAATGGGATGGCCTTTAACATCAGCAACACACTAGGTCGGGCTGGCGGGCGGTTGCTGATGGACCCATACGCGCAACGTCCGACGGGCCGCGGCAGCATGGAAGAGAATGACGAGCCGATGGGACGCAAAGCGACCGAAGCCGAGACTCTCGAAAAGGTGCAGCCCTGGGAGGCGAAGAAGGTTAACGAGGAGCAAGCTCGCAACAACTTCTCTGTTATACCCGAAGCGATGCGGCCCGAGGTGATATTGCGCTTCGCGGACAACAAGACTCTGCTGCTGGATGGGCTGCTCGACAAGGGTGGCTCGATCGCGGAACATGCCGTGGTTGTAAATGCGCACCTCGGCAAGGGAAGCGTGCTGCTGTTTGGCAATAACCCCATTTATCGCGGCGAAACCGTCGGGAATTACGCTCTCGTGTTTAACGCGATTCTCAACCACGATCATCTGGAGAGGCAAGCCGCAGCTCCCGAGCAGAAGAAGGAAGAAAAGAAGTAACCGACGGGCGTGTTTTCGCGTGCGGTGAATCCGGATTAGCAAGGGAGGGTCGCCACGGCAGTTTTGACTTTTCGCAGAATGGCATTTTGTGTCATGCTTTCTGTCATGGGAAGCAAAGATAAAGGTAGAAAAGAAGCCAAGAAGGCGCCGAAGCCCAAGCCAAAGCCCGAACCAGCCCGGCGCGAGATTTTCACCCCTGCTCCGCCGAAGTAAGCGCTGGCTTACGACTCCAGGCGGTGCAATTGCGATTGCAACGCAGAAAGGCCCTCCCGCGTGGGAGGGCCTTTCGTTTTACAGCAAGATAAGCCAGTCCGGACTTACCCTACGACTTCAATACCCATGGAGCGAGCAGTGCCCTTGATGCTCTTGATGGCTGCATCGACGGAGGCAGCGTTCAAGTCGGGCATTTTTTGAGTTGCGATTTCGCGTACCTGCTTCTCAGTGACTTTGCC
>Ga0157375_10006672_pt1 | contig 10049 bp, 12 predicted proteins | sample M35metaG_FD_115311 | JGI IMG/M metagenome (GOLD analysis project Ga0157375, IMG submission 115311) | Miscanthus rhizosphere microbial communities from Kellogg Biological Station, Michigan, USA - M3-5 metaG | ecosystem: Host-associated > Plants > Roots > Rhizosphere > Soil | place: USA: Michigan... | reverse complement strand
TCGGAGGACCTCGTGATTAATGGCGTGGACGACTTACTCGCTCAATCCGGCCCCGACGACGTTCTTGAGTTATTCGACGCGGCCGAAATGCCGCCATCGGCAGTCAAGGAAAACCAGGCGCAAATACTGATTCGAATCGCTTCCGAGATCCGGCTCCTTCACACGCCCGAGGGAGTCGGGTTTGCTCGTGTGCCCATGAGTGAGCACGTGGAAACCCTGGTGATCCGCGGGAAGGCCTTCAAGGACTGGTTGATGCGAAAGTTTTACAACGAGTTCCGAAAACCGCCAAGTTCTCAAGCCCTCCAAGACGCAATCAACTCCTTGGACGCCCAAGCGCAGTTTAGCGGTGAAGAGGCGCTTCTGCATGTTCGCGTCGCGGGACACGGTGACCGTATCTATCTTGACCTCGCCGACCGCTGTTGGCATGTTGTCGAAATAGATGCCGCTGGTTGGCAGGTGATATCGGATCCGCCCGTCTACTTTCGCCGATCCAGGGGAATGCGCGCACTTCCATTACCTGTTGCCGATGGTTCAATCCAGGACCTTAGGCAATATATAAATGTCGGAAACGAGCAGAACTGGATTCTATGCGCTTCATGGCTCCTATCGGCGCTCCGCCCCACTGGGCCCTACCCTGTACTGATACTTCAGGGCGAGCAGGGATCAGCTAAGAGCACCACGGGAAAGTTCTTGCGAAAGATCATTGACCCGTCGGTGGCACTAGTTCGCACACCACCGCGGGAGGACCGGGACTTGCTGATCGCAGCCACGAACTCGTGGGTGCTGGCCTACGACAATTTGTCGGGCATCCCTCACTGGTTATCGGACGCCCTTTGTCGGCTGGCGACGGGCGGGGGATTCTCCACCCGCGAACTCTACACCAATTCTGAGGAAGCGTTCTTCGAGGCGTCCCGCCCGGTGATCTTGAATGGCATCGATCATCTGACCGAACGACCTGACCTTGCGGACCGAGCGGTAATTTTGAACCTTCCAACGATCGAAGCTACCCGACGCAAAGATGAAGGACAACTCTATGCGGACTTTGAGCGGCATCATCCGCGGATACTGGGCGGGTTCCTCAATGCGGTAAGTAAGGCGCTCGCGAAGTTTCCTAGTACACGCCTTTCCCATCCGCCGCGAATGGCGGATTTTGCAAAGTGGGCCACAGCCGGCGAACATGGGTTAGGCTTCTCTACGGGAGCTTTTCTGGATGCTTATCTTGGCAATCGTGCACACGCTGTACTTGAGACGCTAGAAGGCGACCCCGTTGCCGCCGCTCTTTCGGGACTTATGGAGGAGCTAGGCGCGAAATCCGTACCAGTTTACTGGGAGGGTGACTGCAAGACTCTGCAATCAGAACTCGACAGGTACGCAGACGAGCACATTAGACACTCAAAGCTTTGGCCCAAAACGCCTAGGGGATTGTCCGACCGACTGCGACGTCTAAAGACCTTTCTGCGGGAGGCCGGCATCGAAATCATCTTCCACACCAGGGGCGCCAAAGGCCAGAGGGTATTGTCGATTGCCAGAACTGAGGGACATTTGACCGCCACCACCGACACCTCCGTCACCGGAAGTGCGCTAGGTCCAACTGGTCAACTACTTGATGACGGTTCAGTTGGTGACGGTCGTCAAGCACAGGTGTCAGTCGCACCGTCATCGAATGGTCAACCATCACCCGAAGCTTCGATACGCGAGTCCTTGAATCCAATAGCGTTGCGGAAGATGAGTACAGTGGGTGGCGGTTGTGACGGTGGATTACACACATCTTCCAGTACGGATGACACAACGATTTTACCCATCAATTTCTGCCATAGATGCGGTCCGGTTACGTGGGACTGGAACGGCAAAGAGTGGGTCTGCGCAAGCTGCGGACAACCGGCGAACAGCAGCGCTCCTGAGATGGAGCACTTTGAAATATGACTGCCTCGAAGTCATTACTAGTTTCACTTCGTGCGTCAGGCATTTCGCTCCGAGTCGAGGATGGGCGCCTGTTGGTGGAAGCGAAACGAGGAACGATCACTCCGGAGATCCGGTCGCTACTAGTCAACCGCAAGGTCGAACTGATCTCAACTTTGGAACTCGAGGACGCGCCGAGGGTGCAGGACCCAATCGATGGTGAAGCGATTAAGGTAGTGACCGGACTGCTTGTGATCGCTTACCAACGTTTTAAACGGACACCAACTATTCCGGAAGTACCACTTGCAGGCACTCAACATTCGGCTCCCAACCGACTTGCTTTATCGGCGCCACAGAGCGTCCATGGATGTGAACAGCCGTGAAGACGAAGCGCCCATTCCTGGTGGAGCCGGCCCCGATTGATCTGAGTCGGCTTGCCCATATGCGTCCGGACGACCTACATCAGACCTACCGAGACTTGTTCGGCCGAGATGTTCCAGCGGGAAATTCCCAATTCGCTCGTAGGAAGATAGCTTGGCAAACGCAAGCCGAGCGGGAAGGCGGCTTGCCTGAATTCGCCCGGCAGCGGGCGTTGGCCATTGCAAAGGATGCCACGACTCGTCTTGGAAGTCGCGTGCGTTCTGCCAATGCTCACTCCTCGCATGTGACTGTGACGAACATCATCTCGAACCACGATTCGCGCATCCCGATGCCGGGAAGCATAATCGTGAAGCACCACCATGGCCAAGATCTTGTGATTCATGTGCATGAGGGCAGCTTTGAATATAAGGGTCGGCGTTTCCCTTCGCTAAGTGCGTTAGCCAAAGACATTACCGGCACCAAATGGAACGGCTTTACGTTCTTCGGTCTAAACGACGGCGGCAGAAATGGCTAGCACAAACAAGGTCGTTCCGCTTTCGAAAGTAAGACAGATTCGCTGTGCGATCTATACTCGCAAGTCCACTGACGAAGGGCTAGAACAGGATTTCAACACACTGGATGCCCAGCGGGAGAACGCCGAAGCCTACATCCAAAGTCAGGGTGGAGAAGGCTGGGCCCTTGTAAAGGATCGCTATGATGACGGAGGCTTCACCGGCGCCAACATGGAACGGCCGGCACTAAGGCGATTGTTGGCCGATGTTCAGTCCGGCAGAGTAAATTGCATCGTGGTCTACAAAATTGACCGGCTGACCCGTTCGCTCCTGGATTTCACAAAGATCATCGAAATTCTCGACAGGCACGATGCCACGTTTGTCTCTGTTACGCAGCAATTCAACAGCACTACATCCCTCGGGCGGCTGACTTTACACATTCTTTTGTCTTTCGCGCAGTTTGAGCGGGAGATGATTTCCGAACGCACCCGCGACAAGATGCACGCAGCTCGGCGTAAAGGCAAATGGACTGGCGGAAACGTCGTGCTCGGCTACGACGTCGTCCCGCAAGGCGGCGCGATCGTCGTTAACCAGGAGGAAGCGATACGGGTACAAGAGGTTTACCGGCTGTACCTCGAACTCGGTTCTCTAGTCCCGGTAGTCGAGGAATTGGAGCGGCGCGATTGGAGAATGAAGTTGTGGACCACACGGGAAGGGCGAACGCGGGGCGGTGCGCGTTTCAACAAGACCACGGTCCACAACCTGCTGACCAACGTCATCTATACCGGCCGAGTGAACTTCGGCGGAACCCAATATGATGGCGAGCACCAACGGATCGTGGACGACGAAACCTGGAATTCTGTACAGGAGAGGTTAAGCCGAAATGGTCGCCGGGGAGGCCGTAACGTAGGAAATAAGTATGGTGCTTTGCTCAAGGGTCTGGTGCGGTGCGAAACCTGCAAGAGCGGAATGACCCATACCTATACCAACAAGGAGAACCGAGTCTATCGCTATTACGTCTGCATCAACGCTCACAAGCGTGGCTGGAACAGATGCAGCACCAGATCTGTTTCAGCGCCCGAATTGGAAGCAGCTGTTATTGATCAAATCCGCGGATTTGCTCGTCACCCGGTAGTAGTAAATGAAGTCCAGCGTCGTGTTGAGGTCGCCCGGCAGCAAGAGCCGGCCCGCGCGGTCGCTGCAATAGATACCGAAAATCTTAGGAGTGCGCTTCTGCAGTTTGATGGGCTATGGGACCAACTCACAATGTACGAGCGCGAGCGTTTTATTAGGGTGCTGGTTAAGGAGGTGCGTTACGAGGGTCCAAGCCAGACCGTGATCGTCGGCTTTCAGTCTGAAATGTTGAGGGAGTACTGCCAAACAAATGCGTGAAAGCACTCTGCCAGCAGTGAAGGCCTCTACCGCTCTCGAGATTCGGTTTCAATTACTCGGAGGCGGCCCAGCCCACCAACCGGATCGAAGCACGATAGCAACCGGACGGTTGCCACGAATCACCCAAGTCTTGGCTCTCGCGATCCACTTCAACGACATGCTGCGCAAGGGTGAGGCTGTGGATTATTCGGATGTTGCCCGACTGACGTGTCTCTGCCGAGAAAGAATCAGCCAGATCATGCGTTTGAACAATCTCTCACCGGACATTCAAGTTCAGGTGCTGTATCTGCCGCCTACCTCAACCGGGAAGTATCTGATTAGTGAGACCATGCTTCGAAGGGTTGCAAACTTATTGTCCTGGGATGCCCAACGGACCGAGTGGGCTAGGATCTCAGGGTTCGTACCGCAATCGTAGAGAGCGCGGCAATCACCAATAACACTCCTGATCATTCCTGATCTATCTCTTTCAAAATACTTGCCTTATAGTCTAGATCAGGCTTTGAAGATGGGCTACATTAATCACATAGCATGTTTCTTGATAGAGCTATTTCGGTTGAAGCGACGCGTGGAAGGATGTCGATTTGGCATCGCGATTTCGGTCAGCCAAAACGTGTTAAGGGAATCGAAGAGAGCCGCCGGCTCGAAGATCGACGGCTCCCAATTACACACTCGCTACTTCGCCACGCGGTACGTTCGTTCGCCATCTTGGTGCTTTGCGCTGTCGATCTTCAAGCCCATCTTCTTGCCCAAAGAGCCGCTCAAGAATCCGCGTACGGAGTGAGCCTGCCAGCCGGTCGCTTTCATGAGTTCGGCCAAGGTCGCCCCGTCTTTGCGTTCAAGCAAAGCCAGCACGGCGGCTTTCTTGCTACCGTCGCCGGCCGCCGGCTTCTTTTTCTTGCCCACCCTCGCCTGCTTCGCCCCGGCTGCGGCTTTGGCGCGCTTGGGCGGGTTCTCGCTGCGGGTGGCAGTATTCTTCGATCTGCCCTTCTTTGGCGCGCCGTTGGCGGTCTGTTCCGCAACAGTGGCGGCTGTCTTGGTTTCTACGTTGGTCATGTGAGTCCTACTCTTTCTGCGCTCTATCGGCGCATGACGATTCATCACTCTGATTCGGCGGCAAAGCAAGTCAAAACCGAATCATTGAGGTGCCCCTGATGCCGTACGCCGCACCCCGCTTCTGCCCGGCATCCGGCTGCGCGGTGCTTACCGACGGAAGTCGCTGTGAAGCGCATCGCAAGGCACGGCACGTTTCGGTTGATGCTCGGCGTAAGAGTCCATACCAGCGTGGTTACGATCGGGCGTGGCAGCGCCTGCGCAAGATGAAGCTCGCCGCGGATCCCATGTGCCAGATCCGAACACACTGCGCCAGCAAGCCGCTTATTTACCAAGTTGCAGTCGAGGTCGACCACATCATTCCGATTCATGATCGTCCGCAGCTACGGTTGGTGTGGACCAACCTCCAGTCGAGCTGCCACTCATGTCACTCGGCGAAATCGCTGCGTGAAATGAGGGAACGAAATGGAACGATCATCTCAGCGGAGGCGTGTCTAGAAAGACCGGGTAGGGGGATCGTTTTCCTTAACGATATCAATGGTTTACCGCCTGTACCGCCAAATTCGTGCGTCCGCGAAATTCGAATAGGGGGTGGTGATGAAGATTGAAATGTGGCCGATCGAAAGGCCCATTCCTTACGCACGTAACGCGCGCCGTATTCCTGAATCCGCAGTGGACAAAGTCGCAGCGTCAATCAGGGAGTTCGGCTGGCGCCAGCCCATCGTAGTTGATGTTGAGGGCGTCATTGTTGCCGGGCATACGCGCCTGCTCGCGGCGAAGAAGCTAGGACTTAGAGAGGTGCCGATTCACATTGCCACGGAACTGACGCCAGCTCAAATCAAAGCCTATCGTCTTCTTGATAACCGCAGTCATGAAGAGGCCAAATGGGATCTTGACTTACTTCCGTTGGAGTTGGAAGAACTCAAAGAACTTGAGTTTGACTTGGCGTTGACCGGCTTCGACGAGTCAGAACTGGAACGGCTGCTTCGATTCCAAGGCGGCCTGACAGATGAGAATGCGGTCCCTCCGGTTCCGGAACATCTAACATCGAAACAGGGCGATGTTTGGCTTCTGGGAGATCACCGCCTTGTGTGCGGCGATTCCACCGACTCGGATGTGATCGCGAAGTGCCTGGGCAAGGTGAAACCACACCTGATGGTGAGCGACCCTCCATATGGGGTCGAATACGATCCGGCCTGGCGCAACGACGCTGGTGTGAACCGCCAGCGGCGCGGAAGCGTTGCAAACGATGAGCGCGCGGACTGGTCCGAAGCGTGGGCCCTTTTCCCAGGCTCTGTCGCTTATATTTGGCACGCCGGCAAGTTTGCTTCCACGGTACAAGCCAGTCTCGAAAAAACGGGGTTCGAGATTCGGTCACAAATCATTTGGGGAAAGAACCGCTTCGCACTATCTCGCGGCAATTACCACTGGCAGCATGAACCGTGCTGGTATGCGGTCCGGAAGGGAAGTGACGCAGCGTGGGCCGGCGACCGCTCTCAAAGCACACTTTGGCAAATTCAGGTTGAGAACCTTGATACTGGCCACGGCACTCAGAAGCCGGTGGAGTGTATGCGGCGGCCCATCATTAATAATTCATCGCAGGGTCAAGCAGTTTACGAACCTTTCAGCGGCAGCGGCACCACGATTATCGCGGCCGAGCAGACCGGGCGCATTTGCCATGCGATTGATCTGGAACCGGCCTATGTAGACACGGCGATCATCCGATGGCAGAACTTCACGGGGAAACAAGCAATGCTCGAATCGACCGGCGAACCGTTTCCCAAAGTGCCGGAGGTGCCGGCATGAGAGGGCGAAAGCCGGTTGCTACGCATCTTAAGCTCATGCGCGGGAACCCGGGCAAGCGCGCGCTCAACAAGAACGAGCCCCTACCAGTAGGAGACCTGCTGGATCCACCCGAGTGGATGTCGGCCGGTCAAAAGAGCAGCTGGAACTATGCAATTGAGAACGCCCCGCACGGATTACTCAAAAAACTCGACCGATCTGTTCTTTCTGCTTGGGTGGTCGCCGAAGACCTCCACCGCCAGGCAGCAGGGATGATCGAAAAGTTCGGAATCCTGACGAAGGCCCCGAACACCGGTCTGCCCATTCAAAGTCCATATTTGCCGGTCGTTAATAAGCAAGCTCAGATCTTGTTGCGGGCGGCCGAGCAACTTGGTTTCTCACCCTCGTCACGATCCCGAGTTCAGGTTGTGGATGATTCCAAATCCGATGAGCAGGATGTGTGGGAGAGCTTCGGCTGATCTAGGGCGAATGATCTGTGAAGCGGAAACCGCCGGAGAAAGACTATTGTGGCATCGCCCGAAAGTACGCGGCAATGGTCATCTCAGGCGAGATCCCTTCGTGCCGTTGGGTACGTTTGGCCTGTGAGAGACAGGAAGCCGATCTGGCCCGCGAGGACTGGATCTGGCGCTTCGACCAGGAGCGTGCTGTCAGAATATGCCGGTTCTTCGAGCTGCTTCCTCACGTAAAGGGCAAGTGGAAGAGTAAGACCGTTCTCCTAGAGCCCTGGCAATGCTTCCTGCTAACAACAATCTTTGGTTGGGTCAACGCGGAAGGGTTGCGGCGTTTTCGCAAGGCGTTAGTCGTTACGCCCCGCAAGAACGGTAAGTCCTCGATTGCGGCCGGTATCGGGCTCTATCTCCTGGCACTCGACCATGAACCCGGCTGCGAGGTGTATAGCGCCGCGACCACGCGGGACCAAGCGAAAATCTCGTGGGAACTGGCGAAGCGGCAGGCTGCTAAGCTACCGCGATTTTGCGAAGTATACGGCATCGAGACTCTGGCCCACAGTATTGCTATTGAAAACCATGCATCCTTTTATAAGCCCTTGTCGCGGGACGCCGACAGCCTCGAGGGCCTTAACGTGCACGGCGCCATCATCGACGAGCTGCACGCGCATAAGACCCGTGAAGTCTTCGATGTCCTGGACGAGGGAACAGGCAGTCGACGCCAGCCACTGTTGTTTATCATCTCGACCGAGGGGGATTCCAATAAGGGCATCTTCCCGGAGCAGGTCGACTACGCTCACCGGGTGCTTTCCGGTCAGCACGAGGACGATACCTATTTCGGCATCATCTACACCATCGATGAAGAGCAGGACGACTGGACCCAACCGGCAACCTGGCGCAAGGCCAATCCGAATCTTGGAGTCTCGGTCTTTGAAGACGACCTTCGCGTTCGGTGCAAGCAGGCGATGGCTAATCCCGATTCGCAATCCAGTTTCCTAACGAAGCGATTAAACGTTAGGGTCGGCGCCGGAAGCGCGTACTTCAACATGTTCGCCTGGGACCGGCTCTGTAAGGACGAATCGCTTGCAATGGACCAGTTTCCGGGTGCTCCCTGCATGATTTCAATCGACATGGCGAGCAAGAAAGATTTGACCGCCAAAATGATCGTTTTCAAACGCGGCGATCTGTTCTTTGTGTTCGGAAAATACTATCTGCCTGAGGATGCCCTCGAATCTGATCAACCCAACCACGAACTCTATCGGGGGTGGGCTCGCATTGGGAAATTGATCGTAACCCCTGGGAATATCACTGACTACGAATTTCTTGAACGCGATTTGATTGCGGAGTGGGAGCAGTTTCGGCCGCGTCATGTCGGTATCGATCCGAACTACAACGCCAGCCACTTCACTATGAGGATGCAGGCAAAGGGTGTCCCGATGGTTGACGTCCCCCACACAGTAGCGACATTCACGGAGCCTATGATGACGCTCGAAGCAATGATTACAGCGGGTAGAGTCCGGCACAACGGTGATCCCATTCTGGCTTGGGCCCTCGGGAATGTCGTTGCCAGAAAAGACGCGAAGGGTAACGTATATCCCAGAAAAGCGCGCGACGAGAACAAGATCGATCCGGCTGTTGCGCTCATCGCCAACATGAGCTTGCAACTGAAGGGCGAACATATTTCGGCATACGCCAATCTTGAAGTCATTGTGATCTGAAGATCTCTCGGATAATCTTTTTTGGCATGGCTGGTTGCCCTAAAAACCCGCTAGAAATTGCGAGGCGGAGCCAGCGCCCGCAGCGAACGGATCGTACACCGTTCCTTCGCGAAATCATGGACTGTCTTTCACCTTCTTCGCTCGTCGAGACTGTAGTGCTTATGAAAGGCGCCCAGGTCGGTGGCACCGAGTGCGGAAAACAACTGGATCCGTTAGCCAACCGGATCTTCAGAGCCTCTGCCGGGCCGTTGTCGCCGCCGTCGTCAGGAGGGAACGATCACGTCAGCCTCAGCGAACAGACCCCGCGTTTCCCAGTTATTGGCTTGGGGAACAGGGTTGTGGGCTACTTTGAATTTGGATTACTGCACTCCGAATTAAACCGGTTACCCACAGAAGCAGGAACGCTCCGGCGATCCATGCTATGGTTAGCGCAAGGAAGCCGCATATAAAGCAATCCAGCTCGCGGCTGGATATCCACGTCTGGATCCTGAGTGGGGAGGCGCCGGCTTTCGTCAAAATGGAAGGACCCGCTAACCTATGGGGGACCCAATTGGCGGATCGAGCTAGCTACCCCAGTTTGGCCGCGTCCACTATCGGGAGGTTCCGGCAAGCGTTAAAAGATTACGACTGACTTGCGAAAACGCTCAGTTATCGTCTTGCTGGAAGATCTGAAGCGCCTTCAATTGAATCTATCGTTTCGATTGCATGACGCCCTTATCGACCTGACACGCCACGCTTAGGATGACTTCCGTTAATGCTCCTTATCGGGCATGGTCAGTAGCTGCTGACCGTCAAGCTCACTGCATCCAGATTTACGCCGGCCCCAGCTTGGTCTTGGCCCCGGAGTCGGCGCTCAGCTTGCTTCCCAG
>Ga0157375_10006669_pt1 | contig 10051 bp, 11 predicted proteins | sample M35metaG_FD_115311 | JGI IMG/M metagenome (GOLD analysis project Ga0157375, IMG submission 115311) | Miscanthus rhizosphere microbial communities from Kellogg Biological Station, Michigan, USA - M3-5 metaG | ecosystem: Host-associated > Plants > Roots > Rhizosphere > Soil | place: USA: Michigan... | reverse complement strand
GTCCTTGCCTTCATCGAATCGATCGGCATTCCTAATCCCGGCGGCACCGATGCCCTGCTCTTGCTGGTTGCTATCGCGCGGCCGGATGCGGCAGCCCTGTGCGCGATACTCGCGACCGTCGGATCGCTGCTCGGCAGCGCGGTGTTTTACGAGATCGTGCGGTTGGGCGGCGATAAATTCCTTCTGCGCTATACGCTGTCGGGACGCGGGCAGCGCTTCCGTGCCTGGGTTCATCGCTACGGCATGGTAACGGTGTTCATTTCCGCGCTATTGCCGATTCCGTTCCTGCCGCTGAAAGTATTCTGCGCCTGCGCTTGCGCCATGGGGGTGAGCCGCACACGATTCATGCTGGTCCTGGCCGCGGGACGGATCCCCCGCTATGCCGCCCTGGCTTACCTGGGCGCAAAACTGGGCGAGAATACGAGTGCCTGGATCCAAGGGCACTATTGGCACATGGGCGCGCTTGCACTGGCGTTGTTCGCGGCGCTTTATGGGCTGCTCAAGTGGAACGACCGCACCCAATCCCCGGCGGCACTACAATAGTAGGTAGGACGCATTTAAGTAGAGCCGTGACCCCGCTTCTCGACAGTTTCGGACGTGTGCACGACAATCTGCGGATCAGTGTGACCGACCGCTGTAACATCCGTTGTTTCTATTGCATGCCCGAAGAAGGGGTGAAGTTCGAGCCCCGCGAGAATATTCTGACGTTCGAGGAAATCGAGCGTTTTGTGAAGATTGCGGTCACTCTGGGTATTCGCAAGCTGCGCGTTACCGGCGGTGAGCCGCTAGTTCGCAAAGGCCTGCCGGAACTGATCCGCAAGCTGGTGGCGATCCCCGGCATTCAGGACCTGGCCCTGACCACCAACGGCGTCCTGCTGGCCCAGCACGCCCAGGAACTGTACGACGCCGGACTTCGGCGGATCAACGTGCATCTGGATACGCTCGATCGGGAACGGTTCAAGCAGATCACACGTAGGGACGATCTGGACAAGGTTTTGGACGGGATCGAAGTGTGCCGGAAGCTCGGCTATGGCCCCATCAAGATCAACGCCGTGGCGGTCAAGAACCTGGTGGAGCCCGACATCGTGGAACTGGCGCGCTTCGGGCGTGAGCGCAATATCGAAATCCGCTACATCGAATTCATGCCGCTGGATGCGCAGGGGATCTGGGAGCGCGATCGCGTGTTGACCATGGACACGATGATCGGCATGCTCCAGCGGGAGATCGGACCGCTCGAAGAAATTCCGGACGCCGATCCGCGGGCTCCGGCTACCGAGTATCGTTTCAAGGATGGCATCGGACGGGTAGGATTCATCGCGTCCGTCAGCAAGCCGTTCTGCTTGAACTGCAATCGCGTGCGCCTGACGTCGGACGGCAAGCTGCGCTATTGCTTATTTGCGATCGACGAGACCGACGTGAAGTCGCTGCTGCGCTCGAACGCCCCGGATTCCGCTATCGTGGATGCGGTGCGAAGCTGCGTGGCCGATAAGTGGATCGGGCACGAGATCAACACGCAGAAGTTCGTGCCGCCGCCGCGGCCGATGTATTCCATCGGCGGGTAAACACAATCTTTGTGTCAACTAGGAAGCGCTGCGTTCAGGCGCTCGTAGACCGAATCGAATAACGCCGTATTCCGAGTAACGAATGTTAGGTAGTCTTGGCCGTCGCTGATATAAGATTCGGGCTCAATCCATTCAAGCTGCTTCCAAAACATTTCCGCTAGCTTCCTTTCGGTAGGGTTGTGCAGCACGAACGAGGGATAGTTAACAACTACCAGGAGGTGGCCGGGTCGAGGGGCGTTCGCGGGTTCGAAAGGATTCCCCTTAACGACTTCTCCTAGGTCGAGGTCGCCGTGATCGAATACATACCATTCGTCGAATCCGGGGCAATCTAGCCCGTCACGCTGATAGAACACGTCGTCTGTTGAAGTCAGGCTAGGGCTGTAGACTATGCCCGAACGAGATTGCCAATTAGCTACTGTTTGGTTTTCGGTAAGCCATGGAACTCCGCTGTCGATGCTCGTCACTGCGAGATGGCGACCGAGCACGACCTCGGGACAGAGTCGAACGAAGGTGCCCATGTAGTGGTCCCCGCTCGTAAGCCAGCGATAAGGTGGCCGAGAGCCTGTGTTCAAACTCGTTGATTCGGCTGACACATAGGGATTGTACCGAGGCTGCGGACCGCCAACTAGTTCTCCGTGGAGACGCGTTCGACGTGGTCGACCACCAGCACATCCAGCGTGACCTTCTGCGCCTGCAACTTCAGCCCTAGCTGTTCCTGAATCGCTGTGAAGAGCGAAGACGCGCGGTCGTCTGTTTGAGTTGATCCGGAGACCACTCCAGGCTTATGTCGAAGACTCCCGAAAGGCCCGTTTGATCCTGGACAGGTTGATCCAGTTGGCGCGAGAGCAAGCCCGCTAGATCCAGCATGGACACGTTGGTGCGTTTTATGGTTCCTCGACCCGTATTCGTGTTGGTTCCGGTGTCGGCGAGTTTTTCATGGAGCGTTGGCGGTTTCTTCCCGGCCATCAAGGCGTAGCCTGAGACTGATTTCGATTCGCGATGAACAACCAATCCGAAGCGCTCGGCGAGAAGCGACTGCAGCATCAATCTCATCTGGGCTCGGGGTGCGCCGTCCGGCTGCTTCGCCGCGATATCGAATTTATCGTCGCCCAGCCACACTGGTCCTGAGAGCGAGTATTCCGCGACGTCGTAGGCACGCTCGATCAATTGTTTTAGGGAGACGTTTTCGGCGGTGATTCCGTGGTCGGTGGTGCTGCTGTGGGAATTGTTGCTTCCGGATTTGTTCGGCTTGACGGTCGCCACCTCGAACGATTGGCCAAAGGCTGCCGCCAGCCATAGCGCAACGCCGATGGAGATCCGAAGCATCATCTCACGTAGAACTGCCTCTAGACAGTCTAGTCCACGCCGTGCATGCGAAGTTTGGCGATTTGCTCGGCATTCAGGTTGCGCATGCCTGCGTCCTGCAACCGTTTAAGATACGCTCCGTCCACGCCGTGCATCCGCAGCTGGGCAAGTTCCTGGGGAGCGAAATCGTATCCCAGCCGCCGGGCTTGCTGGACGAAACTCGGTTCGACGCCATGCATCCGCAGCTGGTCGACGTCTTCCGCCCTGAGGCTCTCATAGCCCGCGTCTTTCAGGCCTTTCAAGTATTCTGGCGTGACGCCGTGCATGCGCATCTGCGTCAAATCGGATGCTTCGGGCTTCAGTCCGTAGCTCTTCAAATCGCGCATGTATCCGGAATCGACACCGTGTATGCGCAGTTGCACGATATCCGCGGCACGGAGATCGTAGCCTGCGGCTTGGAGTTCTCGTAGGAAGGCCGTCTCGACGCCGTGAATCCTCAGTTGGACGATGTCTTCCGCAGTGAGGTTCTGGTAGCCGGCCTGGCGAGCCTCGCGAACGTAGTCCAGGGTGATGCCGTGCATCCGCAGCTGCAGCAGATCGTTGATCGACGCACGCAGACCGGAGTCGCGAACCTCACGGGCGAACGCACGGGTGATATCCATCATCAGCATGGAAAAGAGCTGCTCATTGTCGGGGGCGTCGTATCCCATTTGTTGAAGAGCCGAGACGAATCCGGGATCCGGCGTGAACGTGTAGGTTCCCGATCCCCGGCCCATCAGAAAGCGGCCTTCACAGAGCAAGCGGCCTGCGTCAGCGACGTACTCGAACTTCGCAGGACCCGGTGTGGCGAGCATGGAAAGCGAGAATCCGCGGAAACTGTCCAGCGGCACATCCCGACTATTGACCCAATTGTCAAAACCATTGGAGCCACGCACGAGGAGGTGGACCTTATTCAGCGAGAGGCTCGGCCGCAATTCCCAACCGGCCGTCCGATCCCCCGTGAAGGCCAGCATTGTCGCGGCGGCCATCACGCCCACAATCACCAGCACGACGGTGAAATATTTGGAATTCGCGCCCATTTAGATCACTCCTGCCTGCTTGAGCCGGATCACTTGCTCCAGCGTCAGGTTGGGCCCGTATTCCTTGGCTTGCCGCAAGTCATTTGTGTTGAGGCCGGTGTGAGCCGCGTCAATGAGTTCGCGCATCTTAGCCTGGGGAAACGCATCTTTGAGGGCGCGGATCAGATCGGGCTGTAGGCCTTCATGAGCCACGTCGATGGCTTCCTGGACGGTCAGGTTCTTGAAGCCCGAGTCGTGCAGCGCGCGCAGATACCGCGCGGATATACCGCTGTGCGCCAGGTCGACCAGTTCCTTGACAGAGAGTTTTCCCCACCCGGACTCCGCAACCCCGCGCAAGAATTCGGCCGATACGCCGCTGTTGCGGATTTCGATGATCTCATCGACGGAGAGATTGCCATAACCGGCGGCGACCAAGGCGGCTAGAAACGATCCATTGGGTGCGGCTCCGCCCGGACGCTCAACGGCGCGCTGTTGTTCGTTCTGGGCCCGCAATTGGGCCCGCATAGCAAGCAGTCGCTGCTGTTGGGCCTGCAGCATCCTTTCGGATGCGCGAATCTCGTCTGAGGAGCGGCCTTGTTGTCTTTCGGCTTCTAACTGCGCCTTCTGGGCGCGCATTTGCAACTCTTGCGCGCGCAGGACATCTTCCGTCTCGCGGATCTGGGATTCGAGTTGAATTATCGCCGGGTGGGCAGACGTGTAGACACGCTGCTTCTCCGCGAGCTCTTGCTGCAATCGTGCAATCTGTTCAACCGCGCGCTGGGCCTCCGCCTTACTGGCCTGGATATCGCGCTGCAGGTCCTCAAGATCCTGGGCGGCGATCGGCCCTTGAGGCGCTTGCGGAGGCCGCGGAGCAACCGCGGGCACGGGTGCGACCGGAGGCACGGCAGGCACGGACTCGACCGGCGGCACCGAGCGCTCCTGTGCAAATGCGTTCCAATGCGGCGCCTGCGCTCCGGCGAATACTAATCCGAAAAGAATCGCCGCGCCCAACGCCACGCGTGTCAGTGAAACGCGTGGAGCGAAATCACGGCCGCTACGCAATAGCGCTTCGATTCGCTCGCCCAGATGCGAAGCTCGACCAGCCATGCCGGTCGCCAACAGTTGCCGGCGCCGCGCGGAGCACAGCTCAAACAGGCGCGTCAGGCTGGCCGCGTAGGGGCGAGCCTCGCCGGTGTTCGCGACCACCCAATCGTCGCAGGCGGCTTCGCGCTCTTGCTCGATGTTCCTGATCAGCCAGACGGCCACCGGATGGATCGGAAGCAGCGCGCCGATCAGGCGTGCGAATAGATTAGTCCAGTCGTCGTAGCGGGCGATATGGGCCAGTTCGTGCAGCAACACGTGGTCCAGTTCTTCGGGCGTGAACTCGTTCAGAAGGGTTTCGGGCACGATCACCGCGGGGCGGCGGAAGCCTACGGCCATGGGTGAAACGATTTCACTCGACACCAGCAGCCGCGCGGTCCGGTCGATACCGCAAGCCAGCAGCCAGCAGTTGAAGTTCACCATCCGCTCCGGCGAGACCGCACGGCTCCGCTCGGTGATGCCGCGAAGGTAACGATAGCTGCGGACAATCTGCACGATCCGGAATAGCGAAAGCGCGGACCAGATCGCGAAGATGGCGAGCAATCCGGCTCCAGCGGTGATCGTGAGAGGTCCGGCCATGCCACCGGCAATACCAGGGGATGCTAGCGGGGTCTCGACGCGCGCCGCAGCCACGGGCATCGTCGCCGCCTCCACCGGATTCGATGCGGATTCGTAAGCCGGGAGTGGAGCTTGAGACCGTGGGTTCGTATGTTGTGGCGCCAGAGGCAGGATCACGACCGCAGCCAGCACGGCCCACCAGACGGCGCAGCGTGTCGCGGCGTTGATCCGGATATTCACGCGCGGCAGGAATCGAAGGGCCGCCCAGACCAATAGTGCGATCAAGGCGCTTTGCCAGAGACTATTCAACAAGGCTGCGAAAGCCGTGCCAAGGATGTTCATTTCGCCCTCCCCCCTCCTTTAATAACTTCTTCTGAGATGCGTTTACGAATTCTGGTTAGTTCCTGTTCGCTTAATTCCTCGTGTTCCAGAAGATTGAGTACCAGTTCTTCAGGTGAGTCGCGAAAAAAGCGGCTGAGCAGCCGGCGAACCGCGTTACGGCTGGCCTCCTCCTGTCCGACCACCGGATGATACAGGAACGCCCGGCCCTCATTGGACTTGGTATGCCGCACGTATCCTTTATCCTCAAGGATTCGCATGGTGGTGAGCACGGTGTTGTAGGCCAGGCCGAGCGGCTTGGGAAGCGCTTCTGCGACCTCGGCTACGGTGGCCGATCCCTTACGCCAGATCACATCCATAAGGCGGAGTTCGGCTTCGGTAAGGTCCTGAGATTTCTTGCGGGCCAAGAGTCGCTCCCTTCAGAACTAAGGAATTAAGACTTCCGCAGCCAGAATACTCCCAGACGCGAATGCCTGTCAACTATAAAATTAGGTGATGCCCCACGCACACCCATTGCAACGGACCATCGGCCATGTGATACTTCCCCTGCGGGAGGTGGATATCTCATGAAGACCGTGACGAAAGCGGTACTCGTACTGTTGGTCTCTGGTGTGGCTCTGCTGGCCTCACAAGAGGGGCCAAGAACCTACGTCGAAAACTGCATCTGCTGCATGTGCTCCTACTTTTTCGGCGAATAAGCGGAACGCTCCGCAGTTACTAACGCTCGAATGTAGTGGCATTGTCTTTCAAACACGGGAGGAATAGACTGTCTGCATGTCTCCCGAACCCGCTCACGGGCCGCCGCCACTGGCAATGCCCTCCGATCAGCCCCCCGTAACCAAGATGAGCGAGCCCGCCCGTCTGGCGGGTGTGTTCTTTTCGCCCGGCAAAGCGTTTGCGGATATCGCACGGCGGCCGCGTTGGTGGATCCCGGTGATTCTATCGGCCATTCTCAGCACGGTTTATCTGAATGCGTTCACCCAGCGAGTAGGATGGGAATCAGTAATCCGCCCAGCTATCGAGAAAAGTCAGAACACACAAAACATGCCCGTCCAGCAGCGCGAACAGGTGATCAGGACTGCTGCTGGACTATACAAGTACTTAGGCTACGGATCCATCCTGCTATCACTGTTGTCAGTTTTCATCATTGCTGTCATCCTGATGTTCCTTTTTGACACCATGATGAGCGCCGGTGTCGGTTTGAACCGCATGATGGCAATCGTCGCCTATGCGTTTCTTCCCATGATGATCTATACCGCTCTGTCCATGGTGGTGCTGTTTTTTAAGGATCCAGACGAGTTCAATTTGCAGAATCCACTGATGTTCAACGTGGGGGCGTTCTTAAGCACAGACGCCCCAGCGGCGTTGCGCAGCCTGGGATCCTCAATCGATCTGTTCTCGCTGTGGGTGGTCGTGCTCCTGGCCATCGGAGTCTCTGCGGCAGCGCACAAGATCAGCTTCGGAAAAGCTCTGGCCGGTATCGCGTTGCCGTGGGCACTCTACGTCTGCATCAAGGTGGGAGCGGCGGCCGCAGGCTTCTCGAATGGCTGACCGGGGTTACCTAAACGTTAAGATTGAGGCTTGATCGATATTCATAGCCACGTGCTGTTCGGCTTGGACGACGGTGCGCGGACGCTGGAAGATTCGCTCGCTATGGTGCGCATGGCGGCGGAACACGGCACTACCGACCTGGTGGCGACACCTCACGCCAACCTCACGTTTAAATTCGATCCGGACCAGATTGCCGCGCGGATGGCGCAGGTCCAGAAAGCTGCGGGTGGCGTGTTGCGGCTGTATACGGGCTGCGATTTTCATCTGAGTTTCGACAATATTCAGGACGCCATCGAGCATCCCAGGAAATACACCATCAACCAGCAGCGCTATTTGTTGGTGGAGTTTTCCGAGCTGCTGATCTTCAAGAATACCGAGGACATCTTTGCGCGGCTGAGAGATGCCGGGATGACTCCCATCGTCACTCATCCCGAGCGCAACGGTCTTCTGCGGCAGCGGGTTGAGAATCTCGCCAAGTGGGTGGAGCAAGGTGCGCGCATGCAATTGACCGCGCAGAGCCTCATCGGCGGATTCGGCCAGCGCGCCCAGGAATTTTCGCGTGAGCTGCTGGACCGCGGGCTGGTGCATGTGATCGCCAGCGATGGCCACGATTGCGAGCGGCGTCCGCCCGTAATGGATCAAGCTCGGACGTGGCTGCAAAACAAGTACGGAGAGGCGCTGGCCGAGGCCCTGTGCGTGACCAATCCCGGTGCGGCGCTCTCCGGAGACGACATGGGCTTGCCAAGCGCCGATTCGGAATCCTCCGTGCGGAAGTGGTACAAGTTCTGGCGGTAGCCTTTCCTCAGTTCTCTCTGAGACAATCCTCGCCCGTATTCCACAAACTCTGGTAGCAGGAGTTTCTTTCGCAACTCAGAAGGAAATCATCCTGGGACTCACCAAGCGCGAGCTATGTCTGAACACACGCTATCCGAACAAAAGTGGTATGCGCTGACCGTGCCATATCAGCACGAACGGCAAACCGAGAAGGCGCTCCAGTCGAAGGGCCTGGAGACTCTGATGGCTGGATATCGCAGCCGGCGGCAGTGGTCGGACCGGGTGAAAGACGTGGAAATGCCGCTGTTTGCTGGCTATGTTCTTTGCCATTTTGACCTGATGAATCGAATTCATGTGATGGATACGCCAGGGGTCGCCAGGATCGTGGGATTTGGAGGCGCGCCGGCGGCTCTGGAAGATTCTGAAATCGCCGTGATTCAACGGATGCTGCTGTCGAAGCTGCCGCTGGCGCCCTGGCCCTACTTGAAAGCCGGCGACCGGGTGCGAGTGGAGCACGGGCCTATGCGCGGACAGGAAGGCACTCTGGTCCGAACCAAGGACTCGGTGCATTTGGTGATTAATATCGACGTGCTGCAGCGTTCGATTGCGGTGCAAGTGGACCGGGAAGCGGTGGTGCCGATCGGATGCGGGAAAAGCTCATGAGGATCATCGCAGTTTGCTGGCTTGGCTGGCTTGGTCTGCTGGCAGGTTCGTTGTTTGGACAAGCACGCCTTCCGGCGGGACTTGCCGAAACGGGGGCGAATCTTCCGCCGCGACCCATCGGAGCAGGCGATCTGCTGTCCATTTCGGTATACGGCGCGCCGGAGATGTCGCGCACGGCGCGTGTGAGCCAGGAAGGGTCCATCCGGTTGCCCATACTCAAGAAGGCGATCGAAGCGCGCGGAATTGTTCCAGCGGAACTCGAACAGCGCGTGGCGGACGCCTTGAGCCAGGCGGGACTCCTGGTAGATCCGTCGGTGGTCATCACCATCGCCGAGTATGCGACCCGTCCGATTCGAGTCGCGGGCGCGGTGCGGCACCCGTTGACTTTCGACGCCACCGGACCGGTGACGTTGCTCGAAGCTCTGACGCGCGCGGAGGGACTAAGCGGAGATGCCGGCGCCGATATTCTAGTGACGCAGGCGAGTCCGGGCATAGGGCCGGCCGCCGGCCCGTTAACAAGGCGCATCTCGGTGAAGGCCTTGATCGAGACGGCCGATCCGGCGGCCAACGTAATCCTGAAGGGCGGCGAAGAAGTGCGCGTTCCCGAGGCCGGGCGGGTATTCGTGGTCGGGAACGTCAAGAAGCCCGGCGCGTTTCCGGTAGGCGACGGGACCGGGATTTCGGTGCTGAAGGCCTTGGCGCTGGCAGAAGGCTTAACTCCCTTCTCGACCAAGCTGGCCTACATCTACCGGCCCGGCGAAGGCGGCAAGCAGGAGATCGAAGTGGCGCTGCGCAAGATCCTGGAGCGCAAAGCGCCGGATGTGGTCCTGGCGGCGGGAGACATCTTCTACATTCCCGATAACCGCGGCAGCCGGGTCACCGCCAGCGTGATCGAAAAAGCCGTGGCGTTTGCGGCGGGAACAGCTTCCGGCGCCCTGATCCTCGGCCTGAACCGGTGAGGCAACCATGAGTCCCTTGTTACACGGCATGGATCCAGAACGGTGGCCGGCACTGCTCGACAGCCTTTCCGTCCAGGACCCGGAAGACGCCCGCATCCCCATCTCGCAGTATGTCTGGATCTGCAAGCGCCAGCGCTGGAAGATTTTGGGATTTTGCGCGCTGGCGGTGATCGCCACGGTG
>Ga0157375_10006668_pt1 | contig 10053 bp, 13 predicted proteins | sample M35metaG_FD_115311 | JGI IMG/M metagenome (GOLD analysis project Ga0157375, IMG submission 115311) | Miscanthus rhizosphere microbial communities from Kellogg Biological Station, Michigan, USA - M3-5 metaG | ecosystem: Host-associated > Plants > Roots > Rhizosphere > Soil | place: USA: Michigan... | reverse complement strand
TCACAACTCGACCGAAACTAGCGCCGCCGCCCGCAGCGCGTCGTCCTGGCTGTGCGCGTACACCGACAGCGTGAACGCCGCGCTGGCGGCTTCAAAGCGTGCTTAGCCTGAATCCGTGGATGGGCTGAGTTGTGGTTCGGGGTGTTGATATGAGGAAAGTGCCTTCTGAACTGGGATGATTGGTGTTGTCAAGGCATCAACCAGACCCAGGTCAGAAAGGCACTTCCGGTGCAAGTTTTGCATGGATTCGGTGCTGATTCGGCACGGTTCGATGACCACAATCTCGTGTCGACCGCCGGGCTGGTCCCAGTGATGGCATTGGCGCAGCGCACCGGGCTGACGCGGCTGTTGGCCGGCAAGGTCCATATCGCGGCGCCGCGGATCAAGTCGGGCTCGGCCAACCCGGCCCCCAAACTCGCGACCCTGATCGCTGGGATGTGTGCGGGGGCGGACTGCATCGACGACGTGGACGTGGTCCGTACTGGCGGGATGATGGCCCTGTTCGGCGGTGTGTATGCGCCCTCGACGATTGGAACGCTGTTGCGGGAGTTCACCTTCGGCCATGCCCGGCAGCTGGAGGCGGTGCTGGGCGCGCATCTGGCGGCGCTGTGTGAACGTGTCGATCTGCTGCCCGGCGCCGATGTCCGGGCGTTCGTCGACATCGACTCGCTGCTGCGCCCGGTCTACGGGCACGCCAAACAAGGCGCCTCCTACGGGCACACCAAGATCGCCGGCAAGCAGGTCCTGCGCAAGGGCCTGTCCCCGTTGGCGACCACGATCAGCACCGAGGCCGGCGCCCCGGTGCTCGCCGGGATGCGGCTGCGCGCGGGCAAGTCGAACTCCGGCAAGGGTGCTGGGCGGATGGTTGCCCAGGCGATCACCACCGCGCGGGCAGCCGGGGTCACCGGAGCGATCCTGGTGCGCGGCGATTCGGCTTACGGCACCCGCGCGGTGGTGGCGGCGTGCCGCCGCGCCGACGCCCGGTTCTCAGTGGTGCTGACCAAGAACACCGCCGTGCAGAAGGCGATCGACGCGATCCCCGAGGATGGATGGACCCCGGTGCGCTACCCCGGTGCGGTGCGCGATCCTGACACCGGGGCGTGGGTTTCTGATGCCGAAGTCGCCGAGATCCCGTACACCGCCTTCGCATCCACCCCCGATGCGGTCACCGCCCGGCTGATCGTGCGTCGCGTCAAAGACGCCCGCCACCTCGACGCGTTGTTCCCGGTGTGGCGATATCACCCGTTCTTCACCGACTCCGCCGAGCCGGTCGCCGAGGCCGACATCACTCACCGCCGCCACGCCATCATCGAAACCACCTTCGCCGACCTGATCGACGGGCCGCTGGCGCACCTGCCCTCAGGGGCGCTTCGGCGCCAATTCGGCCTGGGTGCTGTGTGCCGCCATCGCCCACAACCTGCTGCGCGCTGCAGGAGTGCTCGCCGGACACACCCACCGCGCCGCCCGCGCGGCCACCTTGCGCCGCAAGATCGTCAACATCGCTGGCCGCCTGGCCCGACCGCAACGTCGACCCATTCTGCACCTGCCCAGCCACTGGCCCTGGGCTGATGCATGGCTTGCATTGTGGCGCAGCATCATCGAAACGCATCCACCACCGCACTCCGTCACAGCCTGACCGCCGCCGAAAGGCCCGACCACAGACCAACAGGAAAAGCTGGGCAGACCAGCGGCTACCTCATGCCCCCAACCTGCCCGCCAATCAATACAAGATCAACCCGATCAAACCCCGCACCTGTCTCCTGAATCGGTGGATCCAGGCTAAGTACAATACCGCTTAGTTAAGAGCGATTGATATTTGTGGGTGATGGCTTGGTTGGGGCCATCGTGTGTGGCGTGAGCGTTTGGCTGCCCATTTGAGGACTTTTCGTTTGACTACGCGTGGGTTGGCGCGCACGCGGCGATTGGGGTTGATTCGTTGGGCGAGTTTACTGATGGCGCACTGCCAGAGTGTGGTGACAGCGTCACGGTTGTGAGGGGGAAAAAGAGCTGTGGGACAACGACCTTCGGGCGATACGCAGTGCCGCAACGAAGGATATCCGGTCGGGATCGTGCCCGGCGTGGATTGCGGCGTCAAGCATGAGCGTGCGGATTGCGAAGTGGCAGCACAGGTGCCCCCACATCTCTTGTTGCACGAGGTCTGGGGACTTGGAGCGCAGCACCGCGCGCGGTCCGCGCTGGTGGGATTTGAGTTCGTCGAAGACGCTCTCGATTTCCCAGCGTTGGGTGTAGGCGGCGGCCAGTTCGGAAGCACTGGCCTGGTCGGGGTCCAGGATCGTGGTCAGCAGCCGATATTGCTCGGGATTGTCGCGTCCGTCGTCGATGGTGTAGTCGATGACTCGGACGTTCAGCGGCGGTGTGCTCGCGCGGTTCGGGCCTGAGGTCGCAACGATGCGGGCCAGCCACGACCCATCGGGCAGCGTTTCACGATGGCGTGGCCGTAACGTCGTTTTCACCCGCCACAGCAGGTCAGCACCGGTTGCGGCGGCCTGGCTCCACAGCTTGAATCCGTAGAGGCCACGGTCGGCGAGCACCAGCATCCCCGGTTCGAGTCGTGCGACCAGTTCGCGGGCCAGTTCGATCTCTGAGGTGCGACACGGCCCGAGCACGGCGTCAAAGACCGCGTGGCTGCCGCATTCGGCCACCGCGACCAGCCGCGCTTGCGGGAATGCGGACTGCTCACCGCGACTGGCCGGTGGTCGCCCGAAAAAGTCCGCGTTCACCGGCGTGTCGGGCACGTCGACACACGTCCCGTCGATCGCAACCAGCCGACGCCCGGCCAGCCAGGATCCCGGCGTATCCGCTCGTGCCACCGGATGGGCAACACGGGCGAACAGCTCCCGCACCGGCTCGAATCCCAACCGTGAACGTGCCTGAAAGATAGCCGATTTCGTCGGCGGTGACCACGACTGCATCCAACCGGTCGTCCACGACAAACCATCGGTCAGTTGGGCGAACACGTCCTCGTAGGAGCCTTCCGAATACAACGCCATCCCGATCGAGAAATACGCCACCACCCGTGCCGGCAATGCCCGCTGCCGCACCTCGGTCCGCCCCACGTCCGCGATCACAGAATCGACCACATCAGCAGGAAAAACCCTGGTCAACAACCCCACCGACACCAAATCAGACAGCCGACGATCCGACTCCGGCTTCACCCATCCACTGCGAGGCACACACGTAAACTACACCCACGTAGTCTTAACTGAACGGTATTGAGGCTAAGCGCCTCGGCGTCCGGGCCGCGCGCAGCGATCAGCACGCCGGCGATGGCCGAAGGCACGAACGGCCCCGCTGCAAACCTTCTTCACCGACCGCCTGGCCCGACAGCAAGGCGCCAGCAGCCACACCATCGCCTCCTACCGCGACAGCCTGCGGCTGCTGATGGTCTTCACCGCCGAACGCACCCACGTGTCACCTTCGGAACTGCAGATCGAAAACCTTGACCCCCCACTCGTCGCCGCGTTCCTGGACGATCTCGAGCACCGCTTGCCCGTGCGTGGCGGCGCCAGCGCGTAGAGGGCGGCGTTGGCCGGGCGGCCGGGTGGTGATCGTGGTAGCGGGCACCAGCAGCGCCTTGCCGTGGTAGGCGGCTCCCCGACGGCGTGCACGAGTCGGTCCGGGAACACTTAGGCCAGAATCGAAATCAGTTCCCTTGCCAGCTGCACCGGGGAGGCGGTGCCCTGGCCGCGCCACGACCGGAACAGCACCGGTAGGCACCGGGTGTGCGCAGAACGGCACCGCGACGACGATCCCGAATCGCCCCCGGCGAGGTTGGCCAGGTCGTGTGGCCGGGCTGAACTGCCGCGAGGGCCTTCGGAGGCGGCGCCGAAGAGGCAGGTGTCGCGGCCAGGGTGCGGGTCGGCAGGGCGACGTGACGTGCCCAGATGATGCTCCAGCCGGTGGGACTGACTAGGGGGGACGACGCGATCTTTCCGAATCTGCTTGAGATACCAACTGATTACGGCCACGCCAACAGCGCGCGGCCACAGCGACCAGCGAGCCATTCATCGGAGATGGAAGTCTGGCCGATCTCTGAGACGGCGGCGTTATCAGCGGTTGAAATAGCCATTGCACCAAAAGTATTCGGTCGTAATTCACATAATCACTATTATCGGCATACAACTGCGGCGAGTTGTATTTAAGGAAACAACGTGTGCCCCTTGATGATTGGCTGACCTGAGCACGCACGTTACGGCACTAATTGTGCGTAGTAGTCGTCCGCCGCTTCCTGCGGGGTGCAGCGGTGCTCTTGGCGGCGCGACCGACCTTCCCCTTGCCGGACTTCGCGGCGCGCTCGAATCGGCCGCGGCTGGCGCTGTGCTGAAACGGGCTCGCTGTCGCAACCGCCACAGTCGGGGCCTGGTGCAACAAGGCCGGATCAGAAGGCCCGGAGGGCGTCAACGGCGTCCCGTTCCCTGCGGGTGAACGCCTGGATCACGGCCCTGTCCCCGTGACGGCGGCGGCACATCCCAAGGAAGAGCGCGACCAGGGCGTCACTGCTGCCCTCTGTGAGCGCCGGGCCCGGCAGGTCGACGCTGACCGCGAGATCGTCAGCGTGAACCAGCACCTCGACAAGTCGCACGACCAGGAAGTCGCCGAGGCGCATGCATCTGCCGATCGGGACGCGCATCAGCCGATCGGGACTCTGTGCCGGCAACCAGATTCGCAGGTGCTTCAACGCGCCATCGAAGTCCGCTAGGACAGCGGCAGGCCCGGGCTGAGCCTGTTCGCGGCTGCGAGCGCTCACTGCTTCGCGCACCGAGTCCGAGACCACGTCTGTATCCGGGCCCGAGACGTAGTACGTCACGGTGTCGATGGGGTCCGTCTCGGGAACGGGCCTGTCCGGGTGCGCATTGATCGAAGCGACCGCGTAGACGAGGTGGGCCGTCAAACCGCCTACGGTCATCCCAGGTAGCGCCGATGGCTCCTCCCAGGCGGCCGCAACTTGCGGAGCGGCGATCAGAGGTCGGACGCTTTCCGCTGCGGCCAGAAAGACATCAATTCTCATGTTGGCGAACCATACGCCGGCGTTGCGGCAACATCGGACGGTTACGGAACTCGGCGCCCCGACCGGCGTCGCGGCCAAATTCGCGCAGATCGGCAGATCGAACGCTGATCGAACGTTCTTACGCCGACGGCGCAGGGGTCCACGCGTAATGGGTCGCCGCACGATCCGCCAGACCCGGCAGATGCGGCGCTCCACCATCGGGGCCGACAAAAAGTCACACGACATCGCGTCATGCGGGCAACTCGCACCTCATCAGCACGCACCGTTACCAGTTAGCCACTGCGAGTTGCATTTAATGAAAGTGCCCGCACCCCTTGACGGTTGGCGATCGGAGGACATCAGGGCGCTGATTTCGGGTACTCGCTTCCGGATGGGCTGCTCGTATTGGTTGTGCATACGCCCAAGGTTGCCGTACAGCTCAATCACTTAATGGATGATTCGGGTGTTAGGTGAAACCTTGCGGATGCCACAGTCGGCTGGCCTCCTAATCGGCGATCGACCGCCCACCCTCTCTCCCCGTGCTAGCAGCAATACGTCACTGTGACGTATTGACTTGTGGCGCAGGGCTATTGAGGGCGCCGCGTCGGGTTGGCAGTCGACCAGGCTTCGGGCGACTGGCGGCATGGATGAGGAGCTGCCCGGCTTCATTCCACAGGATCGGTGCCAAGATCGACCCTGACGCATCCAGCGAAGGTGTCGAAGTCGATCTCATCCTCGGTGGCGATGTCACCGGCCCCCACCGTCACCGTCTCCTAGTCCTTCGCGACGTAGCGGAGGAGGACCGCGCCCGACGGAAACGTGCGGTTCTCCACCAGCCCCAGCGTGATCCACTTGTCCAGCGTCGGGAAGAACGGCGTGCCGCCGCCGACCGCGGCCGGGGTGACCACCACGTGGAACTCGTCCACAAGGCCGGCCCGGACCAGCGGCGCGGCGAGCGTGGCGCCGGCCACCTCGATCAGGCCGTCGGTCTCGGCCTTGAGCCTCGTGGCGACCTCGACGACGTCACCGCGCTCCAGCCGGGAGTTGCAGCCGACCGAGTCGAGGGTCTTCGAGAACACCACCTTCGGCATCGCCCGCCACAGCCGGGCGAACTCGGCCTGCACCGACGACACGTCGGGGGCCTCGTCGGCGGTCGGCCAATGGGCGGACATCAGCTCATACAGCTTCCGCCCGTACAGCGACACCGCCGTGTCGCGAACCTGCTCGTTCCAGTACTGGTGCAGTTCGGCGTCCGGGTCGCTCCACCCGATGTCACCGTTCGTATCGGCGATGTAGCCGTCCACCGAGACATTCATGCCGTAAGTCAGTTTGCCCATGCGGGTTAGACCACCACACGGACGGAAACTCATCGGACGCCGCTGTATTCGAGTCCACGCTGCGCAGGGCTCGGTGGATGGGTTACAGGTAGTTGGCCGGCGGCCCGGAGGGTACTCCCGACCGAAACCGCTCCCCTACGGCAACTCGCACCTATTGAGCACGCACCGTTACCAGCTAACTGGTGCGAGTTGCTTTGCGGCACACCACGGTTCAGGTCACGACCCACTGCGCTGTGTGTGTGCCGGACGATCGGTGTCGAAAGAGCTCCCGGCGGCGTTCACGCTAGGCGGTGGAGAGCAGGTTATTCCTGGCGATCCACTCGTCGATGTGGCCCATGGTGATGGGTAGCGCGGCCCCGTAAAAAACCATGTGGTCGGACCCGGGAATCTCGACGTACGTCGCGTTGCGATTGGGGTGTACACCATTCGGGACACTGCGTGCGGCTGGTACTCGCACCTGGCGGGTGACTCCCCCACAGACCCGCACCCGACTGGCTCGATGTCGACGACGGGGTTTTGCAGCAAACCCGGCGCTGGGAGGTCTTGTGCGTGTCCTGTTGGAGGCTATCTCGGACTGTTGCGCCGTCGCCAGCTTGGCGGCTTCTGGGAGCGGAAGGTCTCCCCGGAGTTCACTTTCAGCCAGTTCGTTAAGAACCCGTCGTAAGCTGCCAAGGTGTCGTAGACGGAGTCCGAAACTGGATGCGTCCGGAGAGGGCTTCGTCGCGCGGGTCTGCCCTGCGATCCTCTGCGGTGTTACGGCGGTGGATGTCTTGTTCGACCTCGCGAAGCAATCTCCGCGCTACAGGCAGTTGTGGCGAGTTTGCTGCGCTCGATTGCAGTCGCCGTACCACATTGACAAGCAGCTGGCGGGCTTCTTCATCGTTCTGGGCCGAACGATCCGAACGCCTGAGCCTCTGTGCCTGGAGCAGTCCGTCGCTGGCATACGCGATCGCCACCGCCGCACGGGCCTGGTTCACAGCTGCCATCACTTCACGCTACTCGCGGCGCCACCGCTGGAACTAAACGCGCTTCAGCGCTGACGACCTTGTCAGCGGGCCGCCACTCACGCCCATCCTCGATGAGCTGCGCTCCGAGCGGTGATCTACCTGGACACCTCAGCGACGGTGAAACTCGTCACGGCGAGCAGGAATCACCCGCGCTCATCAATTGGCTCAACGACCATCCCGACGAGCATCTGTCCACTAGCGCCATTGGCCACATCGAGCTCATCCGAGCCGCCACCCGAGCCGGCGCTGCCGCCACCGCTGCTGCACGCACCGTTGCTAAGTGAGGTTGGATCGGCCGGCTCCAATGTGTCTCCATCAAGCTGACGGTTCCCACTACGCGACCGCCAACCGCCAAGTCCACTAAGACCGGACACGGGCCAAGCCGAGGAATGCCATCTCGCTCGCTCGACCCAGACGACTTGCTCTCGCGTCCAGTTTTGCGCCAACTACAGGCCACGAAGTCTTAGTCTCTCCCGACGAAGACGACACGGTGGACTGCCACAGCACACACGGGAACGTCCACGTGCCGGGCGGGCATCGCACACTAGGACACGCATCCGACGCCAGGGAGGAACGATGCCGGAAATGAGCCCCGTCGCCGAATTCGACTTCATCATCGTGGGAGCAGGCAGTGCGGGCTGCCTGCTCGCCAACCGGCTCAGCGCCAACCCTGATCACCGTGTGCTCCTGGTTGAGGCCGGCGGCAAAGACAACTGGTTCTGGATCAAGGTGCCGGTGGGCTACCTGTACACAATTGCCAACCCCCGCACCGACTGGTGCTTCACGACCGAGGCTGACCCAGGTCTGGCCGGCCGCAGCATTCACTACGCGCGGGGCCGCGTGATCGGCGGCTCCTCGTCGATCAACGCCATGATCCATATGCGCGGACAGGCCTCCGATTACGACCTGTGGGCCCAGGCCACCGGTGATGAGCGATGGCTTTGGGGTGGCCCGGACGGTACCGGCGAGACACTGGCGATCTACAAAAAGTTGGAAGACTACTTCGGCGGAGCCGACGACTGGCACGGCGTCGGTGGTGAGATCCCCGTCGAGCGGCCGCGGGTGCGCTGGAAGATCTTGGACGCCTGGCAGGCCGCCGCTGCCCAGGTGGGCATTGCCCCGATCGACGAGTTCAACCGAGGAGACAACGCCGGCAGTGCGTACTTTCATGTCAACCAACGGCGTGGCCGTCGCTGGTCGATGGCCGATGCTTTCCTGCATCCCGTCGCCCACCGACCAAATCTCACCGTCTACACCCACACCCAGGCCTTGCGGCTGCTGATGGACGACCAGGTCCACGCGGATCAGCGTCGCGGTGCCTGGATCACAGCTCAGCGCCGCGCCACCGGTGTGCGGCTGCTCAAGGATGGCCAAATCATCGACGTCCAAGCCCGCAGCGAGGTGATCCTGAGTGCCGGTGCGATTGGGTCACCGCATCTCATGCAGGCTTCGGGTCTGGGCCCGGGCGGGCTGCTTATCCAGCATCAAGTTCCGGTGGCCGTCGATCTAGCGGGAGTGGGTGAAAACCTCCAGGACCACCTGCAGCTGCGAACGGTGTACCGGGTACGGGGCGCCCAGACCGTCAACACGCTGTACCGCAATTGGATCACCCGTGGAGGCATGGGACTTCAGTACCTGTTGCTGCGCTCAGGGCCTATGACCATGCCGCCCTCCACGCTGGGAGCTTTCGCCAAAAGCGATCCCGCGCTGGCCAGTCCAGATATGGAGTGGCATGTCCAGCCGTTGTCGTTGGCCAAGTTCGGCGAACCGCTGCACCCTTTCGGAGCGATCACTCCCTCAGTCTGCAATCTGCGACCCAGCTCCCGTGGCCATGTGCGCATGGCCAGTGCAGATCCGATGACCAACCCGAAGATCTCCTGCAACTACCTGTCCACTGACGCCGATCGTCAAGCCGCCGTGCGCGGCCTCCGGATGACCCGGCAAATCATGGCGGCGCCGTCCCTGGCCCGCAACTGCCCAGAAGAATTGCTTCCCGGCACGCAACTGGTGAGCGACGAAGACCTACAGCAGGCGGCCCGTGAACTCGGTACAACCATCTTTCATCCGGTTGGCACCTGCGCTATGGGAGCCTTCGACACCCACGGTCTTCCGCGGTCGGCCGCCACGGTGCTCGACACCGACTGTCGCGTATACCGCGTCGCCGGCCTTCGAGTGGTTGATGCTTCGGCGATGCCCACCATCACTTCCGGGAACACCAACGCGCCGGTCATGCTGATCGCAGAGCGCGCAGCGCGGGCGATCCTGGGATGAGTCGGTCGGACACTTGGTTCGAATGATTATGCAGAGATCGAATATGCACCGTTACCAGTAACGGCGAAATACGCTGCTCTGCAGTCGAATACAGCGCCGGATAATAACGCCGCTTCCTTAGCGACATGCCAGAGTTCCAACCATCTAACGCCGCACCGATTGCGCGGGGGCTGTTGGTCCCTTGGGCCTCCCAGGCCGCGGCGGGCGTTCAGACCCCCGCGGTCGCCGGACGCCGTCGTGGGATGGCGCGATCACCAGCGCAGGCCCCAGTGGGCGAATACAGAAGCACCACTGCCCCGGTGAGGGACGACCAGTTACGCGAATCGCTGCCAAAAAATTCAGTGCGTGACCGCTGAGAAACAAGATCTATCAGGATGCGAAGACGTCAACGGCGTTGCGAACCGTCTGGCGACGTGATCCAAGCTCAAGC
>Ga0157375_10006667_pt1 | contig 10054 bp, 6 predicted proteins | sample M35metaG_FD_115311 | JGI IMG/M metagenome (GOLD analysis project Ga0157375, IMG submission 115311) | Miscanthus rhizosphere microbial communities from Kellogg Biological Station, Michigan, USA - M3-5 metaG | ecosystem: Host-associated > Plants > Roots > Rhizosphere > Soil | place: USA: Michigan... | reverse complement strand
GGTCCTGGTGCTGCTCGGCGCAGCAGGCGTCCTCGCAACTCGGCCCAACTGGCGTCGCGCCGGGTTACCGGTTGGTACAGTTCGGCGGAGCCGCGGGTCCGACGACCCGGAGCAGGGCTGACCGACAGGGAGCTGGCGATGATTCCGACGGCCGTAGGTGCCGTGGTGGCAGTCGTGGTGGGCATCGTGATCGCCGTCGGTACTTCCATCACGCTGGTCCAGCTGCAGAGCCAGACACCTGACCCCGTCGACAAGCCGCTCGTCGTCTACGGCGACCGCTGACTGACCCGGCTCACGCCACTCCCGTCCGGTCGTCCCGGGCAGGCAGTTCACTCTCGACTGCATCCGAGTCGTGCCGCGTCCGTCCGGCAACCGAGGTGCGCAGCACCGTCAGGAAGGCTGCGGCAGCGGTGGTCCAGGAGTACTCGGTGGACCGGTCACGGGCTGCCGCGCCCAGCCGCCGACGGAGGTCGGAGTCGTCGAGCAGGGTGCGCGCGGCTGCGACGAACGCATCCAGCTCGTCCTCGACGAGCAGCCCCGTGCACCCGTCGACCACGGACTCGGCGACACCGCCGGCCGATCGGTAGGCCACGCTGGGGACGCCATGGCTGGCGGCCTCGGTAATGCAGAGTCCCCAGCCCTCCTTCAACGACGGCGTGAGCAGCACCCAGGAGCGGGCGAGCGCCCGGTGCTTCTCCGTCTCGTCGACCCAGCCCAAGAACTCGACGCTGTCCTCGACGCCCAGTCGGCGGGCCTCGGCACGCAGCTCGTCTTCCCACCACCCGTGTCCGACGACGGTCAGCCGGGCGTCCGGATGGTCGGTGCGCAGCCGGGCCAGCGTCTCCAGGGCGTGCTCGACTCGCTTGTGCGGGACCAGGCGACCGAGCACGCACAGGTGCGGGACCGTGTCCGTGACGGTGCCGGCGGCCAGGGGCGGCTCGGTGCCGTTGTGCACGACCGCGATCCGGTCGGCGTCGACACCGAGGCCGACGAGCTCGGCACGGGTGACCTGCGACACGGCCACGTACTGGCTGCGCCGGTAGAGCCAGGGTGCCAGCCGCGACTCGACCCACCAGCCGATCCTGGCCCGGACCGGGCCGTAGACGACGTGCCACTGCTCGCGGTGCACGTGGTGGACGAGCACCACCACGGGCTTGCGGGTGACAAGCCGGCTGAGGAACGGCATGCCGTTCTGCACGTCGACCACAACGTCGTACGACTCCGACCGGCGGCCAAGCAGGTAGCGCAGCGCCTGGGGGTAGACGCCGAGCTTCGACCCTCGCCGGACGAACCGCACCCCGTGGCGGGTCTCGTCGGCGGGCGCGTCCTCGTGCGCAGCGCAGAAGACGGTGACCTGGTGGCCATCGGCCACCAGGTGCCGGGCAACCGTCTCGACGTACCGCTCCGAGCCGCCGCCTTCGGGGTTGCGCGTGTCGCGCCAGTTCAGCATGACGATGCGCAACGGGCCGCTGATGGCGTGGGACGGCGTCATCGGGTCCCTTCGGTCGGTGCAGGAGGATCGAGCTGGCAGGACACGGTACGGGAACATGGGGCGGTGCCGCGGCCGTCCGGGCCTAGGATTGGCCGACGGTTCGGATGCCGGTGACGCCCAGCGAGGCATCGCAAGGAGCGGCAAGGCACAGAGAGGCACAGCTGAGACATGGGTACGGCGGAGCTGCCGCCCGCCGGAAGCCTGCGGAGGTCGGTCGAGCTGCTCCGGGCCTTCCGGGTCGAGCAGAGCGACCCGGACCACTTCTACGGGCTGCTGGCCGCGGACTCGGTGCGCCAGGTGGGTGAGTACGCCCGCCTCGACCAGGCGGTCGTGCTCGACGTCGGAGGCGGCCCCGGGTACTTCGCGGACGAGTTCCGGCGGGCTGGCGCGACCTACTTCGCGGTCGACGCCGACCTGGGCGAGCTCTCCATCCGTGCGTCACCCGGTCCTGGCACGGTGCTCGGCAGCGGCCTGGCGCTGCCGTTGCGAGACGCCAGCGTCGACATCTGTTACTCGAGCAACGTTCTGGAGCATGTGTCCGCGCCGGAGCACATGGCCGAGGAGATGGTCCGGGTCACCCGCCCCGGTGGCGTCGTCCTGCTCTCCTTCACCACCTGGCTGTCGCCCTGGGGTGGGCACGAGACCGCGCCATGGCACTACCTGGGCGGGGAGTACGCGGCCCGCAGGTACGAGCGGCGGCGCGGGCACCGACCCAAGAACCGCTACGGCACCACACTGTTCCCGGTCTCGGCCGGCCGGATGCTGCGGTGGGCGAGCCGGTGCAGCTCGGCCGAGGTCGTCGACAAGCTCCCGCGTTACCACCCACGGTGGGGCCGGTGGGTGGTGCAGGTGCCGGGGCTGCGCGAGGTCGCCGTGTGGAACCTCATGCTGGTGTTGCGCAGACGATGACGGCGCTGGTCTCCGAGAGCATCCCGTCGCGGTCGCAGGAACCGCAGGCTGCGGCACCCAGCTGGCGGGCCGGCATGCGCCACGTCGCCGTCTGCCTCGTTCTCGTCGCCGTCGCGGTCAAGCAGGCCCCCGGTCGGCTCATCGCAGACACCAAGCTCGACCTCACCGTCGACCCCGTCGGGATGCTCGAGCGCGCGCTGCATCTCTGGGAGCCACTGGGTTCCTTCGGCCAGGTGCAGAACCAGGCCTACGGGTACTTGTGGCCGATGGGGCCGTTCTTCCTGCTCGGCCAGCTGATGCAGCTGCCTGAGTGGCTGGTGCAGCGGGCCTGGCTCGCACTGCTGCTGTGCCTCGCCTACCTGGGCGCAGCGAGGCTGGCGGCCCGGCTCGGGATCGGCACGCCTTACACGCACATCGTCACCGGCCTGGTCTATGTGCTCTCGCCACGGATGCTCTCGACAATCGGATCGATCTCGATCGAGGCACTCCCGATGGCCATGGCACCGTGGGTCGTCCTGCCACTGGTGAAGGGTGCGGAGTCCGGGTCCCCGCGCCGCGCCGCGGCGTGGTCTGGGCTGGCCGTCGCGTGCATCGGCGGCGTCAACGCAGCCGCGTCCATCGCGGTCCTCCCGCTCGGGCTGCTGTGGCTGCTCACCCGCGGCCGAGGACCACGCCGTACCCAGCTGCTGCGTTGGTGGCTGCTCGCTGTTGGCCTGGCCACGGCCTGGTGGATGGTGCCCCTGCTCCTGCTCGGTCGGTACTCGCCGCCGTTCCTCGACTTCATCGAGAGTGCGTCGGTCACGACCTCGACCACGTCCCTGGTGGAGACGCTGCGCGGCACGTCGCACTGGATCCCTTACATCACGACTCCCGACGGACCGCTGTGGCCTGCCGGCTCGCTGCTCCTGACCAACGGCGTTCTGGTCCTCGACACCGTGCTCGTGGCGGCGGTCGGGCTTCTCGGGCTGACGCGACGCGACCTCCCGCATCGGCTATGGCTCTGGCTCTGTGTCGTGACCGGGGTAGCGCTCGTCACGATGGGGCACGTCGCCAGCATTGACGGCTTGTTCGCCGGCGACGTGCGCGGCCTGCTCGACGGCGCCCTCGCGCCGCTGCGCAACGCGCACAAGTTTGACCCCGTGCTGCGGCTGCCACTGGCCCTCGCCGTGGGCCACGTTGTCGCGGCGCTTGTCAGCGCTGCCACTGCCGACCGCGCCGCGCGGCTGCGCCGAGCTGCCGTCACCGCAACCGTGGCCGCGGTACTCGTGGGCGTCGCGGCTCCGGCGCTGGTGCTGAGGCTCCCGTCGGCGAGCTATGCCGAGGTTCCCGGCTACTGGCGGCAGGCCACGCACTGGGTCGAGTCGAGAGCGGGCGGCGGGCGGACCCTACTGGTGCCCGGCTCCAGCTTCGCCGACTACTACTGGGGCCGGACAGGCGACGAGCCCGCCCAGGCGCTTCTTGACTCACCGTGGGCTGTGCGCAATGCCATCCCGCTTGCGCCGGCCGAGACGATCCGGCTCCTGGACTCGGTGGAGGCCAGGCTCCGGACAGGACGTGGCTCACCCGGTCTCGCCGAGGTGCTCGCGCGGTCGGGGGTGCGGTATCTGCTCGTCCGCAACGACCTGGACTACGCCCGGGCCGGCTCGGCGCGCCCGGTGCTGGTGCACCAGGCTTTGTCGGACTCTCCCGGCCTCACCCAGGTCGCGGCTTTCGGTGGCCTCGTCGGAGGCGAGAACCGGCCCGGCAACCTCCGGGACCAGGACCTTGACGTCCCGTTCCGAGCGGTCGAGATCTACCGGGTCGCTCCCTGGTCGGGCATGGTCGCCGCCTACCCGGCGTCATCGGCATTGCGGGTTGCGGGGACCGCGGAGGCGCTCCTGCCGCTCGCGGACCTGGGCTGGGCGGCGGGTCGTCCCGTGGTCTTCACCGGTACGACGGGCGAGGGCGCGACGTTCACGCGCTCGCCTGCGACTGCCACCGTGGTCACCGACACCCCCCGTCGCCGTGAGGTGTTCTTCGGCCGTATCTGGGACAACCGCAGCCAGACCTTGCTGTCGGGGGAGCGTCGCCGGATCAGCAGCCCGGTGGGCGACTACCTGGACCCGGCTTCTCATGCCCGGACGGTGCCTGCGCACGTCACCGGTCTGCGCAGCCTGTCCGTGTCCTCCTCCGCCTCGGACGCCAACGCGCTCGGCGGCAGCCGGGCCGACCGGCAGCCTTCTGCTGCCGTCGACGGCAGCCTCGCCACGGCGTGGTGGCCCGACCCCGGTGCATCACCAGGCGACTCGAGGCTCCGGCTGAGGTTCTGGCGCCCAGTGCCGGTCGACGCGATGCAGGTGTACGTCGATCTACCTGCCGGCAGCGTGGCCGCCTCGCCAGGTCGCGTAGAGGTGCGCACCGCACTCGGCCGTCAGACGGTTGAGGTGGACCCGGGCGGGCGGGCGGTCCTGCACGGTTCGGGCCGCAGCGACTGGGTCGAGGTGCGCCCCGTCGCCGGCGGTGACGCCGGCGCCTTCGGGATCGCAGAGGTCACTGCGGCGGGCGTCGATCTGAAGCGCACCCTGCTCGTCCGGGGCGATGCGGCCGCGACGGCGTACGCCTTCCGGGTCCCCGACGACCGGGTGGACTCATGCTTCCGGTACGTCGACCGCCCGCTGTGCGCGACGGGAGTCGCACTCCCCGGTGAGGAGGCCGGCGGCATCGACCGCACCCTCGAGCGAGCGGGCGCCGGCGACTACCGCGTGCGCCTCGAGGTCCGGCCGCGGCCGGGGCCGCTGCTCGACCGGCTGCTCAGCAGCGCGGAGGCTGGCGCGAGCGTGGAGGCGTCCTCATCGGCTGTGGCCGACCCGAGGGGCAGGCCGCGGTCAGCGTTCGACGGCGACCGGGGGACGGGGTGGGTCGCGGCCCCGGGCGACCACCGGCCGTGGCTGCGCATCCGGCTCGACCGCGCCGTCCTTGTCGACGGTGTGCGGTTCGTCGTCGACGGCGCCCTGGCCGCCTCGTCGCCGAGACGGGTCAGTGTCTCGCTCGACGGTGGGGAGCCGCACCGCTACGCCGTCGGCGACGACGGCAGGCTGACCCTGCCCGACACCCGTGCCCGCGACGTGCAGATCTGGTTCGACGACGTCAACATCGCGACGTCGTACGACCCGCTCAGCCGGACGCGGAGCCTGCTGCCGGTCGGCGTCAGCGAGGTCCAGGTCGGGACCACCCACCACACCGCGGTCGCTGTGTCGCGTGCTCGTGCGGACGCCGTGGTGATCCCGTGCGGTGCGGGACCAGACCTGCACCTCGGCGCCACGAACGTCGCCACTGGTGGTCGGGTGAGTTACGCCGACCTGGCTGCGATGCGAGAAGTCGAGCTGATCGCATGCGGTCCCGGCACCGCCTCGTTGCCCGGTGGGCGGGTGCGCCTGCAGGCCCCGAGCAAGGGCGTCTTCGCCGTCACCGGCCTCGCGCTGGAGCGGTTCCGCCTGGAAGGCGCCGACCGGTCGGCTGTGACCGCCCGCGCGAGCTCCTGGGACGCCACCAGCCGCGCGATCGCCGTGGGCCCTCGCGCCGAGCCGACCCTGCTTGCGGTGCGCGAGAACCAGAACGACGGCTGGGCGGCGACGATGAACGGACGGACCTTGCCCAGGGTCACCGTGGACGGCTGGCAGCAGGCTTGGCTGCTCCCGGCCGGGCGGCCGGCGACCGTCGAGCTGCGTTTCACGCCGGACCGGACCTACCGGGCCGGGCTCGTCCTGGGGCTGGCCGCGCTCGTCGCGTTGTGTGTGCTGGCACTCATCCGCCGAGGCGGGTCAGCAGCAGTTCCCCGGACCGGACAGTCGGCAGCGCGGGTCGGCTGGATCCTGGCCGGTTCGCTGGTGCTGCCGGCTGTCGGCGGACTGATCGGTCTCGGGCTGTGGCTCGTGGTGGTGGCACTGGCGTTGGCTCGGACCGGAACCCTCCGGCGGCCGGCCGCGACTGTCGCCTCCCTGCTGGCGGCGGCGTGCTACCTCGTGGCCGGATGCTGGTTGGCGATGCGGCCGTGGGGCTCGGACGGGTACGGCGGCGGGTCGGCCGTCGTACAGCTGCTGTCGCTGGTGGCCGTTGGTGCGGTCTGCGTCAGCCAGCTGTCCGCCGATGAGCCAGCCGCAGCAGCGGCCGCTCCAGGGCGTAGTAGCTCAACGCTGCCACGACCACGGTGAGGGTCCACGTCAGGAGGAACAGCTCGATCCAGCTGCCGGTGAACAGCGCCTCGTGACGCCAGCGAACGAGCAGCTCGAGCACGACCAGGTGGTAGAGGAAGATCCCGTAGGAGATCTGGCCCAGCCAGCGCAGCGGCGCGGACCGGAGGAGGTCGAGGACACGTGCACCGGGAGGCGGGAAGACGGCCGGCAGGACGATGAGCACCGCTGCCGTGACGTACAGGAGGTTCTTCATCACCGAGTCGCCGGCGGTCGGCTGCCCCTCCAGGCTGCGTGGGCCTGCGAGCGGCGTGGTGGCGATCGCGAAGACCGCGCCCGCCATGACCCAGCAGGCGCCGGGTGACTCAGCCACCCGGCGAGGCAGGTGCCACCCAGGAGCGGCAGCCTTCGTGCGCGGCCCGGTGGTCACCTGGGTGTGGGCGAGGGCGACCAGCATGCCGGCCGCGAACCACGAGAGGTACGCCGGCAGCCACTGGCCCGCCACTCGCGGGTCGAGGCCGCCCCGGCTCACGGCCAGCAGGTGCCAGGCCTGGGACACCAGGACGAGACCGAACAGGATCGCGGCGGCTCGCTTCGGGCGCCACCGACCGCCGACACGGCCGAGCACGAGCACTGCCAGCAGTGGCAGCAGGAGGTAGAAGGCCACCTCGGTGCACAGGCTCCACGTCTGGGTGAGGCCGTGCCGCTGCCAGCCTGCCTGGTAGATCTGCACCAGGAACACATGCCGCCCCCAGGTGGCTGGCCCGGACCCGTCGTTCTGGGGCAGCAGCACGAGCGCCAGGACGACGGCCAACCAGTAGGCCGGGAGGATGCGCAGCGCGCGGCGCCACAGGTAGGTGCGAGTGTCAGGGCGGCTGAGCCCGAGTGCCGATGCGTGCGCCACCGGCCGGAACAGCAGGAAGCCGGACAGCACGAAGAACAGCGCGACGCCGAAGTCCAGGCGGGCGAGCGTTGCCGAGAAAGGGCCCTCGATCGTGCGCGCCGTCTGGAAGCCCACATGGGTGGCGACGACCATGGTGGCGCCGAGCGCCCGAAGCGCATCCAGGTGTGGGAACCGCACGTCCGCGGTGGCCGGGTGCCGGTCGGGAGCAGCCGGCGAGGCCGTCCCGAGCGGAGCCGTCTGAGTCATGACGCCCTCAACCGGTCGGCGGCGCGGCCACCGGCGTACCGACGAGCACCTCGGTCACGCACAGTGGCACCCCGGCCGGCACGTCGTCGATCGTGACGTGGTCCTGGGCGCCGTTCGTGCGGATCCACACCGCGTTGAGCCCGGGCTTGAAGCGGACACGTGCTGACCTCGCGCCGATCCGGACCCGGGCCACGAAGTCCTGGTCGGTCAGGTACGCGATCCGCCACGCCCATGGCCAGGCCCACGTCTCCTGGGCGAGCGGCACGGTGACCGTGCCGTTCTCGACCCGATAGCCGCAGCCTGGGTCCGGCCCCGTGGGAGCCGTGGCTGCCGTCTGCATCAGTGCTGGCCGGAGCTTGCCGGTCTCGTCCGCCACCTTGAGCGGCAGGTTGGGATCGTTGTACCGGGGCTGGTCCGGGAAGGGCAGCAGGACGTGGCTCAACAGGTCGCGCGGGAACGCGAGCCGGATGAGCACGTCGTTCGGGACCTCCTGGTCGTGAACGCTGACATGACCCTGTGCGGCGCGGATGTCGCCCTGGAGGTTGGCGAAGTACTGCTCGCTGGGGTTGCGCCGCCAGATGTCGGCGAAGGCGGCCGTAGAGACCCAGCACGAGAGCAGGAACGCCCCCAGCACGTACGGCAGCACGGTGCGGAAGACCGCCTGGCCACGCGAGGCGGCCGCCGAGCTGAGCGAGTCCGCGGCGGCCACTGCCACCAGCGCAAGCGCGAACGTGATGATCGTGGACGAGTCAGCGATGTAGCGGAACTCCCGACCAAGCCCGGGGCCGATGTAGGAGAGCCGGCCGATCACCACGAGGACGAGGTCGACCGCGAGATAGCCGAGCACGACGAGCCACACACGGCCTGCCCCGCGGACCCGGCGGATCGACTCCACGACCAGGATCGCGGCCAGCACCCAGGTCACGTACTTCACGCCGTCACTCGGCTCGGCCAGGCCGAGGAACCCCGCCTGTTCCCACTGCCATGGGCCGCCGAAGAGCGACGGGACGATCGCCTTGCCGAACGCCGTGAGGGCGTACTCGGTGACGTCGAGAGGGGACGGACGCTCCGGTGCGGCGATCTTGTCGACGTGGCTGAAGTAGACCGCGTAGAAGGCGACGCACACCCCCACGTACGCGACCCAACCGACGGCTCGACGTCGCAGGATCGTGACGGCGTCGCGCAGCAACGACTCTTCCCGTTCGACGAGCAAGGAGATGCCGAAGAGCAGCGGGACGATGACGACGGACTTCTCGAAGAAGAGCAGGCCGAAGCCGATCGCAGCCGTAGCCGGCACGACGTACCTGTTGGCGCCGGTGCGGATCCAGCGCAGGTGGGCGTACATCGCCGCGATGGTGGCCAGCTGCATCGGCTGGTGGTTGATGGCCGACGCCCACCATGTGTAGGCGCCGAGGGTCAGCGGTGAGAACAGGTAGAACGCGAGCGGCAGGATCAGCACCCGGCGCGGCCCGAACCACATACGCAGCAGCGCCCACATGGCCAGGGAGGTGACGGCCAGCAGCACGAGCTGGATCCCCACGGATGCCCCGTAGCTCATGCCGAAGCTGCGGATCTGCAGCCAGGTCCACAACCACGCGCCGGGTGTGACGTGGCCGTTGTAGCCATGCAGCAGGTAATTGGTGTCTAGGTGATTCTTGATCGCGTCCGAGGCGAAGATGAAGTCGTCCTGGTAGAACCAGCCGGAGAACGACACCCAGGCACGGAGCCCGAGCTGCGCGGCGATCAGCACCAGCACGGCCGCGTCGGTGGACGTCAGCCTGCGGGCGGCGTGGCGGCCCCGGCGGGCGGGCGCAACGGGTGCGTCAGGGGACGTCGCAGTCGTCGGACCTGCGGCGTTCACGTCCTGATGTCCCTCCTGCGCCGCGTGCGTCACGGCGAACCGGACCAGCGTGCCAGACGAGGCAACCGACACGGGCGGCGAATGGCTGCACGGGACGGTTTACCCGCTGGTAACCTTCGCCGGACCGCCACCCCCGGCGGTCGCAAAGGAGCCGAGGCATGCGTCGCACGGTGGGTTTCATCCTCGTGGCACTGGGTGTCACCTTCGTCGCCCTGGCCTTGCTGCTGCGCTTCTACGTCGTGCCCAGCCTTCTGGTCACGCCGATCGACCAGTTCGCCGAGAGCTTCGCGCCGGGCACCGGGACCGTGTTCAACCCGGCCACGCTGGTCGAGGAGGACAACGTGGACATGGTGGCGCACCGGACCCTCCGGGGGGATGTCGCCGCGAGCAGCGACGACGTCGGCGTCTGGGACGAATCCCTGCTGCTCGAGAAGACCGACGGGTCGTTGATCAACGCCTCGACCGACCGGGTC
>Ga0157375_10006665_pt1 | contig 10055 bp, 6 predicted proteins | sample M35metaG_FD_115311 | JGI IMG/M metagenome (GOLD analysis project Ga0157375, IMG submission 115311) | Miscanthus rhizosphere microbial communities from Kellogg Biological Station, Michigan, USA - M3-5 metaG | ecosystem: Host-associated > Plants > Roots > Rhizosphere > Soil | place: USA: Michigan... | reverse complement strand
ACCTATTGGGATTATATCCACCTGGATACCTTGCTCAGCCTGCAAAACCCGAAAACACCTTTTCCTGACGAGGAAATATTCATCATGTATCACCAGATCACAGAGCTTTATTTTAAGCTGGTTCTGCATGAGTGTAAACAAATCACTGAAAAGGAAGTATTAACTGCTGACTTTTTTTCGACAAGAGTACGACGTATTAACCGGTATTTTGATGCGCTTATCCAATCATTCGAGATCATGGTGGATGGTATGGAAAAAGAGCAATTCCTGCAATTCAGAATGTCGCTATTGCCTGCCAGCGGTTTCCAGAGCGGGCAATACCGGATGATCGAGATCTATTCAACTGATTTTACAAACCTGGTAGCAAGGGATAAACGTGAAGCGCTACGCAGTGCGCCAATAGAAGACCAGTTTGAATACCTGTACTGGAAATTCGGGGCAACCGAACTATCAACAGGCAAGAAAACATTAACGCTAAAGCAGTTCGAGAAAAAGTACTCAAAATCCTTTATCGAGCTTGCCAAAGCCAATACCAGCAAAAACTTTAATGCCCTGCTACAGCAATTGAAATACGAGCAGCAATCGACCACCGAACTTGAAAATGAATTGCGCCAACTAGACGTAAATGTGAACGTCAACTGGCCATTATCACACTACAAATCGGCCGTGCGTTACCTTAATCGCGAGCCTGATGAAATTAAAGCTACGGGCGGTACCAACTGGCAAAAATATCTGCCGCCCCGTTTTCAAAAACTGATATTTTACCCATCGCTGTGGACAAAGGAGCAGGAGGATAATTGGGGCAAAGCCTGGGTGGATAGGGTATTAGGATTATGATGGGTGGCAGTTGTTAGTTTGCAGTGGCACGTTAGGACAGATATAACTGCAAACTAAAAATATGCTAATCCAACTTTTTACTGTCATAAACAGGTTATTTTAAGGTGATTGACGGTAAGTGAGGCAAAAAAATCCTATCTTGCCATTTTCCGAATTTAATAAACCAAGGATATGACTGAGACGCTGGACATTAAGATCACAAAAACCACCAATTCCCGTTTATCGCAAACGGATTTTAGTAACCTGCCATTCGGCAAAATCTTTTCAGACCACATGTTTGTTGCAGACTATGCTGATGGCGAATGGAAGAACTTTCAGATAGTCCCTTATGCTGAGATCGGGCTGAGCCCGGCAATTTCTGCATTGCATTACGGGCAAGCCTTTTTTGAAGGACTGAAAGCTTACAAACATGCTGACGGTAAGGTCTCTGTCTTTCGTCCGGATAAAAATGCAGAGCGCTTTAACAAATCGGCAGAACGTTTATGCATGCCCGAATTGCCTGAAGAAATTTTTATTCAAAGCATAGCGGCATTGGTTGACCTTGACCGCAACTGGATACCGGCACAAGCAAACCACTCTTTATACATCAGGCCGTTTATGTTCGCTACCGATCCTTTTTTGGGTGTATCGCCGTCAACAACCTATAAATTTATGGTTTTAACCTGTCCTGTTGGCCCGTATTTCTCAAAGACCTTAAGAGTTAAGATCGAGACCTACTATACCCGCGCCGCCGAAGGCGGAATGGGTTTTGCAAAATCGGCAGGAAATTACGGCGGCGCCATGCTGCCTTCGCGCAAAGCTGTTGAAGAAGGCTTTGATCAAATAATTTGGACCGACGCCAAAGAGCATAAATATATTGAAGAAATGGGTGCAGCCAACGCGATGTTCGTACTGGATGGCAAGCTCATCACCCCGTCAACTGACGAGAACACCATTCTGAAAGGCATTACCTGCAATACGGTAATGACCCTGGCACGCGACTGGGGCTTCCCGGTTGAGCAACGCCGCATTTCGGTAGCCGAAATTATCGAAGGCGCTAAAAATGGCAAATTAACCGACGCTTTTGGTGCAGGTACTGCAGCCACAATAGCCCCTGTAGGATCAATTGGACATAATGGTGAGGAGTACTTTTTAAGCGACCCGGCAACGCGGGAGTTCTCTCAAAAAGTATTAAAAACTTTAGATGGAATCCGCTACGGAAATGCTGCCGATCCACACGGTTGGAATTATATGATATAACTTCGATTAGAATATTAATAATAGAAAACGCCCTGAGAAAAATTTCAGGGCGTTTTTTTATTTACTTGCAATATGGCATTTATTTGGGCTAAAGCCCCTTTTCATCGTTCATTTACCCGTTCCATAAATGGGACGGCAATGAATTATGCATACTGCTGATTATTTTATTTATTGCCGTTGGCTTTAGCCAACGGATAAAGGGTTATTCTAAAAATGGCTTTAGCCGAATTAGCCCGATTTGCAAAATTAGCTATGCAATTATTGATCAACCTTGAATGGCACAGTAATACTTTTTCCAAATACTACCTTCTGATCTTTTTGCAAAGGCTGAGTGTTCCACAAACATTCGCGTACGGTTAGTTTTTGTGATACGGGATCGATAGAAATAAACTGGAAGGATAACAAAGCTTCATCTTTAGCAGAGAATTTTCCTTTGATCGGTGAATCGACTCTAAACACGTGGAGATTTACATCATTATCCGGCCCGTGATAAGTATAAAATTCATTCCAGTTGCTATTCCCATGAAAATAGGCTTTTATATTCGGGTGCAGCTTTAAGAATTTCACAAAGCCTCTCTGCTCAAGCTGGGTCGCGCCGTCATCATCTGCCGCTACACAACCTTCTTTGTAATGCTCCTCTGTCAGATTCTGAAATTTGTTCTCAGGGGCCATGTTATAGGGCGGCAGCGGATTGGTAAAATGCTTTGATTCGCACTCAGGCTGATCATGTGTAAAAATGATAACCGGCGTTGTCTTCGCTACCGTGTCCAGATCTTTTCCCATCCAAATACGCTCAGCCGAATCAGGCCATAGGGTAATAAACATCAGGTGTACCCCCTTGACGTTAAAAGAGTAGTTTACCTTTTCCGTATGGTAATTGTAATCTGAATTGGTTAAAGGTTTCGCAGGCTTCAGCATCAGGTTGTATATTTTCACCATTGATGTCGGATCGGTTAAGGGCTTTAATGGCTTGGTAAACCCTATGGCATTAGATATATCATGATTCCCCGGCACCAATAGCAGTTTGGCCCGTTTACCATTATTGCCCTTCAGATTAAAGGAATGCATATAGTCTTCCTCAAATTGTGCCCATGATGCAGCTGCACTTTGTATTGGCGCTTCCATCCTGTTAGCAATATCCCCGGTTTGTATTATGTAATCAACATTTCCTGCTTTTTTACCTGAATTTATTCCTCCATCTTGCGGTAATGTCAAACCTGGAATACTATTCATCTGCTGTATCATCGCAGCATTTACTATATGACTGCTTACATTAGAGTCGCCCCTGAACTTTGTCCTGCTGATGCCATAATGTGCATCCGAACTGAAAACCATATTGATAATCTGAATGGATTGAGACTGACCATAACATCTCTCTGAACCAACCAGCACAGATGCACTTGCTAAAAACAGATTAATTGCTGCTGTTAAAACTTTACGTTCTATTATAAATCGCGTATACATCATTTCCTCTTATAAAAAGAAATTGTTGCCAAATGACCGGGATGATCCCTTATCTCTGTATCGGTATAATATCCTGAACCATCTGCAGCAAAACCAATGCCCTCACCCTGGGGTTCATTATTCGCATAAGGTGCGTGTTGCGGCTTAGTCAATATCCCCGCTGATACACTCGTTCCTGGCGAAAGCTTCCAGTACCAAATTACCTCTTTGCTTCTTAACAAGATTCCTGATCCATCAGGTGAAATATCCCCACCTGTCGCCTTATTAAACAGTAATTTTACTGCCGGAGATAAAGTAGTGACCGATGAAGTACTTTGCGGATACTTGGCTATATAAACTTTTGAAACGCCATTCTCTTTGCTGGCGATATAAATATCCCGGGTAAGTGGGTCGACCATTAGTGTTTCTGCGTTGCGTGGGCCATCGGGGTATTTTAATTCGATCTGATCGATTGTATCGATGTTTAATCGCACAGGCGAGGTCCTGCCATTAAGGTCTGGTTCCGGAAAACGATAAATAAATATGGAACTGTATTTTGAATCATTATCGCCGATATCAGCTACATAAACATAGTTTTTACCGGGCACAGGCCCAGGGCCAACAGCGATATCTTCCCAATCGCGATTGCTCACGGGCGTTAAGGTTAGTGTCCCTAAATCATCGCCCGCCCCATTGGTAAGATAAACCTGGTTGGGGTTTCCGCTATCATTATGGATATATAAAACTCCGGGATTTGTCCTGCTTGCAGCTACGCCTGATATTTCAACCATATCTTTGCGGAATAAATCGTTGACAGCAGGTATTGCATCAAATAGTTTGGAAGTGTCTATTGATGAAGGGTCATACGATGGTGTAGTGAACGAAACAACTGGCGACGGCGGTGTTATGGTAGTCGTATCAGTTTTCTTCGGGATTGAAATACCCGATTTACTACAGGAGAAGATTAACAGTACTAGAAAACAAAACAAACCGCCCTTAATAAATTTCATATTGATTTTTTTATTAAAGGCGGCTGTTGCATTAGACATTATATGAACAATATCTTAGTGGTGATTGCCTGAACCATCTTGCTGATAGCAACCGATATCTTTTCCGGGAGGCGTAATACCGCTTGAGCCAAAGTTAGCATCCACAGGTATACCAGCAGTAATAGGTGAAAATGCGGTGGTTGTACCTTTGCCTACAGCAGGCGAACCGGCCTGAAGATGGAAATCAAAACCATCAACCGAAGCCTGGCTTGCAAAATTCATATTCGGAAGTGGATAGTTTACAAACATCGGATTGTTTTTACCAACTAGGGAGCTGCCATCATATGTTAACCCAAAAGTATAGCTAACGCCAAGGAAGGCTTTCATATTCGGGATATCAGTAGATTGAGGGTGAGTTACCACTGCCTGGGCTATGTTTGTCGGAACAATCTGGTTTGCCTGTGCGGCATTATCTACATAATAAAAATTATAACCGTAAGAAGTTTTGGTAATCGGACCAGATGAGCCGTGATCTAAAGTGTCTGCTAAATAAACTTTAGCAGTTACATTATTACCACCTGCTATACGCACGCCAAAGTTACAATCAACAATAAGATTGTTGTAAGCATAAGCTCTTGAATTATTTTCCACCTCAATAGAACCGCTTCGTGCGCCGTAAGTGCCTGTGTTTCTGAAGCCATCATTTACGTAGGTATTGTTGTACATAGCAATTTGTGTTTGGGTTGATCCCTTAGCGCCATCATTTGATGATTTTGTACCGTTTGTAGCGCCGCCAATGATCAGGTTATAGGCCATATTACCCTGTGCACCGCCTTTGGCATTAAAGCCATCGCCACCTGTGCCACCACATTTTTCTAATGTGTTACGCATAATATTCATATAACCGCCATAAAAACGAATAGCATCATCAGGGGTGCCATATATCCACGAATCTTCAAGAATTATAGCTCCGGTAGGATTTTGCCAGTAAATAGCATACTGATCTCCTGTTGACGGGCCGTTAAACGGCGGCGCTTTAAGTGCCGCACCTGCAAAATCAAGGTGGGTGAATTTAATTACCAAAAGCGGGCATGTTTTGTCGCAATAGATACCACCCCATCCACCTATGTAAGCAGGGTCGGCAGCGGCCGAAGAGTTGCCGGTTGTTTTGGTTTTTGAAGGATCAGTTATTGTTATAGGCGCATCTTTGGTACCAAGGCTAAGCAATGTGCCTTTTACGATAAATGTTGCTCCATTATTTACGTTTATTTTAACACCTTTCTGGATCAGAAGCGTATCCCCGGCATTAACCGTTACATCTCCTGAGATTGTATACGTCTGATTGGCGAGCATGGTGCCTTTTATTGCGCCTGACACCGGAGCTGAGTTGCTCACTGATTTACCAACCTGCAGCAATGGGGTCGAAATTACTGCCTTGTCTTTCTTGCTGCATGATGCCAGCGCTACCATCGAAAGCAGGTACAAAGCTTTTTTAAAATTTTTCATGGCTAATTAATGTTTGTTATTTTAATGAATATTTACTTGTTTAAAATTTAAATCTGAAACCCAGGAGAAAACGTGCATAATATTTATCGTTCTCGATAGTGGCGTAGTTAGGGCTTTCCTGGAGCGGAAGTTTATTGTTACCGCTGTATCCTTTGTTAGGCTGCTTTACAAATAATTCATAAGGGGTATTTAATAAATTGTTGACTTTAACGTAGATGACATAGTGCTGATTGAACTCTTTCTGTGCCGAAAAATCAAGGTTAACGGTTGGCCGCTCCCAGTTGTCCAGGTCCTTATAAAGCGACAGGGTATTTATTCTTTCACCGGTATAAACCAGGGCGAGCTGGGCATCTATCTTGTTTTTGGTATTCTTATAAAGAAGCGACACATTGCCGACATGGGCAGCTTGGCCCTGCAGTGGCCTTGATTGGTTTACCTCTATATTGTGGAAGGAATTATCAGCAGGATCTCTGTATTCAAATTTCTTTGTCGAGTTAATGATTGAATGTGTATAGGTATAATTCCCTGAGATGCCTATACTCCCAAAAAATTTCCTGAACACGGCTTCAATACCATAATTGTGTGCTGTACCAAAGTTATCTGGAGTGAGCGTTAATCCTGCCGAAAAGTCTGTTTGAACAAGCGCATACTCAATAGGGTTGTTGACATTTTTATAAAACGCCCCTACCATAAATTGATCTAGTCCATTGGGGAATACCTCGTACCGGAAATCATAATTGTCAATTACCGAATGCTGTAGATTAGGGTTCCCCATTGTTGGGAAATTATCCTGGGCGAAGCCGGTATTGTCGGGATATGGAACCAGGTCTGAGTAGGCCGGGCGCAGTATTGATCGGAAATAGGAAAGGCGAAGCGCCTGGGTTTTGCTAAGCGAGTATTTTGTATTAATGCTTGGCAAATAATCAGTATAAGTAATGTCCGCTGTCTTACCCGCGATAGTGACCGGCAATGATGAATTATAGGATTGGCTTGTATTTTCAACCCTTAAACCAAGTAGAATATCGAAACGGTCGCTTATAAAATATTTTGCCTGCGCGTAAACTGCCTCTACATTTTCGGTGAAGGTGTAAATCCCTGCATTGCTTGCAGCATTGCCCAATGGCTCTGACCCATTACCTCCACCAAAGAAAAACTTTGAGGCTGGTATGGATATATACTTTTGATAAGTGGAATCCGGGTCAGGAGTCGCATTCAGGGTGTAACGGTTGTCAAAATTGTCCCTGGTTTTGTGCCTGGCCATACCACCAAATCCAATTACAAGCTTATGGTCTTTTATATCGGTGTTATAATGGAAATTAAGGTATCCTGATATATCCTTGTCTGTATTATGCGACCATTCCCTCGTCTCTGGTCTTACCTGTACCGGACCATAAGATATTGAGGTAGCTACACCAGTGGTATTTGGGTTGATCTGCTGTGTGGTATTAAACGCGGCCATATCAGGTATTTCCTGTTTGGCTTCAGAAAAGGCTAATGACCAGTCGGTAATCAGCGACTCGAACAATTTGTTATTACCATGTAATATAGTGCTGTAAATACTTTGCAGATCCTTTCTTGTTTGCGTTTCAAAGCTTTGCTGGAAACCACCGGTATAGCCCTGATAAGAATAGTTACCCAAAAGCAGATCGTTGGTTAACCGCACCCGGTTTTCATTTAATTGAAGGTAAGTACCGAATAAGCTTATGGAGTTATCCTTATTAAACTGGTAATCAACGGTAGATATAAGGCCAAGGCGGTTAGTTAATGAGGAATATTGCCTGTTTAGATAATCAGGGAAGACCTGCGTCATCTGAGCATTAGGACCTGGTGCGGGGCCCAGCGTTGCATTCTCAACTAGCCGGAAAGTATTGTTGCCGGCATATGTATTTTGGTATGTTCCCGAGAAAATAACACCTAACTTTTTATCCAAAAAACGGTCACCCAGAGTTAAGCTGAAGTTGCTATTAATAGGTGTCTTCTTTGAGGATGTGATCAGGTTTTGATAAGGGAAGTCAGACACAGAAGCCGCTGTACCAATGCCTGAGATCTCCGCAGGTGATTTTGGATTTATGGTTGATGTATTAAAGCTTTGAAAGTCCCTGTTGGAAAATAGCTGACTGTAACCTATACCGGCATTCCCTTCCACCCGCAACTGATCCGGTGCAGTTTTCATGATCATGTTGATCACTCCGCCCGAAGCATCCCCTTCCATATCTGGTGTCAGAGATTTTGATACCTCTATGCGCTCAACAAGATCTGCCGGAAATATATCTAGGGGCACATATCGGTTTTTATTATCCGGGCTCGGTATTTTGATCCCGTTAATTAAGGTGGTATTGTAACGAGGGTCCATCCCTCTGATGATTGCATACTGACCGTCGCCTGTATTACCTCTTTCAATGGATACCCCCGAAACACGCGCCATCACATTAGCTACGGTTATATCAGGCGATATAGCAATAGAATTAGCTGAAACAATATTCACCAGGTTATTTGCCCGTTGTTCTGAACGCTTTGCAAACGCATCCGATTCCCTGCTGCCTGTAGACGAAATGGTAACAGTATTTAGCGTCGAATAATTTGACTCCATGTAAAAGTTGAGTTTTACATTTTCATCAGCGTTTATGGTTATTGTGGTATCAACAAGCCGATAACCTACATATGAAATTTTGAGCTTATAGGTTCCTGTTGCAATGTTATTTAATAGGTATTTCCCATTAAGCATGGATGCAGTTTTAATAACGCCAGGCTCTAAAATGATTGAAGCCCCAACAAGCTGTTCCTTTGAATCCTTGTCAAGGATATATCCCGAGATTGTGGACGCAAAAGTGGAAGTCGCAAAAAAGAAGAAAAGCAGAATTGCAGAAACTTGTCTCATTAAAAAGCACAATTTTTGCGCAAAGAAACCTTTTCAATTTTGGATAAAAACTGAATTTTGAGACTGGTAAAATTTCTTAACCAAATGATTTCAATGACTTAACATTTGGCGTTTTTCAGGGGCGATAGCGGTATTATTGAAAAACATTATTTTAACATAAGAAATAAAAAAGTTAACGTTGACAATATAACTTATCATCAATAAATTAAACCGCACAGAAATTCGGGCAATAGAAATCGCGGCTTGGTAGTGAAGTAAAAAGGATTAAAAAATTATTCGACAGTAACCGTCAAACCTTCCTGTTGCAATATTTTGCGATAGATCTCCATTTCGGTAAATGAGCCCTCTAATACAGCACACTTACCTTCGTTGTGCACTTTCCAGGCTATTTTTTCAGCTTGAGACTCAGAATAATCCAGGTATTTCATCATACAAAAAATCACATGATCAAATGTATTTACGTCATCATTCCATAAAATAAGGCGATGCATTTCTTTAAGGCCCGCTAATATTTCCTCGAGCGTAAGGGTCTCCTCCTGGGTTTCTGTCGGCATTGTAATGACAAATTTACCTAAAATCGGCAATAAAAAAGCCAAAATGATGTTTGCTTGTGAAAAAGTAGCACTTTCGTCACAATTACAATGAAGACATTATTTATACCCCTGCTATGCTTTGGCGCTATTCAACTCCTTTTGTCAACCAACGCCTCTGCTCAAAATAAACCTGTTGCAAACAAACTACAGCCTCCTCCAACTAATATCAGTATCGATGGCGACCTGAAAGACTGGGGCGATAGTTTGCGCTACTACAATCAGGATAAACAGCTTAATTACACGCTCGCCAATGACCAGGGCAACCTTTATATGGCCATCAGGATAAACGACCGCAGCGAACAAATAAGGATGTTGCGTGCCGGATTAACACTGAGCATCGATACCAGGGGTAAAAAGAAAGAAACTTTTACGATGACCTTCCCCGTTGGGGACCAAAGTGCGCCAGGCATGGCAGAAAACGCACAGGACCTGCAAGGTAGCAACAACGATGTAAAGCAAGAAGACCGTGAGGAGTTAATGAAAGCTAAGCTCATCAAACTGCGGGAAATAAAAGTAACCGGCTTTAAAGATATCGAAAGCGAAACCATGACCACCTCCAATACTTATGGT
>Ga0157375_10006664_pt1 | contig 10056 bp, 10 predicted proteins | sample M35metaG_FD_115311 | JGI IMG/M metagenome (GOLD analysis project Ga0157375, IMG submission 115311) | Miscanthus rhizosphere microbial communities from Kellogg Biological Station, Michigan, USA - M3-5 metaG | ecosystem: Host-associated > Plants > Roots > Rhizosphere > Soil | place: USA: Michigan... | reverse complement strand
AAGGAAAGAAATTTTCCTTACTGACGCAAATAAATCAGACGAAAGAAAAGAATTGCTTCAAAAAATTAACCTTTGGGTGAAACTTTTAGAAGGAAATGAATCTGCTGATAAAATGGCTGATACCTGCAAATCTAAAGCGCAGTCAGCCGATCAAAATTTAAAATCAAATCTGAAAAATACATTGGATACTGTTCGTCAGTTGGAAACAAACTACAGAACGGTCGCTCAATTCTACAAAAATACGGAGCTTGATAAAGTTGACAATGTAAGTATTGTTAATGCCAGTTTAGATCAGGTTTCAGATTTGGATAATCCTTTGTTTATCGATGCTATCGCGGATGAGTTTAAAAACTATTACGATAGATTAGATCTTAGAGATAATTATTCTATCCTGGCAATTCCGGGATATTTAGGATCAAATAAAGTTATTGAAAAATGGGCTAAGATCTGTAACGAAAACAAAGTAATGATGGTTACAGATTTCGCAAATCTTGACAAACCGGACGATGTTGTAGATCTATTTCACTCTGCAAATCTTACAGGTGGCGAATTGCACAGAAGTAACGTGATTATGACTTGTAACTGGTTGGTAGGTCGCGGAAAAGCCGAAGAAGTAGGAGAAGAAGAAAATGTAGAACTTCCGCCTTCAACTTCATTAGCCGGAAAAATCCATAAAACATTGATGTCTCAGGTTGCTGCGGGTAAAAAGCATGGTAACATTAACGAGGTTGATGCTGTAAAATTCGAATTGAAGAAAAGCGAAATTTCTCAGTTGGAAAAAATGGGATTGGTTCCTATGGTGAATGAATATGGTAAAATCATGGCATTCTCTGCAAAAACATTATTTACGGGGGATAATATCGGGCTTCAGACGTATTCTGTCGTGCGTGTATTCGATTATGTAACAAAAGTTTTGCTTGATTTCCTAAACAGAAGAGCCTTCGAAAACTGGAATGCAAGAAATGAGGACGATTTAAGAAGACAGATCGTTACTTTCCTAGACGGGATCAAAGGTGCGGATAAACTGATCGAAAAATTCAAGATTGTTCGTTTCGAGCAGGATAAAGTGAATAAAGACAGAGTTTGGCTGGATATTCGTTTAACACCTTATTTCCCTACAAAAAGTTTCGTTATTAAATTAGACGGACATAAAGGAGACGACGGTAACGAATGGGATGCTGAATATATTCAGGATTAATTTAACCCAAATTAAAATACTAAAACCGATGCAATTTTTACATCGGTTTTTTTCTACCAAATCATTAAAAATTATCAATATGAAAGGCAGGTTAAGATACTTTTTGCCGATTTTTCTCATTATTTTCAGTTGTGAAGAGAAAAAAATACAGACAGATCATGAAATTGACCTTTTTGCCGACGAAAGGCAGCAAGGGCAAGCTTATATTATGAAGCCTCAGGAATGTTTTTCCGGAAGCGATATGGTTGTTTCTTCAACAAATATTAAATTGGTTGACCAGTCTTCAGGTCGCGGAAAATCGGTTTTCATTTACAGAGTAAATTCCGGGAATGTTGTAAAGACAACAAGAGATTCTATAGTAAATTTTCCGTTTCAGTTTCTTTCTAATCGACAATTGATGTTTCATAGAGATTCGACATCGTATGTTTATCTTAAAAAACTGGAAGGCTACCGATTTATTTCAGAAGAAAAACATCTTAAATATCAATGGTTAAAAGGTGCGCCGGTTTATTCTGTGAAAAAAGAAAATTAAAATTATCTTTGCATTATATTTTTAACGATTCAAACCTAACAGGTTTTTAAAACCTGTTAGGTTTAGATAAAAAGCATTCAAGAGAAATAGTTTTCTCAAAATTAAAGCAATAGTTTTTTGGAAAAAATAGAAAACTCAGACTTCAAACAAATCGGCAGAAAACTGCTGAACTGGTATAATAAAAACGCCAGAGATTTACCTTTCAGACAGACAAAAGATCCTTATAAAATCTGGATTTGTGAGATTGTTTTTCAGCAAACGAGAATCAACCAGGGATTAAATCATTATAATAATTTCGTTAAACGATTTCCGGATGTCAAAACCTTGGCAGAAGCTCCTGAAGATGAGGTTTTGCTGTATTGGAAAGGGTTGGGATATTATTCGAGAGCGATCAATATTCATAAAGCAGCTCAACAGATCATGACCGGTTATCATGGAATTTTCCCGCATGATTATGAAGAAATTTTAAAACTAAAAGGAGTCGGAAAATATACGGCTGCTGCGGTTTCAAGTATTTGTTTTGATGGTAAAATGCCTGCGGTTGATGGTAATTTTTATCGTGTTTTAAGTCGCGTTTTTGCGGATGATTTTGATATTTCAAATTCAAGAGCGTTCAATTATTTTTCTGAATTGGCACAGTTGGTTTTGCCTGAAAATGTAGGAGATTTTAATCAGGCGATGATGGATTTGGGCTCAGAAATTTGTAAACCCAAAAATCCTCTTTGCCATGAATGTCCTTTAAATCAAGATTGTCTGGCATTTTCATTAAATAAAGTTTCTGAATTTCCTGTTAAGACGAAAAAAGTAAAGGCTGCAGATTTAGATTTAAAATATTATTTCGTTCACAGAAACGGACAGTTTTTAATTCAACAGAGAAAGGATGATTTTATCTGGAAAAAATTATTTGAATTTCCAGCTGAGATTTCTGAGGAATTAATGCCTTTCATTAAAAGTGCAAAAACTGTTAATCATAAGCTGACACATAAGAATTTAAGCATAGAAATTTTTAATGTAGAAGTTGATTCTGAAAGTGTTTGGGAAGATTTTATTGCTGAGAATAATTTTATTATAACTAATGTGAAAGCTTCTCATGAAAGATCGTTTCCCAAACCGCTGGAAAATTATATTCAAAATTATGATACGGCGTATAGAATTCTGTGATGTCATTGCGAACAGACTGAAGGTCTGCGAACGAAGTTCAGAAGCGACGAAGCAATCTCTAAAATTTAGATTCTTCACTCCACTACGCTTCGTTCAGAATGACAAACGTGATGTTCTTAGCTAAGTGAAATCAAAGATTCGATGTAGTCAAACGCCTTTTCGAACTTAAAAAAGTTTAGCATTTAAAAAATCTTAGCATGCTTTACATTAAAAATAATATTTAATACAATTCCAAAACCCACTGAAATCCTGAAATTTGTCTTCCGAAATCTGAAATCTAATTTGTACTTTTGCAAAATGATCAAAAAAGTCATTTTTATATTTGCTTCATTGCTTTTACTTTCATGTGGGAAAGATCCTATTCCAAAACCTTACGGAGAACTGCGTTTGGAATATCCTGCACCAAAATATCAGAAATTTGAATCAAACTGTAATTATACATTTGAATATTCTGATTTTGCGACAATTACAGATGCCAAAAAACCTTGTTGGTACTATCTGAATTATCCTAAAATGAAGGCGAAAATATTTTTGACATACTATCCGATCCAAAACGATTTTGCAGCTCACATTCAGGAAGCTGAAAAAATGGTTTACGAGCACACGATCAAAGCAAGCTCAATCGATACAAAATCTTTCGAATACCCTGAGAAAAAGGTGTACGGAAACTTTTATGAGCTAAAAGGGCAGAGTGCTTCCAATCTTCAATTTTACATTACAGACAGCACGAGACATTTCGTGACGGCTTATTTATACTTTAACACAAGACCAAAACCAGATTCTTTGGCGCCTGCAGTGGATTATATCAAAAAAGATATGAAACATCTGCTGGACACATTTGAATGGAAAAAATAATTTACTTTAAAATACTTTGAAAAAAATATGAAACTTTTAGTTGTAGGAAGTGTTGCATTCGATGCAATCGAAACGCCATTTGGTAAAACAGATAAAATTTTAGGAGGTGCAGCAACGTATATCGGGATCACTTCATCAATTTTAGGCGTAAAATCCGGAATTGTTTCCGTTGTAGGAGGAGATTTCCCGCAAGAATACCTTAATATGTTTACAGACAGAGGTGTAAATATCGAAGGAATCGAGATTGTAAAAGAAGGAAAAACTTTCTTCTGGTCCGGAAAATACCACAACGATTTAAATACAAGAGATACTTTAGCGACAGAAGTTAACGTTTTAGAAAATTTTGATCCAAAAATTCCTGATTCTATGCAGGATGCGGAGATTTTATTATTAGGAAACCTTCACCCTGGCGTACAGTTATCAGTTCTTGAAAAAATGAACAAACGTCCGAAATTAGTTATCCTTGATACCATGAATTTCTGGATGGATTCTGCTTGGGATATTTTAATGGATATGATTGCTAAAACCGACGTAATCACAATCAACGACGAAGAAGCAAGACAGCTTTCAGGTGAATATTCTCTGGTAAAAGCTGCTAAAAAGATTCATACAATGGGGCCAAAATATGTTATCATTAAAAAAGGTGAGCACGGAGCTTTACTTTTCCATGATAATAAGGTGTTTGCGATTCCTGCGCTTCCTCTGGAAGAGGTTTTTGATCCGACCGGAGCCGGAGATACTTTCGCAGGAGGTTTTGCTGCTTATTTGGCTAAAAAAGATAAGATCGATTTCGAAACAATGAAGTCTGCATTAATCGTTGGTTCCGCAATGGCTTCTTTCACGGTTGAAAAATTCGGAACAGAAAGAATTCAGGAAGTAAATGAATCTGATATGTTCGAAAGATTGAGACAATTCAAAGAATTAACGACTTTCGACGTTGAACTACAATAAATAAGTCTTTTTAAGAAATATTTATAATAAAAAATTTAGTGTAATTCATTAAGAATTCTAAATTTGCAACTTGTTTAAAATAGTAAAATGATAAATAAATTAAAGATCACTTTTCTTTTTGGAGTTTTTGTGATGTTGTTTGCCACAAATAGCATGAAAGCTCAGATCAAACAAGGAGAATTAGTGGATGGTATTGCTGCTGTTATCGGTGATGAAATCGTGCTGGAATCTGATGTAAATGAGCAGATGAACTATGCAAAACAGCAGGGAGCTTCTAATGCTGATAAGTGCGATTTCCTTGAAAATCTGCTTAATAATAAACTTCTTGTTTACGAAGCTAAAAAAGATACCCTGATCGATAACCGTTCTGCGGCGATCAAAGAGCAGGCAAATGCTAAATATACCCAGTTGCTTTCTCAGTTTCCTGACGAAAAATCAATGTTGGCGGCTTATAAATTCAGAAATGGCTACGAAATGAAGAACGCTATCGAAAAAATCGATACCGATACTTATTACGGACAGGCTAAATATCAGAGAATTACAGAAAAAGCCGACGTTACACCAAACGAAGTAACCGACTTTTATACTCAATATAAAGCGCAGTTGCCGGAAATCAAAGACGAAGTTTCTTTGTCTCAAATCGTTATGAATCCTAAGCTGACTGAAGCTCACAAGCAGGAAATCATCAATAAGCTTAAAAAAATCAAGCAGGATATTGCAGGAGGAGAGAGTTTCGAAAGTCAGGCAAGAATTTATTCTGAAGATCCGGGATCTGCTCCTAACGGAGGTTTGATGAAAAATATCTCTAAAGGACAGATGGTAAAACCTTTCGAAGCTGCAGCTTTGAACCTTCAGGAAGGAGAAATCTCTGATCCGGTAGAGTCTGAGTTTGGTTATCATATCATTCAGCTGGTGAAAAAATCAGGGAAAATTTATGACGCAAGACATATTCTTCTGATGGCGACGCCTACTGATGAAGAAATTAAAACTGCTAAAAAGAAATTAGACAGTATCAGAACTTTAATTGTAGACGGAAAAATTACTTTTAAAGATGCGGCATTCAAGTTTTCCGATGATAAAAGAACGAAATTCAACGCGGGAGTGATCTCCGGTTCTGACGGATCTAGTAAAATTGAAAGGGAAAGTATTCCTGGAACAATCAGCTACGAATTGGCAGGTTTAAATAAAGGGGATATAACAACTGCTTTCGATGATGAAGACGAAAGAAAGAGAAAAGTAGTGAAAATTGTTAAAGTTGAAGATGTAATTCCTGCTCATCAGATCACTCTGGAAACAGATTACGACAGAATCAAGCAAATGGCTCTTAATAAAAAGAAAGGGGAGATGGTCGAAAAATTTGTAAACTCAAAACTACCGACTACCTTCATATCAATAGACGGACGATACGATTCCTGCCAGTTTAAAAGCAGCTGGAAAAAAGATTCAATCAAAAAATAAATTGAAAACCTTCAGAATTTCTGGAGGTTTTTTTTATGTCTAAAATTCCCATAAAATCTTTGTTTTTATTATTTTTACAGCATGAGCAATTTTATAGATTTTAATTCAGCTAAAAAGCTTCATCAAATGCAATCAGAACAAAACAGAATCACAGAACTTTTTACGATTAAATATCCGATCATTCAGGCTGGCATGATCTGGCATTCGGGCTGGAAACTGGCTTCAGCCGTTTCAAACTGCGGCGGTCTTGGCTTAATCGGTGCAGGAAGCATGTATCCGGACGTTTTAAGGGAGAATATCCAAAAATGCAAGCAAGCCACTGATAAACCTTTTGGAGTGAATGTTCCTATGTTATATCCCAATCTCGACGAAGTTATTCAAATCATTTTGGAAGAAGGAGTGAAAATTGTTTTTACATCTGCCGGAAATCCGAAAACTTATACAGAAACTCTCCAAAAAGAAGGACTGAAAGTTGCTCATGTAGTTTCATCAACAAAATTTGCCATAAAATGTGAAGAAGCAGGCGTAGATGCTATTGTTGCAGAAGGTTTCGAAGCGGGAGGTCACAACGGAAGGGATGAGACGACTACTTTTTGTTTAATTCCAAACGTTAAAAAATATATTTCCAAACCATTGATTGCTGCAGGAGGAATTGCTTTGGGCTCTCAGATGAAAGCAGCGATGATTCTTGGCGCAGACGGTGTTCAGATCGGTTCTCGTTTCGCTGCGACCGTCGAAGCAAGCGCACACGACAACTGGAAGAGAAAAATAACAGAATTAAATGAAGGTGACACTCATCTGACATTGAAAGAATTGGCACCTGTAAGAATGGTTAAAAATAAATTTTTTAATGAATTAGAGGAAATTTATAATGCAGGAAGAAATACAAATGCTCTCATTGAGTCTTTGGGTCGTGCAAGAGCAAAACGAGGAATGTTCGAAGGTGATATGGAAGAAGGCGAATTGGAAATCGGACAAGTTTCAGCATTAATTAATGATATTTTACCGGTGGAAAATGTTTTTACTAATTTGTTGAAAGAATTTGAAGAGGCAAAAGTTCCTGCTTTTTAAAGAAAGATTATTAAGTATTAGTGAGACTTGTAAAGAATAAAAAAAGCCGCTTTAAAAGAGCGGCTATACTTTAAAGTTTTTCTTAGATTAGCAAGAACCTCCGCAAGGTAATAATTGTAAGGTGATAACACCATTTAGTACACATTGCACCTGACATAATCCATCTACTACAGTTGGTACTGCGGGTATATTAGTTATTAGTCCACCAATTTGACCCGTTAAATTAGAAAGATCACTTATGATTCCGGCTCCTGAAATGGATTTCAATTCATTTCTGTTTAATTTTTTTAAATTTTTCATGATTATAATATTTGTTTTGTTGGTATTGTAAATATACTAAATAATTTTAATGCTTAATTATAATTTATGGAAAAATGAAATATGATTAATAATTCACTATTTAATAAGTGAATTATTGCGAATTTGATTTATTGAGGTGTCCATGGATACTAAACTCAGAACGCATGAATAAATGTCTATCAATGTTATGAATCAATTAGAATAAAAAGCGAACTTTAGTCCGCTTTAAAAATTTAATACAGAACTGGCTTTAGCCAAAACATGTACTATAGACTTTGAATTTCCGCTTCAATATTTTTTCTTGCCTGATTTTCATATTTAGCTTTAAAATCCTTGGTTTTAAAAATATTCTCCAACTCTAAAAAATGATGAAGAACTTTTTTTCGTCCGGGTTGATAAAGCAAATCGGGATAAATTGAATATTCTTTTCTGATCTTTTTTGTATAGTCAATATAGGTTTCAGAATTTTTTCCAAGGATTGAAAGATCGGCGTCCAGAAGATAACAAATGTCTTTATCATCAGCCTTCTGATGGGCTTTTGTAGCAATAATCTGCTCGAAAACTGAATTAATATCGGATGAACTGCAATTCAGCTTTTCCAATCTTGACTTTGCAAATTCTGCACTTTTTTCTTCATTGTTTTTTGATGAAGCTTCATAAATCACATCATGATAAAAAACCGAAAAGCTAATATTAGTGAAGTTTTCAATCTGGTCTTTCACAGCATCAAGCTCCGAAAACATATTTTCAAGATGCTGGATATTATGATAATACCTGCCTTTTTCAGAATATTTCTCTTTAATCTCAACCCAAAAGATTTCAATAAGATTTTGATCTTGTGTGAGTTGAAAGCAAGTTTGTGTGAATCTTTCCTGTAAATTCATCGGGACAGCAGATAAAAAAAGGAACTTTAAAAAGTTCCTTGATTTGCTTCTAAAGTTGCCTTTAATTCTGCCCAGCCACCGCCGTTATAGCCTTCTTTAAGACCTTGAGAATTAAGATATTCTAATGCTTTTCCGCTTCTGTTTCCGCTTCTGCAGAAGATGATTACAGGTTTTTCGATAGATAAAATTTCGTCTTGTCTGTCTTCTACCTCGCCCAGCGGGATATTTTTTGCCCCTTCTATATTTCCGTCCATTTCCAATTCCATTGGCTCACGAACGTCGATCAATTCATAATTTCCTGATTTTATTACTTCTGTTAAAGACATAGTTTAAAATATTTAAGTTAAAAAATTATTAAATGGATGAATGAATATTTCAACCACCCAAAGTCCAACAAATTTATAAAATAATCTTAGTTTTGCAATGTAAAATCATGAATTCGAGTGCCGAAAAATATTCACAGTTAATAAAATCCAAAGCAAAAAGTTTTGGATTCCAAAGTTGTGGGATATCGAAAGCAGACTTTTTAGAAGAAGACGCCCGACATCTTGAGCAATGGCTGAAGAATAATTTTCATGGAGAAATGAAATACATGGAAAATCATTTCGATAAAAGACTCGATCCAAGATTATTGGTAGAAGGTTCTAAATCAGTGATTTCACTTTCCTATAACTATTTCCCGGAAGAAAAAATTTCAACATTAGAAAATTTTAAAATCTCAAAATATGCATATGCAGAAGATTATCATGAAGTGATCAAAGAAATTTTACGCGAAATGGTTTCTGAACTTAAGGAAGAAATCGGAGAATTCGGATTTCGGGTTTTTGTAGATTCTGCGCCGGTTTTAGAAAGAAGTTGGGCGAAAAAATCAGGAATCGGATGGGTGGGAAAAAATGCCAATTTAATTACAAAACAAAACGGCTCGTTTTATTTTTTAGCTGAAATCATCTGTGATCTTGAATTAATTTCCGATCACGAAACTACCGACCATTGCGGAACTTGCAGAAAATGTATTGACGCCTGCCCGACAGATGCTATTGTTTCCGATAAAATAATTGACGGGAGCAAGTGTATTTCTTATGCAACAATTGAATTGAAAAACGAAATCCCGGATTATTTTAAAGATAAGATGGAAGACTGGATGTTTGGCTGTGATATTTGTCAGGATGTTTGTCCTTGGAACCGGTTTTCGGCACCCAATCTTCAAAGCAGATTTTCGCCTAATGAAGCGCTCAGAAATTTCAAAAAAGGAGAGTGGAAGGAACTTACCCAAGAATTATTCTCAGAAATTTTTAAAAAATCGCCGGTAAAAAGGACCAAATTTGCAGGGTTGAAAAGAAATATTGAATTTTTAGAGCAACCTTCAGACAAATTTTAGGTCAGATTTTTGGTGATAAATCCTCGTCTGGAATTTTTGGGTTCCAAAACTAAAGAGGATAAACAACCATTCCTTAAATTTTTGGGTTTAAGGAGGTGAAGATTTTATTCGGTAAGAATCTTTGAAAAGCCTTTTCCTATAAAGAAAAAAGTTGACTTTCAGGAGATAAAATCTCTCAGAAAATCAACGTTTCTTTTGTATTCTTTTAGGAGCTATTTTCACTCTTACTTTAAATCTTTTTTGTGATTTTGTATTTTTACGCATATTT
>Ga0157375_10006662_pt1 | contig 10056 bp, 9 predicted proteins | sample M35metaG_FD_115311 | JGI IMG/M metagenome (GOLD analysis project Ga0157375, IMG submission 115311) | Miscanthus rhizosphere microbial communities from Kellogg Biological Station, Michigan, USA - M3-5 metaG | ecosystem: Host-associated > Plants > Roots > Rhizosphere > Soil | place: USA: Michigan... | reverse complement strand
TGTGATATGATACAGATCGGCAAGCTATCCAAGCGCGGCCCCGTTGGTCCCGAAAGATTCAGCCGTTTTACTACGGACGAATTGTATACCCACATGACTTTTTGGTGCATTTATCGCTCGCCGTTAATGTTGGGCGGTAACCTGCCCGAAAACAGGCCGTTGGAACTTAAATTGTTTTCTAATGCCGAAGTACTGGCCGTAAATCAGCAGGGCTCGGATCCGCGTCAGTTGTATAAAAAGGATGGGGCTATGGTTTGGTATTCACACATCCCCGGCAGTAAAAATATATATGCGGCTCTTTTTAATATAAGTGATAAAGCGCAGGATGTGTCAATTGATTTTGATGGAGTAGGTTTAAAGGGTAATGTTTTGGTGCGCGATCTATGGCAAAAGCGCAATAACGGAGCTTTTAAAAACAGCTTTAAACAGAAGATCAATGCTCATGGTTCCGTGTTAATAAAATTATCTTCCGAATAAAACAGCAAATAAAATGGACTACAGAAAGGTTCTTTCAGGAATTATTGCCGCGATTTTGGTCGTAACCGGCAGCCCGTTACCTTCTTCTGGTCAGCAAAACCTGATTAAGAACCCTATTGTCGCCGGTTATTTTGCCGACCCCACCATTATTAAGGAGAAAGGCATCTATTATATTTATGCTACCATCGACCCCTGGGGCGCTGATGAATTAGGCGTACTGGAAACCCGGGATTTTAAAACATTTACTCAAAAACACCTCAATTGGCCGACTAAAAAAGCCTGTACCAGCCCCACGTCCAATAGTTCAATGGTTTGGGCTCCATCGGTAAGGAAGGCGGTCAATGGCAAATTCTATATGTATGTTGCCGTTGGCAGTGAAGTTTGGGTTGGCGTAAGCGATCATCCCCTCGGGCCCTGGAAAAATGCCAAAGCGGATAATGCGCCTTTGATAGCAGCCACCGACTATCCCAAAGTGCATAACATCGACCCGGATTGCTTTATCGATCAGGACGGGCAGGCTTATTTATACTGGGGTTCTGGTTTTAACTGGATAAACGGCCATTGCATGGCCGTGAAACTAAAGAAGGATATGGTGACATTCGATGGCGCCCCGCAGGATATTACTCCGCCTGGTTATTTTGAAGCACCCCATATGATTAAGCGTAACCAGCTTTATTATCTCATGTATTCGCATGGCAAAGCGATAGATGCTACCTACCAGGTACGGTATTCGGTAAGTAAAACGCCCTTTGGTCCATGGACGGAAGGCCCGAACGATCCAATTCTTTCTACTTCGACTGATAGTACAACTTACGGACCTGGGCATCATACTGTTTTTAAAGAAGACGGGCAGTATTATATCCTTTATCATCGCATTTACCCGCAAAAGAAGGACTATGTATTACGTCAGCTTTGTATCGACAGTCTTAATTTTGATGCAAATAATAACATACTCAGGATCAATCCTAAAGGAGTTTCGTCTTTTGTTAATCATAAACCTAAAGCACATCAATAATCATTAAATCTATAATTCAAACACCATGTTAAATTTAAAAGAATACGAGATTTGGTTCATTACCGGTAGCCAGCATTTATATGGCGAAGAAACACTAAAACAAGTAGCTGAACATTCGCAGCAGATAGCCAACGGGTTGGATTCGGCTAAGCAGGTTCCTGTAAAAGTTGTTTTTAAGCCGACGGTCAAATCCCCCGAAGAAATATACAGCATTTGCCAGGAAGCTAATACAGCCAAAAACTGTATCGGTATCATCGCCTGGATGCACACCTTTTCGCCGGCCAAAATGTGGATAGGAGGATTGAAGATATTACAAAAACCCGTTCTGCACCTGCACACCCAGTTCAACCGTGATATTCCATGGGACAGCATCGATATGGATTTTATGAACCTAAACCAAAGCGCCCATGGCGACCGTGAGTTTGGCTTTATCATGAGCCGTATGCGGCTGGAAAGGAAGGTAGTTGTTGGCCACTGGCAGGATAGCGAAACGCTGGAACAGATCAATACCTGGAGCCGCGCGGCAGCCGGCTGGCACGATTGGCAGGGTGCACGTTTCGTTCGTTTTGGCGACAACATGCGCTACGTAGCCGTTACCGACGGTGATAAGGTTGAAGCTGAACTGAAATTCGGTTATTCAGTAAATACACATGGTGTAGGCGATTTAGTTAAAGTGATCAACGCGATAAGTGATGCTGAAATTGACAAGCTGACATTAGAATATGAAGAGCGCTACGCAGTAGTTGATGTATTGCGTAAAGGTGGTTCACAGCATAATGGACTGCGCGACGCAGCAAAGATCGAACTGGGAATCAAAGCGTTTTTAGAAGATGGCAACTTCAAAGGCTTTACCGATACTTTCGAAGATCTGCATGGCATGGCGCAATTACCGGGTATCGCTGCACAGCGATTAATGGGGCAGGGCTATGGTTTTGCCGGAGAAGGCGACTGGAAAACAGCGGCCCTCGTACGTGCCATGAAGGTAATGGGTAGCGGCCTGAAAGGCGGCAATGCCTTTATGGAAGATTACACTTATCATTTCGACCCTGCTGATCCGATGGTATTAGGCTCGCATATGCTCGAGATATGTGAATCCATAGCTGACGGCAAACCTAAATGTGAGATACATCCCCTGGGCATCGGCGGTAAAGCTGATCCGGTAAGACTGGTATTCAACGTAGCCGGCGGCCCCGCACTTAACGCTTCAGTGATCGATATGGGTAACAGGTTTCGCCTGCTGGTGAACGAAGTTGAGGCCGTGGCTCCAAAACACGATCTGCCCAAACTACCGGTAGCCCGCGTGCTCTGGAAACCATACCCGGATATGAAAACCGGCTGTGCCGCCTGGATACTGGCGGGAGGGGCGCATCATACCTGTTACAGCCAGAACCTGACATCGGAGCATTTGGGTGATTCCGCCGATATGGCCGGCATCGAATGTGTGCTTATCGGAAAGAATACTGATTTGCGCCAGCTAAAAAATGAATTGAAATGGAGCGAAGTGTATTACAGGTAAACAAATAACTGATCTCCGGTCTCTAATCTCTGATATGCAATCTATCATATTCGACCTGAATGGTACCATGATCAACGACATGGACTACCATACACGTGGCTGGCTTTACTTGCTAAATAACGTGCTGGGCGGCAATTTTACCTGGGATGAGGTTAAACCGCAGATGTACGGCAAAAACCAGGAAGTACTGGTCAGGCTGTTTGGCGCGGGGAAATTTACTGAGGAAGAAATGGAACGTTTATCCATTGAAAAAGAAAAGCGTTATCAGCAGGAATTTTTTCCAAACCTGAAACTGCTTCCCGGTTTAAATGAATTTTTGGAGAGAGCTTATCAAAAAGGTATACCGATGGCCATTGGTTCAGCGGCAATTCCTTTTAATATCGATTTCGTACTCGATAACCTGAATATCAGGCATTATTTTAAGGCCATTGTGAGTGCAGATGATGTAATATTCAGTAAGCCAAACCCCGAAACATTTTTGAAATGTGCCCAACTGCTTGACGTGGAACCGACAGAATGCCTGGTATTTGAGGATGTTCCAAAAGGTGCGGAGGCCGCCCTGAATGCAGGCATGCAAACTGTTATACTCACCACTACCCATCAGCCGGATGAATTTTCAGGGATGGAAAATGTGATTCATTTTGCAGAAGAGTTTGACGACGATTTTATTATTAACCTCGTTTCCTGAATATTATTTTCCTTGTATTATAAATAATTATCCATACCTTGGCGTCCGTTAAAAATTAATTAGTAATGCAAAAACAAGGAACAGTAAAATTTTTCAATGCAACAAAAGGGTTCGGCTTCATAGTACCAACTGATGGTGGCCAGGACATATTTGTTCATTCTTCAGGCCTGATTGACGAAATTCGTGAAAACGATAAAGTTGAATACGACGTTGAAAGCGGACGTAAAGGTCAAAATGCGGTAAATGTAAAAGTTATTTAATTATAAATAATACCATTGCAATCGTATTAGTCCCGGCCAAAAAGCCGGGACTTTTTTATTATATATGCCTTATACTGTACTGTTTAAACGTTTTTTAATAAAAAAGTTAAACAGTATTAACAACGGGTTGTTAAGTTTAGTAATACATTTGAAAAAATTATAAACTATGAAAGATTCAGCAAAAATAATAGTAGCGCTTTTAGCCGGCGCAGCGGCAGGTGCCGCAGTGGCTTTGTTACTGGCGCCAAGCAGCGGCTCGGCCCTGAGAGAAGATATCGCCGATTATGTAAATGACCTGACCGGTTCCATCCGGAATAAGGCAGAATCGGCAGCAAATAACCTTCGCGAATATGGCAACAGTACTTTGGAAAGATCAAAGTCAAAATTCAGGAGCACGGTAAACGACCTGGCCGATTATAAAGAAGGAGTAGCCGACAAAGTAAAATCGAGAGCTAACAACGTTGTCGAGGCTGGCCGCGAGGTGGTTGACCATGTAAAATCAAGAGCTAAAGGCGCAGCTGATGATTTGAACGATTCAATCCAGGGCGCATAATAATACAATACATTCCTGATACAAAAAAAGCCCGTTATTTGTGCTTGTTGCACAACTGGCTTTCAGAATGATAAAAAACGGTAATTGACTATAGTCAATTACCGTTTTTTATTTATACAACATATTGATATACAGGTAATTAGTTTGTATATTTAAGTCATGCAAGGCAAAAAAGATTACCAAGAGAAGCTATTCATTCGATTTCAGCTTTCCGACCACATCCCGGCCGATAATGTGTATAGGTTATTAAAAGATACACTTGATCTAAGATTTCTATATCAGAATACAGCCAAATATTATGGTACGGAAGGTCAAAAAAGCATAGACCCTGTTGTGTTTATGAAACTGATGCTGGTTGGCTATCTGGAGAATATTAACAGTGACAGGCGCATCATCAGTTCATCACGCATGCGGATGGATGTACTTTACTTTTTAGGATATGATCTGGACGAAGAGTTGCCTTGGCATTCCACATTAAGCAGGACACGCAAGCTTTACGGGCAGCAAGAGTTTGTAGCCATATTCAAACAAGTGCTTAAGCTGTGTATCGACAAAGGGTTAGTATCAGGCAAAAGGCAGGCTGTTGATAGCGTATTGGTCAAGGCCAATGCATCTGCAGAGAGCGTGATCAGGAAACAAATACTGGATGATATACAGGTTTACAGCGAAGAATTAGAATCTAATAATGAACAGGAGCCAGGCCAAGACAACCCACCGCCTAAACCACCTGTCAAAAAACGCGCTCCAACAAACAGTACCCATTATAACCCATCCGATCCAGATGCTCGTTTTGCAGTAAAACCCCGGAAACCTTACGATCTGTATTACCGCAGCCAAGTCAGCGTAGACACAGCCAGCCACTGCATTACCCATATTCAAGCGTTTCATGCCGACAAGGGCGATAGCCGTTGCTTTCCGGAAGTCTTGAGCCATGTTATAGCAAATATGAAAGAGCATCATATTCAGGTAGAAGAAGTACTGGCTGATACTGGTTATAGTAGTACAGAAGCCTTACAATCTTTGCAGGACAATCACATTACTGGATATATCCCCAACATCAGCGGATACCGGACAAGCCGCGAAGGCTTTACTTATGATGAGCAAAACGACAGATACACCTGTTCACAAGGCGTAAATCTTATTTTCCGCCGGATGCGTTATGCCGACAATAAGGTTCATAAGATCTATCAGACGAGCAAAAAGGATTGTAAAGATTGTCCTTTTAAAACCACCTGTGCAAACCCCGTTGGTATTAAATCCTTAGAGGACGCTGCAAGTAAGCATCTTTATGATCAGATGCACGAACGGTTAAGCAAGGGGATAGATAAACACATGAGAAACTTACGTAGTTGCACAGTAGAACCTGTTTTAGGGACGCTCGTTAACTTCACCGCAATGAAAAAAGTGTATACCAAAAGCATTGCCTCAGCAGATAAATGTATGATCATGGCAGCGACTGCGTATAATCTTAAAAAGTTACTTAAAAAAATGCTTAAAACGGGTAAACCGAACCCATCACCTAAAGGCATTGGTCGGCTATTATACCTCGCAGGAGCTGTCCATATAGCGATCATCGGCTTTTTCAAAACAAGCCTATATGAAAAGCAAAAAGAGCAAATAACCTTTCAGTCATTTGCTCTTTAAAATAATCAGTAGCCCTTAATTGTGCAACAAGCACCTCGTGCCCGGCTTTACATCAGTTCAAAATTTAGTTTATACGAGGTTCTTTTTGATATAGCTAATGCTTTGGGTGATGCTGTCGTAAGGGTCGCCGGGACACACGTCTTCTTCTACAAAGAAATATTTTAATCCCGCTTTTTTGCTGTTTGCTAGTATACGTTTAAAGTCGATAACGCCATTGCCTACTTCGGTAAACATCTTTTTCTCGGTTTTGTCCATATCCTTCATGTGCCACAGCGGAAATCTGCCTGGATGCTTATCGATCAGCGCAACAGGATCCTGCCCGGCTTTGGTGAGCCAGTAAAGGTCGATTTCCATCTTCACCAGGTTTTTATCGGTATTGTCCAGTAAGGTATCATATGGATATTTGCCGTCTTCCTGTATAAATTCAAAATCGTGGTTGTGATAACAGAATTGGATACCCGCTTTTTTACAGGTTTCGCCGGCTTTGTTAAATTCTTCAGCCAGTTTCTTATAATGATCAAGGTTTCCGCGTTCCTTTGGCGATAGCCAGGCACAAACCATATACTTTTGCCCTACAGATGCGGCATCTTCCACCGCTTTATCCCAACCGTTGAGCAGGGTTCCGGGGCCTTTCATGTCTTCGCCGAGCAGGTAATGAGCGCTTGGCATAATAAGATTGTTTTGCTTCAGCAGCGCTGAGAAAGCCGCAGGGTCCTGGCCGAAATATTTTCCACCGCTATAGGTTGCTTCAACGGAGTTGTAACCGATGGCCGCAACTTTTGCCAAAGTGCCGGCAACATCTTTTCCCATGTGGTCGCGCACGGTATACAGTTGCAGGCCAATGTATTTTTTATCATAAGCGAATAGTTGCGGAGCAACCAGTAAACCTGCCGAAATAAGCGCGGAGGTTTTCAAGAAATCACGTCTCGAAGTCATAATTTGGTTTGTTTAATTGGTAGTTGTGTAAAAGTAACACAATAAGTTTATTATTTAAAGACCAAAAATTTTTCGAATGGTTTAATGGTTGTTTTTGATATGCAGAAATCAACAATCTTGGGCCATATCATAAAGTAAACCTGTGCTATGCCTATATTGGGTTCGGTATAAACCCATATGACAGCACCGGCTATTCCTTTGAAAAACAAAAAGACGTACTGCCAATGGTAGGTAAGTTATTTGTAGACAATTAATTATCTTTATATTCACCATCAACTTTAAACCCGGCACAATGGTAGCATTAGCTGAACCCGGACCAAAACAACGCATCGAATCCATCGATATCTTACGTGGATTGATCATGCTCATCATGGCAATTGATCATACACGCGATTTCTTTCATAAGGGCGGTATCGACCCGACAGACCTGTCGGTAACTACCCCGTTTTTGTTTTTCACCCGCTGGATCACCCATTTCTGCGCGCCGTTATTTGTTTTCCTGAGCGGTATTTCCGCCCATCTTGCCGGAACACGGCGCACCAAATCACAACTGAGCGTTTTCCTTATCAAAAGAGGGTTATGGCTGGTTTTGATCGAGGTTGTAGTGATCACTTTCGCCCTGACGCTCGATCCCGGTTATCATTTCATCGTTTTCCAGGTTATCTGGGCCATAGGCACCAGCATGGTTATCCTGGGTTTACTGGTATGGCTGCCATTACCGGCAATAGCTGCGATAGGAGTGGTTTTGTTCTTTGGACATGATATACTGGACTATATCAAGCTGCCCGAAAAAGGAGCGGCCGCATTTGAATGGAAGCTGTTTTTTACCGCCCGTGGCTTTATTTATCCGTTTGACAAAACACATATACTGGGCGATTTTTATGCCATGCTGCCCTGGACAGGGGTTATGCTTTTGGGCTATTCATTCGGACAGACATACCGGTCGTCCTTTGATGCTTTGAAACGAAAAAAGATGTTGCTTATCTCTGGCTTTAGCCTCATCGGCCTGTTTGTTATCCTCCGGTTATTTAATATCTATGGCGACCCTGCTCCATGGTCGGCACAAAAAACAACGGCTTTAACCATCATCTCCTTTTTCAACGTCAGCAAATACCCGCCTTCGCTTATTTATTTATGTATGACCATCGGGCCGGGCTTATTGCTGCTTATTTTGTTCGAAAGAGTAAGCAACTGGCTCACTCGAATATTTGTCATCTACGGCAGCGTGCCGTTCTTTTACTATGTACTGCACTTTTATCTCATCAGGGTTTATAATCTTATCTTGTTCTTTGCTATGGGTTACACCAGCAAGGACATTGCTTCGGGCAAAGGATTCTCATTTGTACCGCCAACTTTTGGCTTCAGCCTGCTGGGCGTTTATGTGGTTTGGTTCTGCGTTGTTGCGGCGCTTTACCTGCCCTGCCGATGGTATTTTAAATACAAGCGTACACATCATCAATGGTGGTTAAGTTATTTATAGATGATCGTTGCAGTGCGGGCAGGAGCGCCTTGTTGTTTTAACAATTTATTATTTATCTTGCTTTCAATTTAACCGATCACAATGGTAGCATTAGCCGAACCCGCAGCCAAACAACGTATTGCGTCTATCGATATATTGCGCGGCATGGTAATGCTCATTATGGCTTTGGACCATGTCCGTGATTTCTTCCATCAAGGCCACGCTGTACCGACTGATCTGGCAATCACTACGCCCATTTTATTCTTCACCCGCTGGATCACGCATTTTTGCGCGCCTATATTTGTATTCCTCAGTGGTATTTCGGCCTTCCTGGCCGGTACGCGCCGTACAAAAAAAGAGTTAAGCGCATTCTTGATCAAACGCGGTTTGTGGCTTATTGCAGTGGAATGGGTGCTGATAACCTTCGCGATAAAGCTCGACCCGTCCTTTCATCTCATTATTTTCCAGGTGATATGGGCAATAGGTGGCAGTATGGTGTTGTTAGGCCTGCTGGTATGGTTGCCCTTGCCTGTTATAGGCATTGTTGGCGCTGTTATATTCTTCGGGCATAACCTGTTCGACCTGGTAAAAATAAGCGCCGTCAATGATACGTTAGCGGGCAGATTACTCTTGTCGGCCCGCCATGGCGATTATTGGCCCCTCACTCAAAATCGTGGGCTTGTAACCAGTTACGCGCTTTTACCATGGACGGGAGTAATGATCATCGGTTACGTATTCGGGGTATGGTATAAAAAATCCGTCGATGCGGTTAAACGCAAAAAGACTTTGCTGTATTCGGGTCTGGGCCTGCTGGGTCTATTCCTTGTTTTCAGATATTTCAATATTTATGGCGATCCTGCCCCCTGGTCGGCACAAAAAAATACAACTTTAAGCATCATCTCCTTCTTTAATGTAACCAAATATCCCTGCTCGCTTTTATACCTGTGTATGACGCTCGGGGTAGCGATGGTAGTGCTTTCGGTTACAGAAAAGGTAAGTAATAAATTTGCGGACGTATTGATCATTTATGGCAACGTGCCATTTTTCTATTATTTGTGCCACTGGTATTTGATCAAGCTGTTGAATATCATCGTGTTCGTTGCTTCAGGATATTGCAGCTGCTTGATAGTCAGCACGCATCCCAGGGTGGCTAGGTTTCAGCCGGATGATTTTGGCTTCAACCTGGCGGGGGTGTATGTAGTATGGCTTTGTGTTATCGCGGCGTTATATTTACCGTGCCGCTGGTACGGGAAATACAAGAAAACGCATCATTATTGGTGGTTAAGTTATTTATAATGAATAGGTTTCCGCGAAATAAAATTAGCTAATTTTTTTAGCATTATTTTTTGTTTGCCGGAATAAATGTTTTTATATTCGCTTTTCAACTCTTTTAAAACCACCTTCGCAATGGTAGCATTAGCCGAACCAGGACCAAAACAACGCATTGCATCTATAGACATCTTACGGGGTCTGGTGATGCTCATCATGGCGATCGATCACGTCCGTGA
>Ga0157375_10006660_pt1 | contig 10057 bp, 8 predicted proteins | sample M35metaG_FD_115311 | JGI IMG/M metagenome (GOLD analysis project Ga0157375, IMG submission 115311) | Miscanthus rhizosphere microbial communities from Kellogg Biological Station, Michigan, USA - M3-5 metaG | ecosystem: Host-associated > Plants > Roots > Rhizosphere > Soil | place: USA: Michigan... | reverse complement strand
TTTTCGATCAGCGGCTGGCTGGCCGTGCTGCTCACGTTCCTGCTGGCCCGCGTGTTCGCCGAAGGCGCGCACATGCGCGACGACCTCGAAGGGACGGTCTGACGTGGCGATCGCCGTGAAACTCGACGACCTGCTTCACGACCGGCGGATGACGCTGACCGAGCTCGCGGAACGGGTCGAAATGACGCTGGCCAACCTCTCGATCCTCAAGACCGGCAAGGCGCGCGCGATCCGCTTTTCGACGCTCGAGGCGATCTGCGACGCGCTGTCGTGCCAGCCCGGCGACCTTCTCCGTTTCGAGTCGGAGCAAGCCGAACGCGAGCCCATCGCGCGGTAGGATCTCTCCGCCTTGAAACGCGTCCTCAACTTCATCGACGGAGAGTTCCGGCCGCCGTGCTCGGGACGCTACCTCCCGGACGTCGACCCCGCGACGGGTCAGGTCAGCGCCGAGATCGCGGAGAGCGGTCCCGCGGACGTCGACGCCGCCGTCGCGGCGGCATCCCGCGCGTTCGAGTCGTGGCGCCGGACTCCCGCCGAGGAACGCTCCCGCCTGCTCCTCCGCGTCGCCGGGCTCATCGAGGAGAACTTCGACGAGCTGGCACGGCTGGAGTCGGAGGACAACGGAAAGGCGATCGCGCTCTCGCGCCGGATGGACGTCCCGCGCGCGATCCTGAACTTCCGCTTCTTCGCGACGGCGATCCTGCACGCCGAGACCCGCGCCCACATGACGGACGACCGCGCGCTCAACTACACGCTCCGTGCGCCCCTCGGCGTCGCCGGGCTGATCTCGCCCTGGAACCTGCCTCTCTACCTCCTCACGTGGAAGATCGCGCCGGCCATCGCCGCGGGCAACTGCTGCGTGGCGAAGCCGTCGGAGCTGACGCCGCTGACCGCCGACCGGCTCGCCGCGCTGACGGTGGAGGCGGGCATCCCGCCCGGCGTCGTCAATGTCGTGCACGGCCCGGGCGCGAGCGCCGGCCGCGCCCTCACGTCGCACCCGAAGGTTCCGCTCATCTCGTTCACCGGCGGAACGAAGACGGGCGCGGACGTCATGGCGAACGCCGGACCGCTTTTCAAGAAGGTGTCGCTGGAGCTCGGCGGGAAGAACCCGAACATCGTGTTCGCGGACGCCGATCTCGAGCAGGCCGTCGCCACGTCCATCCAGTCGAGCTTCGCCAACCAGGGGGAGATCTGCCTCTGCGGATCGCGACTGTTCGTCGAGAGAACGATCTACGAAGAGTTCCTCGACCGTTTCGTGGCGGCCACGAAGAAACTCCGGATCGGCGACCCGCAGGACGCTTCCACCGACGTGGGCGCGCTCGTGAGCGAGTCCCACCTTCGCAAGGTCGAGGGCTACGTCGAGCTCGCGAAGGAGGAGGGCGGCGCGATTCTCACCGGCGGGAAGCGCCCCGGGAACCTGCCCGAACGCGTCCGGGACGGCTACTTTCTCGAGCCGACGGTGATCACGGGCCTCGACTGCCAGAAACGCGTCATGCAGGAGGAGATCTTCGGGCCCGTCGTCACGGTCACGCCGTTCGACTCTCCCGAGGAGGCGATCGCCTACGCCAACGGTACGCGCTACGGGCTCTCGGCGAGCGTCTGGACGCGAGACCTCCAGAAGGCGCATCGGGTCGCCGCGGCGCTCGACAGCGGAACGGTGTGGGTCAACACGTGGCTGCTGCGCGACCTCCGCGTTCCCTTCGGCGGAATGAAGGAGAGCGGCGTGGGCCGCGAGGGCGGGTTCGACTCGCTCGACTTCTTCACCGAAGCGAAGAACGTCTGCATCAAGTTGTGAGGATCGAGCGGGCCGGAGAGCGGAGGCCACTGAGCCACGGCCGTCATCTGCTTCAGAGGGGAGCTCAATCGAGGCCGGCCCGTGAGTTCCGGAACCGGCCCCGTCCGAGCTGCCGCTGAGAGCCTGCGTCAGCGCCCCTGTGCCTGGAGCGCCCTCACGTCGGCGGTCGTCAGGGGCTTGCCGCCGATGGCCCATTCGCCGCTCGGGATCTCGTGCACGCGCACCCAGGTGACGCCCCTCATGGCTTCGCCCTCGATCCCGACCATCGCCTCGGTGACCTTCTCGATCATGTTGCGCTTCTGGGCCGCGTTGAAGACTCCCTCGACGAGCTGAATATCAACTAAAGGCACTTGCCACCTCCGTTAGGATGCGCCGGAGTGATTTCCGGAGCTGCCGCGAGAGTAGGCAAACGGGCACTTCGGTGCTTGGAGAGGGGTTGGATTTTTCGTGAAGAACGTCGCTCTGTGATCCATCGCTTCGAATCTTTCGAGCTGGACACGGACCGCTACGAGCTGCGCCGCAACGGGCAGCCACGATCAATCGAGCCGCAGGTCTTCGCGCTGCTGGCACTGCTCGTCGAGAACCGGCATCGCATGGTGCCGCGCGCGGAGATCATGGAGACGGTCTGGGAAGGCCGCGCCGTTTCGGACTCGGCGCTGAGCAGCCGGGTCAAATCCGCCCGGCAGGCGCTCGACGACGACGGCGATGCTCAAAGGCTCATTCGGACCGTGCACGGGCAGGGGTTCCGATTCGTCGGCGAGGTGGAAGCGATCGCCACGCCCGCGCCGGGCCCTTCCGCAGCTCCGACCGACGGGCAGCAGCTGGCTCTCGAGGTCATGGCCCGGCCCGTGCTGGCGGTTCTACCCTTCGAGAATGGAGGCGGAGCGCCCGAAGACGCCTACTTCGTCGACGGGATCGCCGAGGACCTGATCTCCGAGCTCTCGTCGTGGCGTTGGTTCCCGATCCTGTCCCGGGATTCGTCGTTCGACCCGAGTCACTCCGACCTTCCGGCATCCGCGCGCGCGGCCGCCATGGGCGCCCGTTATGCCTTGACCGGCCGATTGTTGCGCGGCGGGGATTCGTGCCGGCTGACGGTGGAGCTTCTGGACACCTCGACCGACACGCAGCTCTGGTCCGGCCACTACTGCGCCGGCACCGCCAGCCTCTCCCGCATGCAGCCGGACATTGCTTCCGCGATCTTCCGGCGCATCGCTCCGGAGCTCACTTCGGAAGAGACGCGCCGCGTGATGCGAAAGCCGCACGAGGACCTCACGGCATGGGACATGACGATCAAAGGGCTCTGGCATCTGCACCGCGCGACACGGCATGACTTTGCCCGGGCGCTGGCCCTGCTCCAGGATGCGACGCGCCTGGATCCGGGGTTCGCGTTGCCCTGGAGTTTCATTGCGCAGGTCCGCTTCGAGGAGGCACTCAAGGGCTGGAAGGGCGGCAAGGGGGTGGGAGCGCGTGATGCGTTTCGCGGCGTGCTCGAGGCGGCCAGCACCTCCGTCGAGCTCGACCCTTCGAACTGGATGGGTCATGTGCTGATGGGTGCCGGAGAGCTGTGGACGAATCTTTCCATTGCGCGCGCGAGGCTGCACGCGGATCGAGCCATCGAGCTCAATCCGAGCGCGTCCATGGCGCACCATGTCTCCGGCTGCATCTCCGGGTTCTCGGGAGACTTGAAGTCGGCGATCGCGTCGCAAACCAACGTCTATCGTGTGGATCCCCGGTACGGCCACGCCGACGTCGTCGAGGCCGATCTCGGGCTGTGGCACCTTCTGAAAGGAGACCTCGAGCGCGCGGCAGAGCACCTGCAACGCTCGATCGACACCGATCCCTCGAACCTCAGAGCCCGACAGAGGCGGATCGTCCTGGCCGGGCTGGCCGGCGACGCGGCTCTCGCCCGCGACGCGTTTCGCGCCCTCGAGGAGTTGGGAGGAACCATGGACGAGCAGTACCTCGCCGCGTCTTATCCGTTTCAGAAGGCGAGGCACGCCGAGACGTTTCGAGCGGGGCTGAGAGCCGCGGAGGCCCTGCGGACGGGCGCTGCGGGGCAGTAGTCGCACTGTCATCCCGAGAGCGGGACGGTGTAGGTCAACACGTGGCTGCTGCGGGATCTTCGCTCTGCCGGCGTCCCTTTCTGTGGTCGCTCGTCGTCGCCGGGGCTGCCCTTCGCATTTTCCAGTACGCCTCCGACACATCCCTCTGGTACGACGAGCTGTCGATGGTGCGGAACCTCGTCCACCGCTCCGAGGGAAGACTGCTCATGGAACCGCTCGACTACGACCAGGTGGCGCCTGTCGGGTTCATGGTCGCCGAGAAGGCGATCAGCCGCGTGCTCGGCGCGAGTGACCTGGCGTTCCGGTTTCTTCTTCTGCCCGTCAGTCTCACTGCGCTCGTGCTCTTCCTGAGGCTCGCGGAGCGCTTGCTCGACGGGTATGCCGTGCCTTTCGCCGTGGCGGCGTTCGCGATCGGGGCGCCGTTCATACGCTACGCCGCCGAGATCAAGTCATACGGAATCGACATGGCGGCCATGGTCGCTCTCGCTTTGATCGCGCTCCGCCTTCGCGACTCCGACTCCACCGCGGCACGCTGCGTGCTCGCGGGTATGGTGGGAGCGGTCCTCGTCTGGTTCTCCCAACCGACGGCCTTCGTCCTCGCGGGCCTCGGAGCGGCGCTGCTGCTGGCATGGCTTCGCGACCGCGATCCCCGGACACGCCGAGCGGTCCTCGTGACCGTTCCCATCTGGGCCGTCGCTTCGGCCGCCGCGGCGATCGTCGCCATCCGCCGCGTCACGCCGGCCACCCGGGCGTACATGGACTACTTCTGGCGGTTCCGCGACGGCTTCCCGCGGCCGCTCCAGAAACCGGGCGATGCGCTCTGGCTCTGGGACCGGATTCTGGAGCTCTTCGCCGACCCGACGGTTCTCCGATACCGCTGGCCCGCCCTTTACGGCGGCCTGACGATTCTGGGCCTGATCGTCCTCTGGCGCCGCAGCCGTTTCGGGGCTCTCGTGCTGCTGGGCCCGTTCGGCTTCGCGGTGCTGGCGGCCGTCGCGCAGCAGTTTCCCCTGAAGACACGCGTGGCGCTGTACCTGCTTCCCATCCTGATCCTCGCCGCGGCGGAAGGGGCGGAGTGGCTCCGGCGTCAGGCGTCCCGCCTTCATCCGGCCGCGGGGGGAGTCTGCATGGCGGCCCTCTTCGTCGTTCCCGCCCTGGCATTCGTGGAGAGGCTCCCGCCGTACTGGGTGGAGGACCACAAGTCCGCCCTCGCCTTCTTTCGCGAGCACCGCCGGCCCGGCGATGCCGTGTTCGTCTTCCCCTACGAAATCGAGGCCGTCGAACGCTACGGACAGCAGTACGGCCTGGCATCCGGCGAGTACGTGGTCGGCGGCTGTTCGAGCGAAGACGGCCGTCAGTTCCTCCGGGATGCGGATCGCTATCGGGGACGCCGCCGCGTCTGGCTGCTCGACGGGAGTGTTCCCGGTTTCAATGCCGCTCGCACGAGTCTCGAGAAATACCTCGCGACGATCGGGACTGTCGAGAAGTCGATCTCGCTCCCGTCCGAGCAGCCTCTCAACCCCGTCGGCGCCCATCTCTTCGACCTGGGCGACCCGGCGCGGCTCGCGGCGGCGTCGGCCGAGACGTTTCGCCTCGAGCCGCGTGCCCCCGGGGTGCCCGAGCTGCGCTGCAGCGATCGCGTGCGACCGCTGAGGGATCAGCCCTGATTTTGCTGACTTCCCGACGAGGCGGGCGTCTTTGCCGGGCGCGAGGGCGGGTTCGACTCGCTCCATTTCTTCACCGAAGGCAAGAACGTCTGCCTCGAGTTGCAACTCCCGGATGGCGGTTTCGTTGCGCGTGAGCCCTCTCAGAGTTCCCAGTCTCCGGCAGCTCGGCCGCTACGCCATCGTGCGCAGCCTTTTCACGGCGACGAGCCTGCCGCGGGCCATTGCGCGCCTCGGCTTCGTCCAGGCCGACCCGATGCGGGCGCCCGCTCGCGCCCAGGATCTGATCCTCGCGCAGCGCGTGGAGGGCTATCGCGCGGGCGATCTGGAGCGCCGCTACCCGCGTCTGGCGATCGAAGAGGCCTTCTTCGTCAACTATGGTTTCCTGCCTCGCAAGACCGTGTCCCTGCTGCATCCGCGCGATGTGCCGCGCGAATGGGACGCCAAAATGCAGGCGCACGCCCAACACGTGCTCGCCTTCGTGCGCCAGCGTGGCTGCACCCGGCCGAGGGATGTTCAGGCGCATTTCGAGCATGGCCGCATCCGGCGTTGGGGTAGCGAGCTGAAGATCAGCGCCCTTCTTTTGGAAGGCCTGCACTATCGCGGGTTGCTGCGTGTCGCGCGGCGCGAGGCCGGCGCCCGGATCTACCAGGCGATCGAGAGTACGCCGCAGGAGGACAGCAGCGCCGAGGCCCGGCTCGCGCGCGCCGGCCGGCTGCTGGACACGGTGGTGCAGCTCTACGCCCCGCTGCCTGCGGCCAGTCTCGGCTATCTCTGCGGACTGCTGCGGCGCTATGGAGTGCCGCACCTGGCCGCCGAGGTCCGGCAGGTCCAGGAACACGCCAGAGCCCGCTATGCCCATGCCCAGATCGACGGCGTGTTGTGGTTCTGGCCGCAGGGCGAGAACCCCTGTGCGGGTCGGCATCGGGCCGCCGACAGGCTGCGTTTCCTCTCGCCCTTCGACCCCGTGGTCTGGGACCGACGACGCTTTCACCTGTTGTGGGGCTGGGAATACAAGCTCGAGGCCTATTTGCCGGCTGGCAGACGCCGCATGGGTCATTACGCGATGCCCGTGCTTTGGCGCGGGCACATACCGGGCTGGGCCAATCTGAAGGTGGTCGATGGCCGCCTGCAGCACGAGCTGGGCTTCGCCGGCCCGCGGCCGCGCGACAGCGCCTTTCGTCGGGCGCTCGACGAGGCATTGCACCGGATGCGGGAGTTTCTGGAGCTCTAGATGCTGGAGAGTGGATGAGGGACCACTTACAAAAGTGTCCGGCGTCGCCCCGCCCAAACGTCTACAGATCAGAAGGGAGAAACGAAATGAGCGAGTTCTTGTATCTCTACCGAGGCGGGGAGGACGGTCGCACTCCGGAGAGACTGCAGCAGATGATGCAGAAGTGGATGACCTGGCTGAAGGATCTGGCGGCGAAAGGCCACATCAAGGACCAGGGACAGCCGCTCGAGCGGCGCGGGAAGCTGGTCACCGGCAGACAGAAGACGGTGACGGACGGACCGTTCGCGGAGGCCAAGGATGTCGTGGGCGGCTATACGCTGATCGAGGCTCGAGACTTGGAGCAAGCCGTGGAGCTGTCGAAGGGCTGTCCCATCTTCGAGCTCGATGGGGCCGTGGAGGTTCGCCCGGTCCAGACTCTGAACCTGTAGATACAGGTGTAGATGGAGCTCAGCGAACACCTCTTCCGGCGCGAGTCCGGGCGCATGGTCGCCGCGCTGACGCGCATCTTCGGCGTCCATAACCTCACGCTGGCGGAGGATGTCGTTCAGGAGGCTTTCTGCCGCGCGGTGGAGGTATGGAAGTTCCGGGGCGTACCTGAGAACCCATCCGCGTGGCTGATGGCCACGGCCAAAAACTGCGCGCTGGATGCCTTGAGGCGGGAGCGGACGGCCCGGACGTTCGCTCCCGAGCTGGGCCGGTTGCTCCAGAGCGAGTGGACCCTCGCCCCCGCCGTCCAGCAGCTCTTCGGGCCGAACGAGATCAAAGACGACCTGCTCCGCATGATGTTCTCCTGCTGCAATCCTCGCGTTTCCGAGGAGGCGCAGGTGGCGCTGGTCCTCCACATTCTGTGCGGCTTCAGCGTGGACGAGATCGCCGGCGCCTTCGTCAGCAGCCACGCAGCGGTGGAGAAGCGGATCACCCGGGCGAAGAAACTGCTCGCGAAATCCCGGAGACTCTTCGACGTCAGCGCTCCGGCGGACTTCTCAGCCCGGCTTCCGGCCGTCCACACCGCCCTCTACCTGCTGTTCAACGAGGGTTACCACGGCGCCTCCGCCGAGTCGGCGGTGCGCGCCGATCTGTGCCGGGAGGCGATGCGGCTGACGTCGCTGCTCCTGGAGCATCCGCTCGGCGCGACGCCGACGACCTACGCCCTGGCCGCTCTGATGTCCCTGAATGCGGCTCGCTTGCCGGCCCGGGTCGACACCTCGGGCCAGCTGAATACGCTCGTCGATCAGGATCGATCGCAGTGGGACCGGAATCTCGTGAGCGAAGGGCTCAAGCTGCTGGAGCGTTCCGCCTGCGGCTCCGAGATCTCCGATTATCACGTCGAGGCGGCCATCGCAGCGGTTCACGCCGACGCCCGGCGAATCGAGGATACGGACTGGCGAAAGATCGTCTCGCTCTACGACATGCTGATGACGATCCACCCATCTCCGATCGTCGCTCTCAACCGTGCCATCGCGGTGGCGCAGAGCGAGGGCCCGGAACGCGGCCTCGAGGAGATCGGAGCGATCGACCACCGGGATCGTCTCGCGCGCTATCCGTTCTATTCCGCGGCCATGGGGGAGCTCGAGCTCCGCCTTGGCAGGCGCGACGCGGCGCGCCGGCACTTCGAGGAGGCCCTCGCCCTCGCGCGCAATCCGATGGAGCGCCGCTTCCTGGATCAGCGAGTGGCCGCGTGCGCATGAGCCGCGGCCAGGGGTTCGGGTCAGTCCCGATCTGCTGAGGCCCTGGTTGAGGGGAGCTCGAGTATCGCCATAATCCACCCGTGTCCGGCTTTGCCTCGCTTCTCGCCGTCCTGCTGATCGCCGTCCTCCTGGCGTCGATCGCGCGTCGGGTTGGCGCGCCGTACCCCGCCTTCCTCGCTCTCGGCGGCGCCGTGCTCGCGTTCGTGCCGGGCGCGCCCCGCTTCTCGATCGACCCCGAGGTGGCGCTCGCGCTGTTCGTCGCGCCCGTCCTTCTCGACGCTGCCTACGACTCATCCCCCCGGGACCTCAAGGACAACTGGGTCGCGGTCGGAAGCCTGGCGCTCGTCGCGGTCGTGTTGACGACGGTCGCCGTCGCCTGGGTGGCGCGCGCGCTGGTTCCCGCGATGCCCTGGGCGGCGGCGATCGCGCTGGGCGCCATCGTCTCGCCTCCCGATGCCGCGGCCGCGACGGCCGTGTTGAAGCAGCTCCGGCCGCCGCACCGCATCCTGATGATCCTCGAGGGCGAGAGCCTCCTGAACGACGCGAGCGCTCTCCTGATCTACCGGCTCGCCGTGGGAGCGGTGGCGATGCGCGCGTTCTCGGTCGGCGATCTCGCCCCGACGCTGGGCCTGGTCCTGGTCGGGAGCGTGCTCGTCGGTCTCGTGCTGGCGTGGGCGATGCTGTGGATGACGCGCGCGATCTGCGACGTTCCGACGGCGATCATCGTCCAGTTCGTGGGCGCCTTCGGGGTCTGGATCCTCGCGGACCGGCTGGACCTGTCGCCGGTGCTGACGATGGTCACGTTCGCGATCGCGGTGGCCCGGCGCGCCCCGGCATCCACTCCGGCGCGCGTGCGCGTGCCGTCCTACGCCGTCTGGGAGTCCGCGGTCTTCGTCCTGAACGTCCTCGCGTTCGTGTTCATCGGACTGCAGATCCGGCCGATCCTGAACAGCCTCGAGCCCGAGGCGCGCTCGCGCTACCTGATCGTCGCGGGGGCCGTGCTCCTCACGGTCATCTTCGGGCGCATGGCGTGGGTCATGACGCACAACCTCGTCGCGCGCCTGTGGATCCGCTGGCGCGGCTTCCACCCGCCCCGTCCGATGTCGCCGCCGACGGTCGAGAGCGGACTCGTCATCTCGTGGTCGGGGATGCGCGGCATCGTCTCGCTCGCCGCCGCGCTCGCGCTGCCGGAAGGCTTTCCCTACCGCGACCTCGTCGTGTTGACGGCGTTCGCCGTGGTGCTCGGCACGCTCGTGCTGCAGGGCCTGACGCTGAAGCCGCTCATGCGCTCGCTCCGACTCGACGAGGACGATCCCGTCGCGCGCGAGGTCGAGGATGCGCGCCGTCGCGCGCTCGACGCGGTTCGCGCCGCGGTGGGGGACGACGCGTCGTCGACGGAAGCGCGTTTCGTGCGGCACGCATTCGAGGCGAGGCTGGGCGCGTCCGCACCGGACGGCTCGGACGACCCGGATGGGCACGCGCACGACCGTGGCGACCGCCTTTTTCGCAGCGCGCTCGAGGCGGCCCGCCGCGTGACGTTCGACATGCGGGCGCGGGACGAGATCGGCGACGACGCGTTCCACCGTCTCGAGGAGGACCTCGACTGGATGGAG
>Ga0157375_10006654_pt1 | contig 10061 bp, 10 predicted proteins | sample M35metaG_FD_115311 | JGI IMG/M metagenome (GOLD analysis project Ga0157375, IMG submission 115311) | Miscanthus rhizosphere microbial communities from Kellogg Biological Station, Michigan, USA - M3-5 metaG | ecosystem: Host-associated > Plants > Roots > Rhizosphere > Soil | place: USA: Michigan... | reverse complement strand
GGTTCCCGAGGCCTGGAGCCAGTCAAAACGATAGACAGCCGCATATGGGCCTGGCGCTTTCCCGACCGGCGGAACGATCTCCACCGCGTTATGCAGACCGGGCCAGTTGATGACTTTGCTGACGGTGCGGAGAGCCGTCGTGTTGTACCCCCACACCAGAACGATGATCACCAGAAGAATGTAAGGCAGCCAGGCCATGAAAACCTCACCCGCGGGGTGCTGTTTAGGAGCTATACCCTGCTCGGCGAGGCTCCTTCCTTCGGCCATGGCGAACTGGTCCTTCGGCTTCCATACCTTGAACAGCAGCGCGAGACAGGCCATGGCGGTGAGCGACGCGAGAATATCGGTCAACTGCACGCCCACGTAATTCGAAACGATAAACTGAACTCCGGCGAAGCTTATCCCGCAGATGACACACGCCAGCAGAACGCCCTTGAGCGCCTTCATACCGCCCATCACCGCGATCAAATAGGAGGGCACGAACAACGAGAGCGGGGCGCAAATCCGTCCCACCCCGGCGCTGAGACGCATCTCCGGGAGCCCGGTCACCTGAGCCAGAGTAGTAATTGGGATTCCGATGGATCCGAACGCCACCGGGCACGTGTTCGCCAGCAGACAAATCGCCGCGGCGTAGAAGGGCGAGAATCCCAGGCCGGTAAGCATTGCGGCTGCCACCGCGATCGGCGTTCCAAAACCCGAGGCTCCTTCGATGAACGCGCCGAACGCAAAAGCGATCAGCAGAGCCTGGAGGCGGGGATCGGAGGATAGTGAGCCAATCGAGTCCTTGATGATTTCGAACTTTCCCGTTTCCTGAGTGATGCGATACAGCAACACGGCGGTGAACACCACCCACCCGATCGGGAAAAGTCCTTGCGCGGCGCCGTACGTGACTGCCGCGAACACGATGGAGACTGGCATACCGTACAGTCCGATCGCCATGAGCACCCCGGCCGCGAGCCCGCAGAGCGCTGCCAACCACGCAGGTTTGCGCAGAATCCCCAGCAGAACCACCAGCGTGAAGATGGGAACTGCGGCGACCAAGGCGGAAAGTGTCAAGCTTCCGGAAAGGGGTATGTAGTTATGCGTCCACATAGCGCAAGGAGTCCTATCTTACTGCAGTTGCGCCGAACGGCGCTTGCCGCGCGCCCTGTAATCGTTGTGTAATCAACATTGTTATAATCGCCAAGCGCCGTAAATGCAAGTGACCACTGCTTCGAAGGCTTCCTACCTCCGATTCCGGGATAACCGCCTGCTGCACGTTCTGTGCCTGGGGATGGCGGTGGTCATCATCATAACCGGATACCGCCCCGAGAAAGTCTTCGACTGGTGGCTCGAAAATGCCGCCGCCCTGACATTTATCGCCATCCTTGGGACCACCTACCGGCGGTTGCCGCTGTCGGATCTGTCTTACGTGCTCATATTTGTTTACCTGAGCATGCACGAATGGGGCGCGGAGTACAAATACTCGGATGTGCCGTTAGGCGAATGGATGAAGCCGTGGCTCGGCACCACGCGCAACCATTACGACCGCATCATGCATTTCAGCTACGGTCTGCTGCTGGCATATCCGATGCAGGAATGGTTCATGCGCGTCGTGGGCGTGACCAGCCGCTGGCGTTATCTGCTGCCGATCGAATCCACGCTGGCGTTCAGCGCCTGCTACGAAATGCTGGAGGCCTTGGCGGCCTCGGTGCTTACACCCGAGCGCGGCGAAGAATTTGTGGGGATGCAGGGTGACATTTGGGATTCGCAGAAAGACATGTTCATGGCCGGGCTGGGCGCGATCGCGGCGATGATCCTGATCGCGGTTATGCGAACAGTGCGTAGCCGGCGCCGGAAAGAAATCGCTCCACAAGCCGCCGTAGCGGGCGTGGGCTACACCGATCGATATAGGCCGAAGTGATACGACTGAAACCGCGTGCAAGCGCTGGTCCAACGAGGATCGGCATTAAGCGCAGTCCAGGCGCGATCGCGGGCGGTCAGACTTTCGAACGGGATAAGATACGTGAGCGTCTCCCCGGTATTTTCCCGTAGGAGCGGGCGAATCCCCGCGCCTGAAAAAACTTCAGCCAGATCGCCCGCGAGCGCAGGCGCTGCGCCGCGATAGGTCCGCAGTTCCCACACGCCTCGCCGCAGTGTTTCCGGGGAATTGGTCGCGATCGCAAGAGTTTCCGGCAGGTGGACGCCTGCAATTGCTTCGAGGGTTACAACCCGGGAAAGGTCGCGGGATTCGAACGCCGGGAACACGACAGCAGCCGCGAGCGCACCCGAAAATCCGCGGCGGGTCATAAATAGGGCTGAATCAGGAGGCCTGGTTTTTCCGGATGGCGGCCCAACGCTTGCGCTGCGCTGCCGCCATCTTCTTGCGGGTTTCGGCGCTGAAGGGCCGTCGTTTTCGCACGGACCCGGATGGGCTGGCCTGGCTCAGGAACGCCGGAGGCCGCCCGCGGCGCTTACCCTGACTTCGCGCGAGCCGTTCCAGCATCATCATGGTTTGTTCGAGAGCTTCTTTCTGCTCTCGCAGCTCGGCGATCATTTTTGTGAGATTCATGTGCTAGTACAATTGTAAATTATGAAAACACGGCTTGTGGAGCTATGTGTAGAGCTATGTGTTGCTCTGTCGCTAACGGCAGGGATGGCGATGGGGGCCTCTTCGGTGCACGAATTCACCATGAAATCGCTGGATGGCAAGCAGGTTCCGCTCGCGAGCTTCAAGGGCAAGGTGATGCTGGTGGTCAACGTCGCCAGCCAGTGCGGTTATACCTATCAGTACGAGGGTCTGCAGGCGCTGTACGCCAAGTACAAGGACCGCGGCCTGGTTCTGACCGGTTTCCCGGCCAATAACTTTGGCGGGCAGGAGCCGGGGAGCGATTCTGAGATCGGGGCGTTCTGCAAATCGAAATTTGGCGTGACTTTCCCGATGTTTTCCAAGATATCGGTCAAAGGCTCAGACCAAGCCCCTCTATACCAATTCCTGACCGATACGAAAACCAATCCCAAAACGGGCGGCGAGATCCAGTGGAACTTTACTAAGTTTCTGGTGGACCGCAACGGCAAGGTGATCCAGCGCTTCGAGCCGGCGGTGGAGCCGGATTCCAAGGAAATCGAAGCCGCCGTGGAAGCCGCCCTGAAGTAGCGGCTGCACGCCGCGAGGTTTCTAAGCGTCAATGTCTCTCAGGGGCTAGTTAAGCCGCCCGGAGTGCGCATGGCTGAATGGACACTTAAATACGCGGACGCCCGGGGCGAAATCCACCAGCAGGTGGCCGAAGCCGAGTCCGAGCGCGAACTGCGTGACCGCTTCACCGAACAAGGGTTCCTGATTTATTCCATCCGGCCGCGCGGCGAGGGAGTCACCCAGAGCCTGCGCCCCAGCGGGAAGAAACTTAATGTCGAAAAGTTCCTGATTTTCAACCAGCAGTTTGTCACTCTCATTCGCGCCGGTCTGCCGATCCTGAAGGGTCTGGAACTGCTGGCCGATCGTCTGACTGACCCGAAGCTATCGCGCCACATTCAGGGTGTCCGCCAGGAAGTGAAAAATGGCGCCTTGCTGTCCGAGGCATTCGCGCGGCAGCGTGTGTTCCCGCCCATCTACGTCACAACCGTTTTGGCCGGTGAACGCAGCGGATCGCTGGCGGACGTGCTCGACCGCTTCATCACGTATCAAAAACTGTCGCTGTCGGTACGCAGGAAGCTGCTCACTTCGCTGCTCTATCCAGCCGTGCTCGTGGTCCTGGCCGCGTGCCTGATCGTATTCCTGGTCACCTACGTGGTCCCCAACTTCGCCACGCTGTATCGGGACATGCAGGCGACACTGCCGGTGCCGACGCAGATCTTGATCGCGCTGGGCACCACGGCGCGAAATTACGTCCTGGCGGGGTTTGGCGCGTTCGTAGTGGGCATCATCGCGTTCCGGATCTGGTCGCGCACCCCCAGCGGATCCGAGCGCGTGGACCGGTTCCTGATGCGCGTGCCGATGGTCGGGGAAGTGTGGCTCAAATATCAGGTGGCGCAGTTTTCGCGCGTGCTGGGAACGCTGCTGATCGGCGGCATTCCGCTGTTGCAAGCGCTCGAAACGGCCGCCGATTCGCTGGGCACGCAGGTGCTTAAGAGAGTGCTCGAAAAGGCGGTGAAGACGGTTCGCGAAGGCCAGTCGCTTTCGCAGTCTCTGCGAGCGGCCAAGATCTTTCCCTCACTGGCGATCGACATGATCGAGGTGGGCGAATCGACCGGCGCACTCCCGGCGATGCTCTCGAGTGTGGCGGAATTTTACGAGGACGACGTTTCCACACGCGTGACCGCCATGCTCAGCCTGGTCGAGCCCGCCATCATGATCTGCATGGGGATTTTCGTGGCGTTTGTGCTGGTTTCTTTGTATTTGCCCATCTTCTCCCTGGCGGATTCCTTCCACGGGTAGCTCGGTCTTGCAAAGCTTGCTTGCTTGATCACTCGCGGTCATAATGAGGCCATGGACAAGACCATATTCGCCTTCACCAGTTTCGAGGCGATGAAAGCCGCGGAATACCGCGACTGGCAGAAGCGGCCCACCCATGAGCGTATGAGCGCCGTTTCTAAACTTACCCTTTTGACTTATGCGATGAAGGAACCAGCCGCGGATGTTCGAAGACTTCAAAGAACTCTTGTCCATCTTCAACGCCCACAACGTTAAATATCTGATTGTTGGTGGCTATGCCGTATCACTCCATGCGCAGCCCCGTGCAACGAAGGATATCGACCTCCTGATCAAACCCGACGCCGAGAATGCGCTGGCTGTCTATGGCGCGTTGGCGAAATTCGGCGCACCGCTGGAAGGATTAGCCGCCGAAGATTTTAGCGATCGCGGCAAGTTTTTCCGGATGGGGACTGAGCCGGTGATGGTAGACCTTCTGCCGGAGATCGCCGGAATTGAATTCGACCGGGCCTGGGAAAACCGGGTGGAATCGGTAATTGATCTACAGACCGGTTTGAAAGCGTACTTCATTTCGCGTTCCGACCTGGTTACCGCCAAGCTTGCGGCGGGAAGGGCACAAGACATAGCGGACGTTGACGCACTTCGTAAGGCGTCCGAAGCCGTGTCGACTGACGAATAATGCTTGTCCACGCCTTGCGCCCGCGGCGCGTCATATCCTAGTAGTGGATCGGGCTTGGCCGCAGTGTCTCCAAGCTAACGTGTTGATTGTAAATGTCTAGCAGCGATCGTATGACGCCCGTCGATCCCCTCCAGGAAGCCGCGCGCGCCCGCGCCGTGGCCGAGCGGTACTACCACGAGTTCGTGGATCTGCGGGAAGTGCGCATCGATCACGACTTGTTCACCTCCATCCCAGTCGACCTGATGTTCCGCTATAACTTCGTGCCCATCGAAGGACACAACGGAACGCTCGATATCGCCCTGGCCGATCCCCGGAACCTCAGCCTGATCGACGAACTGGCGGTCCTGCTGGGCAAGAAACTGCGCGTCAAGGTCGCGACCCTCTCGCAGATCTCCGACTTGCTCAAGAAAACCGAGCAATCGCAGCGCGTACTAGACGAGGTCACCGAAGGTTTTACGCTCGACGTCGTCGGCGACGAAGAGAATCCGGACGAGACCCTGTCCATCGACCGCCTCGCCGCCGGCGATTCGGATATCGCGACTGTGATCAAGCTGGTGGACACCACCATCTTCAACGCCCTCGAGCGGCGCGCCAGCGATATTCACATCGAAACCCGCGATCAGGAAGTGGCCATCAAGTATCGTATTGACGGCGTCCTGCACTATGCCATGCCGCCCATCGCCAAGGACTGGCATTCGACCATCATTTCGCGCATCAAGGTGATGTCCGAGCTGGATATCGCGGAACGGCGCATTCCACAGGATGGCCGTTTTCGCGTGCGCTACAAAACTCGCTTGATCGATTTCCGCGTTTCCATCATGCCCACGATCTACGGTGAGGACGCTGTGTTGCGCGTACTCGACAAAGAATCGATGAGCGAGAAGTTTTCGAATCTCTCGCTGGAAGTGGTCGGATTTTCGGCGTCGGAGCTGGCGAAGTTCCGGCGTTACATCAAAGAGCCGTACGGCATGGTGCTCGTCACGGGACCCACCGGCTCGGGCAAAACCACGACCCTTTACGCGGCGCTGAGCGAGATCAAGAACGACGAAGACAAGATCATCACCATCGAAGATCCGGTGGAATACCAGATCCGCGGCATCACCCAGATTCCGGTGAATGAGAAGAAAGGGCTGACCTTCGCCCGCGGGCTAAGGTCGATTCTGCGCCACGATCCCGACAAAATCCTGGTCGGTGAAATCCGCGATAACGAGACCGCGCAAATCGCTATCAATGCGGCGCTTACCGGACACCTGGTCTTCACCACGGTGCACGCCAACAACGTGCTGGACGTGCTGGGCCGATTCCTGAACATGGGCGTGGAGCTCTACAATTTTGTTTCCGCGCTGAACTGCATCCTGGCGCAACGGCTGGTCCGCATGATCTGCCCGCACTGCAAGAAACCGGTGACTTATCCGGATTCGTATTTGGTCGAGAGCGGCCTCGATCCCGGCCAGTGGCGCGATGTCCCGCTCTACGAAGGCGCAGGCTGCTTCGAGTGCGGTGGAACCGGATTCCGCGGACGCAGCGCCATTTCCGAACTGCTCGACCTGAGCGACAACATCCGCGACCTGATCCTCAACCGGCGTCCCAGCACCGAAATCCGCCGCAAAGCGCGTGAGGAGGGAATGACCTTCCTGCGCGAGTCGGCCGTGGAGAAAGCTCGCGAGGGAATCACCACGCTTAAGGAAATCAACAAGGTCACGTTCATCGAAAGCTAGATCCCTATGGCCTTGTGGAAGCAAATCGCGCGTCTGGTGAAAGATCCGCCGCCGGATCACATCTTCGAACTGTCCGAAGCGGGCATCGCCTACGCGCGAAACGGGGAAACCGGTTTCCAGATTTTCGAAGCCGGCGTGCTCGCCGTCTCGCCGGTGGCCGACAACCTCCTGCGCCCGGACGCAGTGATGTCCGCTCTCGCGCACATCGCGCCGCCTAATGGAAACAAGCGGCGTCCCGCAACCGTGATTCTGCCGGATTACGCGACGCGTGTCAGTTTACTCGATTTCGATTCCTTTCCGTCCGCGCCCGAGGAGCAGCTACCGCTGGTGCGGTTCCGGGTGAAAAAGACGATTCCGTTCGACATCGATTCGGCCGCTGTCAGTTATTGGGCTCAGCCGGCCTCGACCAAGGCTGGCGCGAAGAAGATCGAGGTGGTCGCGGTCACCGTAGCGATGGAAATTCTGGCGCGCTATGAGGCCGTCTTCCGGAACGCAAATCTATACCCCGGCGAAGTCACCACCTCCGGGCTGGCCGCGCTGAATCTGTATAGCGGCGGCGGAGTGGCGGTGATCGCCAAGCTGACCGGCAACGTTCTTACCGTGATGGCCGTCGACGAGGGGCAATTGAAACTCTTCCGGTGCCTGACCATCGAAGAAGGCGGCGACGAGGAAATTTTAGCGGTGCTCAACCCGACCTTTGCTTACATCGAAGACGAATTGGGCCAGAAGCCCGAAAAGCTACTGCTGTGCGGATTCGCCAAGCCCATCGAAGGATTGAATGTGGAAATGGAGCCGCTAAGGAGCCGCTTGGGCGCGCCGAACGCCTATAACGCCGGGCTGCTGGGGTATCTGGAGGCGGCTGTCTAAGTATGCGTATCCAGGTGAATCTCGCAAGTGAACCCTTTCGCCGCGACCGGCCCATACTCGCGGCTTCCGCCTCCTGTGCCGCCGTGCTGGTCGCACTGCTGGGCGTACTGGTGTTTCTTATCCTGAGCGAGCGGAGCCGGCAGACGGAAACCCGCACGGCCGTCGCCAAACTTAATTCCGAGCTGCGCGCGATTTCCACGGAACAGGCCAAGCTTGACGCGACGCTGCACCTGCCCATGAATGCCGAGGTTCTGGAGCGCAGCCTGTTACTGAACTCGCTGATCCAGCGCAAATCGATTAGCTGGACCAAACTGTACGCCGATATCGAAGGTGTGAAGCCCGACAATGTGCGGCTGATTCAGGTGCGCCTCCCGCAGATCAATTCGCGCAACGAAGTGACGCTCGATATGGAAGTGGGTGCGCAGAGTCAGGGGCCGGTAATCGAGTTTCTGAAGCGGCTGCAGGACTCTTCATTGTTCGGACCAACGAACCTTTCACGCCAGTCGCCTCCCACGCAGAACGACCCGTTGTGGCGTTTTCGGATTACGGTGAGCTATGCCCAGAAACTCTAAAAGCCAGGGGGCGGCGGCCAGGAGCCACGCGCGCGATCTCACGCGGAAAATCCGTATCGTCCTGGGTGCGCTGCTGGCGCTTAACCTGATCGCGGTAGGACTCGTCCTTTTCCCTCCCGGGGGTTCGGCCGACGATCTGGAGCGCGAGCTAGCCACTCTGCAATCGCAAATCATGCAGAAGCGCGCGCTGCTCGAGCGCAGCCGGCTTAATGTCACCGCCATCGAAAAGGCGCGCGGGGCAGGCGACGATTTTCTGAACGATTACTTCTTGAGCCGCCGGACCGCGGATTCCACATTACTCTCCGTCCTCTCCGCGGCCGCCAGCAAGGCCCAGATCAAAGAGCGCGACGGCGCCCAGACGACCGAGTACATCGAGGGTTCGGATTCGCTCAGCATGAGAACCGTCACGGTCAACTATGAGGGAACTTATCGCAATCTGCTGAGCTTCATTAACGAGCTGGACCATTCCCAACAGTTGCTGATCATCGAATCGATGAGCGCGGCTCCCCAGCAGGGCTCGAATATTCTGACCGTGAGCCTGAAGATCGATGCTTTCATAAGGGATGATTCGGCGCCTGCGGAGACGGTTCAGACTGCCACTCGTACCGAGGACTTACGATGAAACTGGCTCCCACAGGCGTTGGCGCGGAGCCCAAGAAGCTGGCGATCCTGCTGGTATTGCTAGTGGCGGCGGGCGGAACGTATTACTGGATGAGCCGGCCGGACCCACCTGCCGGCACAAATACGGCTGCGACTCCGGTAAGCAGGCCGGCCGCACCGGTTCCTTCGCCATCCTCTAAGGTGGTACGCACCACGACATCTTCCTACGGTCCGAGAACCGCGACGCGCGGCGGGCGCATTTCCGCTTCCGGCGACGATTTCCGGCCTTCGCTGAAACCACCGGACGGCCTGGATGTAAGTGGCATCGATCCCACGCTGCAGTTGGACCGGCTGGCCAAACTCCGAAATGTATCCGTCGAAGGCGGTTCCCGCAGTTTGTTTGAGTTTTATACACCGCCTCCGCCACCGCCTCCACCGCCTCCCAAGCAGCCGCCTATCGTGCCGAAGCCGCCGCCCACGGCCGCCGAGCTAAAAGCAGCCGAACTGGTGAAAGGACCTCCGCCGCCGCCGCCCATTCCGCTGAAGTTCTATGGCTACTCTGGGGCTCTGCGATCCAACGTGCGGAGAGCTTTCTTTCTGGACGGCGAAGACATCGTCCAGGCCGGCGAAAACGAAACCATCCACAATCGCTACAAGATCATCCGCATAGGGGTAAACTCGGCAGTAGTGGAAGACACCATCGCCAAGAATACGCAGACGTTGCAACTGGCGGACGAAGCGCCTTGAGACGAAGTCAATGAGAGGTAAGCATCCGACATCCCGGAATCCGGAGGGCGGATACGCTCTGCTGATGGTGTTCCTGATGGCCGCCATCATTGCGATTATGCTGTATCAGCAACTGCCCCGCGTCGCCTTCGAAACCGAGCGCGAAAAAGAGCAACTCCTGATCGACCGCGGCGAGCAATACATCCGCGCGATTCAGCTCTATTACATCGCTAACAACCGGCAGTTTCCCACCAGTATCGAAGACCTTGAGAAGCGCGAGAAGCGATTTCTGCGCCGCCGCTACATCGATCCGTACACCGGCAAAGACGAGTGGCGAATCATTCACGGCAACGGTGTCTACCTGACGGATTCGCTGGTGCAAAAACCGCCTGGCACCACCGATAGCTCCACTCAATCGGCCAGTAACACGACGACTCCTGCGAATGGAGAGCCGCAAGTGAACGCCGCCGTTTTGCAGCGCCCCAGCGATC
>Ga0157375_10006653_pt1 | contig 10062 bp, 11 predicted proteins | sample M35metaG_FD_115311 | JGI IMG/M metagenome (GOLD analysis project Ga0157375, IMG submission 115311) | Miscanthus rhizosphere microbial communities from Kellogg Biological Station, Michigan, USA - M3-5 metaG | ecosystem: Host-associated > Plants > Roots > Rhizosphere > Soil | place: USA: Michigan... | reverse complement strand
TGGGCCAGGAGTGTGAGCACGCGGTTGGATTATAGCCTTGAAGTCGCGCCCGTCAATCGTATTGCTGCAGAAAAACAGCCGCAGATGAACGCAGATGACGCAGATCAGAAAACATTTCTGATCTGCGTCATCTGCGTTCATCTGCGGCTAACTAAATGGAAAATCCTTTTTGTGCCCTTGTGCTTCTTTGCGGCTCGAGTCGTTTCGCGTATGATTCGCCCAGTCTCTTCTAATCACCTGGAGCATAAATTATGAGTGACCGCAAATATCGCCAGCGCGGTTATATGGAAAGCGACCGTGAACCTCAACGACCAAAGCCGCAGGCAGGGCCCCGGTCAGCACCTCCCGATCGTGAAGGCCCACGCTCGCCGCGGATGATGGCATTCGGTGAAACTGTGAAGTGCGCCGCATGCGCAGCAAAGGCGCCGCCTACCATTCGGATGGACAGCTCTTGCCCGAAGTGCAACACTGACCTCCACACCTGCCGTCAGTGCACGTATTTCGATCCGGGTGCCCGCTTCGAGTGTAGTAATAAATCGATCACTGCAAGAATAGTGAATAAGAACGCGCGCAACACGTGCGAACTGTTCGCCGCTCGAACTGTAGTCGAACGCGAAACCTCCTCAGGTGCTCCGGCGGATGCTCGTCAGGCATTTGCGAAGCTCTTCAAGAAGTGAGGGTCACAGCTATTGTCTTATCGAAGATTTTCGGCTTTTCTGTTCGTGCAGCGTGGCACCTGATAGTACATAACGAGTCGTTCCTTTGATACTCGGACAGCACGCCGCGTCCTTTGGACCATAGTTCAACGTATCGAGGAGTATCGAATTGTTGTCGACTGCCGTCAGCTCCACGGCGCGCGCAGATTTACCGCCGACGTCTGAATGTGTTAACGGCGCTAGCTTGCCTTTCCGTCGCACAAAGACCGCAAGATACTGGATGTAAAGATTGCTTCCACGTTGTCCTTCAATCGTGTAGAGCACAACCGTTTCCGGCTCGCCGTCGTGAGTCAGGTCGCCGGCGACTACTTTGCGCGCTTCTCGGTACTCCTCACCTCGTTCGCGTTTGGCCTGATGCGTAATGAAGTTATCGATGGTCGCGGTGTCAGCACCTTGAGCTCCTAATGTGCTGCTGACTGAGCACAACACCAAAGAAAATCTGGTGATTACGGTGAACAGAAGAGTTCGAGATTTCATACCGTAGCTTTACTCGTACCGTAACGCTTGCAGCGGATCGACTTTTGTTGCTCGTCGAGCCGGCAGGTAACAAGCTAACAAGGCGACGACTACAAGCAACGACGAGATTCCGATAAACGCGATTGGATCGGTTGCGCTTACCTGAAACAGCAGACGGGTAATCAATCGGGTTAGAAGCCAGGAAGCTCCGAGTCCCAGGGCCACTCCGCTCAGGACCAACAGCATTCCCTGCTTCAATACCATCGTTAAGATCTGGCGCGCCTGTGCTCCCAACGCCATTCGTATCCCGATTTCCTGGGTTCGTTGGTTAACGAGGTAGGTGATGACGCCATACAATCCGACTATAGTCAGCACTAACGCAAGTCCCGCGAATATTCCCATCAGGGCCATCAGAAACTTTCGATCGGCAACACTGCGATCAACCAGAGATTCGACGGTGCGGATTTTCCACATTGGCTGGTCTGGATCGACCTTCCACACTGCTTGTCGAACTTGTTCGGCGAGACTCAAGGGTTCGACGCTCGTTCTCATCACCAGCGTTGCGAAGATCCCGGGGCTCTGGCTGAAGGCGACGTATAGTTGCGGGCGCTGTTCTTCCTCGATCCAATACTGCTTGGCGTCTCCGACAATCCCGACGATAGTTCCGACGCTATTATCTTCAAGGAAGTTTATTTGTTTTCCCAGTGGATCCTGATTCGGCCAGAATCGATTGGCCATCATTTGGTTAATAATTAAAGCCGTCGGACTATTCAGTTGATCTTGAGTTCCAAACGTGCGGCCTCGGAGAAGAGGGATGCCCATCGTTTCGAAATAGTTCGGCATTGCCGTATTGAACATCACTTCCGGCTCAGTCCCTTTTGCCGGCAGCTCACGATCCGGCAGGATGATTCCTGCCGTGCCACCATTGCCGCTAAAGGGCAGACCGCGAACGAGTGAAACGGATTCAACGCCTGGGACCTCCTTGACCTTTTCGACCACTTCGCGGTGAAAGTTCCACTGAGCCTCAGGTTTTCCATATTTATTTCGCGGTAGACGGTATTCAAGACTGAGTAACTGTTGCGGATTGAATCCGAGGTTGACATGCAGCAGTTTGTCGAAACTGCGAATGAGCAGACCGGCGCTGACCAACAACAGAAGCGACAGCGCGACCTGGAAGACTACGAAACCACTGCGCACACGATTCCATCGGGCGCCTTCGCCACCGCCCCTTGCTCCCTCCTTCAAGAACGACTGAAGTTGAGGACGTGCAAGTTGTATCGCGGGCACGAGACCAAATAACCAACCGGTAACGACTGAAACTGCAAAGGCGAACAGCAACACACGCAGGTCGAGTGTCGCATCCTGTGCGCTGACAAAATTCTGCGGCAGTTTGAGCAGGGCACGAAGTCCCCAGTAGGCCAGCAACACGCCGGCAGTGCCGCCGAGGATGCTCATCAAAGTGGTTTCAGTTAAGAGCTGACGGATCAGCCGCCACTGAGTTGCGCCCATCGCTGCCCTTACTGCAATCTCTTTCTGTCTTGCGAGACTGCGAGCGAGCAAAAGATTTGCGAGATTTGCGCACGCAATCAGAAGGATGACACCTACTGCTGCAAAGAGCAGCCAAAGCATTGGCCGTATGTCCTTAACCAGTAACTCACGCAAGAATTCAACCTTCGCTCCGCGGCCTGCATTCTCATTGGGATAGGCCTGGGCCAGCCGCCTGGCGACGTTAGCTGCTTCGGCATTAGCTTGTTCCAGAGGTTTGCCAGGCTTGAGATGACCCATCGCAAACATAAAGCGAGCATCACGCTGGCCGGTGTTGCCGGGGAAATAGGTCATCGGCATCCACGCTTCGACATCAGGGTCGAATGGTTGTTTGAATTTGTCGCTAACAACTCCGATCACGCTGTAAGGCTCGCCATTTAGTATGAGCTTCTTACCTTCCAAGTTGGGATCGCTATTCAGACGTTCACGCCACGTCTTTTCATTGACGACGACTTGCTTTGGAGCGCCTGGCTTATCTTCGCCGTCAACAAAGGTTCGGCCCACTATCGGATTAAGGTTGAAAAACTGGAAGTAGTTAGCTGAAACAAAAGCACCACGGATCCGATCCGGCCGGTCGGCGCCGGTTACGTTAACGCTTTGCGATTGAAGCCCGATGAGATCCTCAACTGACTGCATTCCCGCTCGAAACTCTTCAAGTTCCGGGATCGAGATGGTATCTCTCTCGCCGCTTGATGTTTGTCCGGCCAGGAGTACTAATTGATCTGCTTTGTGGTAGGGGAGCCCGCGTAGCAACACGGCATTCAGGACGCTAAAGATCGCGGTGTTGGCGCCAATCCCCAACGCCAGCGTCAGCACAGCGATTAAGGTGAACAGCGGTTTCTTCAGTAACATTCGCACTGCGAATTGCAGGTCTTGCGTTAAATTCATAAATGAAACCTCTCGGCTCCAGGTCAACGATGCAGTTGGATCGAACGCAAAAACACCGCTGATGTCAAATGCGCGCACGCGTTACAAAAGTTCACGAGTTAATGCCTGGACCAGGAGATCAACCGCTTCTCTTGTTTGTACTGCCAGGCGCAAATATCGCTCGGACGAACCGATTTTGTTGCTGCATTCGCGCACCATCAACCCATACTGTTTCAACAATCGATCCCTAAGCCGGCGGCCCGATAAGTTCGCCGGCAATTCGACATACAGAAAATTCGCCTGGGAAGGGAAGACTCTTAGGCCGGGAGTCCGCTCCAGTTGAGCCAGCATGTACATTCTGTCTTGTTTGACGAGAGCGAGGCTTTGCAGGAATTCGTCCTTAAACTCTGACACGCTTTTCAAGATGTATGCGGCCAACCCATTGACATTCCAGAATGGTAGTTGCGATCTCAACAAGCCGGCAGCCTGGGAGTTCGTTGCGGCATAACCGAGTCGAACACCATGCCAACCTAATGACTTACCAAGGCTCTTAACTACCACCAGATTCTGAGCCCTCGGTATTAAGGTTACAGCGCTTTCAATATCTGAGAAGTCCAGGAAAGACTCGTCGATTACAATTCGCTCTACTTGCGGCAAACGCTCAGGAGTCCGTCGTTCTTCCCGATGGTGAGCCTAAATGGTGGGCAGATTCGATCGACACTGTTTTAGCGACCGATCTCGTGACGACTGGAGCAGTTCTCTACTACTACAACATCTCGCAGGCTTGCAGAAACAATGACGGAAAGCTAAAGGAGAACTCGTTCACGTTTTTGAGTTCCAGTCTGAAGTACGAGGCCTCGATCAGGAAGATGGATGTGTACGAACGGGCTGGCCGGAACTTCAGTAATGTTTATGTCGCGAACATGACACTGACCTGGGCACAGGTATGTGGGGGCTTGTGCGGCTACGGGTTCACCAGAAACAAGATCGTTGTTATGAGTCCGAGTGGCGAGATTCTCGAAATGTTTCTTGACGATCCGGTGAACAATTCGAGTTGGATTAGCTAACCGGTGAATTCTGAGCTGCTCATTCCATTGCTTACGTTCGGCGGAACCCTCCTGCTTGTATTGACCGGTCTGCTCAATTTTTCCGTATTCGTGAGACAGCTATGCGCCTCGAGAGAGCAGCTTGAAAACGCGCGACGCCTGCTGGAGAGTTCCCGCCAACAGCCCCAGATTCAACTGGTCCAGCGGGCGATGACGGAAACCTCCGACCACCTTCGGATCTTGATCGAGAGGCCGTATCTGCGCCCTTACTTTTACGACAACAAAGTTTGGAAGGAGGGAGATGTGGCGAGCTGTGATGAGGTGAAAGCGATGGCGGAATTCCTTCTGAGCAATTTTGCTTCGGCGATCATCCACTCGGCCGCCTTTCCCCAATACCCTCTGCGCGGAGTCCAGCAGACGATCAGGTTTCATCTCCGAAACAGTCCCGCTATGCGCGATTTCCTGTTAGAAGGCTTTGACCGTTTTCAACTCGCCGGTTTGGCCCTCCTTTGTCTGAAGAACCAGACGAAAGCCGAAACCGAGAGGGACTTGCGCGAGCTCATCGGCGCGGCCGGCCAGGACACGACTGAAAAAGCGCGCCGTGAAAGACTGTTGAATCACCTGCAAGCCACGGACGAAGTGGAGCCGCTGCAATTAGCAAAGTACAGCCTGGAGCGGGCACGTGCCTTACCGCTGGTGAAACAAGAGAACCTTTAGGCTTCAGACGTGCTACTCACCGGCAGCCGGATAAGCTGGGCGAGCAACCGGCGGTTCCTCAGGCTCGTCCTGGTAGATGACTGGGTAACCACTACAGACGTCTTCCACCTCTTGGATGGGGATCTCAGTGTCGGGCTTAACGCGAACCATCAAGGCCCAGTGCCCATCCTTTGTGGTCGTCAAACCCACACGAGTGACGTCCGGATGAGTCAGCGACTTAGCGATCTGGGCCAACGCTGGCGGTGGAGACGGGGATTCGGGAAGACCCGGGATATGTTTCGTTCTATTGCTCATCTATGATCTTCTCCCGGGTTCCCGATCCGCCACTCAGCGACACGACTTAAACAGGCAGGGCCTGGAATCGCCGGCAAATTCCACCGAGATCGCATGTCGTTGTGGTCCGACCGTCGCCCGCAAATAAGAGTGCGACCGGCTGGCCCGTATCGTGATTGAGAATAACCGAACCTGAGTCCCCGGGGGCACTGAAAGGCCCGTTATCGCCAACGATTTCGATTGTATCATTGAACGTCGCGATTCGCGGTGAGGTGGGAGTTCCGTAATTGATCTGAACCCGATCGACGCTGACGGCAGTGACCACGCCCGTTGTTACACCCGTCGTTCGACCAGACTTGATCACGCGCATCCCAGGTACCGCAGTTGCCAGTTTTGGAGTGTAGTTGTTGATTCCAAATATCCTGCTCGTTTGGATAAGACTCAAATCGGCGACAACAGCGATTGCCGCGTCAAATCGATTCGTGACCGGATGGAGCCTGGACGTTGGAAACTGAATCGGTATAAACGCGCTGAGGGCGGCGAACACATCTCCCGGCTGTGCGGGCTCAACTTCGGGGCCAGGCTGGACAATCGGGGTTCCTATCGGAAGCCGATTTGTGTCAGCCAAAACGTGATTGTTGCTTAGCGCGAAAACCTGCTCGGCGCCTGCCGAAACTCGTCTCAGAAAGCATGCTAATGTGCCAACGAAAGGTTCATTAATTGGCGCGATTGATAAACCGCCAACAACAGGGCGGTGACGCTGCCGCTGCGGCGGTATTGCTGCGGCTGGGGCCGTTCCGGCTGATGCCGATGGCATTGACGGAGCCGGTTGAGACAGTGCTTGTTGAATTGGGAGCGGTTCGACATCAACCTCGACGCCCGCATAATCTTTCATCAACGCAGGTGTGTCGTTACCCAAATCTGTTTTGTCGTAGACGTACACTTTAAGTACGAACTCATCCGGCACTACCTGTCCTTTTCGCACGCGGATGCCAACGCCAGTGGCGTGCACGTTCGACAAAGGCGTTGAGAACGCTGAGACGCCCCCGCGCATCGCAAACGCGCTCATCGCCACCATTCCACCGCTGAACTGTGCCTCCACCTCTTGCTGAGTTTGTTGCTCCAAATCATTTCGGAAGTCCTTAAGTACAGACAGTACTTTGCCATAGTCTGCCATGGTGTTCTCCTTTCCTCGGGAACCAGTGTTTAGCCGAGCCTCTCCTGCTTTAAGCAGAGCGGAGCTGCCGGCGTTTGCAAGACGCAGTTATCCCTCGGCAACTCAACGTTGCCATAACATCTGTCAGGTGAACGACGTGATCGCTGGGGAAGGTAGAGCTAAGAAACCTGTTTGTTTTGAATTCGCTTCAAAGGGCCAGGCGTATTTCTAAAACAGCTTCATTTCAGTAGTGCTTTTGACTGCAATCGTGAGCCGACATTCGAAGCTCAACGGAAACCACAGTGTCGCGTCTGACATGTAATGGCGCTCACGCGAAAAGTATTTCAGCGCCAACGGCGCGAGATATGAAAGCCAAGGGCAAGCGCGAAGCGGAGCGCGTCGCCCCTGGGTAACAGAATCAAGAGCCATGTAGCCCTGAAAGGGCGTAATACCCGTGATATTTTCGGCCTTTCAGGCCTTAGGTCTCCTCGGACTTTATCGCAACCAGGGGCGACGCGCTCCGCTTCGCTTCGCGCGCTCGCCCCCGGGCTTTCATATTCCGCGCCTTTGGCGCTAACGGCGAACCGAATAACCAACGTAGATCAGTTGCACGTCGACGCCGGGATTGATAGGTGAGCGATCACCATTAGAGATATGCTGGTACTTGTATCCGACACTAATCGCACGTCGCGAGTCTCTAACGATGTCAATCCCGCCGCCAAAATCAAAAGTAAAGTTGAATCGTTTCGCTCCCGGTACTGGCACGTCCTTGCTGAAATAGAGAAATCCAGCCGTGCCGCTCGCGAACGGTTGAAGCGTTTGCCTTCGTCTAAGGTTCAATTTCAAACCTATGGGTGAGAGGCCCGTGCCGTACGTGTGCTCTCGCCTCCGTTGAACAGTGAATGAGCCTGAGGCTGTTGGTACGATCGTGAAGCGGTTGACTGAAAGAACTGCGACCGGAACGGCATCAATGGTCCATGAAAAGGCAAGATTATTATTTGCTGCCAATACACGACCGTACCTTAACCCGATGTTCCCGAATCTCGCGTCCGGTGTTTTTCCGATCCAAGTGGGCGCGTCGAATGAGATCCCACCCCATACACCAAACTCATTTCGCCTGTTCTCAACCGCGCCAGGTGATTGTTGTGTGGCCGTCAGTTGCTGTGCCACGCTCTCTGGCAAGACGAGAAAAAGCGCAAAGACGAACCACAGCGTCAGAGGAAGCAGCTTGTTTAGAACCATGAGTTTATGCTCGATGTTATTCAACAGTCATAGCACATTGGACATCAAAATGGGCCATGAGAGTAACCCTACTATTCGCACTACGCAATAGCATTGAAGCTATTAACCGTTTAGAAGCGGTAAATAAAATAACTTGACCGAACTTTGCCTTTGGTTTTTTACCGAAAGTGAGTGAAGAGAGCCGCTGGCACCCTTGAAGTTGCCGAGCGGTGGCGCCAAAGATGTTGATAAAGATTCGCCAGGACCACTTAGTGGTTATCAATGACCGGCAACACTGATAAAGCTTTTGCAATTGTCGTTAAAACGTTTGGCTTTGCACTGGTCGCAAATTTCACCGGATTTAGGTTTTTCGTTGCTGGATTCGTAATCTGATGTGGGCCAATGGTGGCAATTCGAGCAGAAGTGCCATATATCTCGGTTGCGTTTGCGTCGATAGGTTTGTGTCATCGTGTGCGTGCTGTTGTTTGAAGTTCCGGTCGAATGTCAGTGCAGAGTAGTTCGAATAGTCGCGGAAGTCCTCAAAAAGATCTCAAAAGTTTATTAATGAGTTCTTTAAGAATGCGGCAAGTCGCTCGATGTTCGTTTTGTGAGGACTGTAATCGATCAAACGGAAGGCTTAGCGAATGCAGCGCCAAAGGCGCGGAATATAAGAGCCAGGGGCAAGCGCGAAGCGCGTCGCTCCTGGTACACGAATCAAACTCAACCCAAGCCCTGAAAGGGCGTAATACTGCATATATTTCGGCCCTTCAGGCCTGATGGCGCGGACTGCATGAACCAGGGCCCGACGCGCTTTGCGCTTTGCCCCTGGTTACAAGAATAATTTGAAGAGAGCACTGAAAGTGCGAAATATCAATCAATTATTCCGCTCTTTCAGAACTTCACGGATCAAGGCGCTCTTACCAGGGGCGACGCGCCTCACGTTGTTCGGCGCTTTGCCCCTGGCTTTCATATTACGCGCCTTTGGCGCTGGATACTCAGATAGGGCGATTACGTGGCTACTCCCCCGCAGCCCTGCCTTGGTACAATCGTCGTAAACACTTAGTCGTCCCGCATCAACACCATTGTTTCCCGCCGCAACCACGCACGTCACGCCGGAAGCGATCAAGTTTCGCACCGAGTCTTCCAGGCTATAGTTGACGTCTGTAACGAAGCTCATATTTGCGACTGCGGGCAACCTGTAGTCTTGCAGCCTTCGGTTTCGCCATTCTTCTCGCTGGCACTATCGGAGTCGTTCACTCGTGTAGCCGAAAGGGCAGAAAGGCGTTTCAAGATTTCTTCTTCACTCGTATCTCAACGCCACCAACGGATCGACTTTCGTTGCTCGCATCGCCGGAATCAGGCACGCGAGCAGAGCAATTAAGATCATTAGCACCGCGATGCCGGCGAATGTCAGCGGGTCGGTCACGCTGACGTTGAATAGCAGGCTCTTCATTAGTCGTGTTAGCGCCCAGGAGCCCAATAGGCCGATCCCCACACCTACCAGCACCACGATCATCGCTTGACGTAGCACCAACTTCAGGACATCGCTCCGCTGAGCGCCCAGCGCCATCCGAATCCCCATCTCATGAGTCCGTTGAATTACGCCGTAGCTGATAACGCCGTAGATTCCGAGCGCCGCCAACACCAACGCCACGCCACTGAATGTGCTGAGTAAGACCATACTGAAACGGCGGCGGGCGAGCGAGTCACGCAGGTATTCCGTCATTGGCTTGACCGAGTACACCGGCACACTCTTGTCCATTGAAGTCACCACAGCTCTCAACGAGCCGGCGACGGCGACGGGATCCGATTTCGTTCGGGCTACGATCACCAACGAGCGCGCCAAATTTTTACTTAAAGGATCTTGCAAAAATGGAACGTAAGCTGCGGCCCGCGGCTGCTCATCAAGCCCGATATTGCGCGAATCACCAACCACTCCGATTATCAGGAGCGGATCGCGCTCCTGACCTTGAAGTCTTAGGCGATGGCCCAGCGGATTTTCCAAACCGAAGTGGCGGCGCCGGAACTCATCATTGATCACGACGACATTGGGAGATTGCTTTGT
>Ga0157375_10006650_pt1 | contig 10063 bp, 6 predicted proteins | sample M35metaG_FD_115311 | JGI IMG/M metagenome (GOLD analysis project Ga0157375, IMG submission 115311) | Miscanthus rhizosphere microbial communities from Kellogg Biological Station, Michigan, USA - M3-5 metaG | ecosystem: Host-associated > Plants > Roots > Rhizosphere > Soil | place: USA: Michigan... | reverse complement strand
TGTGGTCCACGGCGCCCTTCCTGCTGAACAATAGCGTGGGCAAGTTCAATCCAAGCCCGTCCGTGGAAGCCCGCATGGATTCCTTTCAGGAATCGATTGAAGAAATGCTTTGGCCCGAGAAACGTCAGAAAGATCCAGTGCTGGGCGACAAGGTTCCAGGCCTCATCGATCGCACGACCGTGACCAGTTTTGTCCGGGTATCGTCCGGATATGTTCCGGACAATCTCAAGAGCACAATCGGCGTGACTCAACGGCTCTTTCCTCAACTGTTCGGCGAAGGAGGCCTGGAGATTGGACCGATTCCGAAGGGCACGCCGGTTAGCCTTCTCACGAATCTGGACCTGCGGCCAGACGATGCCGACCTCGCGGGTCGCGTGAATCACGATGCGAAGCTGCTCGATCTGGTTAATAAAGTCAGGCGCGATCTGGCAAATCTTCCTAAGGACGCAAGTGACGAAGCGGCCCGCAAGGTCCTTGAGAATCTGGTGGAGCCGCTCATGAATCTGAGCAAGTGCCCGGACTACGTGGTCAACCGCGGTCATTATTTCGGCACCGACCGTTTCGGGCAAGAACCAGGTCTCATCGATAGCGATAAGCGCGCATTGATCGAATTCCTAAAAACCTTCTGACCCGCTATGGGATTGCCAACTTACGACTACGTAATCGTAGGATCCGGGGCGGGAGGCGGTCCCTTGGCCGCGAACCTGGCACAGAAGGGATACAAAGTATTTCTTCTCGAGGCCGGATCCGATCCATGCGCGGAAAGCGATCTCGGCCGGTACATGTACGAGGTCCCGATTTTCCACGGGCTTTCTACCGAGTATCCGGAGATCGCTTGGGACTACTACGTCCGGCATTACACAGATCAGCAAAAACAACAAAAAGACAGCAAGTTCGTCGCGGATCAAGACGGGATCTGGTATCCAAGAGCGGCAACGCTAGGAGGCTGCACGGCTCACAATGCCATGATCACCGTGGTTCCGCAAGACAGTGATTGGAACCACCTGGCCGAGATTACAGGAGATTCGTCGTGGCGCGCTGAAAACATGCGCCAGTATTTCCAACGGCTGGAAAACTGCCATTATGTTGCTGATCCCCTTTCTGTGAGGGGGCGTGTCGAAAATGTGGTTTCATCCATCGCCGGACTCATTGGGCACAGAGAGGACTGGCGTGATTCGACTCGCGGGCACGGTTTCAGCGGCTGGCTTCCAACGTCTGAAGCGGACCCCAAGCTGGCGCTCACAGACCCGGCATTGCTTGCGTTAATCCTGCGCAGTGTGGGCGAGGCTCTCCGTAGTCACTCCGGTAACCCGTTCATTAAGATTGCGACGCGATTCGATCCCAACGATTCCCGCAATTCTGGAAGCTGTCCCGAGGGACTCGTGTTTACTCCGCTGGCAGTCGAGCACGGGAAGCGAGTAGGGCCCCGGGAATTTCTTCTAAAAGTTCAGGCACAGAATCCAAACCGGCTCACGATTCAACTGAACTCTCTGGCAACGCGCGTGCTTTTTGATGGACGCAAGGCGATCGGCGTCGAATATCTGGCGGGACGCCACCTTTACCAGGCCGATCCCCAACAGGTTGCGGATCCTTCCAGCGCTTCTCTGAATCAAGTGTTGGTTAGCCGTGAAGTGATACTCGCCGCGGGCGCATTCAACAGCCCTCAATTACTAAAACTGTCCGGGATTGGTCCCCGCGCCGAGCTCGAAGCTCATGGGATCCCGGTCGTCGTCGATCTTCCCGGCGTGGGAGAGAATCTGCAGGACCGCTATGAGGTCGGCGTGGTCTCGGAGTTATCGAGAGACATCAGGTTGTTGCAGGGCGCCAGCTTTGCCCCTCCTGAAGCGGGAGCCGGAACTGATTTTTGCATGAAAGAATGGACGAACTCCGGAACAGGAGTCTATGCTTCAAATGGCTCGTTGATTGGCATCGTGATCCGTTCGAGCAAGGAGAAAGCCGAGCCGGATCTATATATCTTCGGGCTGCCCGGTTTGTTTAGAGGCTACGTTCCGGGGTATGCCGCTGCCTTGGAGCATTTCCATAATCGCTTCACGTGGGCGGTTCTGAAAGCTCGCACGAACAACACAAGTGGGCGAGTGAGTTTGCGGTCTGCCAAGCCGTGGGAAGCTCCCAAAGTCGAATTCCACTATTTTTCCGAAAGTAACGATGCGCGGGGGGAAGACCTCAATGCTGTCGTTGCCGGTGTGGAGTTCGCGCGCGCTATTAATCACCGGCTGGCAACGCTTGGGATGATCGCGTCGGAGGAGGTTCCCGGCCCGTCGTGCACGGGGGAGGCGCTGCGCGACTTCATTCAAAACGAAGCGTGGGGCCATCACGCGTCGTGCTCCAACAAGATTGGAGCGGATAACGATCCTCTGAGCGTTCTCGATAGCCGTTTTCGCGTGCGCCAAACCGAGGGACTGCGCGTTGTAGATGCTTCTGTGTTCCCCAGAATCCCCGGCTTTTTCATCGTTTCCGCCATATACATGATCAGCGAGAAGGCTCTGGATTGCATTCTCGAAGACGCCCGCACACCTTGATCGCCGAATAAATTACGAATTAACCAAAGGAGTCGTTCGATGTCCAACACACTCGTCAACTACGATGGCAGCATTACCACCACCCCGAAGCAGTTGGTCCGGCCAAAAAGCGTTGAGGAAATCCAGGCAGTATTGCGGGATTCGAAGACGTATCCGAGCCCTGTGCGCGCCAAGGGAAGCTATCACTCGCTAACGCCTTGCGCGTCCTCCGACGGCACCATCGTGGATATGTCCGGCATGACGCAGATCATCAAAATCGATGCGGCGAATAAACCGTTTACCGCCCAGGGTGGACTGCAATTTATCGAAGCCTCCAAAGCTCTGCGCGCGCAGGGTTTGCAGTTCATGACGAACATTGAAATCGGGAACATGACTCTGGGCGCCGCCGCATGTTGCCATAGTAAAGACGCTCTGGACGGGATCGAATTCGGACAAGTCAGCTCTTACGTCACAAAAATCAAGTGGGTTACTCCAGACGGAAGCCTGGCTGAGGCGTCTGAGGCTGACAGCCCAGACGAACTGCGTTTCGCTCGATCCAGCTATGGGCTTTGTGGAATTGTGTACGAGGTTACTTTCCGCATCAAGCCCATCGAAGCACTTCACTTTACCTATCTGCCGCGACCCGTGGACGAACTGACTGACGCTGAAGTCGGCAATCTTCTGGACACCTCCGAAGGCCTGGTCTGCTGGACCGTCGGGAAGACCTGCGTGTTTCAGCAGAGGAAGCGCATTGATGATCCGGGCATATTCGGCCACCTGCTGTCCGCCGCCCGCCGCAGGCTGTGGAACTTCGGCGACGCTCACGCCGCTCATTTTATCGATCAATTTGTTACACAGAAAACGCTGCGCGACGCCGTGCAAACGAGTGGTTTCGACGTCACGAACTTTCTCTATTCAACACTCCATTTGTTTGGCGGAATAACCCTTCTTGCCCCGGACAAAACCATCGACTATCGCGACACTCCACAATCCGCGCGCTACGCGTTCACATTTTGGGCGTTCCCTCGCGCGCAGTGGTTAACAACTCTTCGTGCGTATCTTAAATTTACTGACGACTACTTCAAAGCCACTGGCTTTCGTTGCAACATGCCGCTGGGAGCCTATCACATCCGTCGAGACACCAACTCGATTCTGTCGTACACCTACGAACAGGAGGTCTTTTCTATCGATCCCATCCACTCGAGCACGGATGACACGGCGTGGCACGAATTTTTGAAAAAGTTCAACGATTTCGCATTTGAGCGCAAGGGAATTCCGCTGCTGAATCAAAGCCCCTTCGTCGAACGCAAGCACGTTGAAGCTGCCTATGGTCAGCGCTGGACCGACTTCGCTCAATGGGTACGAACCAAGGACCCGCAGGGCCGCATGCTCAACCCGTTCTTTGCCGATCTTCTGCCGAAGTAGGAAGCCGATCATGCCCACATTGAGGAAATTAGCAGCGATCAAGAATCGAGCCCGCAAGCCTTCTGCAAAGGCGGCTCCCACGAAAGCGCCAGAGAAGGCCATGCCTTTCTATCCGACCAGATGGGTGACAGTCTTCGCGATGGATCCCAGCGTAATGGTCGACGGAAAAATCCTTAGGGCGCAGATTGAAATTCCCAACGAGGCGCTGGATAGCGGCCCGCGAGGTTTTCGGGCCCACATTGTGGATTATGATTCGACGACGGACACGTTCTACCGTCCGCTTAAGATCCAGAGGCGGTGGAACCGTGAAGACGAGGCGCCGCCGGACCCCTTCGAGAAGCTGACTGACCGGCACCTGCTGGCCAGTCCGGCCTTCCATGCCTGCATGGTCTACGCGATCGTTATGAAGACTCTTGCACGCTTCGAATACGCAATGGGACGGAGAATCGGATGGAGCTTCGGCGGCCATCAGATCCAGATCGCGCCCCATGCTTTTTGCGACGCGAACGCTTTTTATGCCAAGGAGGCACAGGGACTCTTCTTTGGATATTTCCCGGCGCTCGACGGCAAAAAGCAAATCTTCACCTGCCTGTCTCACGAGGTGGTCGCGCACGAAACCACTCACGCGCTGCTCGACGGCTTGCGCGAGCATTATACCGATCCCTCTTCGCCTCAGCAAGCGGGCTTCCATGAGGGATTCGCCGACATTGTGGCGCTGCTCTCTACATTCTCGGCGGAATCTCTGGTATCCCGTTTGATCGATCTGGGTCTTCCGGCTGGTGACAAACTTGAGATCAAACGGTCCAGGGTAACACCGGAGAAACTACGGAACTCAGCGTTGCTGGGGCTTGCGGCCCAAATGGGTGCGGAGATTTCGGGAATCCGGGGTCAGGCCCTGCGCCGTTCGGTTCAACTGGAGCCCCGCAAGGATTATCTGTCCTCGCCGGAATACCAGGAGCCGCACGCTTGCGGCGAGGTGCTGGTTGCCGCTGTGATCAACGCTCACCTGGACGTTTGGATCAGTCGCATGGAGGCTCTGGGAAAGACCCGGCTCAACCGCCAGAGGGCCGCCGAGGAAGGCGCGGAAATTGCCGCGCTTATGCTCACGGTGTGCATCAGAGCCATCGACTATTGTCCGCCGACCGACCTTCAGTTGAGCGATTTCGCCCGGGCGCTCCTCACCGTCGACATGGAATTGAATCCGATGGATGACAAATATTCCATGCGTCCGAAACTGTTCGAATGGTTCGTCAAATTTGGGATTCTGGAGGATCAGAAGGCGCAAGTTGGACGGGAGCAGGGAACCTGGGATCCTCCCGCGTCCCCTGAGCTGTTCCTGTACGATCGCACGCATTTTGAAAGCATGAAGTCGGATAAAGACGAATTATTCCGCTTTCTTTGGGAGAATCGCAAACTCCTAAAACTGAACGAGGATGCAAATACAAAAGTGTGCTCCGTCCGTCCTTGCGTCCGTGTCGGCCGGGATGGGTTCATTCTTCAGGAAACCGTGGTTGAGTATGTCCAGGAGATGAATCTGTTCGCGCGCGAACTGGGCCGGCGTGGCGTTCAGATTCCTGAAGACATGCCCGGCGATACAGAAGTAACCCTTTACGGCGGGAATGCATTGATCTTCGATGAATACGGCCATGTGAAATACAATATCGGCAACTCCATCCTGGATCCGGCACGGGACAGTGTTCAGAGAAAGCAAAGTGACCGCCTCAGCTATCTGTGGCGCGCCGGGGCGTTCTCTGAGAAGAGTTCCGGAATGTCGCCGTTCCGGCAAATTCACTTGCGCGGCGCGATGGACTGGTTCCGCTCGGTGCGTGTTCAGGAGAAATAATCGATGCCACCTAAGAAGACTCCGGCGAAACGTCGCGCAGCCGGTGCTGCTCCCGCGTCCGTGACAGTCCGCATGTATAACGTGGGCTTTGGGGACTGCTTTCTTCTGACGTTCCACTATGCCAAAGAGAAACGGCACATGTTAATCGACTTCGGCAGCACATCCGCACCGAAGGACCAGGCGAAAGACTATATGAAGCGAGTGGCCGCCGATATCAAAGCACAATGCGGGGCCAAGCTTCACATCGTGGTTGCCACACACCGGCACCGCGACCATATCAGCGGTTTTGCGACGGATGGGGAAGGCGCGGGCACCATTATTGCGGGACTGAAGCCTGACTACGTTATTCAACCGTGGACGGAGGATCCAAACGCCAAGCCGGACGCGCTAACGGCTACGGTCAATGTGGGCGCCAAGGGCGATCCCAGCGCGAAGCAGATGACAGCCCACTATCTTGGCTCGCTTGAAGCCATGCACCGTGTTGCCGCGGGAGTCGGCGAATGGGCCAAGCAGAACGCAGCGCGAGTGGACTCCTCCGCCGCGAATCAGCTCTCTTTCCTGGGTGAGGACAACTTAAAGAATCTGTCAGCAGTTAAGTACCTCATCGCCATGGGTCGGGCGGGAAAACCGTTTTATGTGAACGCCGGTATGAAGCTGAACGGTCTGCTTCCCGGTGTGAAGATCACCGTCATGGGCCCCCCCACTCTGAAACAGAGCGATAAGATTCGCACCGAACGGTCAAATGACCCGAGCGAGTTCTGGCAATTTCGGAATTTCTGGGCGGCGCAACACGACGCGGTGGCCAGAGCGGTTTCGGATCGTCCAGTCCCGCTGTTCCCCCGCAATGTGTCGGCAGCCCGCGGGCCGAACGTGCGATGGTTCATCCGCGCGGCGAGAAAAATTCAGGCCAGCCAGATGCTGGAATTGGTGCGGCAACTGGACGATGTGATGAATAACACCAGCGTCATTCTGCTTCTAGAGATAGGGTCCAAAAAACTCCTGTTTCCAGGCGATGCTCAGATCGAGAATTGGGCTTTTGCTTTGGACAACCCGGAATGGACGGCATTGCTGGCGGATGTGGATCTATACAAGGTCGGCCACCATGGAAGCCTCAATGCGACACCGAAGACCTTGTGGTCGCGGTTCAAGCACAAAGGCGAGCACGGCGCGAAAGACCGCATGGAGACCCTCTGCTCTACCAAAGGCGGCAAGCATGGCAGCGTAGATGCCGGTACTGAAGTTCCCCGGCATCTGCTGGTAACTGAGCTGCAAAAGGAAAGCGACTTTACTTCCACCGAGGACTATAAAGCAGCCGACGGTCTGGTCCGCGAATTTATGATTCGAGTGTAAGAAATGAGATAGCGACCGTGCGCCCGGCCTTAGCCCCTGGCACCCTAGTCCCTGCGAACTTAGCCCCTGCCGCCCCTGCTCGCCGCCTTGGCCTTCGCCTTCACGGTCTTTGGCTTGGAGGCTTTGGGATATATGCCCCCCGCAAACGTAAAGTCCGACTTGTCGATATCTTTACCACCGATAATCGGTTTCCCGTCCTTGGTCAACTCTCCGGGAATTTGATAACACATGATGGATTTCTCATCCGGTGTGGTTCCCTGGATCGTCGATTCCTCGATTGGCGTCAAAACCTGTGCGCGAACTTCATCTTCACTCCACCCTTGAGTTTGCATGAAGAACTTAATTGCTTTCGCTGGATCGATCCTATCGACAAGCACTTTGCGCATATGTTCGTGTGGAAAGCCGAGCGTATGACCGGTTTCATGGCGAATCACCCGGTGATATTCCGATTCGGGCGTCTGCATGGTGAATCCTTCAAGATTCATCGTCTGCTTGCTTTTGGCAATGTGCAGAATATCGGTACCGAGATAAGACCAATAGCCGCCCTCTTCGCCATCGACGCGAGCAATGCGCACTTGCCCATTCGTCTTCGTCTCCGTAAACTTCACATTCGCCGTTTCCGCCCATGCATTCATATGCTGCAGAATGCGTTTGCGAAGGTCGGTGGCAGGATTGTCCAGAAATGCCACCGTCAGCTTGACGCCCTTCAGGCCCCAGTATTTCTTGGTTACCAACGCGATGCGTTGAGGCGTGAGCGGGAGGCCCCGCATGAGTCCAGCCAGATGCGTAACAGGCACATGGTTCATTGGATTGATCTTGATTGCAGTTCGCGCAGCCTCTATGGCTTGTTCTTTCGGCAGACCCTTCGGCGTGCAAACCAGGACAGCAGGTTTCATAGTGCTCCTCTCGATTCTCTCTCCGGCTGCACCAGTTTACGAGGCTTCCATGTAAATAACAATAGGTTTGTGAAGTGGCCCGCTCCCTCAGGTTCCAAGGTTATTTTCGTCAAACACGGGGAGCCGATGAAAGGATTTACGATCTCTCAGACGCCGAGCCGATCGGACCGAGTTGTCGTTGCCGGCCACCTCATGGCATAGGCTCGGCGCTGTATACTACCGCCATGGGCTACGTCCCCGGGCGAGATTGGGATCTCTTCCTGAGCTACGCGCATAACGACAAGGAATGGGTCGATGCGTTCCGTAAACAGCTCAAGCAGGGTCTTCTGGAAAAACTTGGCGTCCAAGCCACGATGTGGCAGGATGAGCGCGAAATCCAACTCGGCCAGAAATGGCCAGACGAGATCCGGGGCGCGATTGACGACGCTGCCGCGTTTCTGGCCGTCTGTTCACCCAGCTACTTCCGCTCCTCCTGGTGCAAGCGCGAGCGCGAGACTTTGCTGCCGGATGGCGATATCGCGAAGATTCAAGCCGGCCGCTTCTATCGTTTTCTGAAGGTCATCAAAACTCCGAGCGAGGGCATCGATGACAACTTCCTCTCCAAGATTCAACACGTACGTTTCTGCAGCGAGCGCGACGAGTTCGCTCCCAGTTCGTCAGAATTCGCCGTCACTCTTAAAAACACAATCAGCGCCGTCAGCGAATTACTGCGTACCATGCGGAATAGCCTTCAGCCGCTCTACATTGCGCCGACCGCCGACTCACTGGAGGAAGACTACGGCAACCTCTGTGCGCAACTCAAGGATTACGGCTTCAACGTGCGCCCGGAAATTCGTTTAGGCCCCGACTTTGAAGACAAAGTACTCAAAGCCGAAATCGAGCTCTGCAAAACCGGAGTCTACCTCCTGGGCGCCGAGCATAACGCTTATCTCGAACATCAGATCGAAACCGCCCGTGACCTCGGTTCGCGCATGATCTTCTGGCCCCATCCGTCCGCGCTCACTACCGCCGACGCTAAGCAGGCAGCGCTTATTGCGAAGTTGCGTTCAGCCAAGGACCTGCCCCAGGGCTCGCAAATGTTGGGCGGTAGTTCGATCCGCGACCTGATTCACGACTTAATGGAACTGCTGCGGCCCAAACCGGAGGCCTCGCCCCTAGCCGGCGATAGCGGCGCCTCCAAGGTCTACCTGCTATACGACACCACCGACCTGGAAGATTCCGCCTTTGCTGGTCGGCTGGGTAACATGATCCGCGATCGCAAAATGGACGTCTTCGTCCCAGATCCAAACCTTTCGACTAATTCGGATCGCTTGCCGCACCATGAAAACCTGATGCGAGCCTGCAATGCTGTCCTCTGCTATCGCGGCCCGGCTTCGAACCCCGATAACTGGCTTATCCAAAATGCCCAGGATATCCTGTTGGCCGAGCTGAAGTTCACCCGCAGCCAGCCGCTTAAGGCCAAGACTTTTGTTCTTGCCGATCCAACGCCGCTGCAGGGTATCGGCAACATCCAACTCATTTCTTGCGCCGGCGACTTCACTCCGGAAAAGCTCGGACCCTTCTTTGAGCACGTGGAGAGGACCTGAAGTGCCCGCTGCCGAACTCGCCGAGATTCTCGCCGTCAAACGTCCTTATCCGGGTCTGCGCCCCTTTGAGGAGAACGAGGCCTTCCTTTTCTTCGGCCGCCAGATCCATACCGATGAATTGCTGAAGCGTCTTTCAGCAGGCCGCTTCTTGGCCGTGGTCGGTACGTCGGGCAGCGGCAAATCTTCCCTGGTTCGAGCAGGGCTTCTACCGGCGCTCCATCGGGGATTTCTAGCCGGCGCCACTTCGCGCTGGCGGATAGCCATCATGCGCCCCGGCAACGCTCCCCTTGACAATCTGGCCAAGTCACTTGCGGAGGCAAAGGTCGGCACTCCTAACGTTCAGGAACTTGTCCGCCGCTCCAGCCAGGGCTTCGCCGAATCGATTCGCCAGACTCAGTTGGCGCCCGGCGAGAGCGTGCTCGTGGTCGTCGATCAGTTCGAAGA
>Ga0157375_10006649_pt1 | contig 10064 bp, 4 predicted proteins | sample M35metaG_FD_115311 | JGI IMG/M metagenome (GOLD analysis project Ga0157375, IMG submission 115311) | Miscanthus rhizosphere microbial communities from Kellogg Biological Station, Michigan, USA - M3-5 metaG | ecosystem: Host-associated > Plants > Roots > Rhizosphere > Soil | place: USA: Michigan... | reverse complement strand
TTCCCTGCTTCTGGCTGCGTTGCTGCTGCCGGTGTTCAGTGCTGCCAATGCCGCCGACTACAAGGCTGGAGACCTGTCGGTCAGCGATCCCTGGTCCCAGGAGTTGCCGCCGAACGCGCCAACCGTCGCGGCGTATTTCGTGATTCATAACACCGGCGAGAAGCCAGACCGCCTGCTCAGCGTCGAGACGCCGGTGGCGGACAAGGCTGAGCTGCATGAGCATGTGATGCAGGGCGATTTGATGAAGATGCAACAAGTGCCCAGCGTTGCCGTGCCGGCCAAGGGTGACTTGACCTTCGCGCCCATGGCCTATCATGTGATGTTGCTGGGCCTCAAGGACCGCAGCCTGTTGGCCGACGGCAAACAGTTCCCGCTGACCCTGACCTTCGAAAAAGCCGGCAAGGTTGAAGTGGAAGTGTCGGTTCAGAAAGCGCCGCCGATGACGGGCCACGAGCATATGCACGCCCAGTAGGCCGTCACTCGATGGGCGCCCCTCGCGCCAGGTTATCTCCACATCGCCGCGTGATGCGCGGCAGTTGGATCAGCCTGTTCGCCATGCTGATGATCTTTATCGGTCCGCTGATTTCCCAAGCGATGCCGACGGATCAGCACGCCGGTATGTCCATGGCCATGTCGATGGACATGCCCAACTGCCATGGCGAGTCCAAGCCAACCAAGACGCCCGACGAGCATCACGTCCTCTGGGAAAAGTGCGGCTATTGCAGCCTGCTCTTCAGTTGCCCGGCCCTGCCTGGCAGCGTGTCATTCATGGCCCTCGGCCCCCCACCGCCGGCCAATGCCCTCACCCCCTCCCCGCGCCTGGGCCATGCCCGGCAGAGCATTTTCCCCGGCGCACGCAGCCGCGCGCCCCCCATCGCCTCGTAAACCCTTAACACCGTTACTTCACCCCGGCCGACTTTAGACAGACAGCCGCAGGCTGCTGGCCGTGTTGTTTACGATTGATAGATGGAATGTGTATGTCCAGGTTTACTGCTGACTCCCGTTTGGGAAACGCCCCCGTGTTCGCCGTTCTGTGCGGCGCACTCTTGGCGCCACAGGCCCATGCCGATGAGCACGCCGAGCATGAGCTGACGCCCACCGTGATCACCGCGATCGCTCCCAGCTCGCCACTGACCGTGGTCACCAACCCCAAGGACCCGCGCCAACCGGTGCCCGCCAGCGACGGCGGCGACTACCTCAAGACCATCCCCGGCTTTGCCCTGGTGCGCAACGGCGGCACCAATGGTGACCCGGTGCTGCGCGGCATGTTCGGTTCGCGCCTGAACATCCTCACCAATGGCAGCATGATGCTCGGCGCCTGCCCAGGGCGGATGGATGCGCCCACCTCGTATATTTCCCCGGAAACCTACGACAAGCTCACCGTGATCAAAGGCCCGCAGACCGTGCTCTGGGGACCCGGCGCCTCGGCGGGCACGATTCTCTTCGAGCGCGAGCCGGAGCAGTTCGGCGAACTCGGCACGCGGCTCAATGCCAGTGTGCTGGCCGGCTCCAACGGCCGCTTCGACAAAGTCATCGATGCCGCCGCTGGGGGGCCATTGGGCTATGTGCGGGTGATCGGCAACCAGGCGCATGCCGACGACTACAAGGACGGCAACAACGACACCGTCGCCTCGCGCTATGACAAATGGAACGGCGACGTCGCGGTCGGCTTCACCCCCGACGCCGATACCCTGCTCGAACTCACCGCCGGCCGTGGCGATGGCGAGGCGCGCTACGCCGGGCGCGGCATGGATGGCTCGCAGTTCCTGCGCGAAAGCCTGGGCCTGCGTTTCGAGAAATCCAATCTCGGCGAGGTACTGGATAAGGTCGAAGCCCAGGTCTACTACAACTACGCCGACCACGTGATGGACAACTACAGCCTGCGCGTCCCGTCGGGCACCGGGATGATGGCCGGGCCCATGGCCTCCAACGTTGACCGCCGCACCCTCGGCGCGCGCATCAAGGCCACCTGGCGCTGGGCCGATGTACAGCTCATCAGTGGCCTGGACGCGCAGACCAACGAACACCGCCAGCGCAGCAGCATGGGCATCGATACCTACAAGGACCTGCCACGCAACAAGGACGCCAACTTCCACAACTACGGTGTGTTCGGCGAACTGACCTGGTACGCCGCCGACCGCGATCGCCTGGTCATCGGCGCACGCCTGGACCGCGCCTCGGCCAAGGACTTTCGCCAGACTACCGGCTCGGGAATGATGGCCCGCCCCAACCCGACCGCCAACGACACCCGCGCCGACACTCTGCCTTCGGGCTTTGTGCGGTATGAGCATGACCTGGCCGACACCCCCACGACCCTCTATGCGGGCCTGGGCCACTCGGAGCGCTTCCCGGATTACTGGGAGCTGTTTTCCCCCAACACCGGGGCGGTCGGATCAGTCAACGCGTTCGATGGCGTGAAGCCGGAGAAAACCACCCAGCTCGACTTCGGCGCGCAATACAAGACTGCCGACCTTGAAGCCTGGGCCTCGGGCTACATCGGCCAGGTGCGCGATTTCATCCTGTTCGACTACCAGCCCGGGATGATGGGTACCACGTCCCAGGCACGTAATGTCGATGCGCGCATCATGGGCGGCGAACTGGGCGCGGCCTACAAGCTGACCCCAAACTGGAAGGCCGACGCCACCCTCGCCTACGCCTGGGGCAAGAACAGCAGCGACGGCAAGGCCCTGCCGCAAATGCCGCCCCTGGACGCACGCCTGGGCCTGACCTACAGCGAGGACGACTGGAGTGCCGGCGCCCTGTGGCGCGTGGTCGCCGCACAAAACCGCATCGACCAGAACGCGGGCAACGTGGTCGGCAAGGACTACGACAAGAGCGGTGGCTTTGGCGTGTTCTCGCTGAACGGCGCGTACCGCATCAATAAAAACTTCAAGGTCAGCACCGGCGTCGACAACCTGTTCGGCAAGGCCTACGCCGAGCACTTGAACCTGGCCGGCAACGCGGGGTTCGGCTACCCGGCCAGCGACCCGCAAGCCATCAAGGAACCGGGGCGCACGCTCTGGACCAAGGTGGACATGAGCTTCTAAAAGCATCGGGGGCAAGCCCCCCTCCCACAATTGGAATGCATTCCACATGTGGGAGGGGGCTTGCCCCCGATGGCGGCCTGACCAACGACAACAATTCAAGCTTTGCGGAGCATCCCCAATGACCACTCAAAAAGTCTCCTTCTACAACCTGGCCTGGCGCTGGCACTTCTACGCCGGGCTCTTCGTCGCCCCTTTCATGGTGCTGCTGGCCCTGACCGGCATCATCTACCTGTTCAAGCCCCAGCTCGACCCGCTGATGTATGGCGACCTGCTCAAGGTGCAAACCGCCGAGCACGCGTTGAGTGCCGATGAGCAACTGCAACGGGCCCAGGCGGCCTTTCCCCACGGCAAGCTCAGCAAGTACTTGCCACCGGCCGACGCCACCAGCAGCGCACAGTTCGTCATGCGCGCTGGCGGCCGCGACGTGACGGTCTTTGTCGACCCCTATCGCGGTACGGTACTGGGTGAGCAGGATGCCAAGTACAACCTGCAGGCCATCGCCCGCGCCCTGCATGGCGAGCTGATGATCGGCACCGTCGGCGATCGCCTGGTGGAGCTTGCCGCCGGTTGGGGCGTGATGCTGGTGGTGTCCGGCCTGTACCTGTGGTGGCCGCGCGGCAAGGCCTCGGCCGGGGTGCTGTGGCCACGGTTCAGCAGTCGTGGCCGTGTGTTCTGGCGCGATCTGCACGCGGTCGCCGGTTTCTGGGGCGCGGCCTTCTTGCTGGTGATGCTGCTCAGCGGCATGACCTGGACGGGCTTCTGGGGCAAGCAATACGCTGACCTGTGGAACACCTTCCCGGCGGCGATGTGGAACAACGTGCCGCAGTCAGACCAGCAGGCGCGGGTGCTCAACACGGCGACTCAGCAGACCGTGCCCTGGGCCATGGAAAACACGCCGATGCCGATGTCCGGCGACCATGCCGAACACATGCAGCACGGTGCCACGCACGCCGCTCCCGCCGCGCCCACGGTCAGCCTGCAACAGGTGGTCGAGCTGGCCAACGCACGCAAGGTCGAACCCGGCTACAGCATCACGTTCCCCACCACGGCCGACGGTGTGTTCACCATCGCGGTATTCGCCGACGACCCGCGCAACGACGCCACCCTGCATGTGGATCAATACACCGGCAAGGTGCTGGCCGACGTGCGCTGGGAACACTACGGCATCGTCGCACGCGCGACCGAGACCGGTGTGATGCTGCATGAGGGCAAGATGTTCGGCTGGGTCAACCAACTGATCGTGCTGCTGATCTGCCTGATGATCCTGCTCAGTGCGGTCAGTGGCGTGGTGATCTGGTGGAAACGCCGGCCACAGGGTGGCCTGGGGGTTCCGCCGCTGCGCCATGACCTGCCGAAGTGGAAAACCGCCCTGGTGATCATGCTCGGGTTGGCGATCATTTTTCCCTTGGTGGGCGCGTCGTTGATAACCGTATGGGCCTTGGATCGCCTGGTGTTGACGCGTTTTTTCAACCCCGACAAACCTGCTTCCCGCTCCGCATGAAACAGGCGCCGCGCCCAGGCCACCGGCAACACGGCCAGGGCAGCGGCGGTTCGTTGATCCGGGCCCTTTCACCGCCCCTCGGGGGCGCCGTCATGGCCCTGTTCCAGCGTTGCCAAAGGATTTCTTTTCATCCTTCAGGCTCTTTGTCACCGGGGGTCAAAGTTCATCTCTGTCTCGACCGTACTGGACGTCTTCAGGCTCAGGTTGGGCGCCTACATCCTTGATTTGCCATTCATCCCCCAACTCCCCCAGACGCGTCCAGAAAGCATCGGTCTCCAGCACCGACAGCTTTCCGTTTGCCCTCAGCGTTCCGATCAATTGAGTCGCAGAACGTTGGGGCCCCGTGGCGGCCAGTGTGTATTCTGTCGCCGGGTTGGTCGGCAAGTACTTGAGCAATGCGCCGCCTCGGCTGATGAAATAGCATCCCTCGGCTGACGGCTCGTTCATTCGCAGAGTGTCCAGCATCGCCTTCAAATCCGCCTCGGCGATGAAGTTGGCCCTGAGAGTGCTTTCGAAAACCTCGGCACCCGCTGAAACCGCCATTGCCTTATAGAACGACTGCACGGCCACGACCTGGTAGTAACCGACTGGATGGGCCGACGCCAGCGCCAGGCCGCCGCCACTTGCAAACAGCGCCGGCACCGTCAATGCCGTGCTTTGGTCTTCCTCTATCGGCGTCACCGCGCACACATCGTTGGTGCCGGCGACCTTGAGCACGCCGCCCAGGAGCGTCTTGCCGGCAAACCCGGCAGACAACCCCTGAGCGTGCCGTGCGGCGTCATCAGGATGGGCACACACCGGTCCGCACACCAGTAGAGGCGCCGGAAAGCCATAGACATACACAGCGGCGGCGCCCGGTTGCCAGGAGGTGTCAATGCGACCTCGACCGTTCCAGACCGGGCTCGTTTCCACGACATCCAGCGTGCCCTTGACCGCCAGGCTGTGCACATAGTCGACCAGTTGCAGCGCCCCACCCCGCAAGTAACTGTGCAGCTTGGTCGTTTCACTGGAAAACATCACCGACCGGTCGAGGCCATCAAATTGAAACTTGAGCAAAGCATCGTCAGCGCAGCGCAAATACAACGGCCAATAACCTTCATCTGCGGTTTTCTTGACGAAACTCAGTCCATCGGCAATGTCGCGCGGCCAAAAAAAGCTGCGCCCCATGGGGTCACCAGCCTTGCCGATGGCTGCGCTGGAGGCACACAGATACAACCCCACAATGGCATAGCCCTGAGGCAACTGCGCGTAGGGGAACACCTGCTCGAGCCGGGAGAAGTCCTGCCGTTGCAACGGCAGCGTGACCCTGTAGTGCTCTTTCCGGGTTGACTTGAGCAGATAGCCAAACGTCAGCCATTCTCTCGCGTCAGACGGTGGCAGCACTGAACTCACGGCGTCGTCGGCCTGGGTGAACACCGGGCTGAACGCGGGGTCAGCCAAGGAGCCCCGAATCAAGAGCCCTGGCCATTGATAAACGAATGCGGAAAATTCGCCGAGCAAGCGCCTGGGCGGTCCCCAGTACCGGCTCCCTTCAACCACCCTCAACTCGCCCGCCTTCGCCACCCGCGACACAAACTGCGTGGGCAGCAGTTCGCCACTGCGAATCCGCCGCTCGATGAGGTTATCCCCAACGTCGCCCTTGACCAGGTCGAGCGCAGCCAGATCCGCTTTGAGCGTCTGTTCCTCCGGGGAGTCCGTCAGGTTGTAGCTCAACAAGACGCCATCGGAGCCGATCAGGTACTCACGCTTGACATGCACTTCACGCCGCAACAGGTTCGACAGCACGCTGGTGGGTACCATGCTGGTGTAGATGGCCTTCTCGGTCGCAGACAATAGGATCGGCACCTCACGCGCAAGCGTGGAGCGGTAACGCCCGACAACGGTCGCCCCCTCTGGGTACAAGCCTTTCGAAACCGCCTGGTCAGGGAAGATCCAATTGAGCACAAAACCTTGAGGCGGTATCGCCAAGGGCGCCGTGGCGACGAACAGCCCATTGCCGAGGCGCAGCACTACACCACCATAGGCGCGTTGACGATTGTCACCAATCAATGTGCGCACATGCCGCACGGCATCGTCCGGTTCGGCAAATGCGGGGCTCAGGCGTCGTCGCATGAGCGTTGCATACCCTTGCCAATGCTCATTGACCGCGCCCCGTTCGTCCCAACACTGGCTGGTGCGTACCACATGCAACTGACCGCGCTTGGCCCATTCCCGGACAAAGTCCAGCGGTGTCTTGGCACCACTGGCCAGCGCGGTTTGAGTGGCCTCCAGTTCTTTTTCAAGCGCGCCGCCGCTGCCGAACGCAAACGGCCCCGGCAGGCGATAGCGCAGCAACGCGCCCTCCTCGGTGGAGAAATAGATAGGCAAGTTGTCCCCGGCGTTGTACAGCTCGCCAAAACGCTTCGCGTCGTAAAGGCTCGAATACAGCACCGTTGGCAATACGAAAAAACGCGTCAACCAGGCCTTCGAAGTGGTCAGCCCGGTGGGTTGCCATTGTTGGGAGCGAAACAGCGCGCGGAGCATGAACCCTGGCGGGAATACATAGCCCTTATCCGTCCTCGCAAACAACGCATTGCGCGAAAACAGCTTGATAGACGTCGTCACATCCATCACCTGAGTCGCGATGTACTGCTCGTTTTGCGTGTGTTTGAGAATGAACGCGTAACAGGACTCAGTGGCCCGGTTGTGCCCATGAACCCGGGCATGCAGGTCCCGGGCGGCCTCCTCTGCCGTGGAGAAAATCGCGCCATAGGTGATGAAGTCGGGCGGACCTGCGCGGTCCGCGTAGGTGAAGTTCGGTGTCCAGTCTGAATACACGGGAGAACGCGGCCCCCACAGCGCATTCCCCTGGATAACCTGTAAACCTCCGGTCTCGGCCACCCGGCCAACCCATTGCGCAGGTTTGATCAGCCCTTTGTCCAGGCGCTGTTGAGCCCTGCTGCCACCAGGCTCCGGCACGACACCGTTCAACAGCACGGTTTCATTTGCCGAACCGCTTGGCGTATACGCCAAGAGACATGTCTCGCTTGCCGACAGATACGCCGGACGACCTTGTTGGATCACCCCATGGAGCTCTTCGGCGGAAAACACCTGCAGGTTGATCTCGGCCTCTTCCCGCGTCCAACGGCGCTGCTCGATCCAGTCGGGATGCACCATGGACAACGCCACGTGGGAACCATAGCGCCCATGAATCACATAGGGTTCAGGAGGAACCAGCGGGCCCTGGTCGCCCGCGGGGAAAAACAGCGCCGAGGCAAAAGGGTTGACCTGGCTTTCCATCGGCTCAGTGATAATGAAGCGGCCATCTTCGCCCTTGAGAATGTAGCCACCATAGGATCGGTCTCGCCGCCCACCCACTTTCTCGTGGGCATACACCGCAGCGTCCGTGGCCGAGAGAAACGTCGGGCTGAGTACCGCTTGATAAAACGGCGTGAGTAACGACGAGCGATTGTCCACCTCCCCTACGCGTCGCCAGAGTTCACCGGGCCGGACCACCGACAGGCTGCACGTATTGATCACCCGCCGGACAAAACCACGCGGGGTCAGCGTGCCGGCGATCATCTCGGCCTGGGCGCCCTTGTCGTTGAATACCCCGCCGGGGCCTTCGTCCACCAACTCTTCAGCCTCTACGGCACCGGGCAACTGGAGTTTCAGCACGGCCCCGTCGCTGGCCTCCATGTAAAGCGCCAGGCCACGGGTGTCGGCCTGGATATCGGCGGTGTTGCGGGCCTGGGTAATGCCCGCAACAAGTTGCGCCGGCGTAAAGAACGCCGAGTACATCCAGGGTTCTTTCGACGGAAAATCACTTGGCTGCGGCCAGGACCGGTAGTAGATGGCCTCCAGCCGGAACTGCGAGGGTAACCGGGGTTTACCGTCGGGACGCTTGGGGAACAGGCTCGCCGGCGAGAACAGCACCGGGCCCGGCGCCTGCGGCCGAGTGGCGACGTAGGTGTCCTTCTGGACATGCTTGAGCACAAACCCCACTGTGCGCCCCGTGACGGTCGCCGGGGTGCTCTCCAACGCGGCGAGCACGGCCAACTCGGGGCGCTTGAATACCCGGGTAAAAAACGGTTGTTCCTGTACCGTCTCCAGCGGCCCGACCGGCGACTTGATTCTCCAACCGCGCTTTACCCGGCCACGCACTTGCCCCCACAAGGCATCGGCCACCACCACCCGAAGATCGCCGCCCTCGGCGACCTGCCAGATAAAGCTCTCAAAATCCGCACTGGCTGCCAGCGGCACCTGACCTTTCAAGCCTTGCAGCAGCGTCTTTTCCAGGGCACTGCCACTGGTGGTGTATTTCAACAGCGTGCCGGTCGGCCCACACAAATAGTGGGCCGGTACCGACTGGCGATGCTCAATGATAAACACCATATCGGCCGGCGAAAAAAAGCTTGTAAAGACGGCGGCCTGATCGTCGTTAAAGGTGGGGTTATGCTGTTTGATCTTGTCGGCGTGCGCAGGGTGGGAGTGGTACAACGCCGCGCAGGTGTAGCCAGCCGGGGCGATGAAATGATCGCGTTCATCCACGGCCATTATCTCGCGATGGTCAAACGTGACCTCCCCACCCTCCACGGGACGCGTGGCGAAAAAGTGATTGTCCTTCTTGAAAATCGCACCCCCGAACTCTTTGTCGCCGACACTCTTGCCCACGTGTTGCTGAGCCCAGCGGGCGGCGTCGTCCGCCGTGATGAAAGGAGGGCTAAGCGGCGGTAATACGGCAACATGGGTGCCCTGCGCTGAACGCACATCTCTGAATAATGGGTTGTCCAACTCCTGTACTCCTGACGGCTGGTAGACGGATGTGGGCGCTTGACGGATGTCGCACCCCGTCCAGCGATTTTGAACACCCCCGCCAGGCGCCAGGCACTACATGTGTAGACCTGGCTTAGCCCCTCCTCACACGCGACGCAGCGCAAAGCACCAGAACGGTGCCGATGCAGGCCCCACGCTGACATTTCAGCCCCACATTGGAACAACCGCCTTTGCAAATGCCCCGTAAAGAGGCCGCTTTCATACCGGGCGCTGACCGGGCACAGCCTTTGCAATCACCGAAACAGCCACGTTGGCGGGCGGTTCGTGCGCCCCAGAAAAATAATCACTCACTCTCGGAGATCGCACCATGCAGCGTCGCAGCTTGATCAAGGCGTTAACGTTGTCGGCATCCATTGCCGCCATGGGTCTGACCTGGACCGTACAGGCCGCAGAAACCATCAAGGTCGGCATCCTGCACTCGCTGTCAGGGACCATGGCGATCTCCGAAACCTCGCTGAAAGACATGGCCTTGATGACGATCGACGAGATCAACGCCAAAGGCGGTGTGAACGGCAAAATGCTCGAACCCGTGGTGGTGGACCCGGCGTCCAACTGGCCGTTGTTCGCTGAAAAGGGTCGGCAGTTGCTGACCCAGGACAAGGTCGCCGTGGTGTTCGGCTGCTGGACCTCGGTGTCGCGCAAATCGGTGCTGCCGGTGTTCGAAGAGCTCAACGGCTTGCTGTTCTACCCGGTGCAATACG
>Ga0157375_10006646_pt1 | contig 10066 bp, 11 predicted proteins | sample M35metaG_FD_115311 | JGI IMG/M metagenome (GOLD analysis project Ga0157375, IMG submission 115311) | Miscanthus rhizosphere microbial communities from Kellogg Biological Station, Michigan, USA - M3-5 metaG | ecosystem: Host-associated > Plants > Roots > Rhizosphere > Soil | place: USA: Michigan... | reverse complement strand
GCTGGAAAAGTTGCCGGTGATCGAGCCGCCGGTCCGCATGATCCTGTGTGCGGCAATCGTGAAGTTCGACCATTTCGAATGGATGATCGAAAAAGCCACCGAACTGGGCGTGGCTGCGATCATTCCGATGGTCAGCGTCCGCACTGAGCGTGGCCTCGATAAAGCCGCTCCCAAACGCCTGGAGCGGTGGCGCCGTATCGGGCTCGAAGCCAGCCAGCAATCCCGGCGCGCGTATCTTCCGGAGATTGCGGAACCGGCAGCCTGGCGGGAGGTGTTGGCAACGGCGGGGACTTATCGTTACGCGCTGGATGAAAACAGCACGCAGCCCCTGCCGGCCGTGTTCCCCGTGGAACGTCGAGCGGACGATTCTGTCGCGCTGCTGATCGGTCCGGAGGGTGGCTGGACTGACGAAGAGCGCTCCGGATTTATTGCTGCGGGTTGGGCTCCCGTGTCGCTGGGTCCTTCGATTTTGCGCGCGGAAACCGCTGCGCTGGCGGCACTCGCCATCGTCAGCGCGGCGTGGCTGCCGCCCGGGGTTGCTACACTGAAGCATTGATTCAGCGCCTGGTTTTAGAAAATCTCAAGCACCGGCCGGTGCGAACTCTGCTCAGTGCGATCGCGATTGGGGTGCAAGTCACCATGATCCTTACGCTGGTGGGCGTGAGCGAGGGCGTACTTGGGGATATCGCCGCTCACTCGCGCGGCACCGGCGCGGATATCTTGGTCCGGCCCCCCGGCAGCTCAGTACTGGCGTTCTCGGGCGACATGCCTCAAGGCATCGTGGGGCTGGTCCGGAAGGAGCCGCACGTGGTGCAGGCCACCGGCACGAAGGTTCAATCTGTCGGAAATTTCGATTCCATCACCGGTATCGACATTGACGAATTCAATGGCATGAGCGGCGGATTTCGTTTCCTCGAAGGTGGACCATTCGTTCGGCCGGATGACCTGCTGATCGACGATGTCTATGCGATCGCCCACAAGCTGCATGCCGGCGATTCCTGGGAACTCGGATTGAAGTGGCACATAGCGGGCGTGGTGCAATCGGGGAAGCTCTCGCACATGTTCGCGAAGCGGGATTACCTGCAGGAAAAATATTCGGCGGTGGGCAAGGTGAGCGTCGTCTACGTGAAGATTGACGACCCGAAAAATCTTGCTCCCGTGCTCGAGTCGCTCAGAATGAAGCTGGAAGACTACAAGGTCTTCTCAATGGATGAATTCGTGTCGTTGATTTCGGTGGACAGCATTCCGATTCTCAAGCGCTTTACGCGCGTGGTGATTGGTCTGGCGGTGATTGTCGGCTTCCTGGTGGTTTTTCTGTCGATGTATACGGCGGTGCTGGAACGCACCCGCGAGATCGGAATTTTGAAAGCGCTAGGCGCTTCACCGGGATACATCATGACAATTTTGCTGCGCGAAACCTTCCTGCTGGCGGTAGTGGGCGCCATCGCGGGAATCCTGATGAGTTACGGCACGCAGGCCATCCTCCGCGTTACGGTGCCCACCATGCCGATGTTGATCGCGCACGCCTGGTGGCCGTGGTCGGCACTGATTGCGCTGACGGGCTCGATGATCGGTGCGATTTATCCCGGGCTCAAGGCGGCGCGCCAGGACGCCATCGAAGCGCTGGCCTACGACTAAGACTCGATGATTGAAATTCGCGATCTGAAGAAGACCTATCGTGTCGGTGAAATTGACGTGCACGCGCTGCGTGGGGTGGACCTGTCGGTGGAGCGCGGCGAGTTCGTCGCAATAGTGGGCCCCAGCGGTTCCGGCAAATCGACTCTGTTCCACATTCTGGGTGGACTCACTCCGCCCACCTCCGGCAGCATTCATATCAATGGGCGCGACCTGCTGGGCATGACCGAGGCCGAGCGCACCAATCTGCGCAAGACCGGAGTCGGCTTCGTGTTTCAGAAATACAATTTGCTGCCGACTTTGACTGCGTCCGACAACATCGAAATCGCTCGCGACATCGCCCACCAGAAGGGGCCGCTCGATCCGCAATTCGATGAAATTCTGGGATTGCTGGGACTCAAGGGCCGCCTGCATCACAAGCCGCGCGCTTTGTCGGGCGGGGAACAGCAGCGGGTGGCAATCGCGCGCGCCATCGTCAATCATCCGGCTCTCCTGCTGGCGGACGAACCCACCGGCAACCTGGACACGGCGAACTCGGAAGCGGTGCTCGGACTCCTGCGCGATTTGAACAAGCGTCTCGGCCAGACCATCCTGATGATCACGCACAACCCTGAAGCCGCGGCCTACGCGGATCGCATTGTGAAGATGCGCGACGGGCGCGTGGTCGAGTAAGTCGGCCTGGCAAAATCGGGAACCTTTCTTTGCGCGCGGTGTCTATGAGGGCATGTTCGAGCAATCCATGCTTCTCTCCTCCGCTCCGTGCAAGAAAGCCGGAGCGCTCGCCGCTTCGCTTGCGGCACAGACCTTCGCGGTCGGCACGCTGCTGCTGATCCCGCTGCTCTACACGGATCGATTGCCGTTCGCGCAACTCCAGTTGCCTACGTTTCTCCCGCCAACGCCGACTCCAGAGCCCATGAAGCCGGAGGCAGCGCCGCGCTTGCGGAGGGTGCCGAGGGTATGGAATCCACTGGCGTCTCCCACCAGAATTCCGCCGCTCAAGACACAGCCCGATATCATTGACGATGCGCCGGCTCAACTTGGCAGAATTGATACAGGCGTTTTCCTTCCACCAACGTTGGGCACGATCATAAGCCGGGTCCTCCCACCGCCGCCTTCACCGCCTCATGTGAACGACGTCGAGCCGAGCAAGCCGATCACGGTCACCAGCGACATTCAGGCCGCAAAGTTAATACGAAAAGTGATTCCTGTGTATCCAAGGCTGGCTATCGCCGCCCGCATTTCGGGTACGGTGCATTTAACCGGGATTATCGGGAAGGATGGCTTGATTCAGCAGCTCGAGGTCATTGACGGGCCGCCGATGCTCGTGCAAGCCGCCGTGGATGCAGTCCGCCAATGGGTCTACCGGCCTACGCTGCTGAGCAACAAGCCGGTGGAGGTGATCGCGCCCATCAACGTAAATTTCACGCTGTCACAGTGAAGCGTTTCCACTTTTTGCCGGCGCGAATCGTATAAGTTCCCGGCGCGGCATGGAACACGATGCCGGCTCTGACGCCGTCGATTTCGACAGCGCCGGATTTGATCAGACGTTCCGCATCGGTGCGCGTTCCGGCGAGTTCGATGGCGTGCAGCATCTGCGGAACGCGAATATCGCCGGCGGAACCATAGTTGACGACAACGATGTCTGACGGAACCGCTCCCTGGCGCACCTCGCGATTGAAGTCGTCGAGCGCTTGCGCGGCGTCGGCCTCTGAATGGAAATCGGCGACAATGCGTCCGGCGAGTTCCATCTTCACGCCCATCGGCTCGCGTTGTTTGAGCGAGGCGATCTCTGGCAGTGACAAATCTGTGAGCAGCTCCCAATACTTCCACATCAGTTCGTCGCTGACGCCCATGACCTTGCGGAACATCACTTTGGGCGGCTCGGTGATGCCGATGTAGTTGTTCTTAGATTTCGACATCTTCTCGATGCCGTCGGTGCCCTCGAGCAGCGGGGTGGTGGCGACAATCTGCGGCGGCTGATCGAAGTCGCGCTGCAGTTCGCGCCCCACCAGTAGATTGAACCTTTGATCCGTGCCGCCTAGTTCCACATCGCAGCGGAGCATCACGGAATCGTATCCCTGCACCAGCGGATACAAGAGTTCGTGCATGGAAATCGGCGAGCCGTCTTTCAAGCGTTTCGTGAAATCGTCGCGCTCCAGAATGCGGGCCACGGTGTATTTTGAGCACAAGCGGAGGATGGCTTCGAACGTCATCTTGTCGAGCCATTCGCTGTTGAAACGAATCTCGGTCTTATTAACATCCAGAATTTTGAAGACTTGAGCCTTGTAGGTCTCCGCGTTGCGATCAATGTCGGCGCGTGTCAAGGGAGGGCGCGTGACGTTGCGGCCAGTCGGATCGCCGATCATCCCGGTTCCATCGCCGATCAGAAAAATGACGGTGTGGCCCAGGTCCTGAAAGTGTTTCATCTTGCGCAGCAGCACAGTGTGGCCCAGGTGCAGATCCGGAGCGGTGGGGTCGAAGCCGGCTTTCACGCGCAGCGGGCGGCCGATCTTGGCGGCTTCGGTAAGACGCGCCTTTAGATCTTCTTCACGGATGATTTCGGAAAAGCCTTTTTTCAGATACGCGAGCTGTTCCGGGACGGGGGCAAAGGACACTTTACAATTGTAAACATGAAGGCGATCTTCCTCATGAGCTTGCTGATTTCAACCGTCGGCGCCCAGTCGCTCACCGACCGGTTTTTCGACGAATACTATTTCCCCTTCAACCCAACGGCGGCCACCTCGGCCGGAATCCATAAATACGACAGCCAACTGGAGGATTATTCCAAGGCGGGCGTGGACGCGCGTGTCGCCAAGCTAAAGCAGTTCGAGGCTGAGTTCGCTAAACTTCCCGCCGATCCCGACCGCGACCTGGTGCTCTCCACCATTCGCGCGGGGCTGCTGGAGTACCAGACGGTTCGCAGCTGGGAGCGCAATCCCGACGTTTATTCGAGCGGCATCACGGGAAGCGCATTCAACATCATGAGCCGGACCTTCGCGCCTCCGGAAACGCGGCTGCGTTCACTGATCGAGCGCGAGCGCAAGATGCCGCAAGTACTGGCCGCAGCGCGCGTGAACCTGAAGAATCCCCCCAAGATTTACACCGAGATCGCGATTCAGCAGGCGCCCGGGATCATCAGCTTCTTCCAGAAGGATGTTCCACTCGCCTTCAAGAAAGTCACGGATCAGAAGCTGCTGGCAGAATTTCGAGCGGCAAATGACGCCGTCATCAAGGCACTCGGCGATTATCAAAACTATCTGAAGAATGATGTTCTGCCGCGGTCGAACGGCGACTTCCGCACGGGCGCGGAAACTTACGCCAAGAAACTTCTGTACGAAGAAATGGTGGATATTCCGCTCGACCGCCTGCTTGAAATCGGTTATGCCGATCTGCACAGAAACCAGGAAAAGTATCGCGAAACGGCACTGCTGATCGACAAGAGTAAAACTCCGCAACAGATTCTGGCGGAGGCCGTGAAGGACCACCCGGCGCCGGATCAACTGCTGCAAACGTTTCGAAACACACTCGGCGGATTGCGGGATTTCATCTCCAGCCGCCACCTGGTTACGATTCCTTCGCCAGTGCTGCCCATTCTGGAAGAGACTCCGCCGTTTATGCGCGCGACCACATTTGCTTCCATGGATACGCCGGGGCCTTACGAGGCCGTGGCGAAAGAAGCGTTCTTCAACGTGACGATTCCGGAAAAGAGCTGGACGCCCGAGCATACGGAGAGCTTCATGGGTCAATTCAATTACGGCACCATCCTTTCCACAGCCGTTCATGAAGCCTATCCCGGACACTACACGCAGTTCTTGTGGATGCCTCGAATCCAATCGCGCGTGCGCAAACTTTTAGGCGCGAGTTCGAACGCCGAGGGCTGGGCGCATTACTGCGAGCAAATGATGCTTGACGAGGGCTTTTCGAAGGATCCCAAGATGAGGTTGGGACAATTGCAGGATGCGCTCTTGCGCGATGCGCGTTACATCGTCGGGATCGAGATGCATACTGGAAAGCGCACTTTCGATCAGGCCATAGAATTCTTTGTAAAAGAAGGCTATCAGCCGCATGAAGTGGGCGTGGTTGAGACTAAGCGCGGCACGGCCGACGCGACCTATCTTTATTACACGCTGGGGAAGCTGCAAATTCTGAAGCTGCGCGAAGACTACAAGAAAATGCGCGGCAGTCAGTTCTCGTTAGCGGAATTCCACGATAAGTTTTTGGCGCAGGGATTCCCGCCCATTAAGATCGTTCGCAAGGCGATGCTGGGCGACGACTCGCCGACGCTGTGAGGGGCGCGCACGGCGGGGTGGCCTAAACCACTACCTCAACCGGCACGGGCGCCAATTTTCGTCGGCCGATATTCAGCTTAATGTGATGTAGTCCTGGGCCGACTTCTTCCGGCAGGCGGAAATTCACCTGATAACGCTGCGGGCGCGGATCGGTGCAAATCTTCTCAACATCCTCCACCGGGTGCCCGTCCATCCAGACTTCGATGTCGAAGGGACGCGAGATCTCTTCCAGCGTCAGCGTCACCCGGCGATTTTCGACTCGCTGTGGCGCGGCTACCATGCGTGGGATAGAAGGGCCGGGAGGAATCACGCGGAGTGTCGCCGGTGCGGACAACGGGCGATCCAGCCAGAAAAGTTGAACCGGGAGCAAGCCGGTGGCTTCCAGCTCCGGCAGGTCGACGCGAATCCTCTGCCAGCTGTTGCGAATCACTGCCCCGATGCGAGTGACTGCCCCGAGTGAATTGCCGATGGTAACGCGCAAGTGATTCAGGCCTGCGTCCGCCGGAAGGTTCTCCACGCGAATGGAAATGACGGCGAACCGTCCGCGGGAGGGCGCTACCGGCTCAAAGCTGAAGGCGTTGGTGATTTTGTGAATCTTCACCGGCAGGGTGTCGCCCAGAGCCTCGATCTCTTGTTCCAGGCTTGCTGACCAGCCGGCAGGTTGCTTGCGCCAGGTAGTCCACATGGACTGCGTGGAGACGCCATCTAGCGCCAGCACCTGAAAATCGTGCGATTGGGCGAACTCTAAAAGCTCATGCGACGAGAAGCCCGCGCCGGATCCGCTGGTCGAACCACCGTTCGACCCGTTGAACTGCAAACGCGCCAGGCCTCCGGGACGCAGCACGCGATGGATTTCCCTCAGAAACGCAAGCACCAATTCCCGGCTCGGAATGTAGGGGAACAGCGCGAACGAGTAGACAAAATCGAAAGACTGGTCCCCGAAATCTTCCAGACTGGTTCCATGGATCTCGCGCGGACGGGCGTGGGGAACATCCTGAAGGTTTTCGCGCGCCTGCCGGATCGCGTCGCCTGCAACATCCACTCCATGGATTTCGAGAAAGTGCCGGCTCATCGGCCGCATCAGGCGTCCGGAGCCGCACCCGATTTCAAGGGCTCGCCAGTTACCGCGCTCTTCAGCTTTCAGGCGACCCAGTTCGGCTTCCAGGTCATTGACCACGCCGGTGGCTGCGGCCAGAAACTCAGCATCGCTCTGACCGCGCCGCCCATAGGCGACGTAGTAACTGGTATCGATTGTCGGTTCCGGGAGGTCGGAATCGTGCACGGGGGCTACTTGCGGCTGGAGTAACGGTCGAGTTCCCGCAACAGCGGGGCCGCCGACTTGGTAGGCGCGACCGAGCCGCTGACGATTTCACGGTTCTTCAACGGCTTGCCGTAGAGGTCTTGATTCCAGTCATCGTCTTCGCGCATGGTTGCGCCATTCAACGCGATGCCGGCGAAGAGGCCGCGCGCGCGCGACCAGGCTAGGATTTCAGCGGTCATGCGGGCGTCGGTTTCGGCTTGCGCGACTCGGCCCACGGGGCCGGCGGCGACCGTTGCGTCAGCGCCCAACGTGAACTTATCCCCCAGTAAACGCTCCATGCCTCGATCGTTCATCACCAGCATGAAGACATCCATCTCGGAGCCGCCGATCTGGAAGCCTACGCTGCCGCCTTCGATGCGAATCGAGCCGGGGGCCGACCAGCCCACGCCGTCCTTCTTGCGGCAGGAGACGAAACCCTTGCCGTACTTGCCACCGACGATGAAGGCTCCCTTTTTCAGATCGGGAATGATCACGATGCATTCCGCCTTCTCGAGGAGATCCTGCGGGATCGACTTGTCGGGGATTCCCATCACTTCTTTGAAGGCCTCCGCGGCGGCTTCTAGACGTTTGGGCGCATCCGACGCGGCGTAAGCCGTGAACGGCAGCAGGGTCGCCGTCAGTGCGGCGAACAATCTCATTTTCATGGAACAGCCTCCGGTAAAAGATTGCTACTCGTACAATGATGCCAGATCTAGGGACGGCAGTTCGGATGATCGCGTTTCAGCCATCTCAGATTTCTCGATCAGGTTTCCCTCTCCATGATGCTGGACACTTCGGCGGAGCGTACGCCGTAAACTCGCTGGATCAGGCGGCAGATTTCCGCGGCCACACGCTCCGGCCGCTCTTTGTCTTTTTGCGATTCAGGAAGGTCCAGCTCGACCTTCAGATAAACATGGGTCCGCGCCATTTCCCGATGATACGATAGAGGTGTCCACGCGGTGAATATTCCCTGCAAATTATGCGAAAAACGGAGAGCGCGGAGACATTGTCTGGGCGTTGAGGGCGAGATCTGTTCGCAGTGCTGCGGGGAACAACGCGAGATTACGATCGAGTGCCCGGCGTCGTGCGAGTATCTGAAGGAAGCGCGCTTTCATGAGCAGCCTCCGGCGGTGGCGGAAGATCAGGTGCCGAATCCAGACATCCGCCTGAGCGAAAAGTTTCTGCGCGATACCGAGCCGCTGGTGTTCACGCTGGCAGTGGCGTTGAAGCGCGCGATGGAAACGGACGGCGCCGTGGATTTCGATGCTCGGGAAGCGCTTGAGGCGGAGATCCGGACGTATCGGACCATGCAGACGGGCTTGATTTATGACACTCGCGCGCCGAATCCATATGCGGCGGCGATCCAGCAAAAGCTGCGTGAGTCGGTGGAAGAATTTCGCAAGGAAATAGTCCAGGAAAGCGGCATGCACACGGTGCGGGATGCCGACGTGTTGGGCGTCTTGGTTTTTCTGCAAAGGTTGGAGATGCGCTACAACAATGGGCGCCGTCGCGGGCGGGCGTTTCGAGATTTCCTGACCGGCTATTTGCCGGAGGCTCCGGCACCGGCGGTGCTGGTTTGAAAACTGTTGGTTTGAAAACTACGGACGTGAAACGTAAGGGCTACGTTGTGTTTGGTCATGGTTCTAGCGTCGAATCCGCTAACGATGCAGTGCGCGCGATGGCGTCTCAGTTACAGCGCCGCAACGGTTATGAGGCGGTGCAGACAGCGTTTCTCGAAGGCGGCCAGCCCGACTTGCGCGGGGCGATCGATCGCCTGGCGGCGCAAGGCGTCGAGCATGTGATCGTGATCCCCTACTTCCTCACGCTGGGCATTCACCTACAGCGCGATCTCCCGCGCCTGGTGGAGGAGATTCGCGCCGTGCATCCCGGCCTGGAGATTCAAGTGACGCCGCCGCTCGACGGACATCCCGCGCTGATCGACGCGCTGCTGGGGCGGGCCCGCGAGGCTACCGAAGGGAAACCGGGTGCAAGCGAAACTAATTGAATGGGTGGAGATCGCTCCGGGAGTCCGGCACTTTGTGTTTGAAGCGCCGCAGCTGGAGCGGCTGGAATTCATGCCGGGACAATTCGTATCGCTCACTGACGCGGTTGATTCCAGGAACATCACGCGGGCTTACTCCATCGCATCGGCGCCCGGCAATGGCAACCGCTTCGAGCTGTGTCTGAACCGCGTTGACGACGGCGCCTTCACGCCGCATCTGTTCGATCTTTCGGCGGGAGACGTGGTGAATATGCAGCCGCCGCTCGGCACGTTCACACTGCGGCAGCCGCTGCGGGATTCATTACTGGTCGCAACGGGAACCGGCATCGCGCCGTTTCGTTCGATGCTGAAGGCGGTGCTCCAGCCGGATTCGCCGGCCTTCACACTATTGTTCGGTGTGCGGTATGAATCGCACCTGCTGTATCGCGACGAATTCGAGGAAATGGCCCGCGAGTTTCCACATTTCCGCTTTTGGCCGACTCTGACGCAGCCGGGTTCTGACTGGGGTGCGCATACAGGCCGCGTGCAGGCGCACTTGGCGGAAGCCATCGGCGGGCGGAGCGATATTGATATCTACCTTTGCGGCTTGCAGCCCATGGTGGACGACGTGCGGCAGATACTAAAGAGCATGGGATTCGATCGCAAGCAGATCCGCTACGAGAAATACGACTGATGGCTCGCACACTCTCACTGGCGCTGGCTCTAGTGTTCATCTTCGCGGCAGTAGCCGGGATCATGCTGAAGGTGATGTCCCAGCCGCTCAAGGACAGCGACTATTTGATCATCGGCTCGGTGGCGACTATGGTGTCTCTGCTACTGCTGTTCGTGCTGCTGACCGCG